>Ga0207932_1000034_pt1 | contig 41067 bp, 39 predicted proteins | sample NGESurdeep092012_FD_184480 | JGI IMG/M metagenome (GOLD analysis project Ga0207932, IMG submission 184480) | Arctic peat soil microbial communities from Barrow, Alaska - NGEE Surface sample 415-2 deep-092012 (SPAdes) | ecosystem: Environmental > Terrestrial > Soil > Wetlands > Peat ...
CTGGTTCACGGGATCGGCGCCGCCTGCGGTGGTGCTGAAGGTCAGGCTCGTGGACGCCAGGCCGATGGAGGGACCCGCGGCCACCGTGAACGTCACGGACACGGTGCGCGGCGAGTTGCCGGCCACCGGAGACGTGACGGGGAAGGTCGCGGTGTAACTGCCGGCCGCGAGCGCGCCCGTGGCGGCATGCACCGTGAGGGTCGCCGGCGCGGCCGTCTGATCAAGGGTGGCGGTGAGCCAGCCGGTCCCGCTGCCGTATGTGACCGTGCCGACGGCGAGGCCGGTGAGCGAACCGCCGCCGCTGTTCGAGACGGCGACGGTCTGGTTCACGGGATCGGCGCCGCCTGCGGTGGTGCTGAAGGTCAGGCTCGTGGACGCCAGGCCGATGGAGGGGCCCGCGGCCACGGTGAAGGTCACCGCGACCGTCTGCGGGCTGTTCGACGCCTGCGCGGAAGTGACCGGAACGGTGGCGTGGTACGTCCCCGCGGTCAGCGTCCCCGTGGCCGGCTGCAGCGTCAGCGTGGCCGGCGCGCTCGCCCCGCTCAGGGAGGCGGTGAGCCAGCCGGTGGGCTCGCTCGCGCCGTAGGTGACCGTCCCGACGGCGAGGCCGGCGAGGGGGCCGACCCCGGTGTTCGTCACAGCGACGGTCTGCGCGGCGGGATCGGCGCCGCTCGCGGTGGCCGAGAAGGTGGCGCTGCCGGGGGCGAGGCCGATCACGGCCACGGGCGAGGTGGAGACCACGACGAGCGCGCTGTCGTAGACCGAGGAGCGCGCCCCCGCGATGGCGAAGACGTAGGTCTGCCCGGTGCCCACGCCCCGCGCCAGGCCGGTGGCGTCGATGGTGACCGTCGCCGCGTCGGCGCTGTGCCAGAGGACCGGCATCCCGATGATCGTCGCGTCCGTGGAGTCGAGGGCCGCGACCGCCCAGGTGCTGAAGGTGGCGCCCGGCTGCAACACGACGGCGTGCGGCGTCAGGGTGAGCGACTGGATGTTCTGCCCGGGGCCGACGTAGCGGACCGCCACGGAGTCCGCGTGCGAGGGCTGCCCGACCCGCACGGGGATGTCCTGCGTCCCGCTGTACAGGGTGTCGACGCTGCCGTTGCTGTTGGTCCGGAGCGCCACGAAGTCCATCGTCACCGTGTCCAGCGTCGCCCCGCCCATGGGGACATCGATCGTGATGACGATCGAGTCCTGCCCCGGCATAATGTGCTGGCCCACCGTGATGGGGGGGGCGGGCGGATTGCGGATCGTCACGACGATCGAGTCGACGTCGGCGGGGATCCCGTCGCGGGCGGCCGCGCCCTCGAAGACGGGGACGATGCCAAGGCTCCCGACGCGATGGGGCGCCGCGGGAGCGAGGGCGTCGAGACATCCCGCGACCGCCGCGACGGCGGCCAGCGCGAGTCCGGTGAAGACCTTCCGGCGTGTGGTCACATGCTCGCCCGAAGCCCCACGGAGAGCCCCCAGCCCGAGAGGCCGATCGTGGCGCCGTTGTAAAACTGGTTGCCGGTGTCGAATCGGAGCGCCGGCTGGAGCGCGAGATGCTCGGTGAGCGTCACCTGGTAGCGCGCGCTGAGGCTCAGCAGGTGGCCGACGGCCGCCATCCCCGAGACCCCGGCGCTCTGGATCCGGTACTCGATCTGCGGGCGCAGCACGTTGCGTCCGACCTGCAGCGACACGGCGGCCCCGGCGGTGAGCACGTTCTGCTTCTCGGTCGCGCTGCCGCCCACGAGCACCGTGCTGCTGCCGCGATAGAGGTCCCACGCGTAGAGCGCGAGGCCGACGTTCCCCACGGGGAAGCTCCAGGAGCCCTGGGTGATGTAGCGCTTCCCGGGGCGGTAGATCTGCGCCCCGCCGAACGCGTCGTCGGCGAAGGTCGAGTAGGTGAAGCCGAGGGAGACGCGGCCTTGGCCGACGACCCGGTCGGCGCCGACGCGCAGCCGCAGCTCACCCCCCGGCTTGTAGCTCGAGTCCACGGCGGCGAGGGGGGTGTAACCGCTCGTCAGCCGGTAGCTGCCGCCCAGGCCGACCGCCCACCCGCCCACCGGGACCGCCACCGCCACGCCCGTCGTGACGTTGGCGCCGGAGCCGAAGCTCGCCACCGGGAAGGGGATCAGGTCCGACGCCATGACCCCGGCGGCCACCAGCTCGTCGGCGGTCAGCTTCGTCTTCCCCGTCGGCAGGTTCGCCGCCAGGGTGAGGACGACCACGTCCGGGACGACCTGGTAGACGACGCGCACCTGGGTGTCGGTCAGGCCCGACACGGTCGCCTTGCTCCCGACGGTGTCATCCGCCGTGCGCGAGGCGCTGGCGTAGCGCACGCCGAAGTCGAACGCGAGGCGCGGCGTGGCGGTCCACATCGCGCCGATCGGGACGGCGAATTCCGTCGCGCTCTTGATGCCGAGCCCCGAGTTGAACGAGACGCTGCGCACCTCGACGCCGGAGAGGACCCGCACCCCGCCCACGGGGATGTCCCCCTGGGCGCGGAGCGCGCACGGCGCGGCCGCCGCGAGCAGCACGCCAAGCGCCACGCGGCGCAGTGTCACGCTCACAGGGGCCTCCGGATCACGATCACCACGGTGCCCGTCGGTGGGGCGGTGCCCTGCGTGTTCGTCACGTCGGCGCCGGGCTGGCGCGCCGGCGGCTGGCCCTGCTGCTGCCCCTGCTCGGAGTTCTGGATGCCCGTCGGCGTCGGATTGACGTTGTTGAGCGCCCCTTGCAGCGCGTCCTTCTTCGCGTCGTCGGACACGCCGCCGCCGCCTTCGGCGCCCTGGTTCTGCACCACCACGGCCTCGACCTGCACGCTCGTCTGCTGCGCCGCGATGTTGAGGTCCGACGCCGCGCCGGCGCTCTGCGTCGCCGCGCGGAACGACGGGTCGAGCCCTGCGGCCTCGCCGAACGCGTCGCGCGCACCGCTGTAGTCGCCGCGGTCCTCGGCCTCGAGGCCGCGGCTGTAGGCGAGGAAGGCCTGCAGGTTCTGCGTCGGCCGCTGGTCGATGGCCGCGCGCTCCTGGTCGGAGAGCTGGATCCCCAGGTTCGTGAAGATGGAGAGGACCACCTGCTTCTCGAGATCGAACAGCCGGTTCAGCGCGTCCGTGGCGCCCGCCGAGGCGGCGACGCCGGCGCTCGCCACGTCCACCACCGCCGCGTCGACGCGGAGGTCGCTCCCCTGCTCGGCGATGGTGCCCTGCACCACGCGCGCGGCGCGGAGGAGTCGCCCGCTGCGGAGCGCCGTCTGCGGGTCCGCACTGCCCGAATCGGCCAGGTGCAGCTCGTTCACGATCGCCTGCATCCGCTCGCGCTCGAGCACCCGGATCTGCCGGCTCTTGGCCAGGTCGGTGACCACGAGCTGCGCGAAACCGCGCGAGAGGGGCTGGATCTGCGCGTTGGTGCCGCTGTAGCCGAAGGGCATCACCGCCACGGTGTTCTCTTCCGGCGGCTGCTGCGTGAGGGACGCCTCCTGCGCGAGCGCCTGGCGGGCCGAGAACTCGAGCTCGTGGCGCCCCATCAGCGCCAGGCGGCGCCGCGCCGTCTCCCGCAGCTCGCCGCTCCGGGAGATGTCGATGTAGTGCTGATACGCCATCCGCGCCGCCGGGAAGTCCCCCAGCGCTTCGGTGGCCATGCCGAGGTAGATGGCCGCGGTGCCGTTCCGCGCGTCGCGGGCCACGGCGCTGTCCAGCGCCTGCCGCGCGTCGGCGTAGCGATCGGCCTTGAAGTACGCCACCCCGAGGCGTGTCAGTGTCGTGGCGTCCTCGGGGCTCTGGGCGCGCGCCTGCTCGAGCCCGGGGATGGCCTCAGGGGTGATGTCACTGACCCTAAGGGCACTTCCTCCCGCGCATCCTGCCAGCAACAGCAGGACGGCGAGAGAGGAGGGGCCGATGGCGCGGGTGGGTGCGCTCATGGGGTCCTACCTCGCATAGGGACAACGTGGAGACGACTCGGTCGTTTGCAGGGTGCTGGCAGCGAACAAGATGCACCCCGCAGCGGACCGCGGCAAGGCGACCCGCCCTCGAGCGACGAATGGAGGATGTTACAGGCGATCGGCGGGGACCGCCGTGACCGCTGTCACCGCTGGTGCATCGGTATCAGCCGCCTGTGCGCACCGCCCCGCGCCGCGAGACGCGGACCTCGGCCTGGGACATCAACTCCCCCAGCACCTTGCGGGTCTTCGCGTCGACCGGATAGTCGAAGTGGAGCTCGAGGCGATAGTCGTCGCGGTCGCCGCCGCGGCCCTCGAGCACGAACCCGGCGGCTGTCGAGCGCACCGCGTCGATCGGGATGTCGGCGACGAGAGAGAAGCCCTCGCCCGTGCGTGCCTGGGCCATACGACACCTCCGCCGGGAGACTATCCCCCGGCGGAGGTCCCTGCAAGCAGCGGTCAGTCGGAGGGGGGGACCTGCGCCGGCGTCGGCTCGCCGTCGTTGATCGTGCTCCCGGGACCCCCGGGGGCGCCGACGATGATGGTGCCCTTCATCCCGAGCGCCTGGTGCGGCAGGCAGAAGAAGTCGTACGTGCCCTCCGGCGCCCCGGTGAAGTTGACCGTGTACTTCTGGTGCGGCGTCGTGAAGAACGGGCTCGCGAGGTCCCCCTGCCGCTGCGGCATCGCCCGGTTCAGGAACTCCCGCGCCCCCGTCGGGATCCGGTTCGGGTAGAACTGCACGTTGTGCGGCCCCCCCGAGATGTTCTCGAATTCCACGATGTCGCCCGGCTGGATGCGGATGCCCGCCGGCCGGAAGACGTACCGGCTCCCCTGCTGCAGCATCTCCACGTGGACGGTCTTGGCGGCGGGCTCCGCGGCGGGCTGCGGAGGCGCCCGGAAGGCCGCGGCCGCGAGGGCCACGACCGGAACGGTGAGAAGGGTCCAGCGCTTCATCGCGAACTCGCTCCCTATCTGTATAGGAAAGGTGGCTTCGGGGTCGCATCTACTACCCCGTGTGTACACAAAAGGTGACGTATGTGGGTGTGAATTCTTTCACAAGTACTCGGATTTGGCAACCACCGCAGACGGTGGGGTTTGCGCCTGGCCTGGCCCTGGGGTACCTTAGCCGGGTTCCATGGGCGGCGCCATCTCGGCCCGCCGCAACCGCTTATCCGGGGAGACGCTACCGCACGTGGCAGGCGACGCGATCCAGATGATGGGCACCATCAGCGAGGTGCTCCCGAACACGACGTTCCGAGTCGAGCTGGAGAATGGCCACGGAATCCTCGCGTACGTCTCCGGCAAGATGCGCAAGAACTACATCCGCATCCTGCAGGGGGACCGTGTGGCGGTCGAGCTCTCGCCGTACGACCTCACCCGGGGCCGCATCACCTACCGCTACAAGTAGTCTCCTCCGGCCGCCGCGCCTCCGCGTGCCGCCGCGTTCCTGATGCGCCGCCAGCTCGCCGTCGTCTTCACCATCGTCTTCATCGACCTGGTCGGGTTCGGCATCGTGCTGCCCCTGATGCCGGCCTTCGCCGCGTCGTACGGGATCTCGCCCCTCGAGATCGGCGTCCTGATCACGAGCTTCTCAGTGCTCCAGCTCATCGTCTCGCCGCTCTGGGGTGCCCTCTCCGACCGCATCGGCCGGCGGCCGGTGCTGCTCATCGGGCTCGCCGGCTCCACCCTGTCGTACGTGCTGTTCGCCTTCGCGGGCGGGTTCTGGACGCTCCTCGCGTCGCGCGTCATCGCCGGCTCGATGGGGGCGACGGTCGGCGTCGCGCAGGCGTACGTGGCCGACATCACGCCCCCCGAGCGGCGTGCCCAGTCGATGGGCATCCTCGGCGCGGGCTTCGCGCTCGGCTTCATCCTCGGCCCGGCGATCGGCGGCGTCCTCTACACGCACGGCCACAGCGCCGCGGGCTTCGTGGCGGCGGCCCTGTGCGGCACGAACGCGCTCGCCGCCCTCCTCTGGCTTCCCGAAACGCCGCGGCACCTCAGCCACCGCTCGTCGCAGCGCGTCCCGATCCGCCCAATCGCCGCGCCCCTCGCGGCGACGGTCCTGTTGATGTCGGCCTTCGCGGTGATCCACGTCTCGCTGCCGATCATGGCCCAGGAGGAGCTGAAGCTGAGCACGCAGCGGATCGGGATCCTCTTCGCCTTCAGCGGGGTGATCTCGGCGATCGTGCAGGGGGGGCTCGTCGGGCGGATCGCGCCCCGCGTGGGGGAAGCGCGGCTGGCGCTGGTGGGCGCGGTGCTGATGGCCCTCGGCCTGGCGCTGATGCCCGGCTCGGCGCACGTCGGCCACCTCTACCTCGCCATCGGCTTCCTCTCGATGGGGTCGGCGGCCTCGAACCCCGCCATCCTCGCGGCCGTCTCGCGGATGACCGCCGCGAGCCTCCAGGGCTCGGCCCTCGGCCTCATGCAGACGGGCCAGAACCTCGGCCGCATCGTGGGGCCGCTGCTGGCGGGCGCGCTGTACGGCGCCGTGGGGCATGCCGCGCCCTTCTTCGCGGGCGCCGGCCTCGCGCTCGCGGGCGCCGCCGCGACGCTCTTCATCCCGGCCCCCTCCCGCACGACCGACGCCGCGCCGGCCTAGTCGCCGGCAACGCAACGGCGCCGGCATGGTCGCCGGCGCCGTACGCCTCCCGCGGCCCCACCCGCCGTCAGTGCGGGCGCGAGCCGATCCGGCTCCAGCGGATCGCCGAGACGAACGGCAGCACCCGCCAGGAGTCGTGGTCGTACGAGTAGTAGATGAAGAGCGGCTTGCCCCGGATCACCCGCCGGTCCACGAAGCCCCAGTAGCGCGAGTCGTAGGAATTGTCGCGGTTGTCCCCCATCACGAAGTACTGCCCGGCCGGCACGGCCAGCGGCCCCCAGGTGTCCCGCGTGGGCTGGTAGGCCGCGCGGTCCACCGACGGCAGGAGGTACTGTACCTGCCAGAGCCGCATCTCGGGGGATGCGGTGTCGGTGCCGGGGTCCACGTGCTGCGCCCACGGCTCGACCTGGCGCACGCCGTTCCGGAAGAGGACGCCGGCCCGCATCTCGACCGTGTCGCCGGGGGCGCCCACCACCCGCTTCACCACCTTCACGCCCTCTTCGGTCCGCGAGTCGAACACGACGATGTCGCCGCGCCGCGGATCGCGCACCGCCGGCAGATGCGTATGGATGAGCGGGAGCTCGGCGCCGTACAGCGCCTTGTTGACGAACAGGAAGTCCCCGACCAGCAGGGTGCGCTCCATCGACCCGGACGGGATGCGGAACGCCTCGACCAGCAGCGTGCGCAGCACGAACCAGATCACCAGCGCGATCGCGATGGACTTCACCCACTCCCCCGCCCATCGCTTGAACGACTTCGGCTGCGGCTCGGGCGCCGCGTCGGCCTGGTTCCCCTTCTTCGCGTCGCTCATGTCGCTCCGGTCGCTCTGGTCCTGTCCGTCGTGGCGTCTGGTGGCCTGGCCACTGTCCCTCACGGCACCCAGTCGGCGATGAAGATGTTGGTCTCGTGGGGCACGCGACCATTACGGTTCGACGCCCACACGAGTTTCCCCCCGTCGGGCGAGAACATCGGGAAGCTGTCGAAGTCGGGGTAGGTGGTCACCTGCTCCAGCCCCGAGCCGTCGAGGTTGACGAGGTAGAGGTCGAAGTTGCGGCTGCGCGGGTCGCGGAAGTTCGTGGCGAAGATGATCCGGCGGTCGTCGGGCGTGAAGTAGGGCGCGAAGCTCGCGCCGCCGAGGTGGGTGATCTGCCGCTTGTTCCCGCCGTCGGCGTCCATCACCCACAGGTCCATCTGGCTCGGGCGCACCAGGCCCTGCGTGAGGAGGCGCCGGTAGTCCGCCGCCTCGGTGCTCCCCTCCGCGGGATGGCCCGCGCGGTAGACGATGTGCTTCCCGTCGTGCGACCAGAACGGCCCGCCGTCGTACCCGAGTTCGTGCGTGAGCCGGCGCACGTGGCTGCCGTCGGTGCGCATCGTGTAGATCTCGAGGTCCCCGTCCCGCATCGACGTGAAGGCGATCGTCTTCTCGTCGGGGGAGAGGGTGCCCTCGGCGTCGTAGCCGGGGGTGTGCGTCAGCCGGCGCAGGTCCGAGCCGTCGGGGCGCGCGGTGTAGATGTCGTAGTCGTCCAGCCGCCAGACGTAGCCCTGGGAATAGTCGGGCTGCGGCGGGCACGCCGGATCCGCGCCGAAGGTGCTCGCGTAGAAGACCCGCCGGTCGTGGTCGTAGAAGTACCCGCAGGTGGTCCGGCCCCGGCCGTTCGAGATCCGGTGCACGCCCGAGCCATCGGCGTTCATCACGAACTGCTGGTCGCAGCCGTAGCCGTCACGCGTGGACTGGAACGTGATGAGCCGCCCGCTGGCGGAGTAGTACGCTTCCGCGTTCTGTCCGCCGAAGGTGAGCTGGCGGATGTTCCGCAGATGGACCTCGCCCGATTCGGGGGCGACGGGGCGGTAGGCATCCTGCGCCGACGCCTGCGGCTGCTGCGCGGCGGCGAGGCGCGCGGTGCCCGCGAGGGCCGCCACGGCGACCAGACCCGCCCGGATTGAGGACATTTTCATTCGCATAAACTACCCCCGCGCCGCGATGGACTCCACTCCTCGGATACTCCGGGCGCCCGGGTCAGTTTCCGCAGTCGGGAGAGACGACCGTCGGCTTGGCGAGCGCGCCGCCACGGAGCAGCGCCAGATAGCGCCAGCCGGCCGCGAGGGAATCGGGGGTCGGCTCCTCGGCCCACAACTGGATCGCGCAGGCGTGTCCGCCGGGGCCGCGCAGGACGGACGGAGGATCCTCCTCGTCGGTGCCGAACCGGTACCCGCTCCCCGCCGTCTCGATCTCCTCGGTGAGATTCGCGCGGGCGCCAGGGAAGAAGACGGGGTACTCCACCTCCGCCGAGTCGGCGACGGCGCCGAGGAAATCGGGAAGGCCGTCGCCAGTAAGGTCCTCGAAGGCGAAGACGCGCATCCCCGCGACCGACGGCAGGACCTCGCTGCGGCCGACGCGCTGCGCCGTGCCGTCGGCGACCATCCAGAGGTCGGCGGTGGCCTGCACCACGCCCTCGATCGCGGATTCGACGTCCACCATGACGAAGACCGGCCCGGCGGGCGAGGTCCAGGTCCAAGCGGCGTTCGCGATGACGTCCCGCGTGGTGTACTGGTCCTTCACCGCGTACGCGGCGCGCTCCTCGGCCGTGCTGGCGGTGTCGCCGGCGGACTTGGCGCGGCACCCGGCGAGGAGGGGAAGGCCGGCGGCGATCAGTAGGCCGGCGAGGCGGGCGCGGCCGGAGCGTCCGGCCCGCCCGGGGCGGCATAGGCGCGTCGATACCATAGGTAGCTCGCGTAAACGGTCTTCACGTAGTTGCGCGTCTCGGAGATGGCGACGCGCTCGACGAACAGGTCGGGATCGGTGAACTCGGGCCAGCTGCGCCACCGGTCCACGCGCTGCGCCCCCGCGTCGTAGGCGGCGATGGCGGCGTAGAGCGGCATCCGGCTCGCCTGGAGCCGGTCGTGGAGGAAGCGGGCGCCGAGGTGGAGGTTGAAGTCGGGGATGAAGAGCAGCTCGGGGTCCCATCCGGACACGTGAAGGAGGCGGGCGAGATCGCGGCCGGTGGCCGGCATCACCTGCGCGAGCCCGCGGGCCCCGACGCGCGAGACCGCGCGCGGGGTGAAGCGGGTCTCCTGCCGGATGATCGCGGCGAGGAGCAGGGGATCGAGACACGCCTCCGTGGCCTCCCCGTCGATCACCGTGCGGTACGGGAAGGGCAGGACGCCGCGGGCGGCACCGACCGAGAGCCCCGCTCGCACGCGGGCGGCCTCGCCCAGGCGGATCGCCTCGCGGGCGAAGCCCACCGCGTTGGCCGCCTCCACCGCCAACAGCAGCAGGGGGACGGGCGCCGTCGGGTCCGCCGCCCACCCGAGCGCCTCGTCGCGCGCCTCCTGCTCGAGCCCCACCAGCATCAGGAGGCGGATGCGCTCCCCCGCGCGTCCCGGCGGCGGGGCCAGCGTATCGCGGGGCGCGCCCACGCTGTCCGTGACGAACCCCAGGCTGTCGTTCGTGAGGATCCGGGCGCGCACGCCGTAGTAGGTGAGCGGCTCGGCGTCCGCGATCCGCTGGAGGGCCACGCGGCCCGTCGGGTCGCCGCGTTCGAATCGCACCCGCGCATCCCAGAAGCGGGGGGCGGTGCCAAGGAGGTGCGCGGTATCCCGGGCCAGCACGTCCACGAAGGCGGTGGCCGCCGAATCCCGCCGGCCCAGCGCGTAGGCCGAGAGGCCCGCGCGGAACCGGGCCACGGTGGCGGCGGGCGTGGCGGTGAAGTCGCGCAGCAGCAGCTGGTACCGTTCGCGCTCCGCCTCCCCCTGCGCCGCGGCGCGGTCGTGCTCGGCAAGGAGCAGCACCGCCCGCGCGATGCTCGTGTCGCCGGGGAACCGGGGCGTCAGCTGCGCGAGGAGCGAGTCGGCGGTGTCCCACTCCCGCACGGCCGCGAGCGCCGCGACCCGCGCGACGCCGATCCGGGCGAAGGCCTCCGGGGGCGCCTTCGTCCGTCGCGCGTGCCGCTCCGCGCTGTCAGCCGCGGCGAAGGCGCCCCGCCGGTCGCGCCGGTCGGCGAAGAGCGACGCGAGGTCCAGCCAGAGGTTCAGGGAGGTGTCCGCCCGCGCGAGGGCGAGGCGCAGTGGCCGCTCCGCGCCCCGCAGGTCGCCCAGCGCGCGGTAGACGCGGGACGTGGCCGCCAGTTCCGCGACCGAGAGGGTGTCGCGCTGCGCGGCGAGGAGGTTCGCGGCGAGGAGCGCTTCGGGGCGGATGGGATCCCGGAAGAGGAGCAGGTCCGCGCGGAACCGCGCCGTCCGACGATCGCCGAGCAGGAACTCGATCCGCGCCATGTCGAGGGGGCGGTCGAGGCGCCGATAGGCCTCGAGGGCGCCGACGAGGTTCCCGGCGCCGGCTCGGCGCGCCGCGACCAGGAGCCCCGCGCGCAGCGCCGCACCCGGCGAGCGCGAGTCCGCCGCCGACGCGAAGGCGAGCGCGGTATCGCGCTCGAGCGCCGCGCGATGGATGGCGAACCAGTCGGCGATCCCGGGAAGGGCCTGCGCGGCGCGCCGCCACGCGGCGAGGGCCGAATCGCGCCGCCCGAGCATCTCGAGGGCGAGCGCCCGGCGCACCAGCGCGGGGACCCGCAGCACCGGGGGGGCCGCCGCCATCGCGGAGAGGCGCCGGTAGCCGGCCTCCGCCTCCGCCCAGCCCTTCCGCTGTTCCGCCGCCTGCGCGAAGAGGGCGATCGCCTCCGGCAGCGTGTCGGCGCCGCGTATGCGGCGCAGCACCTGCTCCACCTCGTTCCATCGCCCGAGGCCCGCACGGATCCGCGCATGCAGCAGGCCGAGGGAGGTGCTCACCGCGCGCGGCGCGCGGGGGAGGGCCGGCGCGGCGCGCTCGGCGTGCCAGAACCGTCCGAGCGCGACGAAGCTGTCGGCCGGGAGCGGAGGCGTGCCCGCGCAGGCGCCGGCCTGCGCCGCGAGCCGGGGGGCGAGGGCCGTGGCGGCCACGAGCACGAGGCGCGCGGCACGGGCAAAGGAGCGGCGGGGCGGTCGGTTCATGCGGGGCGCACAGCGCTGCGCCCCGGAAGGTAGGACCCCCCTCGGGCCGACGCTACCGCCGCACCACGAACTCCACCGGCACCTGGACCCGCACCCGCACCGCCATCCCGCCGAACCGCGCCGGCCGGTAGACCGACCCGAGCACCAGCGCGCTCGCCTCGGGGACGAAGAGCCCGTGAGTGCTGGAGACGATCCGCAGCGACCCGCGCTCCGCTCGGCCGGTAGTGTCGAGCACCACCTCCACCACCACGCGTCCGGCGATGCCGGCACGGCGCAGCAGCTCCGGATAGCCCGGCATCGGGTGGCTCAGGAGGACCGGCGGCTCCTCCACGGTGCGCACGTCCATCGGCGCCGGAGGCGGGGGCGACGGCGGGCCGACGGCCGCGGGGTACGCAGTCCCCGGCGCTCCCGGGAACGGGTCCATGGCGACCGGGGGCCAGCCGGGCGCCGGGGGTGCGTCGATCGGAGGGAGAATCGGCGTCATGACCGGCATCGGGAGAGATGCCGGCGACGGGCCAGCCGCCCCCGTCGGCCTGGAGGGCGCCGGGCCCGCGTGGTGCGGCGCGGGCCAGAAGAAGATCAAAGGGTCGTCGTGCCCATGGGCCACGGGCGGCGGTGGCGCCTGCGTCCACCAGACGGCCAGGGCGATCAGCCCGAGGTGGAGCGCCAAGGACGCGCTCCGGGGACCCCACTCCCGGCCGGAGGGGGTCTGCGCGGATGCAGCGGTGAGCGTCGTGAGCACGGACGCCTCCCTGTTGGATCGGTGTGCTCCAATCTGGGAGACGTTCCTGTCGGTCAGACCTGCACAGCATGAGGAGAGGATGACAGCGCGATGACGATCAGCGCTCGAGGATGCGCACCCCCTGCGCGCTGGCGATCACCGCCGTATGCGCCATCCCCAGGAAGAGGCCGTCCTCCACGATGCCGGGACGGCGGGCCAGGGCCCGCGAGAGCGCCAGGGGATCGGGGATCCCCTTGGGGAAGCGGAGATCCACGATGTGATGCCCCTCGTCGGTGACGAAGGGCCGGCGGTCGGGCGCCCGGCGCAGCGCCGGCTCGGCGCCCAGCTTCTGGAAGAACGGCAGGTGCGTGCTCCACCCGAAGGGCACCACCTCGACGGGCACCGGGGCGCGGGTCCCGAGCTTCCGCACCCGCTTCGATGCGTCCGCCACCACCACGAACCGCTCCGCCGCGCCGGCCACCAGTTTCTCCCGCAGGAGCGCGCCCCCCAGCCCCTTGATGAGGTCGAGCCGCGGCCCGATCTCGTCCGCGCCGTCGATCGCCAGCGCGAGATGCGGATGCTCGTCGAGGGTGGTGAGGGGGATGCCCAGGGCACGGCACTGGGCCGCAGTGTCCTCCGACGTCGGCACCGCGAGCACGCCGCGCAGGGCGCCGCTCGCCAGGCGTTCGGCGAGGAACTCGATGAGGGGCCGCACCGTGGAGCCGGAGCCGAGACCGATCGTCGTCCCGCTCGCGACGTATTCCACGGCGCGGCGGGCGGCGGCACGCTTGAGGTCGTCCTGCGAGGGCGTCATAGGGTGCACAAAGATGCTTCGACGGCCCCGCTGCGGACAACCGGGCCCCCCCAGAAAGGGCCCGGACGGCTACTCTGCCGCGGCCGGCCCCCGCTGCCCGCCGCGTTGCGGCTTGCGGATGAGGAGGAGGAGCGGCATCGAGCCCATCAGGATGAAACCCGAGAGGAGGTAGACCCTCGCGAAGGCGAGCACGCTCGCCTGCTGCACGAGCTGCCCCTGCATCGCCGTCAGCGCCATGCTGCGCGCCGACGTGGCGTCGGCGCCGCGGCTCAGGAAGGCGGCAGTGAGCTGGCCGAGCCGCATCCGCGTCCCCGCATCATACCAGGAGAGATGGGTCGCGAGGACGGAGCGCGACTCCTGCTGGTAGTGCACGAGCAGCGTCGCCATCAGCGCGATGCCGAGCGAGCCGCCCATCTGGCGGAAGAAGTTCGAGATGCCGGTGGCCTGCGACAGCTCGCGCCGGTCGAGCCGCGAGAGAGTGATGGTGGCCAGCGGCACGAACAGCCCGCCCAGGCCGAAGCCGCGGAAGATTAGCGGCCAGAAGAAGTCGCCGGCGCCGCTCTGCCCGGTGATGTGCGAGAGCATCCACATCGACAGGAAGAAGAAGCCGCCGCCCACCAATACCGTGAGCCGCGAATCCACGTACCGGTCGATGCGGCCGGCCGTGAAGGTGCTGACCGCCGTGGCCATCGCCCCGGGGAGGATGATCAGCCCCGACTGCCACGCCGTCATGTGCAGCGTGCCCTGGAGGAAGACGGGGAGGATGAAGACGGAGCCCATGAGGCCCACACCCACCACCACGCCGAGCGCCGTACCGACCCACGTGTCCCGATGGCGCAGGACCCGGAAGTCGATCGCCGGCTTCCCGGTGGCCATCTCCCGCCACACGAGGAGAGCGCTCCCCACCACCGCGGCGATCGTCAGGGTGACGATGAGGCCGGACTCGAACCAGTCCTCCCGCTGGCCGTGCTCGAGCAGGTACTGGAGGGAGATCGCGCTCACCGCGAGGAGGGCGATCCCCAGGTAGTCCACGTGCTTGGTCCGCTCCTGGCTCGGGTGGTCGTGCACGTACGCGCCCACCAGCGCGGCGGCGAGGATGCCGATCGGCAGGTTGACGTAGAAGATCCACGGCCAGCTGTAGTTGTCGGTGATCCACCCGCCGAGGGTCGGGCCGAGGGTCGGCCCCACCATGATCCCGAGGCCGAACAGGCCCATCGCCGTCCCGGCTTCCTCGCGGGGGAACGCCTCGAAGAGGACCGCCTGCGAGGTGGAGATGAGCGCCCCGCCGCCGAGGCCCTGCACGACCCGCCAGAAGATCAGCGCGTTGAGCGAGTGCGACGCCCCGCAGAGGACGGAGGCGGCGGTGAAGATGAGGATGGAGGTGACGAAGTAGCGCTTGCGCCCGAAGAACTCGCCGAGGAAGCCCGTGAGGGGGATGACGATGACGGCGGCGAGGATGTAGCCGGTGGAGACCCAGGCGATCTCATCGAGCGAGGCGCCGAGATTCCCCATCATGTGCGGGATGGCGACGTTGACGATGGACGAGTCGACGATCTGCATCATCGACGCGACCACCACCGCGAAGGCGATGATGTACTTGTGAGGCTCGCCCCTGGTGGAAGGGGGCGGTGCGCCGCCGCTCACGCCGGGCCCGCCCTACCGCGTGGCGACGTGCACGTCGACCGAGAATCCCGGCCGCAGAGGCCGCGCGGGCCCGCACCCCCGGTCCACGCGGATGCGGACGGGGATGCGCTGGACCACCTTGGTGAAGTTGCCCGAGGCGTTGTCGGGCGGGAGGAGCGCGAATCGCGCGCCCGTCGCCGGACTCAGGCTCTCCACCGTCCCGCTGGCCACGCACCCCGGATACGAATCCACGTCGAGCTCCGCCCGCTGCCCGACGCGCATGTCCTCGAGCTGCGTCTCCTTGAAGTTCGCGGTGACCCAGGTGATGGTGTCCGCCACGATGGCGAGGAGGGGTTGGCCCGCCTGGAGCAGCTGGCCCAGCTCGACGGTGCGCTTGGTGACGATCCCGGCGACGGGCGCGACCACGCGCGTGTAGGAGAACTGCAGCGCGGCGGTCGCCCGCATGGCGCGGCTCGCCGCGAGGCGCGCCTCGGCCGCACGTACGCCCGCCTGCGCCACCGCGATGGCCGACCCGGCGGCGCCCGCCTGCCGCTGGGCCGTCTGCAGGTTGGCCTCGGTGGCGTCCTTCGCCGCCTGCGCCGCATCGAGCTGCTGCCGGGAGACGACCTGCGTGGCCGCGAGCTCCTGGGCCCGTGTCAGGTCGGCGCGCGCCCGGTCGGCGGCCGCACGCGCCGCTTCCACCTGCGACTGGGCGGCGGCCCGCTGCTGACTCGCCGACTCGATGCCCGCCTCCGCCTGGCCCACCGCCGCGGTGACCGCCGCGACGTCGGCGTCGGCCTGCGTGAGGCGGATGGCGTACTCGGAGCTGTCGATGCGCACCAGGAGCGCGCCCGCCTTCACCACCGCGTTCTCCTCGACGGTGACCGCAGAGACATAGCCGCCCACCCGCGCCAGCACCGGGACGATGTGGCCGTCCACCTGGGCGTCGTCCGTGGACTCGTGCGCGCCGCGGTAGCGCAGCGCGCGGAAGCCCATGACGAGCGCGACGAGCGCCAGGGCGGCGCCCAGCACGATCAGAATCAGCCGGCGGCGGGGGGCCGGCAACGGGACCAGGCCCGCAAACGGGGGCGTCGCGCCTTCGGTGGGTTGCGTCGGCATGCGTCCGTCTAGGGAAGAGTGGTCACGGCGCCCTGGGCCCGCGCCAGCGCGACCCGTGCCGTCTGGAGATTGGCGAGCGCGTCCACCAGCCGGGTGCGCGCCCGATTCAGCGACGAGGAGGCCTGCACGACGTCGGCATTCCCCGACACGCCCGTGCGGAAGCGTTCCCGCGCCTCGGCGTATTCCTGGTCGGCGAGCCGCAGGCGCTCGCGCCCCGCGGCCACCTGCTCCCGGCCGGAGGCCACGTCGAGGAGCGCGCCGCGGACCTCGGCCTCGGCCTGCTGCCGGGCGTCGCGCTCCCGGGCCTCGGCCTCCCGCACCATCGCCACCTGCTCGCCGGCCCGCGCGCTGCGCCGCAGGCCGTCGAAGAGCGGCACGGTGACCTTCACGCCGTACTCGTAGGTGCGGAGGAGGTGAGCCCAGGCCGGCCCCGTCACGCCCTCGTCGCCGAAGACCGCCACCGACGGGAGCGCCTCCGCGTGGATCGCCGAGAGCCGGTCGCGTGCCGCGCCACTCACCTCGGACGCCGCGCGCACGTCCGGCCGGCCGCCCAGCGCGTGCGCCACCGCCGAGTCGGCGGACGGCACGCTCTCCGTGAGGCCGGCGCCGTCGAGCTGGTCGGTCGGCCGCACCTCCGCGTCGAGCGGAAGGCTGAGGCGCCGCAGCAACGCCAGGCGCCCGAGGTCGCGGTCCCGCCGCGCCCCGATGAGGTCCGAGCGCGCCTCGGCGAGCTGCGCCTCGGCCCGCGTCACGTCGAGCGCCACGCTCACCCCCGCCGCGGCGCCCTTGCGGGCGATGTCCAGGAGGTCGAAGGCGAGGACGGAGTCCTGCGTCCGGGCGAGGAGCAGGGCCTCGGCCCGCAGCAGCGCGATGTACGCCACCGCGGCGCGCGCCGCCGCGTCGTCCGCCACCACGGCCGCGTCCGCCTGCGCGGCGCGGGCCCCCGAGCCGGCGCTCCGCACCCGCCGCAGCGCCGAGAGGTCGAAGAGGGTCAGGGCGCCGGAGAGCCGCAGGTCGGGGGTCCGCACCGGCCCGATAATCTGGCCGTTGGGGTCGAAGCCCGGCAGGCTGATCCCGAAGGCGGCGCTGTTCAGCGTGTGCTGCCCGTCGAGCACGCCGCCGCTCACGACCGGGAAGAGTTCCGCGCGCGCCATCCGCACCCGCTCTCCCGCCGCCGCCGCCCGCCAGCGCGCCTCGTCCGCCGGCGCGCTCTGCCGCGCCGCCAGCCGCGCGGCCTCGCCGAGGGTGAGGGCCAGGGGTGCGCCGCCCGCGGGCGCCTGCTGCGCGGCGAGGGGCCGGTAGCCGGCCAGCGCCGCCAGGACGACCACGCCCAGCGCCCGCGCCGCCGCCCGCGTGCGGGGTCGCGCGACCGCCCGGGCGTCGCCCGCGCGCACCGCCCTCCGGCGGCGCCGCCAGGACGCGAGCGCCGTGGTCGCCGTCGCCGTCAGCGCCGCGAACGCCGCCTCGAGCTCGTCGAAGCGCCGCCGCACCGCCGCCGTGCGCCCGCCGAGGCGCGGCCGTCCCTCGTGCACCGCGTCGTGGAACGCCTTCCACCGCCCGAGCCGCATCTCCATCGTGCTGGCGAAGAGATCGTCCGCCACGCGGTAGTAGTCGCGGCGGTCGCCGGGCCGGCGGACGCATTCGAGGAGCCCGCGCTGCTCCAGGCGCCGGGCGTCGGAGCTGATGCTCCCCTTGCTCACCGCCAGCCGCGCCGCGATCGCGTCGAGGCTCAGCGCGCGGTCGCTCACCAGCAGGAGGCCGAAGATCCGCCCCCCGATGTACGGGAACCCCTCCATCTCCGTCACGCGCGCCATGCGCTCGACGAAGGCGTCGGTCTCGGGATCGTGCGGTGCGGGACGGGCCATCGCGCCTGCCAGGTGGAGCGTTCAGTGCATATTGAACAGACTGAACGATACACCGGGCGTCAAGGAGGCGTTCCCAGGGGCCAGACGCCCAGACGCCAAGGGAGGCGGGTGGCCGCTCTTGGCGTCTGGGCGTCTGGTGACTGGAAACCAGTTTCAGTGGCCAGGGGCGGAGTTGAACCGCCGACACCGTGATTTTCAGTCACGTGCTCTACCAGCTGAGCTACCTGGCCGCGGGGAGGGAAAATAGCGGGGGGCCCGCCGCGGCGCACCTGCGGCCCGCGCTTCGCTGGCCAGAACCCCGGCGCGCGTGACAGATTAGCCGCATGAGCGACCACCCGAACCTCACCGTCCTCGCCCATCCCCTCATCCAGCACAAGCTCGCGCTCCTGCGCGACCGCCGCACGCCGACCAAGGACTTCCGCGACCTCGTGGCCGAGATCGCGATGCTCATGGCGTACGAGGTCACCAAGGAGCTGCCGACGGAGCCGGTGGCCCTCGAGACGCCCCTCGAGCACACCATGGGCGCGAAGGTGGCCGGCAAGAAGCTCGCTCTTGTGCCGATCCTCCGCGCGGGGCTCGGCATGGTCGAGGGGATCCTGCGCCTCGTCCCCTCCGCGCGGGTGGGCCACATCGGCCTCTACCGCAACGAGGAGACGCTCGAGCCGGTGGACTACTACTTCAAGGCCCCGAGCGCGCGCGAGGAGCGGGACTTCCTCCTCCTCGACCCGATGCTCGCCACCGGCGGCTCCGCCGTCGCCGCGTGCGCGACCCTCAAGCAGGCCGGCGCGCGCTCGATCCGCTTCCTCTGCATCGTCGCCGCGCCCCCCGGCGTCGAGCGGATGCTGCGCGCGCACCCCGACGTGCCCATCTACGCCGCGGCGCTCGACCGCGAGCTCAACGCCAAGGGGTACATCCTCCCCGGGCTCGGCGACGCGGGCGACCGCATCTTCGGCACGAGGTGACCATGACCGAGTACCAGGCGATCGTCCTCCCCCTCTCCGGCAAGGCCCGCCAGGACGAGGAGGCGCTGACGGACGAGCTCAACGACCGCCGCCGCGCCGGCTGGGCGCTCTTCCAGCTCGTGAGTCTCTCCCCCCGGCGCCTCCTGGCCATCTTCCAGCGCGAGGGCTGATGCGCATCACCTTCTGGGGCGCCGACCGCGAAGTGACCGGCTCGATGCACCTCGTCGAGGCCGCCGGGAAGCGCATCCTCCTCGACTGCGGCCTCTTCCAGGGCCGGCGCGCGGAGGCCCACGAGAAGAACGCGAAGTTCCCGCTCAAGGCCGCCGACATCGACGCGGTCGTGCTGAGCCATGCGCACATCGACCACGCCGGCCGCCTCCCGCTCCTCGTGAAGCTGGGGTACACGGGCCCGATCTTCTGCACACCGGCCACCCGCGACCTCTGCTCGATCATGCTCCCCGACTCGGGCTTCATCCAAGAGAAGGACTTCGCGTTCCTGGCCAAGCGCGGCCAGCAGACCGTCGGCGCGCCCCTCTACACCGCGGCCGACGCCGCCGCGGTCGCCGACCACATGGTCAGCGTGCCCTACGCCCACCCCCTCGACCTCTTCCCCGGGCTCCGGCTGACCTTCGTGGACGCGGGGCACATCCTCGGCTCCGCGTCCGTCGTGCTCGCGATCGACGAGCCGGGAGGAGCGAAGCGCCTCGTCTTCTCGGGCGACATCGGCCGCACCGGGCTGCCCATCATCCGCGACCCGCAGCCCCCGGCAGGGCACACCGACGTCCTCCTCGTCGAGAGCACCTATGCCGACCGCCTGCACGGCTCCGTGGGCGATGCGCAGGAGCAGCTCGCGCAGGCGGTCAGCCGCGTGGCGAAGCGGAGCGGGAAGATCCTCGTCCCGAGCTTCGCCGTCGGGCGCACGCAGGAACTGGTCTACGAGCTGCACGGCCTCGTCCGCGACGGCCTCGTCCCCAAGATCCCGATCTACGTGGACTCGCCCCTCGCGGTGAACGCCACCGACGTCTTCCGCCTCCACCCCGAGGCGTTCGACCGCACCGAGCGGCTGGTCCGCGAGACCGACGAACTGTTCCGCTTCCCGCTGGTCAAGTACGTGCGTTCCGTCGAGGAGTCGAAGGCCCTCAATGCCCTCCACGGCCCCGCTATCATCATCGCGGCGTCGGGGATGGCGGAATCGGGCCGCATCCTCCACCACCTCCTCAACGGCATCGGCGACCACCGGAACCTCGTCCTCTTCGTCGGCTTCCAGGCCTCGTACACCCTGGGCCACCGCCTCCAGTCCGGGGAGAAGCGGGTGCGCATCTTCGGCGAGGAGATGGACGTGCGGGCCGAGGTCGCGTCCATCGACGGCTACTCCGCCCACGCCGACCGCGCGGAGCTGCAGGCGTGGGTGCGGGGGCTCGGCGAGCCGCCCCGCGTCGCCTTCGCGGTGCACGGCGAAGCGCAGCAGGTCGAGGCGATGGCCGGCCTCCTGCGCGACGCGCGGGTGAGCGACGTCCGCATCCCGAACCTCGGGCAGACGGTGGAGCTGTAGCGTAAATCGCACAATTCTGTTCGGGATTCCCTGGCGCCCCCGCCGGTGACGCCGAGCTGATACCACCGGACGAACCTTTCGCACTCCGCCGACATCGAAGGTGATGGTGCTTCGACCTCGCTTCCACCTGGGGTTGCCGTCCCGAGCCCCCTGAAGATTCGCCGTCATGCTCGGACCACTCTTCGCGCTGGCCACCGCCGTGGCCCTCGCTCAGGATCCGCAGGGCCCGCCGCCCGGACCACCCCCGCAGCAAGGGGAGGCGTTGCGCGTCTTCCTCGACTGCTCCTACCAGTGCGACGTGGACTTCATCCACACCGAGGTCACGTTCGTGAACTGGGTGCGGGACCGCTTCGACGGGAAGGTCGTCATCCTCGTGACGACGCAGACGACCGGGGGTGGCGGCACCGACTACACGCTCACGTTCATTGGCCAGATGGAGTTCGCCGGCCGGGCCGACACCCTGCACTATTTCGCCCCTCAAGACGCGACTGGGGACGAGACGCGCCACGGGATGGTGCGCGTGATGCGCCTGGGCCTCGTGCGATACGTGATGACGACGCCGATCGCCGCCCATCTCGACGTGCACTTCGGGCCGCCCGGGGGCCCCGGGGGCCCCGGCGCGCCGGGCGGCCCCGGCGGCCCGCCGCGGGAGCAGCACGACCCATGGAACCGCTGGGTCTTCACTTCCAGCGTGTACAGCTTCCTCTTCGGGCAGGAGTCGAACTCATCCTCGCAGTACTCGGGGAATTTCGACGCGAGCCGGACCACGGAGGCCTGGAAGCTGGACCTGAGCGTCTCCGGATCGGAGAACCTCAGCCGCTACACCTACGCCGTCGCGTCGGCGTATGACTCGACGTACCAGCTCTCGCCGGGCCACGACACGACCGTCACGATCCCGCAGGTGGACACGACGATCCGGAACACGCCGCGGAGCTGGCCCGTGAGCGCGTCGGCCATCGGCGCCCTCGGCCCGCACTGGTCGGCCGGGCTGTAGGGGTCCGTCTCGGGCTCCACGTCGGGGAACACCGACCTCAAGGCGACCATCGCCCCTGCGATCGAGTACGACCTCTTCCCGTACGCGCAGTCCACGCGCCGCCAGCTCCGGATCAACTACTCCGTCGGCATCGAGCGGGCCAACTACCACGACACGACGGTCTACTTCAAGACGTCGGAGACGTACCTCCGGCACGACCTGAACGTCGCACTCGGCCTCCGGCAGCCGTGGGGGAGCGCGAGCCTCTCCGTCAACGGCACGCAGTACTGGAACGACGCCCGGCACCCGAACATCAGCATCTACGGGAGCTTGAGCGTGCGGCTGCTGCGCGGCCTGTCGCTGAGCCCCTGGGGCTCCTACTCCTTCGTGCGCAGCCAGCGGTATCTCTCCGCGGCGGGCGCCACGCCGGACGAGGTGCTGCTCCAGCTCAAGCAATTGCGCACCAGTTACACCTTCAACGGCGGCTTCAGCTTCAGCTACACCTTCGGCTCGGTCTACAACAACGTGGTGAACCCGCGCTTCGGCAGCAGTGGCGGCGGGGGCATGACCATCATCATGAATTGAGCGGCGGGATGCGCCCCGCCGACACGCGCGACCGCGCGGCCCCGATCCGCAAGGGGGACGCGCGGCGCCGCCCTACCGCCCCGGACTCGGCCCGCCGTAGCTTTCCCGGATGCGGCGCATCGTCGTGGCGGTCGCGCTCCTCGTGGGGCTGGCATGGCTCGCGTCCCTCGCGTCCGTCGTGGCCGCGGCCCGCCGCGACACCGCCGGCCCGGCGGACGCGATCGTCGTCCTGGGCGCGGCGCAGTACGACGGCCGCCCCTCCCCCGTCTTCCGCGCCCGGCTCGATCACGCCGCGGTCCTCTACCGGCGCGGCCTCGCCCCCATCGTCATCGTCACCGGCGGCACCGGCACGGGGGACACCGTGAGCGAGGCGGTCGTGGGCCGCCGCTATCTCCTCGCCGCCGGGCTCCCCGACACGGCCGTCGAGGCGGAGTCGGCGGGGCGCACCTCCGCCCCATCGGTCCGGGCCGCGGCCGACCGGGTGCACCAGCGGGGCGGCACGCGCGCCCTCTTCGTGAGCGACGGCTTCCATCTCCTTCGCCTCGGGGTCCTGGCGCGCCGCTTCGGGCTCCGCGCCCTCGGCTCCCCGGCCCCGAACAGTCCCATCACCTCCAACAGCCGCCGGGAACTCGGCTACCTCCTCGCCGAATCCGTGAAGGCCCCGGCGGCACTCCTCTTCGTGAGGTAACCCCGCGATGACCAGACTCGTCCGAACCGTGGCCGGCCCCGCCGCGCTGCTGCTGGCGTGCGCGCTCCCCGCCCGCCTCGGCGCTCAGGCCCTCCACGTCCCCTACACCACCTTCACGCTCCCCAACGGCCTCAAGGTGATCGTGCACGAGGACCACTCCGTGCCGGTCGTCACGGTGAACACCTGGTACCATGTGGGCTCGGGCGACGAGCGCCCCGGGCGTACCGGCTTCGCCCACCTCTTCGAGCACCTGATGTTCATGGGCTCGCAGCACGTCCCGACCGGGCAGTTCGACCAACTGCTCGAGGCCGTGGGCGCCGACAACAACGGCTCCACGACCGAAGACCGCACCAACTACTACGAGAACGGCCCGGCCAACGCCCTGCCGCTGATGCTGTACCTCGACTCCGACCGGATGGGGTTCCTGGTCCCGGAGATCACGCCGGAGAAGGTGGACCTCCAGCGCGGCGTGGTGCAGAACGAGCGGCGGCAGAGCTACGAGAACCAGCCGTACGGGCTCGCCGAGGAGAACATCCTGAAGCGGCTCTACCCGGCCGACCATCCCTACAGCTGGCCCGTCATCGGTTCGATGGCGGACCTCTCGGCGGCCACGATCGAGGACGTGCGCCAGTTCTCGCGCACCTGGTACACGCCGAGCAACGCGACGCTGGTCGTCGCCGGCGACGTCAACCCCGCCGACGTGCGCCGCCAGATGACGCGCTGGTTCGGCGGCATCGCGCGCGGGCCCCGGGTGACGCGGCGCCCCGCCCCGCCCGTGACCCTCGCGGCCGATGTCTACGCGACGCTCGAGGATCGCGTCCAGTTGCCGCGCGTCTACGACACCTGGCACACCGTGAAGGGGTTCGCGCCCGACGATGCGGCGCTGAATCTCCTCGCCGACGTCCTGGCGAGCGGGAAGTCCTCTCGGCTCTACCGCCGCCTCGTGTACGAGATGCAGATCGCGTCGCAGGTCTCGGCCTACGCCGACGGCTCGCGGCTCGACGGCACCTTCCGCATCCAGGCCACCGCGCGGCCGGCCCACGACCTCAACGAACTGCAGCGCGTCGTGGACGAAGAAGTCCGGCGGATCGCCGAGACCGGGCCCACGACCCGCGAGATGGAGCGCGTGCTCAACCAGACCGAGGCCCAGTTCCTGAGCCAGATGGAGCGCGTCGGCGGCAAGGCCGACCAGCTCGCGTACTACGACTACTTCGTCGGCACCCCGGACTATTTCCAGGCCGACCTCGACCGCTACCGCCGGGTCACCGCCGCCGACGTCCAGCGCGCGGCCCGCGACTACCTGCTGCGCGCCCACCGCGTGGTGCTGAGCGTGGTCCCGCAGGGCCGGCAACAACTGGCTGCCACGCAGCCGGGAGGCAACTGATGAATCGCCCGACGCGTACCGGCGCCTCCCACGCCGCCGCCCTGCTCCTGCTCGCCGCCGTGCCCGCCGTGCTCGCGGCGCAGGCGGTGGACCGGACCCGGCCCCCGGCCCTTGGCCCCGCACCCGCGCTCCGCGTGCCCCCCGTCCAAACCATGACCCTGCCGAACGGCTTGCTGCTCGCCGTCGTGGAGATGCACAAGGTCCCGGTTGTGGACGTCACGCTGATGATCGACGCCGGGGCTGTGGCCGATCCGGCCGACTTGCCCGGACTCGCGTCGTTCACGGCGACGATGCTCCGTGAGGGTGCCGGACGGCGCGCCGCGCTCGAGATCGCGGAAGAGACCGACTTCCTGGGGGCGCGCCTCAACGCAAGCGCGAGCTTCGACGGCGCCACCGTCACCCTGCACGTGCCCAAGCGTCAACTCGGCCCGGCCCTCGACCTGATGGCCGACGTCGTCCTGCGCCCGGCCTTCGCCGACTCGGAGATCACCCGCCAGCGCGACCTGCGGCGGACGCAGATCCTCCAGCAGCGCGACCAGCCCGTGGCGATGGCGGGCCTCGCCTTCCCCGCCATCGTGTTCGGTGCCCAGCATCCATACGGCCGCGCGATGGGCGGGACGGAAGCGTCCACGGCGCTCCTCAGCCGGGATCGGGTCAGCCAGTTCTACCAGACGTACTACCGCCCCGGCGCCGCCAAGCTGCTCGTGGTCGGCGACATCACGCTGGCGGAGGCGCAGCAGCTCGTCACCGCGCGGTTCGGCGCGTGGGAACGCGGCACCGCGCCGCCCGCGGCGCCCGCCGCCGCGCCCGCCGCCCTCATGGCCCGCACTATCTACCTCGTGGACAAGCCGGGCGCAGCGCAGTCGGTCATCCGCATCGGCAACGTCGGGGTCCCGCGGTCCTCCGACGAGTACTTCCCGCTCCAGGTGATGAACACGATCCTGGGCGGCAGCTTCACCTCGCGGCTCAACCAGAACCTGCGCGAGACGCACGGCTACACCTACGGGGCCAGTGCCCAACTGGCAATGCGGCGGATGGCGGGGCCGTACGTGGCCGGCGCCGCCTCCGTACAGTCCGCGAAGACCGACAGTTCGCTCATCGAGTTCATGCGGGAGCTGCGGCGCATCCGCGACGAGGCGGTGCCGCAGGCCGAGCTGGACAAGGCGAAGGCCTATATCGCCCTCGGCCTGCCGGGGGACTTCGAGACGACACAGGGGGCGGCCGGCCAGTTCCGCACGTTGCTCGAGTTCGGACTGCCGCTCGACTACTACAGCTCGTATGTGGCGCACATCAATGCCGTGACGGCCGCCGACGTGCAGCGCGTCGCGCGGCAGTACCTCGACCTCGACCACTTCGCCATCGTCGTGGTAGGCGACCGCAGCGTGATCGAGGCCGGGATCCGCGCCCTCAACGAGGGCCCCATCTCGATCCGGGACCTCTGGGGGCAGGAGATCCATTGAAGACGGGCACGCGGCGGATCTACTCCGGCCGGGTCCTCGACCTGGACCTCGACACCGTCACCTTCCCCGACGGCTCGACCGGCGAACTGGAGATGATCCGCCACTCGGGGGCTTCGGCGGTGGTGCCCGTCCTCTCGGACGCCGCCGCCGACCCCGAGATCCTCCTCATCCGGCAGTTCCGCCACGCCGCCGACGGCCCGATTTGGGAGATCCCCGCGGGCCGCCTCGATCCGGGGGAGACCCCGGAGGCGTGCGCCGCGCGGGAGTTGGTCGAGGAGACGGGGGAGAGGGCCGGGCGGCTCGACCGGCTCGCCACCTTCTATACCACCCCCGGGTTCACCGACGAGCGCATCCACCTCTTCGTCGCACGGGACCTCGCCCGCGGCGAACACCACCGCGAGGCGGATGAGTTCATCGAGACGAGCCGGCTCTCGCTGAGCCGTGCGCTCGAGATGATCCGTACCGGAGAGATCGTGGACGGGAAGACGATTGTAGCCCTACTGTTTTTCTCGCAATTCGGACTACCTGTGTAACCTGCGGAGGACGAATTCCTTGGGGGCGAAGGAGGCAGTGAATCGTCTCCTTCGCCCTTAATTCTTTATGCCAGATAGCGTTACCTGCATTGGGGCACAGGCGTCAGCGGTGGGTACGGTTCCTGCCTTTTCCTGTTTCGGAACCACCGCAAACACCGGGGCGACCTCACATGGGTACGACACTGAAGGCGCAGGAACGCCGGACCAGTCTTCCTCCGCTCCCTTCGTTCGCTGAGCTCGATGACAGCGCGGTGGTGCGAGCGTGTCTTGACGGTGACAGCAGGGCGTTCACCGAACTCGTTCTGCGCTACCAGACCCGCCTCCTGAACTTCGTCTATCGCTCCATCGGCGACCGCGAGCGCGCGGAGGACCTGGTGCAGGAAGCGTTCATCCGCGTGCACCGGCACCTGCAGCGCTTCGATCAGGGGAAGAAGTTCTCGACGTGGATCTACACGATCGCGTCGAACCTGGCCAAGAACGAGCTGCGCAACCGCAGCCGTAATCCGCTGGTGCTCTTCCAGACCATCCGCAAGAACTGGGAGCCGGACCACCGGCCCCTGCAGTTCGAGGACACCCAGTCGCGGCCGGACGACATGTTCCACAAGCGGCACCTGCGGGAGTTGGTGGAGGCGACCGTCTCGCAACTCCCCGAGCACCATCGGGCGGTATTCGTCCTGCGGGAGCTGGAGGGGAAGAGCTACGAGGAGATCGCGGAGATCACCGGCTGCAACCTCGGGACGGTGAAGAGCCGCCTGAACCGGGCCCGGAACAGCTTCGCCTCTATCATCGAGCCCCACCTGGATTGATCCACCCCGACCCCCCCGGCCCGAGCGCCGGGGGGAACCTCGGGGCGCGCCGGTGGTAGGATAGCTGTCTGAACCCGGCGTGTGATGAACTGTCAGGCGTTCCACCAGACCTTCTCCGACTACATCGACGGCGTGCTCGACGCCGCGGACACCGTGCGCGCGCGCCAGCACATCGAGGCCTGCGGGCCGTGCCGCCGGATGGAAGAGGCCTACCGGGCGGGGGTCGCCGCCCTCCGGGACGCCGAGCGGCAGTGCCCGGCGCGCGACCTCAGTGTGCGGATCCTGCATCGGGTCCGGCGCGAGCGCAGGCTCCCGGCGCTCTTCGGGGCTTATGGCGCGGCCGGAGCGCTCCTGCTGGCGACGCTCGTGGCCGTGGTGGTGCTCGACATCCAGGAGCGGCGCGCGGACCGGGCTTCCGCCGGGGACCGCATCGCCCAAGCCGATCCTGACCCGCTCCCTCCGCTCACGCCCTCCGTCGACCGTCGCGACCGGATCACGTTCCGTGTGCGGGACGCCTCGGAGCCGGCCCCCGGCGATGCCTACTCGGTGCTCCGGCTCCTCGACCCCGACCCCTCGTTCCGCATCACCATGGAGGTCCCCGCCGTCTGGTCGGGGCGGTAGCGCCTCCGCGCCTTTTCCCCAGGGTCACGGCGGGCTAAGTTGCGCCCGATGCGGGCCTATGACTTCGATACCCTTTGGAAGGCGGTCCGGAAGGGCCCCCTCCAGCCGGTCTACTACCTGTACGGCGACGAGGAGCTGCTGAAGGACGAGGCCGTCCGGAACCTCCTCGAGTTCGGCGTCGAAGAGGCCACCCGCGACTTCAACCTCGACCGCCGCCGGGCCCCCGAGCTCGCCGCAGACGACTTCCACGCGCTGGTCCACACGCCGCCGATGATGGCGCCCCGGCGCGCGGTGGTGATCACCGAGATCGAATTCCTCCTCCAGAAGAAGGCGAAGGCCCAGGCGCTGCGGACGGCGGTGCTGGCGTACGCCCGCCAGGCGTCGCCCGAGACGCTCCTGGTGCTGGTCCAGTCCGCCGGCGAAAAGCCCGACCCGGCGATCGCGAAGCTCGCGCAGGAGGTCGCGCTCGATCCGCTCCCGCCCCACCGTCTGGCGCGGTGGATCGTGCACGAGGCCGAGAAGGCTCACGTCGCCCTCGACGACGGCGCGACCGCGCACCTCCTCGCGACCGTGGGCTCCGACCTGCCGAGCCTCGCCGCGGAGATCGCGAAGCTGGCCTCGGCGGTGGAGGGCCGCGTCGCCACCGCCGACGACGTGGCGGACCTGGTGGGCGTGCGCCACGGCGAGACGCTCTTCGACTTCGTGGACGCCGTGACGGGGCGCCGCGGCGTGGTGGCCGCGGAGATGGCGCCGCGCCTCCTCGAGGCGCCGGGCGTGACCGCGGTGCGCCTGGTCGCGACGCTGAGCACGGCGCTGGTGGGCGTGGCGCTGGCCCGCGCGTTCCTCGACGAGGGGGTCTCTCACGGCGCGGTCGAGGGCCGGTTGCTCGGCACGATGAAGGACGCCCGCCTCTGGGGCCTGCGGGACTTCCGCTTCGAGGCGGAACGCTGGGCGCGGGACGCCGCACAGTGGACGCTGGCGGAGCTGGACGCGGCGATCGCCGAGCTGTTCCGCGCCGATCGCCGGCTCAAGCACACCACGGTGGCGGGCGCGGTGGATATCCTGCAGGAGGCACTCCTCACGATGGCGGGCCAGGCCGCGGGGGCCGCGTGAGCGCCCGGCGCCTCGCGCTCGTCCTCGCCAGCCTCCTCGCGTGCGCGGCCGGCGGGGCGCGGGCGCAGGACGATCCGGTCATCCAGAACGCCGTCCGCCTCGCCGGCGAGGGACGCGGGGACGAGGCGCGGCGCCTCGTGAACGCCGAGCTGGCGAAGGCGCGCGTGGGGGAGCCGGCGTGGGTCGAGGCCCTCTACTGGCGCGCGCGGATCGCGGCGACGGGGGACAGCGCCGAGCGCGACCTCCGGCGCGTGGCGATCGAGTACCCCACGTCGCGCTGGGCCGACGACGCGCTCCTCCAGCTCGCGCAGCTCGCGATGGCGGCCGGCAATCCCGTCTCTGCGTTCGCGCTGGCGCAGCGGCTGCGCAGCGACTACCCGGACAGCGACCTGCGCCCCCGCGCGGCGTTGTGGGCGGGGCGCGCCGCGTTCGACACCGGCGACCCGCGCGGAGCTTGCGCGCTGCTCGACTCGGCGGGGACCGAGGGTGCCGCCGACGTCGAGTTCGCCAACCAGGTGGCGTTCTACCGGGCGCGGTGCGCCGCGCTCCCCGCGCCGCCGCCGCCGGGCGCGGCCCCCGCGGTCCAACCGCCGGCGGGCGGTCCGCCCCCGCACGCCGACACGGCGCGGCCGCAGCCCGCGGTGCCACCCGCGCCGCGCGCCGCGCCGGCCCGTGGCGCCTTCGCCGTCCAGGCGGCCGCCGTGCGCACCGCCGCAGAGGCGGACCGCATCCTGCGCAAGCTGCGCGGCGCGGGCTTCACGGCGCGCGTCCTCATCGGCGCCGACCATCTGCGCCGGATCCGGGTCGGCTCGTACGCCACGGAAAGCGGAGCCCGGGATGCCCTCGCCGCGGTGCGCCGCGTCGCCGGAGGCCGGCCCTTCGTGGTGAGCGAGCCGTGACGCTCCCCGGCATCGACCTCGGCACGCCGCTGATGCAGCAGTACCGCGACCTCAAGGCGCGGCACCGCGACGCCATCCTCCTGTTCCGGATGGGCGACTTCTACGAGATGTTCGAGGAGGACGCCGAGGTCGGCTCGCGCGCCCTCGGCCTGACCCTCACCAGCCGCAACAACGGCGGCGCGGCCGAGGTCCCCCTCGCCGGCGTGCCGGTGAAGGCCGCCGCGACGTACATCCGCCGCCTGGTGGAGAAGGGCTTCCGCGTCGCCATCGCCGAGCAGGTGGAGGACCCCAAGCTCGCCAAGGGCCTCGTGCGACGGGAGATCATCGAGGTCATCACGCCGGGCGCGGTGATGGCGGACGATCTCCTCGACCAGCGGCGCAACACCTTCCTGGTGGCGGTCTCCGTGGAGGGGGACCGTGCCGGGCTCGCCGCCGCCGATCTCTCGACGGGGGAGTTCGTGCTCGAGACGCTCGCGACGGCGGAGCTCGGCGCCTCCCTGGAGCGCTACCGCCCCTCCGAAGTGCTGGTGGCGGAGGGGGAGGCGGCTCTCGCGCCCGGCTCCGCGCTCGTCACGCGGCGCGAGCGCTGGCAGTTCGACCCCGCCACCGGGGCGGACGAGATCCGCCGCCGGACGCGGGTCGCAGCGCTCGACGGCTTCGGCGTGGAAGCGGGGGACGTGCTCGCGGTCGGCGCCGCCGGCGCGCTGCTGCGGTACCTCGGCGAGCTCCAGCCCGCGGGCCTCCCGCACCTCAAGGCGCCGCTGGTGCGCCGCGCGGGGGGCGTGCTCTACCTCGACGCGATGACCCGGCGGAACCTCGAGCTGGTGGAGTCGCTGCACCCGGAGCACCGCGAGGCCACGCTCGTCGGGGTGCTCGACCGCACCCTCACCCCGATGGGGGCGCGGCTCCTGCGGCAGTGGCTCCTCGCGCCCCTCACCGACCGCGCGGCCATCGAGCGGCGCCTCGACGGCGTGGCCCTCCTCGCCGCCGACGAGCGGCGCCGGACCGCGCTGCGCGAGGCGCTCGACGGCGTGCGCGACCTCGAGCGGCTGGGCGCCCGGGCGGCGGCGCGCCGCGCCGTCCCACGCGACCTCGGCGGCTTGCGCGATTCGTGCGAGCGCCTCCCGGGGATCTTCCCCCTCCTCGACGGCCTCTACCGCCTCGACGCCGGCTTCGACGCGCTCGAGGACGTGGCCGAGCGGCTGCGCCGGGCCCTCGTGGACCGTCCGCCGGCGACGCTCGGCGAGGGCGACACCATCCGGCCCGGCAGCGACGCCGCGCTCGACGAACTGCGCGCCCTCCGCGAGGGAGGCCGCGCGTACATCGCGGGCCTCCAGACGCGGGAGCGCCAACGCACCGGCATCGCGTCGCTCAAGGTCGGCTACAACAAGGTCTTCGGCTACTACATCGAGGTCACCCGCGCGAACCGCGACGCGGTGCCGGCCGACTACGAGCGCCGCCAGACGCTCACCGGCGCCGAGCGCTACGTCACCCCGGAGCTGAAGACCTACGAGGAGAAGGTCCTCACGGCCGAGGACGAGATCGCGCGGCGCGAGGCGCGGCTCTTCGAGGAGTTGCGCGACGCGGTGGGCGCGCTCGTGGGACGCATCCAGGACACCGCCGCCCGCGTCGCCGCGGCCGACGTCCTCGCCGCTCTCGCCGACGCGGCGGCCCGGGAAGGGTACGCGCGGCCCGTGCTCGTGGACGACTTCACCCTCGACCTCGAGGCGTGCCGGCACCCGGTCGTCGAGCGGACGATGCCCAAGGAGGCGTTCATCCCCAACGACGTACGGCTCGACGCCGGACGCCAGGTGATGATCCTCACCGGCCCCAACATGGCCGGGAAGAGCACCGTGCTGCGCCAGGTCGGGCTCGCCGTGCTGATGGCGCAGGCGGGCTCGTTCGTACCGGCGCGCGCCGCGACGATCGGCATCGTGGACCGCCTCTTCACCCGCGTCGGGGCCAGCGACGACCTGACGCGGGGGCAGAGCACCTTCCTCGTCGAGATGAGCGAGACGGCGGCGATCCTCCACAGCGCGACGCGCCGCAGCCTCGTGCTCCTCGACGAGATCGGCCGCGGCACGTCCACCTACGACGGCGTGGCGATCGCGTGGGCGGTGGCGGAGTACCTGCACGAGCACCTGGGATGCAAGACGATCTTCGCGACCCACTACCACGAGCTGACGCAGCTCGCCGACCGGTTCGCGCGGGTCGTGAACTGCAACGTCGCAGTGCTCGAGTCGGGGGATGACGTGATCTTCCTCCACCGGCTCCAGCCCGGCGGCACCGACCGCTCGTACGGCATCCACGTGGGCCGGCTCGCTGGCCTCCCCGCGCCGGTGGTGGCGCGCGCGACCGAGATCCTGCGCACCCTCGAGCGGGGCCACCGCGTCGCCGCGCCGGCCGACCCGGCCGACCAGTTCGCACTGTTCGCCGCGGCCGCGGAGCATCCCGTCGTCGCCGAGCTCCGCGCGACGGACGTGGACGGCCTCACCCCCCGCCAGGCGCTCGAGGCCCTCGCGCGGCTCGTGGCGCGGGCCCGCGGGGAGGGCGTGTGACGCGCGCCCTCGCGGTCGCGGCGACGGCCGCGCTGGCGGCGTGCGGGACCGGCAGGGACGCCGGGGCGCCGGCCAGGCCACGCGCCGAGATGCCCGTCGCGCTCAACGGCGCGTCGCCGTTCCAGTACCCCGCCGACCTCTTCGACCAGGGTGTCGAGGGGGAGGTCCGCCTGCGCCTCTTCGTGGACGCCCAGGGGAACGTGGTGGCCGAGTCCACGCGCGTCGCCTCCTCCTCGGGGACGCCCGGCTTCGACTCCGCCGCCGTGCGCGGCGCGCCCGAGTTGCGCTTCGCTCCCGCCCGCCGCGACGGCGCGCCCGTCGGGATGGCGTTCTACCAACCGGTCATCTTCCGGCGCGCGCCCGCGCCGCAGGGGGACTCGCGACCGTGACCCGTGGCATCGGCCCGATCGACAGCGTCCTCGAGGCGATCGGGGGCACCCCGCTCATCCGCCTCACGCGGGTGACGAAGGGGATCCGCACGCCCGTGCTCGGCAAGGCGGAGCAGATGAACCCGGGCGGCTCCGTGAAGGACCGCATCGGCCTCGCGATCGTCGAGGCGTTCGAGCGCTCCGGCAAGCTCCAGCCCGGCGGCGTAATCGTCGAGGGGACCAGCGGGAACACCGGCATCGGGCTCGCGATCGCGGCGGCGCTCAAGGGCTACCGCTGCATCTTCACGATCCCCGACAAGATGTCGAGCGAGAAGATCCGGCTGCTGCGCGCCTACGGCGCCGAGGTGGTCGTCGTCCCCACGGCCGTGCCCACCGACCATCCCGAGTACTACATCAACAAGGCGAAGGCGATCGTCGCGGCGACCCCGGGAGCCGTGCTGGCCAACCAGCACTTCAACCCCGTGAACCCCGACGCGCACTATCGCACGACGGGGCCGGAGATCTGGGAAGGGACCGAGGGCAAGGTCACGCACTTCGTCTGCTCCCCCGGCACCGGCGGCACCATCTCCGGCGTGGGGCGCTACCTCAAGGAGCAGAACCCGAAGGTCTGGGTCGTCGCCCCCGACCCCGTGGGCTCGATCTACGCCGAGTACGCGCGGAGCCACGTGAAGACGGAGGGGTTCCCGTACAAGGTGGAAGGGATCGGCGGCGACAAGATCCCCACCTCGCTCCACTTCGACGTGATCGACGAGTTCCTCACCGTGAGCGACGCCGACGCCTTCCGGATGGCGCGGCGCCTCACGCGGGAGGAGGGGATCTTCGTCGGGGGATCGGCGGGAATGAACGTGCACGCCGCGCTCGAGGTGGCGCGCCGCGTGGACGACCCCGCGGCCCTGGTGGTCACGGTGCTCTGCGACACGGGGGAGCGCTACCTCTCGAAGGTGTTCGACGACGAGTGGATGCGTGAGAACCAGCTCCTCGAGCCGGCGCGCCTCACGGCGGCCGCCCTCCTCGTCGGGCGGGCGACCGGGCTCCCGCCGATCGTCTCGGTGGGGCCGGCGGCGGCGGTCCGCCAGGCGCTCAACCTCATGGCGACATATGGCATCTCGGAGATCCCCGTCCTCGACGGCGCCGACTGCGTCGGCTCGCTGAGCGAGGAGCCGCTGATGGCGCGGGTCCTGGGCGACCGCACGCTGTTCGAGCACCCGGTGGCCGAGGTGATGCGGCCCCCGTTCCCGGTGGTGGACTCCGCCCTGCCGCTCGAGCGCCTCCTCCCGTTGCTGGCGAACGAATCCACCGCCGTGCTGGTGCGCCATGCGGGCGCGCTGGCCGGCATCATCACGCGGTACGACGTGCTGCGGCACGTGGCGGGGAGCCGATGAGGATCGCGGTCCTGACGGGGGGCACCTCGGCCGAACGCGACGTCGCGCTGGCGTCGGGGCTCCAGGTCGCGCAGGCCCTGCGCGAGCGCACCCACACGGTCAGCGTGGTGGACCTCGCGGCGGGGTTCGTCCCGCCGGAGCATGAGGCGGCGCTCCTCCCCGGCGGCGTGGGGCGCGAGCCACCCCCCCTCGAGCGCCTGCGGGAGCTGGAGCGCGGGATGCTCGGCTCGGGCCTGGGCGAGATCCCCGCGATCCGCGACGCGGACGTGGTCTTCCTGGCGCTGCACGGCGGGCGCGGCGAGGACGGCTCACTGCAGGCGGTCCTCGACATCCTGGGCGTGCCCTACACGGGAAGCGGGCACCTCGCCTCCGCCCTCGCGATGGACAAGGACCTCGCCAAGCGCGTCCTCCGCGACCACGGCATCGCGGGCGCCCCGTGGCTCATGGCCCCCGCGACCGCCGAGCAGGTGGCGGCGTCCGTCGGGTTCCCCTGCGTCGTGAAGCCGTCGAAACAGGGCTCCTCGGTGGGGATGACCCTCGTCCGCCGCGGCCCGGAGCTCGGGCCGGCCGTCGTACTCGCCGCGCAGTACGACGACGAGGTGATGATCGAGGGGTTCATCGCGGGCCCCGAGTACACCGTCGGCGTGCTCGGCGAGGACGCGCTCCCCGTCGTCGAGATCCGCCCCAAGCACGAGCTGTTCGACTACGAGTGCAAGTACACGCCGGGGATGGCCGAGGAGATCGCACCCGCGCCGATCCCGGCGGAGCTCGCGGCCCGGCTCCAGGACGCCGGCCTGCGCGCGCATCGCGCGCTCAAGCTGGGCGGCTACAGCCGCATCGACTTCCGGGTGGACCGCGCCGGGGCAATCCTCGTCCTGGAGGCCAACACCCTGCCGGGCCTCACGGCGAACAGCCTGATCCCGAAGGCCGCGAGGGCGGCGGGGATCACGTTCCCGGTCCTGTGTGAGACCATCTGCCGGCTCGCGCTCGGGGCCCGCGGAACAAAGGGCTGAGCGGAGGGATATCTCCCGTCGTGACCGTCGTCCCGAGGACCCCATGCCGTTCGCGCTGACCCGCTGGGTCCGGCGCCTGCTCGTCGTCACGAGCGGCGTGTACCTCCTGCAGCTCACGGTCTTCACGAGCCCGTGGTTCGTGGAGACGTTCGGGTTCGAGCCCGACGTGCTCGCGCGCCACCCGTGGAGCCCGCTGACCTACGCCTTCCTCCACGGCTCGTTCCTGCACCTGCTCTTCAACATGCTCGCGCTGTTCATGTTCGGCCCGCCGGTGGAGGGGCGCCTCGGCGGCGCCCGCTTCATCCGCCTGTACGTCATCGCGGCGCTGGGTGGGGCGGCGCTGTCCCTCGCCTTCGCGGCCCTCACCGGCGAGGGCGTGATCATCGGCGCGTCCGCGGCGGTCTTCGGCGTGATGCTCGCCTTCGTGCTCGAGTGGCCCGACGCGCCGGTGATGGTCTTCCCGCTCCCGGTCCCGATCAAGGCGAAGTGGCTGGTCGTCTTCCTCGCCGCGATGTCGCTCGGCGCGGGGCTCTACGGCGTGCACGACGGGGTCGCCCACCTGGCGCATCTCGGGGGCTTCGCCGCGGCCTTCCTTTACCTGCGCGGCCCGGGGCTTCTGCGACTGCCGCGGCGTCGCGCCCCGCGACCCGAGGGAAGCGCGGTGCTCGTGCATCCCTCGGCCGCCGCGGCCGCGCGCCGCGCGGATCCGTTCGGCCGTCGGCCGCGCAGCGGCGCCGACGCCGCCACGCTCGCCGAGGTGGACCGCGTCCTCGACAAGATCTCCGCCGGCGGCCTCGCCAGCCTCACCCCGGACGAGCGCCGCTTCCTCGACACGATGAGCCGCCGCTTCCAGCAGGAGAACTGAGGGGGTCGTACGCTCGGCCTCGCGCTCGCGTTCGCGTTGCAGGCCCTCCCACCCGATACGTCGCTCGCCCGGGCGGAGTCCCTCCTCGCCGCGGGCGATCTCCCCGGTGCGCGCCGGATCGTGGAACGCCTCAACCGCGAGCGCCCCGAGAACCCCCGCGTCCTCACGCTCCTCGGCCGCATCTGGCTGGCCTGGCCGGTGTTCGGGCGCTTCAAGGCCGAGTCCCTCCTTACGCGGGCCGGCGCTCTCGACCCGGTCGACCCGGAACCGTTCTACTATCTCGGGCTGGTGGGGATCGCCCTGCGCGGCGACGACGGGGAGTGGGTCGCCCGGCGGGGCCTGGCCCACGTGCTCGCGATCGCTCCCGGGTATCGCGATGCCTGGCGGCTCTGGTCGTCGCTCTATAGGGGTCCCGCCGAGCGGCGCGAGGCCGTCGCCGCGCTCGCGCGGCACGCGGGGGGGCCCGTCAGCGACCTGTGGCGCAGCCAGCTGTTGATCGAACTCGAGGCGTACGCCGGCGCGCGGCCCGTGCTGCAGGCGCTGCTCGGGCGGTCTCCCGGGGACCCGGCGCCCCGGGCCCTGCTCGCCGAGGCGCTGTACGCGTCCGGGGACGACGGCGCGGCGGCTCCGATCTACGACGCCGCGCTCTCCCGAGCCGCGGCCGACACCGGCGCCGTGCTCTGGCGCCAGGTGCGCGCGACGGCGTCCCCCGCCGAGCGGGAGGTGTACGCGCGCACGGCGCCGGAAGGGCGCGAGGTGTTCTTCCACCGCTTCTGGGCCGTGCGGCGGCCCGACCTCCGCGCCCCGCTGAACGCGCGCGTCGGGGAGCATTTCCGGCGCCTGCGCGACGCGCGCCGCGCCTATGCCCTGCAACATCCGAATTCGCGGTATTTCCACTCGCCCGGCGGGCGCTCGTTCCCTCGCTTCAGCTCCGGTGTCTCCATCTGCCTCCGGGATGCGATCGGGCCCGGCTCCCGCGTCGCGCTCCCGCCCACGCCGGCGGCAACCCCGGCGAGCCCCGCAGAGACGCTGAACCTGGAGGACGGGCTCGACGACCGCGGGCGGATCTTCGTGCGCTACGGCGCCCCCGATGCGATCATCGCCTGCGGTGTGGGCAGCGAGACGTGGCGCTACCGCCTCCCGGAAGGCGTGCTCCAGGTCAGCTTCGCTCGGCGCACTGGCCCCGACTCGAGTGGCGACGCTATGGTGACGCCACTCGCGGCGGGCGAGAGGGAAGCGGCCCGGTGGCTCCTCGCGACCGATCGCCCGAGCGCTCCCGCGACGCTCGCGTTCGCCTGGTGGTCGGCGATGTTCCGCGGCGCCGATGCCCGGCACACCGAGCTCGTGCTCATCCTCGACTCGGTCTCGACGATGGCGGCGCTCACCGACGCCGCGGGCCGGGACGTGACGCGTGACTCGGCCGCCTCCGGCCCGCTCCGCCTCGCCGCCCCGGCCGGGCGCTACCTCCTGGCCCTCGACGCGGCCCGGGGCGACAGCGTCGGACGGGTGCGCGGCGCCGCCACCCTCCTGCCCTTCCCGGGCGAGTCGCTCGCCGTGTCGAGCGTGCTCATCACCGACCGCGACGCGACCCCCGAGCGGCTCGCGATGGCGGCGGCGGCGCCCGGAGACCTCCGTCTGCACCGGGAGCGGCCGCTCCGCTTCTACGCCGAGGTCTACGGGCTCGCGGCGGTGGACGGCCGGTCCCGCTACGACGCGGAGTATGCGTTCGAGCGCGTGCGCGCCGAGGGCGCCCGCGGCGCCGGAGAACGGCTCACCGCCGTGCGGTTCCGCCGCGAGCAGCCTGCGGGCGGCGTGGCGGTCGAATCCCTCGTCGTGGACCCGGGCCGCCTCGCCCCGGGCCGCTACCGGCTGCGGCTCCGGGTGCGCGACGCGATCGCAGGCCGCCGCGCCGCCAGCGCGACACTGGAGTTCGAGCTTCGCTGACTCTCTTGTGGTGCGACGGCCGCGCGCTAAGATTGGGGCGGCCGCTGCGATGATCATCAACCTCGTCCCCGAGTTCCTCTCCGTCTGCGCGTCGCCGGCGCCGCTCGAGGCGTACCGCGACTACCTGCATCGCCACGAGGCGGTGCTCTCCGCCTACTGGCACAACTACGTCCTCGACCTCGACTCGCCCCACGCGGAGCAGGTGATCCGCGGGGCGCTGACCGCCGACCGCCGCGACCTGGCGCGGCTCCTCGCGTCGGTGGACCTCGAGCGCCTGGCCGCCGAGGCGCTCGACCGCGCCGCGGCCGTGCTCGAGCTCGACGCCGAGGTGGACCTCTACCTCACCGTGGGGGTCGGGGCGGCGAACGCGGCGGAGCTCGTGATCGGCGGACGCGGCGTGGCGGTCCTGTGCGTCGAGCACTTCACGGGGCAGACCAATCCCGACACCTTCGGCCTCGGGCTGCCCGCCGAGCAATTGCCCCTGTGGATCGCGCACGAGGTGGCCCACGCCGTCCGCTACACCTCGGCGACCAGCCGGGCGCCGCTGCGCGCCCTGGTGACCGAGGCGGGCGGCACGTACGACTACTGGGAGACGGGGAGCCGCGCGCCGCTGCGGGAGCTGTTGCTGAACGAGGGGGTCGCAGTCCACGCGGCCCGCGCCGCCTCGCCGGGCCTGCCGGAGGAGGCATACTTCGGGTTCAGCCGGCGGCAGTACCGGCGGATGCGCGAGTTGGAGAGCTTCCTGTTGCGGGCGGTGGAAGCGGACCTCGACCGGGCCGGCCTCGGCCTGCGGCTGCGGTACCTGAGCGGCGGGATGAGCCCGGCGGCCCGCCTCGTGAAGGGCCGGGTGCTCCCCGAGCGCTCGGGGTATTACATCGGCGCGCGGCTGGCGGAGGCGCTGGTCACCGAGCGCGGCGTGGCCGCCGCGGTGCGCGCCACCCCCGCGGAGTTCCAGGCCGCGGACGCCCGGCACGCACCCGAACAGGCGGTGAGCGCATGAGCGGACCGAAGTCCGAGCGCCGGGCGAATCGCGAGCTGCGGGAGGTGCTCGACGAGCTGGTCGAGCACGTCCGCTACGTGGCCCGGAACGTCGGGGGGCTCAGCCGGCAGGACCTCGAGTACGCCGAAGAGCGGCTGGAGTGGCTGGCCGACGAGGTGTGGCGCGCCGCCACGGGCGGCAAGGAGCGCGGCGCCTAGCTCTTCCCTTTCCGCCGGTCCATCTCCCGCATCCGCGCCTGGTTGATGATGTACTGCTGCGGGAGGCTGATCAGGTTCGACACCGCGTAGTACAGGTTCAGCCCCGACGCGAAGTTCAGGAACAGCACGGTCATCATGATCGGCATGACCGTCGTCATCATCTTCGCCTGCGGGTTCGGCGGCATCCCCATCTGCCCCAGCTTCGAGAGCGCCCACATCGACGCGCCCATCACCACCGGGATGATGTAGTACGGGTCCCGGAGCGACAGGTCGGGGAGCCACAGGAACGCCACGCCGCGGAACTCGATCGTGTTCGCGAACACGAAGAACAGCGCCAGCAGGATCGGGAAGGGGAGCAGCATCGGCAGGCACCCGCCGAGCGGGTTGACCTTGTGCTCCTTGTACAGCTTCATCATCTCCTGCTGCAGCTTCGCCGGATCGTCCTTGTAGCGCGTCTGCAGGTCCTTCATCAGCGGCTGCACCGCCTGCATCGCCACCGAGGCCATCATCGCCTTCTGGTTCAACGGCCACAGGAGCAACCGGACCAGGACGCCGAAGAGGATCAGGACGAGGCCGTAACCGAGGTGCAGGAAGCGGTGCATCCAGATGAGCAGCTGGGTGATCCACACCGAGACCGGCATCACGAGCCGCTTGAAGATCCAGCCGTAGGGCGACGCCCGGTCGAGTTGGCGGCCGATGGGCCGCATCTCCCGGTACTCCTGGGGCCCCAGGTAGAGCTGGAAGCGGAAGCGGCCGTCGGCGCCGATCGTCCGCGTCACCCACGTCTGGGTGTGGGTCGCGACCCGTCCGGGGCGCGGACCGCCGGTGAGGATCGCGCCGCCGAACTCGCGCCGCGTGGTGTCGCTGGAGAGGAGCGCCCCGATGAAGTACTTCGACTTGACCGCGACCCAGTCGTATGGGCCGTCGAGCGCCGCCGTCTCCCCGGGTGCCACCTTCGAGAACGCCTTCTCCTCGGGCTGATCCGCGCGCCCCACCACGCCGTAGCGCCGGTAGTTGTCGAGGCTGTCCGCCTCGACGTTCGCGAGGCCCGTGCCCATCCCGATCAGGAGGAGGGCGCCGCGTCCCTCGAGTCCGTCCACCACGCCGGCGACGTCGAGCTCGAAGTTGCGGCCCGGGGTCCGCGCGTATGCGACGCTGAGCCGGACCGCGCCACGGCCCCCGGAGAACGCCACGCCGTCGGCGGCACGCGACATCGTGAACGGGAGGCTGTCGAGGCGCAGCGTGTCGGTGCCGATCACCAGCCGGTAGACCAGCAGGCGGTCACCGGGGCGGACCAGGTCCACCGCCCCCCGGTTAGGGAACGAGCGGAGGTCCGGCAGCGCCGCCGACTCGAGGGCCGCGCCGAGGGTGGTGAAACGGTACGCCGCGCGCGGCGTGGAGACGCTGACCGTGTCCGCGGGGATGGTGGCCATCCCGGCCGCCGGCTCCCGCGACGGGGTCGCGGCGGCGACGAGGGGCCGGGCCGGGGCCGCCACCGGCGGCTGGCCGGCAGCCTGGGTGCTCTCGGCCGCGGCGGGCCGGCCGGGCGCGGGGCGCCGAGGCGACTGCTTCATGAAGAGCGAGGGAAGCACCGCCACCACGATCATCAGCGCGATGGCAAAGATCAGTCGCCGGTCCATCGGACCTCAAGGCACCGGGTCATAGCCGCCCGGATGGAAGGGGTGACACCGCGCGATCCGCTTCGCGCCCAGCCACACGCCCTTGAGGGCGCCGTGGCGCTCGACGGCCTCGAGCGCGTAGCGCGAGCAGGTCGGCTGGTACCGGCACGCCGACGGGAGCAAGGGCGACAGCGTCACCTGGTACCCGCGGATCAGCAGGACGAGGAGGCGCGCGACGACGGACATAGGGCGGCGACGATCTCCAGTCGCAGGCGGTCGAACGCGGCATCGTACGCCGCCGGCCGGGCGCGGACGACGGTGTCCGTCGGCGCCGCGAGCGCCGGCAGGACCCAGCGGCGGCAAATCTCCCGCAGCCGGCGGCGCAACTGGTTACGGCGCACCGCGGTGTGCGCATGTCGGGGCACCACCACCGCCAGCCGTGAATGACCGAAAGGGGAAGGCCGCGTGAACAGATCGAGATGATCGGTTCGACGGCGCTTCCCCTGTGTCAGTAGCGCGCGAAGCTCCGCGGCGCGCGTGATGCGAAAGGACCTCGGCAGCGCTTCGGCCGTCAGGCGCCCCGGTGCTTGGACGGGAGCTGGACGACCAGCTGCTTGCGGCCCTTCTTGCGGCGACGCGACAACGTCTCGCGGCCCCACCGCGTCGACATCCGTGCGCGGAAGCCGTGCTTGTTGAGGCGCTTACGGTTCCGCGGGCGATAACTCGGTTTCACGTTCAGGCCTCCAAAGAGCCAGAAAACCTACCCACCACACGGACTTGAGGCAAGGTTGACTTTTCCACATTCGAGGCGTACGTTCGGTCGCCCTTTGACCTCCCGCCTCACCCCAGCGAAGCCTTGATGGAGCAGTCGGCGAAGGAAA
>Ga0207932_1000035_pt1 | contig 41062 bp, 32 predicted proteins | sample NGESurdeep092012_FD_184480 | JGI IMG/M metagenome (GOLD analysis project Ga0207932, IMG submission 184480) | Arctic peat soil microbial communities from Barrow, Alaska - NGEE Surface sample 415-2 deep-092012 (SPAdes) | ecosystem: Environmental > Terrestrial > Soil > Wetlands > Peat ...
CGCACGCTCACGAGCGACGACACGCCGGGCTCCTGCATCGTCACGCCGTATACCGCGTCGGCCGCCTCGGTCGTCGTGCGCGGATTGTGCGTGATGACGATGAACTGCGTGTGGGCCTTGAACTGGTTGAGCATCTTCACGAAGCGGCCGACGTTGGCGTCGTCGAGCGGCGCGTCCACTTCGTCGAGCAGGCAGAACGGGCTCGGCTTGGTGAGGAAGATGCCGAAGAGAAGTGAGAGGGCAACGAGTGCCCGTTCCCCACTAGAAAGCAGGTGGATCCTCTGCGTCTTCTTGCCGCGCGGCGACGCGTGGATCTCGATGTCGCAGTCGAGCGGCGCTTCCTCGTTCTCGAGGCGCAAGTCGCAGTCGCCGCCGCCGAAGAGCGTGTTGAAGATGTGCCGGAAGTGGCTGCGCACTTCCTCGAACGTCTTGAGGAACATTTCACGCGCGGTGACGTCGATCTCCTTGATCGCCTGCTGGAGCGAGACCTGCGCGTTCGCGAGGTCGTTGCGCTGCGACTGCAGGAACTCGAGTCGCTTCGTCTCCTCCTGGTGCTCCTCGATGGCAAGCGGGTTCACCGGTCCGAGCGACTCGAGGCTCTCGCGCAGCTGCTCGGCCTCGGTCCGCAGCGCGTCGTCTTCGGCGTCGACGGCGGTGTAGTCGGCGAACAGTTCGTCGAGGGGGCGGCGCCACTCGGTCTCGAGGCGCTCGCGAATCGCGGCGCGCCGGCCGGCGAGTTCGGTATGGCGAAGCTCCGCGTGGTGCAGTTCGTCGCTGAGCGCCGTGGCCTCGTGACGCATGCGGTCGAGCGTGTGCTCGGCGTCCGCGAGCGCCGCATCGGCGGCGCGGACGCCCGCTTCCGCGCCGGCCTGGGCGGCTTCCGCCTCGGTCAGCGAAAGTTGACGGGCGGCGAGCTCGGCCCGCCACGCGTCCATCTGCCGCTCCAGCGCTGCATCGTCTTCGGAGAGCGCGGCGAGCTCTTGCTGAAGTGTCTGAAGCCTCAGCAGGGCATTTGCCTGCTCGCGCTCCAGCCGTTCACGCCGCTCGGATGCCACCTCACGCCGGGCCTGCGCCTGCGCGTGCGTCACCTGGGCGGCGGCACGTGCCTCTCGCGCGGCGTCCTGCCGGCGATCGGCGTCGCTCAAGGTGTCGCGGGCGGCGACGTCGGCACCCTCGGCTTCCGCGAGCGCCGCGGCCTCGCGATCCTGCGTCGCGATCCCCTCGGTGACTCTGGCCGTGAGTTCGTCGCGGCGGCCGCCGAGGCGCTCGGACAAGGCGACCGCGTCGGCGAGCTCGCGCGTCGTGCGGAGGTGCGTGCGCTCGCGTTCGGCGCGTGCCTGCGCCGCTACCTGCGAAACTCTATGGGTGCGCGTCGCCGCGTCCGCCGCGGCGCTGGCGGACGCTTCGGCCTGCTCGAGGCTCGCGTGCACGCTCTGCAGCGTGGCGGCCGCCTGTGCGCGCGTCGCGTCCATCGTCGCCGAGGCGGCACGCAGTTCGGAGAGCTCGGCGCGGCGGCGCAGCGGGCCGGCACCGGCCTGCGTACCCGGAAGCCACACGGCTCCGCGCGCATCGACGAAGGCGCTGCCCGAATCTTCCGCGTGCACATGGCCGAGGAGCGCGCCCACCCAGTCGCGCACGGGACCTTCGGTCTGCACGAGCGCCGAGAGCGCGCCGGCATCCGTGCCGCCGCCGTACGGCGACGGTTTCGCGTCGAGCGGGAGGAGCAGCAGCGGGCCCGGGTTGGCCTGCGCGTGCCAGCGGCGCACGGCGTCGGCGGCGGCGCGATCGCGAACCACCACGGCGTGCACCGAAGGTCCCAGAAAGCGTTCGACGAGCAGTGCCGTGGCCGCGTCGGCGCCGATGTAGTCCGAGAGCGGACCGAGCACGGCGCCCGCGCCGAACTGCTCGCGGTCGCGCAGCAGGCGTGCCGCTGCCGGAGCGAGCCCGACGCGTTCGCGCTCGAGCCCCTCGAGCGCGCTCAACTTGCCGTGCATGCCGGCGTGCTCTTCCTCGATGCGCCGCAGTTCCGAACGAGCGGCGGCGTCGCGGTCCCGCCCGTCGTGCGCCGCGTCGTGCGCGGCGGCGAGGGCCGCATCGGCTTCGGCCGCTGCGGCGGCCGCGACGGCGAGCTGCTCGTCGGCGCTCGCCAGTTCGCGCTGCGCAAGCCGTTGCTGCGATGCGAGCTGCTCGTGCTCGGCCGCCAGCGTGTGCGAGCGCTGGGCGACGTCGGCGAGTTCACGCTCGGCGCCTTCGCGCTCCAGCTCGAGACGGCGCAGGCGGTCGCGCAGCTCGCGCACGAGCTTGTCGGCGCGCTCGAGTCCATCACGGCGCACGGCGACCGCGCCGCGCGCTTCTTCCTCGGCGCCGACCTGGCGCTGCAACGCTTCGACGGCCTCGCCGAGCGATGCACCGGTGCGTTCCTCCTCTTCGCGGGCCGCGGCGAACTCGGCGACCACGCGCTCGCCCAGCGACGCTCCTTCGCTGCGCTCCTGCTCGGCGCGCGTGCGGCGGGCGAGGGCATTGCGGTGCCGCTCCGCGGCCACGGCGATCTCGCCCTGCAGGGTGAGCGACGCCTCACGGGCATCGCTCACGACTTTGTCTCGCTCGTGACGGCGGGCTTCCGCCGCGGCGCGCGCGGCGTGCGCGGCGTCGCGGGTCTGCTCGGCCGCGTGCACCTGCTGCTGCGAGCCCGGCGCACGGCCGCGCAGCTCCTCGAGCGCCAGGTCGAGCTGGCCGAGTTCGTCCTTCCACGCGGCCATCTCGCGCGATGCGAGCGTGAGCTCGACGGCGAAGCGGCGCGTGGTGATCTCGCCGTGGCGCTCGGCACGCTTGCGCTGGCGCGCGAGCGAGCGCACCTGGCTCGTGACCTCGTTGACGAGGTCGTCGAGGCGGGAGAGATCGGCGGAGGTCTGCTCGAGGCTGCGCTCCGTGCTGCGGCGGCGGTCGCGGTACAGTCCCACGCCCGCGGCTTCCTCGAACAGTTCGCGACGGTCGTCGGGGCGATCCGAGAGCAGCGCGTCGATCATGCGGCTCTCGATCACGACGCCGCTGTCAGCGCCGAGTCCGGTGCCGCGCACGAGATCGTGGATGTCGCGGAGGCGGCACGGCACACGGTTCAGGAAGTATTCGCTCTCACCCGCGCGCGAGAGGCGGCGCGTGATCACGACTTCCTGGAACGGGACGGGGAGCCCGCCGTCGTCGTTCGAAAAGTGCAGCGAGACCTCGGCGAGGTTCACCGCCTTTCTCGCGGACGACCCCTGGAAGATCACCTCTTCCATCTTCGCGCCGCGCAGCATGCGCGCGCGCTGTTCACCGAGCACCCAGCGCACGGCGTCCGAAACGTTCGACTTGCCGCAGCCGTTCGGTCCGACGACCGCCGTGACGCCCGTGTCGAAGAGCATCTCGGTGGGGTCCGCAAACGACTTGAATCCGTGCAACTCGAGTTTCGTCAACTGCACTTAGTACGTTCTCCCAGTTCGAAAGGCGAGGACCGGCGCCACTCCCGCCGCGCGCAACGCGGAGGCCAGCGGCGCGGCCTGAGCCGGCGTCTCGAAAGCGCCCGCGAACAGGCGAACGCTTCCATCATGCTGCACCAACACGTACGGGTTGAATCCGCGCCGATGCCACGATTCGTGGAGACTCAAGGCCTGCGTTCGCTCGATGTTGTCCGCAAGCATCAGCGCGTACGGCACCTTCACCACGCGTCCTTCACCACTGCGCACCAGCCGCTCGCGTCGCAGCGCGGCGAGGAGCGAGTCGGCACCCGCGCGATCGTGCGATGCGCCGACGACCACCTTGTACCACACGCTCGTCGAACCACCGACGGTGACCGGCGAAACCGTCGCGCCGTTCAGTGAGGTGCCCTCTCCGTTATCCGCGAGAAATGAATTTGCACCCGCGAGGGTGTTTGCCGCCATGACTTCCACGGCAAACGCCGCCGTGACGGATGTGTCGGCGGGGTTGACAGGATCGATGAGCCGCACTGTGTCTGCGGGCGGAATTTCGGCGGCGGGAGCCGGAACAGGAGCGGTTCCAGCGGCCCCCTGAGGCGCGGAGTGCTTCGCGATTGCCGCGCGATAAATCGAGCTGATGCTGCTCCGCGCGAACCAACCCGCGGCGGCAATCGCAAGCAGCGTGGCGATCACCATGAGCACCGCGCGCCGACGGCCGCGATCCGCCGGCGCGCGCAGCACATCGCGCGTCGGTTCCGGCGACGTGACCGTCGCGAGCACCTTGAGGCCTCGCGCGAACGACGGCGGCACGTCGACCAGCACGGTGCCGCCGGTCGCGGCGGCGAGCGTCGCCAACCCCGGAGCGTCCGCAGGAACCACCAGCATCAGGAGCGCGCCGACTTTGGCGAAGCCGTTCACCAGGCGCGGCCAGCGCTCGTGCGCGAGGATCTCCTCGCACGCCACGGGCGGCGAGCCGGCGGGAAGGACGAACAGCGATTCACGATCGGGCGACGGCCGCGCGATGTCATTGAGCGGCAAGCCTTGACGAAGGCAGTCCGAGAGGCCGAATGCGTCCTCGCCGCCTGCGACCGCGTACAGCGGCGCCGCCTCGCCGGTGAGGTCGCCGAGCGCGACGTGCCGGTGCTCGCTCTCCACCTGCGCGATCGCCAGCGCGACCCGCGCAGCATGTTCGGAGTCCGAGCCCACGATCAAGAGCGCGGAGACTTCGCGCAACTGCCCGGCGATCCTGCGGCCTTCGTCTTCCCACCAAGTTGTTCCAGTCTGCCGCGTATCGAGCGGTGACGTCACGGCGCGCCCTCGTAGACCCAGTAGGGAAGGCCCGTGCGCCTGCCCGCGCGCTCGGCCTCCTCTTTGGTGTCGAACGGTCCGTACACCACGCGGTATACCGGCGTGCGATCGCTCACGCCCGGCACGACGCGAACCGGATGGCCGTCCACCGTGATCGATGCGGCCAGCGTCTTCGCCCGGTCTTCCGAGAGCAGCGCGGCGAACGAGAGCGTGAACGTGCCGTGCTGCGGCGCGCCGATGATCGCGCGCGGCGGCGGAACCGGCTCCGCGGCGCGCGGCGCGGGCTCGGGCGCTCGGGCGGCGGATGGAGCCGCTGGCTGCGGCGCGGCGCGCGTGCTGTCCGCGGCGGCGCCGGCGGGGGCATCGGGGTCGGAGCCGAAGCTCACCGGCACGTCGAGCCCCCTGGCGCGCGGGCGGAATCCGTTCCAGCGGATGAGCGTCCACATGTCCGTCGCGCCCGCGAGAAAACGCGTGCGTTCCCGGTGCGATTCGACACCGACGATCACGACGTCGCTGTCCTGCAGCACCGCGAGACCGCCGTCGGGGCCCAACAGCGGCAGGTCGGCACGCCACCGCGAGCGTACGGTGCCGATCGCACGCGACGCGCCGATCGCGACGATGCGCACGGAATCGCCGTCGGCGCTGCGGGCGAGGAGGTAGCGGCCGTCGGGATCCATCCGCAGCGCGGTCGCGGTTCCCGCGATGTCGATCGTGCGATCGATCTCCTCCGTGAAACGATCGACCACGGTGATCGATTTCTTCCCTTTCAGCGCGACGAAGATCCGGTCTCCGCTTGGCGTCGCCACCGCGTCCACCGCCTGGCCGGGAAGCCACACGGTGCGCGTACGCGTGAGGTCACGCGTACGCACGCCGGCGAGTCCCGAATCGCCGACGAAATAGAGGCGGTCGCCGAGATCGGTGCGGACGAGCAGGTCGGCGTGCGGAACCGACGTCGTCTCGGTCACGTGCGGCTCCGGCGGATGCAAGCGGCGGAGTTCGTGCCGGTTGCCGATGTCGGTCAGCAGCACGAGCGAGCCGTCGGGCAGCGGCAGGAGCCCGCGCGGCTGCTGCTCCGGCGTGAACGTCCAGGTGCCGCTCGGCGTGAGCCTGCTGACGTCGTGCTTGGGCGTGAGCCCGTAGATCGCCCAGCCGTCGGCGCTCGCGAGGCCGGTCAGCGCAGTGGTCGCGGCGGCTCCGGCACTGCCCATGCGCAGGTCGAGCCGGCCGGGGACGCCGCGCGCGTCAACGTAGGCGAGCGAACCCTGTGCGTCGTCGAACGCGAGCGTATGCGAGAGCATGGGCACGCGCTGTGACGACGACCAGAGGACCGAGTCGGAGCCCCAGCGATACGCCCTCGCCGTTCCGCCGTTTCCGGCGAGCCTGATGAAAACGGCGTCGGGACCATTCGTCCCGCCCGCGAGCGGAGGGTGCGCGCCCGTCGAGCCGCGCGAGCACGCGGCGAGGGCGAGAACGAGCAGGAGCGTGTAGCGCACCCCCCAAAACTAACGGGCGATTAGAACGATTGCCCGATCGACCAGTTCCAGTAACCTTTGTTGTCGAATGAGTCGCGCGGGATTGCGTAGTCGAACTTCAGGAGCGCGATGTTGAAGACGTTGATCCGGACGCCGTAGCCGAAGCTTCGCAGCGGATAGCGCATCGTGGTCGGATCGTAGTTCGCCGGCTTGGTGAGGCTGACCGACTGCCCCCCCGTCCACGCCATCCCCGCGTCGTAGAAGAAGACACCGTCCACCGGGGGCATGGTGATGGGCAGGAAGCCGAGGTCGAACCTGCGGATGAGCGGGAACCGGAGCTCCACACTTGCGGCCGCAGTCCTGCTTCCGAGCAGCTGCTCGGCAGAGCAGGTCGAAGTGCCGGTCGACGCTGTCGGTGTTTGGAGCGCGCCGCAGTTCGACGAGAGATAGGCCTCCCGGTCGTATCCTCGTATGTAGTTCGGAGCATATGGATTGGCGATGAACTGCGGGAAAAGCGTCTCGCCGCTACCGACATTGACGTTCGCGTAGAGGTGTGTGGCGACCGTCAGGAAGCTGAAGATCACTGCATCGTACCGGCGGATGTCGGCGATGTAGCTCATCCACTTCTGCGTGCCGGCATTCGTTCCCACCTCCAAGCGGTACCGGTGGCCGTAGATTCCAGTTCCGGTGCCGTTGAAAAGCGCGTTGTCCGCCACGTACGCCACATACGGCGATGCGTAGTCGAACGAGCCGGTCCCCTTGATGCTGTCGACGTAGTAGCCGGTGCTGTAGCCCGTCGAAAGATCCGCCACCTGGCTCACGAATTCCGCCGACTTGTCGATGTTGGTCAGCGACGCGCCGATTTCGAACCGCTCGAAGCGGTTGCGCGGGTAGATCGAGGAGAAGAACGCGGTCCGGATGATGAAGCGGTCGAGCTCCTCCGAGATCTGGTACTGGTTGTTGCCGACGGCGCCCTGCGTCGCGTTGGCCAGGAAGAAATAGGGCTGCTGCTGGAAGCCGGCCGACCAGCTGAGCCGCCGGGAGAGGCTTATGTAGTCCACGAACACCTGCGCCTCTTCCACGCGGCCGTTGATCGCCGCGGCCGTGATGAGCTGCCTGTTGCCGAGCAGGTCGCCGAAGATGATCGCCGTGCCGCCGAACACCCCGCGCCCGTAGTTGTTCTGCGCGTATCCGATCTGCGGCCGCTGCACGGCCTCGGCCTTCAGCGACGGCTTGTACGGCTCGTCGGTAAACGTCGCCGGATTCGGCAGCGCGAGCGCCGAGCTGTCGAGCAGCGCCGCCACCGACACCGCGGACTGCGCGCCGGGCTGGCCCGGCGCCGGAAGCTCACCCGACGCGCGGAGTCCCGCGGGGCCGCGATACACGGAGACACGTCGCCCGCTCGTCGTGTCCTTCTGTGCGCCGGCCACGGCCTGCCTGTTCTTCTCGTCCTGCTGCTGCGCGATCGCCTGGAGCGCGGCGGCGGCCTGCGCGGCGCGCTGCGCGGCCGAATCGCTCGCGGTCATCTTCGCCACGACGGTGACCTTCGGCGGCTGGCGGTACGGATCCTTCTTGAGCTGCCGCGGATTCGCGAGCGACCAGATCGTGAAGTCGCCGTTGTCCATGTATGTGAACGCGATCTTGTCCGCCTGCCGCGCCCACGAGATGGCCGGGCTGTTCTCCGTCACGGACTGCACGCCGCCGATGAACTTGGTGATCTGGTAGTGCTCTTTCGCGTCGAAGTCGTAGATGAACAGCTGCGCGATGCCCGTGCGATCGCTGACGTACGCGAGCGACTTGCCGTCGGGCGCCCACTGCGGATTCAGGTTCTTTCCCGCCTGTCCGGGGACCACGTCGATGTTGCCGCTCTGCAGGTCGAGCGTGTTGATCTGCCACTTGCCGAACCTGAGTGTCTGGAAATCGGTGGACGGCCCGCGATCGCTGACGAACGCGATCCTGCGGCCATCGGGCGACCAGGCCGGCATGAGCGCCGCCCAGTCGCCGGTCGTGATCTGCTGCAGGTTCCGGCCGTCGGAGTCGATCTTGTAGAGATTCGTAAAGCCGCCCTTGGCGCCGCTGAACACGATCTGCTTTCCGTCCGGCGACCAGGTCGGCCCGATCATGCCTTCGAGGCCGGTATCGAGACGGCGCACGATGCCGAGACTCTTCACGTCGAGGAGATACAGGACGTCCCTGCCGCCCGTTTGCGCCGTGAAGGCGAGCGTGCGCCCATCGGGTGAGAACGCACTCTGCGAGTAGCCGTAGCGCAGCTCCTCGAACTCGGGATTGAGCGTGCTCGACGTGAGGCGCTTCAGGCGCTTGCCCGTCGTCGCATCGGCGAGGTAGAGGTCGAGGAAGACTTCCGCGCGCAGCAGGTTGCCCGTGGAGATATAGGCGATCTGGCGGCCGTCCGGAGAGAACGCGGGCGCGATGTATACGGGAATGATGCCGCCCGTGCGTTTTTCGTTGAGCAGCGGCTGCGCGATCTTGCGCGGGCGGTCGAGGCTGGCGACGGCCGGCAGGTACGTCGTCTGCATCGTCTCCTTCCACTCGTCACCGAGCTCGGAGAGGTCGAAGCCGGTATGGCGCTTGAAGGCGCGGTCGACGCCGAGCGTGGGCGACGCGGCGAGGATCTCGCCGATGATCTCATCGCCCCAGCGCTGGCCGATGAAGCGCCAGAACGACTCGCCGTAGCGATACGGGAAATACTTGTCCGGGCGCTCGGTCATCTGCTTCATTGTCGGCAGGTTGCCGTTGAGCGCCGCGTCGCGGACGACCGCGTCGGTGGCGGGGTGGTCCGGGCCGATCGAGAGATATTCGGCCATCCCTTCCATGTACCAGGAGGGCGGACCGTTCTGCGCGAGCGCCTGCAGGCCGTTGCCCGAATGGCCGCGCGCGTAGACGTCGAACTGGAACTGGTGCACCATCTCGTGCGTCATCACGTGCTCGGTTTCCGCGAGGTCGCTCCCGAGGAAGAACGTATTGCGCTGGTGCACGACGTCGGTGACGCCGCCGGTGCCTTCGCCGAGATCGCCGAAGACGTTGCTCTGCGCGAAATCGCCGCGCGACGCGAAGATGACGATCGGCTTGCGCTCCTTGAACGTGTAGCTCAGCAGGCGTGAGAGGCGCGCGTACGAGCGCTCGGCCATGCGCGCCGCGATCTGCACGGCCGCCGCTTCGGAGGGGTAGTAGTGCACGTCGAAGTGTTCGGTGCGCAGGATGCGCCAGTCGAACTTCTGGTATTGGACCTGGTTCTGGCCGAAGTAGCCCTGTTGTGCGCCCGCGGCGGGCGCGCCGATTAGCGCGGCGGCGGTGAGCGAGGCGGCGGACAGCAGGCGGAGAAGATCGCGACGCGTGTGCATCAGCAAGGCCCCCTCAGGGCGAAACGGCGAGAGCCGGGGCATCACCCCACAGCCGCTCGAGTTGGTAGAACGAGCGCAGCGACGGATGAAACACGTGCACCACGAAATCGACGTAATCGAGCAGCACCCATCGGCCCTGCGAAAGCCCCTCCACCGACTGCACGCGCACGCCGTCCTTGGCGAGCGTCTCGACCACGTGCTGCGCGACGCTGCGCACGTGCGTGTCCGACGTTCCCGACGCCACGATGAAATAGTCGGTCATGTCGGTCACCTCGTGCAGGTCGAGCAGCACGACGTCGTTGGCCTTGTTGTCCGCGCAAATCGCCGCGGCGCGGCGAGCGAGCGTTGTCACGTCATTCGGAACTGGAGTGGACTTCATTATCCAGCGAAGTGGTCGGATTCCTGGGCTGTCAGATAGTAGACGCGCGAACTAAGAAAGTTCCCACAACGCTTGCAACAATAACGGTTTGGACCGCGGTTGGTGAGGCGGAATACTACGGACAGACCGCACCGGCGCGGGGGGCCGTCAGACGACACCTCTCAGACCAGCAGCTGTCAGACGGCAAAGCGGCCCGGGGAATCTGCCCCGGGCCGCCTCTCTGTCTGGAAGCTTTCAGCTGAGCGCTGTCAGGTGAGAGCCCCCGGTAGTGCTCTCACGCCTTGATGACCCACACCTTGATCTCCGGCTTCACATCCGCGTGCAGCTTGATCGGAACCTTGTAGACTCCGAGCGCGCGAATGGGTTCATGCAGGTCGATCATGCGCTTCTCGACATCGATTCCCTGCGCCTTCAGTTGCTCGACGATGTCGGACGGCGTGACGGAACCGAAGAGCTTGCCCTCTTCGCCGACGCGCGCCGAGAACGTCAGGGAGACCTGCTCGAGTTTCGCCGCGAATTCCTGCGCCGATGCGACGCGGGAATTCTCGGCCGTCTCGAGGCGGTCCTTCTCCTGCGCGATGCGCTTCTTGTTGCCCGGCGTGGCCTCGTACGCGACGCCGCGCGGCAGCAGGAAGTTGCGCGCATATCCCGCCGAGACTTTCACGATGTCGCCCGGATGTCCGAGCTTCTCTACCGCCTGCCGCAGAATGACTTCCATCGTAACCTCAATCGTTAGGTTTTCGGCTTGGCCCGGGCGCGCCAGTTCAGCCACGTATCCCCGACTCCCAGCCCCACCCCCAGTACGCCCAGCACGAGGGGAAACACCACAGCGAACACGATCAAAACCGCCATCATCACGCGGCCGGGCGACAAGAACCAAAGGCCCACGCCCACGCCGCGCAGCACATACAGCGCGCCGAAGAACACGAGCAGGTTCGCTCCAACCACGCTCATCGAACCGAAACCGGGCACGACGACCATTGCGAGCCCGGCGACCAATCCCCACACGAAGTGGTCGCTGAAGCGGAAATCTTTCAACGCGGCGAGCGGCGGTCCCAGCCGTTCGCGTCCTATCCGGTGATACACAGCCCACGCGATGGCCAGCGCGATCAATGATTCGAGCGCGAGCATCGATGGAAACAGCGCGGACGCCAGTGCTGGGGCGGCCTCCAGTTGCGACTCCATCGTGGTGGCGATCGTCTTCGCGTCGGGGTTGCCCGCGAACAGATTGCTCCACTCCTTCGATCCCGTCGTCTGGCGCCACTCCGCGAGCGACTGTTCGCTGCGCTTCGAGGCTTCAGCCGACACCACCTGTGCCACCGTCGCCGCGCCCTGCTTTGTGGCGAGCGTCGCACCCGCGGCGAGCACCAGCGTGACGCCGATCGCCGCGAAGGCCTGCGACGAAAACGGCCGTGGTGCCTCACGACGCGTGAGGATCACGAGACTCGCGAACGACGCGGCCAGCAGCACCGCCCATCCGCACGCGAGATAGGCGAACGATCCGCCCGCCGATGTGAACATCACCAGCACCCAGCCCGCGAGCGCGATCCACATGAGCGCCAGCGGAAGCCGCCCTCCGGCCCACCATCCGGCCACTGCGCAGGCCGCCAGGGCCGGCGCGAGGAGCACGAACGCCTCGTCGATCGGCAACACGATACGAATGACCGGTGTCACCGTCACGAACACGAACAGCAGCGTAGCCAACACGACGCGCCACCATCCCCGCTCTCGAACCGCTATGGGCGCCGGTTCGGAGGTGACGTCGGTCATCGTTTCCAGCTTACGTCTGAGCCCCGCGGGTGTACGGCAGCAGTGCGAGATAGCGGGCCTTCTTGATGGCCTTCGCCAGCTGACGCTGGTGTCGAGCATCCACGCCGCTCAGGCGGCTGGGGAGAATCTTTCCGTTGTCGGTGATGAAACGGGCGAGAAGGCGTTCGTCCTTGTAATCAACGAAGCGGATGCCCGCCTCGGTGATCGGACACGACTTCTTGGCCCGCCGCATGGTGTCAGTCCTCATCGTCATCGTCGTCATCGCCCTGTTTGCGCGCGGCTAGTTGTTCCTCGGTCATCGGCGGCGCGCCGAGCTCGTGCTCGTGCACCGAGATGAGGTAGCGAACCACGCCAGCGTCGAGCTTGAGCGCGCGCTCGAACTCGGGAAGCGTCTTCGATTCGGCATGGAAGCGGGCGACCACGTAGTAGCCGGTCTCGCGCGTGCCGATCTTGTACGCGAGTTGACGGCGACCCCAATGGTCGAGCTTGATCTCCTGGGACGAGCCCAGGAGCGCGTGATGCTTCGCGATCTTGTCGTTGATGGCGGCGTCTTCGAGAGCAGAATCGAAGATGTACACCGCCTCGTATTCACGAGACAATGCGGCAATCCTCCTTTGGTCGTTTCGCCCCCCGCGGGTTGCCAGCGCAGGAGGAGGGTGGCTCCAGCAGGGCAGGCGCCGCGCCGGACGAGGCCACTATTTGGTTACAGTCATGAAACTTAGCTGGTCGTGAGGGTCAGGTCAACCGACCAGCTTGAAAAGCGAGGAATCGGTACTTGGTCATTAGTCGTTGGTAATTGGCTGCCAAGAACCAGTGACCAACGACCGATTACCCGCCGTTCAGACGTTGAATCTGAACAGCAAGACATCCCCATCCTGCACGATGTACTCTTTGCCCTCCGATCTCACCACTCCTTTTTCCTTCGCGCCCTTCCATCCGCCGTTCGCGATGAAGTCGTCGAAGCCGACCGTCTCCGCGCGAATGAAGCCGCGCTCGAAATCGGTGTGGATCACGCCGGCCGCCGCCGGCGCCGCGTCGCCGCGGTGGATCGTCCACGCGCGCACTTCTGGCTCGCCAGCCGTGAAGTACGTCTGCAGTCCCATCAGGTGATACCCCGCGCGAATCAGCCGGTCGAGCCCCGCCGACTCGAGCCCGAGCGACGCGAGAAAATCATGGCGATCCTCCGGCGGCAGCTCGGCGAGCTCCGCTTCGATGCGAGCGGAGAAGGGAACCACCTCGGCCGGTTCGTCCGACGCGGCGATCGCCTCGCGAAGCGCCTTGATGTGCGGGCCCTCGTCGCCGGCGAGCTCGTGGTCGGTGACGTTGGCCGCATAGAGCACGGGCTTCACCGTCAGCAGTTGCAGCGGTGCGAGTGTCGCCTTCTCCGCGGCGGTGAGCTTCGCGTGCCAGAGCGCCTTGCCCTCGGCGAGCGCTGCGTTCGCCTTCTCGAGCGCGGGCAGCTCGGCGAGTGCCTCCTTCTCACCGGTCCGTGAGGCTCTCTTCACTTTATCGAGCCGCTTCTCGACGGCCGCGAGATCGGAGAGCGCGAGCTCGAACTCGATCACCTCGCGATCGCGCACCGGGTTCACCGCGCCCATCACGTGCGTGACGTCGGGATCCTCGAAGCAGCGGACGACGTGCACGATGGCGTCGGTCTCGCGGATGTTCTGGAGGAATTTGTTGCCGAGGCCCTCTCCGTCCGCTGCGCCTTTCACGAGACCGGCGATGTCGACGAATTGCACGACGGCGGGAACCGTGCGCTTGGGCTGAACGATCTTGGCGAGATCGACGAGTCGTTGGTCGGGGACCTCGACCATTCCGACGTTCGGTTCCACCGTGCAAAACGGATAGTTCGCGGCCTCGGCCTTTGCGGAGGTTAACGCGTTGAACAGGGTGGATTTTCCTACGTTGGGCAGACCGACAATTCCGAGTTTTAGCATTCAGGAAAGCGAGTAATCGGTAATTGGTACTTGGTCATTGGTCGTTGGCATGGCACGAGCGCCCATGCGGGGCGCGCGATGAAAGCTAACGGAGGGCGTTCAAACGATGACGTAAACCCCGGTCTCGCCGCGCATTGTTTGCGATAAAGGAGGTGCACGTGCAGGACTATCGAAAACTCAGCGTGTGGGGCAAGTCGCATCGGCTCGTGCTGATGCTTTATCAGGTGACCGGCACGTCGTCCGAGAGAAAATATCCCGGACTCACGTCACAAATTCGTCGGTCGGCCGCGTCGATTCCGGCAAACATCGCCGAAGGTTGCGGTCATGGTGGGCGACGCGAGCTTTCGCGATTTCTCGGCATCGCGCTCGCCTCGTCATTCGAGTTGGGCTACCACCTGCAGCTTGCGGTCGACCTGGGGATGCTCTCGAAATCAGAGTACGCGAGACTCGACGCCCGGACAGACCAGGTTCGCAAAATGCTGTCGTCACTGGTCTCGAAAGTGAAGCAAGCCGCCGACGCCCCGCGAGCAGTTGGCGAAAAACCAACGACCGATGATCAACGACCGATTACTCGTCTTTAGCTTTTTCCTCTCGGCCGGAAAACCGGTTCATCACCGGCAAGATGCCTTCCGCGATCCAAAGCTCGACCGCCTCGACGAAATCAGGAAGCAACTCCCGAACCGTGACCGCCTCGGCCTTTCCAAAATTCCCAAGCACGTAATCGGTAAGCACCGAGACCTTCCGCTCATCGTCAGCCGGCCCGACCCCAACCCGCAGCCGCGCGTACTCCTGCGTCCCCAGTTGCCCCTGGATGCTCTTCAGCCCGTTGTGCCCGCCCGCCGATCCCTTCGCGCGGAAGCGGTAGCGCCCCACCGGGAGCTGCACTTCGTCCGATATCACCATGAGATCCTGCGCGGCCGACCAGAACGGCCGCCGCGCGTACCGCACGAGCACATTGCCACTGAGATTCATGAACGTCTGGGGCTTCACCAGCCGCACGCGCTTCCCGTGCACCGTGCCGGTGGTCACGTGGGCCTCGCCGTCCTTCTTCCAGCCATCAAAACGCCAAACGTCGGCCAGGTGGTCGATGACCCACCAGCCGACGTTGTGACGGGTTCCGGCGTACTCGCGGCCGGGGTTCCCCAGCCCGACGATGACCTTCACCGGAACCCGATCTCAGTTCTGCTTGAGCTGCGCGATTACTTCTTCTTCTCTGCTGCCGGAGCCGCCGCCTCGCCTTCCGCGCCTTCCTCATCTTCCTTTGTCTTGCGGATGAGCTCGGGCTCCGCGGGCGCCGCTGCGGCATCGGCTGCCGGCACTTCCTCGACCACCGCCTTCGGAATCGAGCAGACGCAGACCGGTGCCGAAGCGTCGTCGAGAACCTCGACGCCAGCCGGAACCTTGACCTCGCCCACGTGGATCGAGTGTCCGATCACGAGCAGGCTGACGTCCACGTCGATGTGGTTCGGGATATCGGCCGGATCGCATGAGATTTCCATCTCGTGCATGACCTGGTCGAGAATTCCGCCGCCGGTGCGGACGCCCTCGGGCGTTCCGACGAAGACGAGCGGAACGCGCACGGTGACCTTCTCGCCGACGACCAGTTCCTGAAAGTCCACGTGGAGGATGTGGCGCTTGAACGGATGGCGCTGGATCTCACGGATCAGCGTCCTCGCGGTTGAAGCGCCGGCGACCTCGAGCTCGATGACGGTCGTCTTGTACGAGACTTTCTCGAGCATGCGCTCGAGCGTGTACGTGTTGATCGCGAGCGACTGCGGCTCGCGGCCGTGTCCGTAGACGATGGCGGGAACTTCACCTACGGCGCGGAGCTTGCGCGCTGCGCCTTTGCCGGCGGTGCTGCGGACCTTCGCGGCGAGATTTGCGGTTGCCATATCAGGATGTCTGCTTGATCGAAAATCGTGCGCAACGTGGGTTCCCGGTCATTCGCCGGCCCGGCGGCGCAAGTTGTACCGCTGAAAAAGTCTCGAACCAATCACCAAAAACCCACGACCAAAAACAGCTTACCGGCGGTTACTCGAACAGCGAAGAAACGCTCTGGTCCGCATGCGTAAACCGGATCGCCTTCGCCAGCAGTTCTCCCACGCTCAGCACGCACAGCTGCGGAGGGCGCCGCTCCTCGGGAATCTTGATCGAATTCGTCACCGCCACCTCGGTGATCGGCGCCGCCGCCAGCCGTTCGCGAGCCGGCCCCGACAACAACGCATGCGTCGCGCAGACATAAATGTCCTTGGCGCCCAACGCCTTCAGCGCCCGCGCCGCCTCGCTCACCGTCCCCGCCGTATCGATCATGTCGTCGGGAATCAGACAATCCATCCCCTCGACTTCACCAACCACGTTCACCACTTCCGCGACGTTCGCCTTGGGCCGCCGCTTGTCGATGATCGCGAGCGACCCGTTCAGCCGTTTCGCAAACCCCCGCGCCATCTTGGCGCTCCCGACGTCGGGCGCGACCACCACCAGGTTCTGCAGCTGCTTCTTGCGATAATGCGCCGTGAACACGGGTGCTGCGTAGAGATGGTCAACCGGAAGGTCGAAAAACCCCTGCAGCTGGTGCGCGTGAAAGTCGAGTCCGAGAACCCGATCCGCACCCGCCGTTTCGATCATCCGCGCCATGAGCTTCGCGCCGATGGCGACTCGCGGCTGGTCCTTTCGGTCCTGCCGTCCGTAGCCGAAGTACGGCAGGACGCATGTGATGCGTGCCGCCGACGCTCGCCTCACCGCGTCGATCAGGAGCAAGAGCTCCAGGATGTTCTCGGCGGGCGGGTTGGTCGGCTGAACGATGAACACGTCCGCCCCACGGACGTTCTCATCGATCCGGACGAACACTTCGCCGTCGGCGAAGCGATTGATAGTTGCCTTGCACAGATCCACGCCGAGCTGTCCCGCGATTTCTTCCGCGAGTCCTCGGTTTCCGGTGCCCGTGAGGACCCGGAATCCATGCATTGGAACCGACAGACCGTCCATTGGCTTAGCCTTGTAACCTAGTTGATTGCAGTGCCTTAGTCAAAGGCGACGATCATTTCTTCCGGCTTCGGTCTTCCGGCCTCCAGCTTCCGCCCATTGCCCCCGGTGGATTCGAACCACCATTCGCGGATCCAAAGACCGCTGTCCTGCCATTGGACGAGGGGGCAGCACACTAAACGTAACCCGAAAGTGATGGGGATGGCAGAGTGGCAATGCAAAACTGCGGGTAATCAGTCGTTGGTCATTGGTATTTGGTAATCGGCCTTCGCATGAGGAGATCACCGAGCGATTGTCGACTCCCGAGTACCTAATGACCAATGACCAACGACCAATGACCGATTACCGATTACCCGCCGTTCATGTCAGATCAACGACCGCGACCGTTTCCACTGTCGACGTCGTGATCAGGCGCGCGCCAGCGCGCTGGATCTCGCCGATGAATGTGCTCACCGTCGCTCCCGTCGCGTCGAATACGCCGAACACCGTCGAACCCGATCCGCTCATCTGAGCGAGAATGGCGCCGCTTCGACGCAGTCCGTCTCGCAGAGTTCCGATTTGGGGATGATGCGCGATCACGACGCCTTCCAGATCATTCGCGGCCAGCGCCGCGATCATCTTCCACTCGAGCTTCCTTCCCACCGGCAGCGTGGCGCGCGTTCCGGAGTGCCGCGACGCCTTCTGCTCGGCGAACCACCCGAATGCATCAGCGCTCGAAACGCCGAAGGGCGGTACGGCGAGAAGTACCTGGCGTGCCGGCAGCGCGTCGAGCGGAAAGAGCCGCTCTCCGCGGCCCGAGCCGAGTGCGAGCGCGTGCGTAGAGAGCAGGTACGGCACGTCCGCTCCGAGCGAAAACGCGATCGCGGCGAGCATCGCCGCATCGAGCGGCTTCTCCGTCAGCGCATTGAGTGCCCGCAGCACGGCCGCGGCATCCGCGCTGCCGCCGCCGAGCCCGCCGCCGACAGGAATGCGCTTCACGATTTCAATCTGAAAGTTCGTGGGCCCTCCGGCTGCGGCGGCGAACGCGACCGCCGCGCGCCACGCGAGATTCTTCTCGATGGGCCCGGTGTCCGCGCCGGTGCAGTCGAGCGATCGCCCGGCACGGCCCGTGCTCACCGTGACCGAATCGGCGAGCGCTATGCGCTGAAACAGCGTCTCGAGCTGGTGGTACCCGCTCGGCTCCCGCGAGAGAATGCGCAGGAAGAGGTTGAGCTTGGCCTGCGCCTCCACGCGCGCGGTGCGCCGCGCGGGGACGCTCGCGTTCACGCGGACGGCGCCTTGGCGGCGCCCGTGAAATCGCGGAGGTGAAGCTTCATGCGCGTGAGATACCACGCGCCCATGATAGTGATCGGAATGAACGAGAGCACGTGGAATCCGAGCACCCAGCTGACGGCTTCCGCGTTGCTCACGCCGTATACGGCGAGCCCGACCTTGCCGACCGCTTCGAACGGTCCGAAGAAACCCGGCGTCGAAGGAATCGCAACGCCGATCGCGATCAACCCCTGGAGCAGGAGTCCCGCTGAGAACGGCGCGCTGAGATGCAGCGCCTGGAACCCGAGCCAGAACGCGAACGCATTGCACAGCCAATGCAGGACGGTCCAGAAAAAGACTTCCGCAAGCAACTTCGGACTGCGCAGCACGTGCAGTCCCGAGACGAATCCTTCGAGCAACGCCCGCACCTTCGGCTCGAATCGCGGAGCGACGCGGCGCATGGTCGCGTCGGAGATCGCGAACACGCGATCGGGCGCGACCACGAACAACACGAGCCCGGCGAGCACCAGGCCGAGAAACAGCGCGGTGGGCTTGAGATAAAATGCGAGTGTGTGGTCGCCGATCGGCTGCTGCGATGGGAACGCGGGGTCGAGCGTGGCAAGCAGCATCATCAGCAGCACGACGGTCGCGTCGAACAGGCGATCGACCGCGACCGAGGCGAAGGCGGCGGTGAACTTCACCCTCGGCTCCGCACGCGAAAGCGCGAACGGCCGGGCGAACTCGCCCGCACGAAACGGAATGACGTTCGTGGCCATCATCCCGATCGCGGTCGCTTCCCAGAGCGAACGGAAGGGAAGCCGGCCGGCCACGGGGGCCAGCAGCGCCTGCCAGCGGCGTGCGCGCAGCGGGAAGATCGCCGTGGCGAACACCATGCACGCGATCCAGAGCGGCAAGCTCGATTTCGAGAGCACGTCCCACACCGCGTGCACGCTGGTGTCCTTCATGGTCCACCAGAGCAGGATCACGCTCAGGAGGATGCCGAGCGCGGCGCGGACGCCATTTTTCATCCTGCGTTACTCCGCTTCTGCGAGCTCGAGCAGATCGTAGAGCTCCGCGAGCTCGCCGGCGTTCGGCGTCGAACCCGAGTGGCGGAACGAGTGTCCAAGCTGCGCGGCGCGGCGAAGCGCGGCACGTCCGCGATAGAGCAAGTCCTGGATTGGCACGACGCCGTCGTCCTCGAGCTCGGTGGGTTCGGCGAGCGGCGTGTCGGCGAGGCTCGAGAGCCCGCTGATGCCCGCGCCGAGCAGCTCGTGCAGCGCCGCGCCGGACGGTGCGGCGGCGAGCGATCCGGATTCGACAGGCGTTGCGATGACCGGCGTGGCGGCGCGCACTGGCGTGGCGGCGCGCACAGGCGTGGCGGCGATGATCGGCGTTGCGGCGACGAACGGCGTCGCAGCGATCGGAGTGGCCGAACGCATCGGCGTCGCGCGAGCGACGATCTCCGCGATGCGCGTCGCGAGCGGCTCATCGGCTCGCGACGAGAGGAGGCCCGCGGCCTCGTCGAGCCCAGTGAGGGCCATCGGGTCCAGCGCTGCCGCGCCCTCGACGAGCGCGTTGAGCGAGTTGGCGACGACGGATTCACCGAAGCTCCCCGCAGACCGCGAAAGCGCGCGGACGGCGCCGCGCAGCTCGTGTCCGAGCCGCTGGCGCGACGGCGCGTCGGCCGCGCGGCGCGCATCGCCGACGAGACGGCGCAGGTGCTCGGCCTGGCTCACGACCTCGAGCTTGAACCGCTGGGCCGGAGTGGTCGGCGGATTGGGCTCGGCATGCACGATGTTCTCGCCGCCACCGTCCGGGAACAGCGTGTGGATCGGCACGACCTGGTCGTCGTCGCCCGCGCCCTCCACGAAGCTCTGCGCGGCCACCGTGAACGCGAACACCGCCGAAGTTCCCGCGTCAGGGCGGCCTCCGGCCTGGATTGTCTCGGAGCCCTCGCGCAGCACGACCGCGGCTGTGCGGAACAGTTCGCGAAGCGCGTCGGTGGCGGTGGTCGAGCCGATCTCGAGTCCCTTCGCTGCGTCGTCGACGGCGGCGACGACCTCTGCGAGCGGAGGAAGATCGAGCAGCGCGGCCACGCCGCGGAGCGCGCGAATCCGCGCGAGCGTGTCGGCGAACGTGGCCGACGGGCCCGGCGCGTTGGCGAAGCGCTGAAGACCAGCGGCGACTTCGGACGTCTGGATCGCGAGGAACGCGGCGCCGCCCGCGGCGGCCACCGGCGTCGGCGCGGCGGCGCGCTGCGGTGGTGGTGCCAGTGCGCTGAGTTCCCTCGTGCGCTCGGCGGCGCGCGCATCCTCGGCGCTGCCCCATGCACGCACGCCGCGGAGCAGGATCTTGAGGTCGTCGACGGTGGCGATGATCGCGCCGCGCAGCTTGGGCGTCCACTGGACGCTTCCGTCGCGCAGCCCTTTCACGATGCGCTCGAGCGCGTTGGCGACGTCGGTGATGCCCTGGACCTTCGCCATCGTCGCGCTGCCCCGGAGCGCGCGCGCACTTCGCGCGAACGCGTCGAAGTCGGGCACGCCGGAAGCCGCGCGTGCGAGGAGTCCGTCCATCTGCTCCACACATTCGCTGCCTTCGAGGACGAAGAAGTCCAACAAGCCAGTGCTCATGAGAACTCAAACACTAAGGTTGCGACGGAGGGGCGGCAACTTTTAAGACGATTCAGTTTGATTGGAAGGCACGGATCGAAACGACGATGGAAGATCGAAGATGGAAGATCGAAGAGCGAATGGCGAGGCAGACCGCCGTCCTCGGCCTTCCATCTTCCATCTCTTCCATCTTACATCGTCTTCACCTCGCCGCATCCATCGCGCGGCGCATAGCGCGGACCGAATTCGCCAGCCCCTCGAACACCGCGTTCGACACGATCGAATGGCCGATGTTGAGTTCTTCGATTTCCGGAATCGCGGCCACGGCGCCGACGTTCTTCACGGTCAGGCCATGGCCCGCGTGGACGGCGAGTCGAAGGGCGGCGGCCTGCTTCGCGCCATCGCGAAGCGCGCCGATGGTCCGGGGGTCGTCGGGGTGATGTGCGTACGCGCCGGTGTGCAGCTCGATCGCGTCGGCGCCGAGCCAGGCCGAGCGCTCGATGATCATCGGAACGGGATCTATGAAGAGGCTCGTGCGAATGCCCGCGCGTTTCAGGCGCGCGATCGCGGCGGAAAGCCCTTCGGGTTCGCGCGTGACGTCGAGTCCCCCTTCCGTCGTGATCTCCTCGCGTTTTTCCGGCACGAGCGTCACCTGGTGCGGCTTCAGCCGCTCGGCGATGCCGAGCATTTCCTCGGTGCACGCCATCTCGAGATTGAACGGCTTGCGCAGCACGCGGAGCAGGCCCTCGACGTCCGCGTCCTGGATGTGGCGCCGGTCCTCGCGCAGATGCGCCGTGATGCCGTCGGCGCCGGCGTCCTCGCAGAGCCGCGCCGCCGCCACGGGATCGGGCTCGTCGGCCTTGCGCGCCTGGCGGATCGTGGCGACGTGATCGATGTTGATGCAGAGGCGAAGGAACATGTTTGGGGAATCTAATGCTTGCTGGCTTTCACGTGTCCGATTAGGTTCGCTTCATACACCGCATGGGAGCCGAGAGTGAAGCGAATCGCCCTGTTGCTCGTGCTCGCTGCCGCTTGTCGCACGGTGGCCGTCCGCGATCCCTCGCTGACCGGCGCCGCCACGCCGCGTGCCGCGGTTGACCGGTTCCTTGCGGCCGCGAAAGCCCAGGACATGCAGGCACTCGGCGCCGGCTTCGGCGGCGAGAAGGGCCTCGCGCGCGATCATGAAGATCGTGCAGTGACCGAGCGTCGGGAACTCATCATGTTACAGTGTCTGCGACACGACAAAGCGGTTATCGCGGAGCCGACGCGTGGCGAGGGTGGCCGTCAGCTATTCTTGATCGACTTCACGCAAGGATCGCAGAAGGCGACGGTGCTGTTCACGACCGTGAAGGGACCATCGGATCGCTGGTACGTTGAGATTTTCGACATCACGGTGCTGCAAAACAAGGGCTTCTGCTCCAAGTCCGGCGGCTGAACGAGTCCCGCACACGGACCTTCCCGGTTCCGTTAGTATTCAGACAGTTCGATGAGGATGCCGCCCGTGGATTTCGGATGCAGAAAGGCGATGCGCTTGCCTTCGGCGCCCAGGCGCGGAGTCTCGTCGATCAGCGTGATACCCGCCTGACGGCAGCGCGCGAGCGTCGCGTCGAGGTCGTCGACGGTGAAGCAAATGTGATGGATGCCGGGTCCTCGCTTCTCGAGGAACTTCGCGATCGGCGATCCCGCGTCCTTCGGTTCGAGGAGTTCTACAAGAGCGTCGCCGGCGGCGAGGCCGGCAATGCGGGCGCCGTCGCTGTCGTCGAGCGGCGCGTCGCTCAGGCCGAGCACGTCGCGATAGAAGGGGATCAGTGCATCGATGCTCTTCACGGCGATGCCGACGTGGGCGATGCGGGTTGGAGTCATGCGGTTAATGGTAGCGACAGTCTCACTGTGGGAGAAAGCAGCACAATGGCGAATGCAATCGCGGTAACCGACGCCGATTTCGAGTCGCAGGTGGAGAAGCACGCCGGCGTCGTGGTGGTGGACTTCTGGGCAACGTGGTGCGGGCCGTGCCGAATGATCGCCCCGATCCTCGAGCAGCTCGCAGTGGAATACGAGGGGAAAGTGAAGGTCACGAAGCTCGACGTGGACAACAACCAGAAGACGGGGATGCGCTTCAACGTGCGTTCGATCCCCACGCTGTTGTTCTTCAAGGACGGCAAGCTCGTGGACCAGGTGATCGGCGCGGTCCCCAAGGCGCAGCTGGTGGCAAAGTTCAACCAGCACGCGGCGTAGGAACTTCGGCGGGGAGGTAGCGCCCTCGAACAATGCCCCTTCCCGCCGCGACGCTGCACTACCCGCACGACCGTGTGCTGCTCAACCGCACGCGCCTCGCGTACGTACACCTGCGCAACCTCCTGACCGACGCCAAGCGCGACCGCGCGGCGAAAGTCTACGGCTACGTCGCCGTCTGGCTTCCGGAGGAGCTGCTGCTGCTCTACCTCCAGGAGGGCGAAGTGGTGAACGCCACCGCGACCATCGACGGCGCCCATTTTCGCTCGCTGTCCATCGCGGAAGCCGTCGCGATGGTGCCGTCGGCGGCGGAGTTCGGGGAGATCTGCTTCTACGAGGCGGATGACGAACAGCTCGCGACGATGTACTGGTCGCAGGTGCTCGAGCCCGTTTCGTGGCCCGCCGAACTGAACGTGCACGATCCCGCCGCCGTGTTCGCGTTCCTCAGCGCCACGATGCACGACGGCGTGGTGGAAGTGCACGCCGAGGACGGGGGCGTGAACTACGGCATCGTGCGCAATGGGAACATCGCGCGCGGATTCTTCGCCGATCCGGGCACCGCGACCGCGGAAGCGCGCCTGACCGCGCTGCTTGCGGGTGGCCGGATAGCGGCGCGCAAGAACGCGCGGCTCTGGCCCTTGCCGCCCCCGCTGCCGGTGCAGGCGCCGCCCGCCATGATCCAGGCGTATCGCGACCTCATGGCCGCGGTCGTGAAGCGCCTCGTGGACGGCGGGGTCGACGGCGCGCCGTCGGTGGCCGAGAGCGCGCGCAAGATGCTCGTCGAACGCCATCCGTGCCTCGACCGCTTTTCGCTCACGCATCCGCATCCCCGTGATCCGGTCACGGAAACGCCCGCGCTGAGCGCGGCGATGGGGGCGTGGATCGGCGAACTGCTCTGGACGGTCGCGCCGCAGGACGGCACCACGCCCGAGCAGCTCATCGGCGAACTGGCCCGCGAGCGCCGGCACATGTTCCAGTCCGCGGGGCTCTTCGACGCGCTTCCGTGGAAGGTCGAGTGGTAGGCGGTTCCACCGGGGCGGCCACACCCGGAACGCTGTTCCTGGTGAGCACGCCGATCGGGAACATGTCGGACCTGAGCGCGCGCGCAGTGGAAACGCTGGCCGCCGTCAGCGCGGTGCTCGCCGAGGACACGCGTCATTCGCGGCCGTTGCTCGAGAAGCACGGGATCTCGACGCCGCTCGTCGCGTATCACGAACACAACGAGGCGAAGACGACGCCGGCGCTGGTCGCGCGCCTCGCGGCCGGCGAATCGTTCGCGCTGATCTCCGACGCGGGAACGCCGCTGCTCTCCGACCCCGGGGCGCGACTGGTTCGTGCCGCCATCGACGCCGGCATCGCGGTCTCGCCCGTGCCCGGCGCGTCGGCGCTGCTCGCCGCCCTCGTAGCGTCGGGGATCGTCGCCGATCGCTTCACGTTCTTCGGATTTCTCGCCCGAAAGGGAAAGGAGCGCGCGGAGACCGTTCGCGAGATCGCCGCGCTCACGCACACGGCCGTGCTGTACGAGGCGCCGGCGCGTGTGGGGGAGACGCTCGCGGCGCTCGCGGCCGCAGGCTCGGGTGCCCGCGAGGCGGTCGTCGCTCGCGAACTCACCAAGCACTTCGAGGAGTTTCGGCGGGGAACCGTTCAGTCGCTGGCGGAGTCTTACCAGAAGGTGGCGCCGCGCGGGGAAGTGGTGCTGGTCATCGCCGGCGCGGAGACGCGCGAGCCGGACGAGGCCACCCTGCGCGACCGCGCCCACGTATTGCGCGAGCAGGGCCTGAGCGCGCGGGACGTGGCGCGCGTACTCACCGAGGAGTCGCACGCCCCGCGCAACTTGGCCTACCGACTGGCTCACGAGTGACCGGAATGTTCCGACTTTTTCTATCCGCCCTCGTTCTCACTCTGTCGACGGCGCCCGCGCCGCGACTGACGATTGCCCGCCTGCAATACGACGGCGGCGGGGACTGGTACGCGAACCCGTCGAGCCTCCCCAACCTGCTCCGCGCGATCCGCGAGCGCACGTCGTTTCCGGTGGAGGCCGCCGAGGCGCGTGTCACGCTGATGGACGACCGGCTCTGGGACTACCCGTTCCTGCACGTCACGGGCCACGGCAACATCAAGTTCACCGACGCCGAGGTGGTGCGGCTGCGCGAGTATCTCACGCGCGGCGGATTCCTTCACGTCGACGACAACTACGGCATCGACGAGAGCTTCCGCCGCGAGATCAAGCGGGTGTTTCCGGACCGCGAACTGGTGGACGTGCCGCTCTCGCACCCGGTTTACCACATCGTGTATGATCTTCCGAAGGGGATTCCGAAGATCCACGAGCACGACGGCCATCCGGCGCGCGGCTTCGGGATCTTTCTCGGAAACCGGCTGGCGGTGTACTACAGCTGGGAGAGCGACCTCGGAAATGGCTGGGAGGATGCGGGCACGTACAACGATCCGCCGGAACTGCACGAGGCCGCGCTGCGCATGGGCGTGAACCTGTTCGTGTACGCAATCACGAGCCGGCCGGCGTCGTGACCATCTTCGAGCTCATTGCCCGCGAGCGCGCCCGCGTCGCGCAGTTGGTGCGCGCCGAGGCGTGGACGCGCGCGATCGTCGCCCTCGTCGCCGCGCTCACGTTCGGCGCGCTCCTGCTGGGCGGATCGCGGTGGATCGCGCTGCCGCGCATCGTGCCGTTCGTGATTTGGGCCGTTGCGATCGCCGCCGCGGCATTCCTCGTTCACCGTGGCGCCGGCGCGCTGCGCCGGGTCGCCGCGAGCGCGGCGATCGCCGACGCCGTCGAGCACGAGCAGAAGATGCGGCGCGGCGCCGTGCGCGGAATCATCGAGCTCTCCGACGACACGAGCGCGTTCGTCGCGCGGGCGGCGCAGCGGCTCGGAGACCGGCTCGCGACCCGCGGAAATGCGCTCGCGCCCGAACTGCGGCGCGGGCTGCGCCGCGGTGCGCTCGCCGGAGTCGCGGTGCTCGTGCCGGTCGTCCTGATCGCGACGTTCGTCGCGGCGCGGCGGCCCGACGGATTTCGCGCGCTCGCACATCCGGTGGATGCGTGGCGTGGCGCGCTGCTGCCGCGCCTGCAGATTTCCGACGCGCCCTCGCGTGCGCTGCGCGGCTCGACGCTCAAGCTCACGGTGCGCGCGAGCGGACGCTCGACGGTATCGCTTCGCCGGCGCACGACGGGCAACGCCTGGGTCGAGACCGCGCTCGCGGTGTCGAACGGCACGGTGAGCACCGAGCTCGGCCCGCTCGACGCCGATCTCACGCTCGTCGCGAGCGACGGCCGCGCGGTGAGCGATACCGTCGTCGTCCGCGTGGTGGACCGGCCGTTCCTCGGCGATGTGGCCGTGCGCGCGACATACCCGGCGTATCTGCATCACGCGAGCGAGACGCTGCCCGGCGACGCGCCAATACGCGTGCCGAAGGGCACCGAGCTCGCGATCGAGGGACACGCATCGGAGACGCTCGCGTCGGTGTGGCTCGTGCAGGAGCGCGACAGCATCAGGCTCGCGCCCGCCGAACGGCGGTTCAGCGGCCGCTTCACTCCGGCAGCGAGCGGAAGCTGGGCATGGAGCGCGCGCGGGGCGAGCGCCGCGATCGCCGACGTGCCGCCGCCGCTCTCGGTGGAGGTCGTGCCGGATTCGGCGCCCGTTGCGGAGATCCTGCAGCCCGCGTCCGACAGCCTCGTGCTGCCGACCGCGAAGATCGAGATGCAGCTGCTCGCGAGCGACGATCACGGGCTGCAGTCGGTGACGCTCAGGACGTGGCGCGTGAGCCGCGACGGCAAGGCGCTGCCGGCGAACGCGCAGAAGCTCGCGGGCGGCGGACTGCCCGACTGGGCTGGTGTCGTCTCGCTCGACCTCGGCGCGTGGTCGCTCGATCCTGGCGACGCCGTGCACGTGCAGCTGATCGCGCGCGATGAATCCCCGGCAGGACAGGAAGGCATGAGCCGCGAGCTGATCCTGCGCGTTCCAGCGAACGACGAGCAGCGCTCGGCGGCGCGCGCCGCGGGAGATTCCGCGGCGGCACGCGCGGCATCCGCCGCGAAAGCGCAGGCCGGTCTTCAGCAGCGCACGAGCGACGCCGCGCGCGCGGCGAAAGCGTCGGGCCAGGCCGGCGGCGGCAAGCCGGGCGATCCCATGAAGTACGAGGGCGCGCAGCAGGCGAAGGCGCTGGCCGCCGAGCAGAAGGAGATGGCATCGCGCGTGCAGCAGCTGCAGCAGGCGTCGAAGGCGCTCGAGGATCGCCTCCGCGCGGCCGGCGCGCTCGACACGAACCTGTCGGCCCAGCTGCGCGAGGCGCAGAAACTCCTGCGCGAGGCGCTCACGCCCGAGATGCTCGATGCGCTGAAGAAACTCGACAACTCCGCGCAGCAACTGTCGGGCGACCAGGCCAGGCAGTCGCTGCAGCAACTCGTGGAGCAGCAGAAGAAGATGCGCGAGGCGCTGGAAAAGAGCGCGGAGATCCTGAAGCGCGCCGCGCTCGAGGGCGCAATGCAGACGCTGAAGGACGAAGCGGCCGAGCTCGCGAAGGCCGAGCGTGCGCGTGGAGACAGCGCGAAGTCGCAGCAGATGCCGGACGAGGCGAGGCGCCTGCAGCAGCGCACCGACCAGCTCACCAAGGACATCGAGGCGCTGAAGAAACGGCTCCAGCAGGAGAACGCGGATCCCGCCGCCAGGAAGGCCGACGAAGCGCTGAAGGACGCCGAGCAGGCGAAAGACGCGCTCGCGCAGCAGCCGTCGACGGGCGGCGCGCAGGGCCAGCAGCAGAAGAACCAGCAGAGCGGGCAGCAAGGCGGCCAGCAGGGTGCGCAGGGCAAGCCGGGAGGCCAGCCACAGCCCGGTCAGCAGGGATCGCCGCAAGGCGGAGCGCAGGCTGCGAACCAGGCCGCCGATGCGATGGAGCGCGCGTCGCAGGCGCTTGGCGAAGGCCGCAAGCAGCAGGTGGACGAGTGGAAGCAGGAACTGACTGGCGAGCTCGACCAATCGCTGCAGGAGATGCTGCAGCTCGCGCGCGAGCAGGACGGCCTCGCCGACAAGGCGAAGAAGAACCCGACCGATCCGAACCTTCGCGGCGAGGAGAGCGCGCTGCAGCAGGGCGTGGCCAAGGCCTCGGAGCGGCTCGGGTCGCAGGCGAAGCGTTCCGCGCTGGTGTCGCCGCGCTCGACCCGCGCGATGAGCGAGGCGGAACAGAAAGTCGCGCAAGCCGCACGGGACGCGGGCGATCCGCGCACCGCGAGCCAGGCCCCGCAGTCGATGACCGACGCGGCGAACGCGCTGCGCCAGACGGCGGCGGCGCTCGCCCGCGACCGTGAGCGCGCGGGTGCCTCGAAATCGGCGTCCGGGCTGCCCGAGCTGCTGGCGCAGCTGCAGGCGCTCGCACAGCAGCAGGGTTCGCTCAACGGTCAGATGCAGAGCCTCGTGCAGCAGGCGGGCGCGCAGCGGGGCGGCCAGGGCGTCTCGCCCGACATGCAGGCGAGCGCGCGCTCCATGGCGAAGACGCAGCGCGACGTCGCGAACCAGCTCGACGAGGTCGGCGACGCCGACGCGAGCGGGCGCGCGGCCGAGCTCGCGCGCGAGGCGCGCCAGCTCGCGCAGACGCTCGAGCAGGGCGCCGTGGATCCGACGGTGCTCGAGCGCCAGCAGCGCCTCTTCCGGCGCATGCTCGACGCCGGACACACGCTGGAGAACGACCAGAAGGAAGAATCGGGGAAGCGGGAATCGCGGCCGGGCGACCAGAACAATCCGTTCCTGCCGCAGGGCGCGGCAGCCGCGGGCAAGGCGGCGCTCAAGTATCGCGTGCCGGAGTGGAATGAGCTTCGCGGGCTCAGCGCGGACGAGCGCCGGCTCGTGATCGAGTACTTCCGCCGACTGAACGGCGACAAACCTTGAACAAGAGCGGAGAGTGGGAGCGGCGAGTGGGGAGGGTGAGTGGCGAGGCCATCAGGTCTGTCCTCATCCTCGTCGTCGGGGTCGCGCTGCAGGCGAGTCCGAAACCAGTTCTTGCCCAGGCGCAGACCGCGGCGGCGAACCGCGCGTTCGACCTCGAACAGGCGGGGCGCTTGCGCGACGCGATCGCGGCGTGGCGGCAGGTCATCGCGACGGGACTGACGGGGCAGGGCGTGCTCGGGCTCGAGCGCGTGTTCGCGCAGCTCGCGCAGGACGACTCCGTGCTGCCGACGCTCGACTCGCTGCTCGTGCAGACGCCCGCCGACAAGATCCTGCGCGCCGTGCAACTGCGCGTGCTGCGTTCGCTCGGGCGGGAGCGCGACGCGCGTGCCGCGTTCGACGAGTGGCTGAAGCTTGCGCCGCATGATCCGGTTCCGTACCGCGAGTACGCGGGGCAGCTGCTCGCCGACGGACGCGCGGCCGCGGCCGATACGGTCTTGCAGCAGGCCTCGGCATCGCTCGGTTCCACGAAAGCGCTGACGATCGAGGTCGCAGAGCTGCGTGCGGCACTCGGGCTCTGGGCGGCCGCGGCGGCGGCGTGGCGCGACGCGATGACGACCGAGGAATATCTCGAGCAGACGGTCGTGTATTCGCTGCAGGCCGCGCCGATCGCGCAGCGCGATTCCGTGCGCGCGGTGCTGCGCGCATCGCCCGCCGCGTCGTCGAAGAAGGTGCTCGGCACGCTCGAACTGCAGTGGGGCGCGGCGCGCGACGGATGGCGGGCGATCGCGGCGCTCACCGCCGCCGATTCGGCGTTCGACACCTGGAACGATTTCGCGCAGGAAGCCGAGCGTCAGGGTGCGTGGCTCGCCGCCCGTGATGCGTTCGCCGCGATGAATCGCCTGAGGCCGGCGCCCTCGACCGCCCTTCGCGCGGCCTCCTCGGCGATCTCCGGCGGAGAGCCGGTGTCGGCGCTCGAGCTGATCGCGTCGGCTCGCTCGCAGCTGCAGCCGACCGCGATCCGCACGCAGGTCCTCCCGCTGCAGATTCGCGCGCTGACGCAGCTCGGCCGCGCCGCGGAGGCCGAGGCGCTCGTCGCGCGCGACAGCGCGATGCTCGACGCCGGGACGAGACGCGCGTATGCCCGGCAAATTGCGTGGGGGTGGATCCGCGCCGGTCAGGTCGAGAAGGCGCGCGCCTCGCTCGCCGGCGCGAGCGGCGACGACGAGGACGAAGTGAGCGCGTGGATCGCGCTGTACGACGGCGACCTGGCGAAGGCGCGCGCCGGCCTGCGCCATCCAACCGAGACCACCGCCGAGATCGTGACGGCGATGGCCCTGCTCAGCCGCACGAAGGCGGACAGTTCGCGCGCGGCGGGCGCCGCGTTCCTCGCACTCGCCCGCGGCGACAGCGCACAGGCCGCCACGCGATTCGAGCGCGCGGCCGATGAGCTGCCCGACGCCGCTCCGCTGCTGCTCGCGCTCGCCGCCCGCGTGCAGAGCGCGCGCCACCAGGACGCTCCGGCCATCGCCATCTGGCGGCGAATCCTCACGCAGTACGCCACCGCTCCCGAGGCGGCCGAGTCCGATCTCGAATGGGCGCGCACGCTTCGCCGGAAGGGAGACGTCGCGGGCGCCGTCGACCATCTCGAGCATCTCATCCTCACGTATCCGCAGAGCGCTCTCGTGCCGCAGGCCCGTCGCGAACTCGAGGCGGTGCGCATGGGAAACGCGCAATGAGGAATGTCCTGCGCCCGGTGCTCGCGCTATTCACGCTTTGCACGCTGCTGTTCGCCTCGCCGCTGACGGCGCAGCACCTGCTCGTGCCGATGGATGACGCGCAGCAGAATCATCTCAAGGCATACGGGCTCGCGTTCTTCGCCCTCAAGGCCGGCGACAGGGCCGAGTGGTTCCTGAACTACCGGGGCGGGAGCTTTCTCCTTCCCGACGACCCGGCGCTGCGCCGGAAGGCCGCGCTCGACGGCGTGACCGTCGTGCCGGTCGACGACGGTGCCGTTGCAGCGGCGCGGAAGGAAATCGCGGCCGGCAACATGGACGCCATCACGCTCGAAAAGGCGCCGCACATCGCGATCTACGCGCCGGCGAAGTCGCCGCCGTGGGACGATGCCGTCACGCTCGCGCTGCGATACGCGGGAATCGAGTACACGCAGATCTGGGACGACGAGATCCTCAAGAGCGACCTCTCGAAGTTCGACTGGATCCACCTGCACCACGAGGATTTCACCGGGCAGGAGAACAAGCTGCATCTCGGATTTCGCGACGCGCCCTGGTTCATCGAGCAGCGCGACAACGACCTCACGGCCGCGCAGCGGAACGGCTACTCCAACATTCCGGCACTCAAGAAGGCCGTCGCGGGCCGGCTGCACGATTTCGTCGAGAAGGGCGGCTTCCTGTTCGCGATGTGCGGCGCGACGGAGACGCTCGAGCTCGCGATGGCGGCGCAGAATGTCGACATCGCGGGACCGTTCTTCGACGGCACGCCGATGGATCCCGACGCGGACGCCAAGATGGACTGGGTCCGCGCATTCGCATTCCAGAACGCACACCTCGAGATGTCGCCCGGCGTGAACGCGATGAGCGACATCGACGGGCACCAGGTGAACGTGCCCACGCGGAGGCAGCCGCTCGGCCAGTTCACGCTTTTCAATTTCTCAGCAAAGTTCGATCCGGTTGCTTCGATGCTCGTGCAGAATCACCGGCAGGTGATTCCCGACTTCTACGGCGTGACGACTTCCTTCAGCAAGGCCGTGCTGAAATCCGGCGACGTGATCCTGGCGACGGAGGACGGCGCGCCCTGGGTGAAGTACCTGCACGGCGACTACGGCAAGGGCTCGTGGACCTACCTCGGCGGGCACGACCCCGAGGATCCCCAGCACAACATTGGAGCCCTGCCAACAGATCTCTCCCTGCACCCGAATTCGCCCGGGTACCGGCTCATTCTGAACAACGTGCTCTTTCCGGCCGCGAAGAAGAAGCCGCTCAAGACGTGAGCGCAGGGTGAGTTCTGCCGCGGCTCGCGAAGAAAAACGGATCGGGAGCGGACCCGCGAAGGCGATGCGCGCGACCATCGCGCTCGCGGGTGGCAACGAGGTCTGTTTCGCCTGCCAGGTCGGACCCGACGGCGTGATCATCGGCGCGCGTCCGGTCGCGCGGGGCGACGTCAGCTGCGTGCTGGCGCTTCCAGGATTCGCGCAGCGCGGCGAGATGCTCGTGCACAACCATCCCAGCGGCGTGCTCGAGCCGTCGGGCCCCGACATGGAGATCGCCGCGCGGGTGCACGGCGACGGCATCGGCTTCGGCATCATCGACAATGCGGCGAGCGAGATCTACGTCGTCGTCGAAGTTCCTCGTGCGAGAGAACGGGTGGCGATCGATCCCGCGGAGATCGGCGCCCTGCTCGGGCCCGATGGGCCGGTCGCGGCTCACCTCGGGCGATACGAAGACCGGCCAAGCCAGCGCGAAATGGCGGAGCGCATCGCGCGGCTGTATTCGCTCGGCGGCATCGGGCTGATCGAAGCTGGCACCGGCGTCGGCAAGTCGCTGGGGTATCTCGTTCCCGCCCTGCGATGGGCCGCCGCGAACGAAGAGCGCACGATCGTCTCCACCAACACGATCACACTCCAGGAACAACTCGTCGGGAAGGACCTGCCGTTCCTCAGGGACGCGCTCACCGATCAGCCCGTGCGATTCGCGCTGCTCAAGGGATGGCGGAATTATCTCTGCCTGCAGCGGCTCGAGCAGGCACGTACCGCCGGACACACACTCTTCTCCGACGATGCCGGCGCGCAACTCGCCGCGCTCGAGGCGTGGGCGGCGCGCACGACGGACGGCTCGACCGCCGACCTTCCCGCGCCGCCGCGCCCCGACGTGTGGGATGAAGTGGCGGCCGAGCCCGACCTGTGCACGCGCCTGCGCTGTCCGCACTTCGACCGGTGCTTCGTTTTCGCCGCGCGCCGCGTGGCCGCGCAGGCCGACGTGGTGGTGGTGAACCATCACCTGCTGATGGCCGACATCGCGGTGCGTCGCGCGTCGGGGAACTGGAGCGAGTCCGCCGTGCTTCCCGCGTATTCGCGACTCGTGATCGACGAGGGACATCACCTCGAGTCGGCGGCGTCGGCGCACCTCGGACAGACGGTCACGCGCCGGGGCCTGCAGCGGCTCTTCTCCCGCCTCGAGCGCCGCGGCAAGGGGCTGCTTCCGGCGCTCGAGCGCCGGCTGGCGTCGGCCAACGATCTCCTCAGCGTTGCGAGCCTCGATCTCGTGCACGCGCGGCTCTCTCCATCCGCCGAGACGGCGCGGCGTCTGGGCGCGCAGTTGTTCGACCTGCTCGACGAGTGGCTCACCTCGAAGGCCGATTCGCAGGTTCGCCTCACCGACGCGTTCGACGACGAGCCGGTGTGGGCCGCGGGACTCGGCGCGACGCTCGATGACCTGCTTCGCGAGATCGAACTCATCGCCGACGGCCTGCGCATGGTGCGCGAGCGCCTCGAGACCGACACGCGCCGCGCCGAGGAACTCGCGCCGCTGCTGAACGAGCTGAGCGGCGTGTCGCGGCGCCTCGCGAACGCGTCGGATGCGCTGCGCAGCGCGTTGCGGCCGGGCGTGGAGGCGAGCAAACGCGTGCGCTGGATCGAAGCCGTTGGAGGTGCCCGCGAAGCGGGTACCGAGAGCCGCAACGTGAGCGTCGCCTCGGTGCCGCTCGATCTCGCGCCGATCCTCCGCGAAGACCTGTTCCGTCGCGTCGAAACCTGCGTCGTAACGAGCGCGACGCTGGCGGTCGGCGACGGGTTTGCGTTCATCGAGGGACGCCTCGGTCTCGACCAGAATGACGTCGAGCCCGTGACGGCCGTGCTGCCGTCGCCGTTCGATTATGCGCGGCAGGCCGTGCTCGCGATCCCGTCCGACTTTCCCGCTCCGAACGAGGACGGGCCGCTCCACTTCAGGAGAACGGTGCAGGCCGGCGCCGATCTCATCGAAGCGGCGGGCGGCGGCGTATTTCTCTTGTTCACGAGCCACCGCGACGTGCGCGAGGCCGCGCAGGTGCTGCGCGCACTCGGAGCCGAGGGGCGCTGGCCGCTGCTCGTCCACGGCGAGGCGTCGCGCGACGTGCTGCTGCGGCGCTTTCGTGAGCAGGGAGACGCGGTGCTCGTGGGAACGGCCTCGTTCTGGGAGGGCGTGGACGTGCCGGGACGCGCCCTGCGCGGGTTGCTGCTCTCGCGGATTCCGTTTCGCGTGCCCACGGAGCCGGTTACGGCCGCGCAGTGCGAGGCGATCGAGGCCGCGGGCGGCGACGCGTTCGCCGAGTACATGGTGCCCCATGCAGCATTGCGCCTCAAGCAGGGGTTCGGCAGGCTCATCAGGACGGCGACGGACCGCGGCGCCGTGGTGCTCTGTGACCCGAGAGTGCTCCGGAAGTCGTACGGACGCGCACTGCTGAGCGGACTGCCGCCGGCGCGGCGGCTGACTGGAGAGTGGGCGACGTTGAGGGCCGAATTGTCACGCTTCTACGCGGAATCCATTTCACACACTTCGGGGTAGATTCAGGCTATGGAACGTCCGGGAAAAATCGTCTGCGTGGGACGCAACTATCGCGAGCACGCGAAGGAGCTTGGGAACGAGGTGCCGGCCGAGCCGCTCCTGTTCTTCAAGCCGCCGTCCTGCGTGATCGCGAACGGCGCCCCGATCGAGCTGCCGGCGGATGCCGGCCGCGTGGATTTCGAGGGCGAAGTTGCCGTGGTGATCGGCGCGAAGCTGACGAAAGCGAGCGAGGCACAATGCGCGGCGGCGGTGCGGGGCATCGTCGCCGCGAACGACGTCTCGGCGCGCGAGTGGCAGAAGAACGACGGTCAGTGGGCCCGCGCGAAGGGAACCGACACCTTTCTTCCGCTGGGAGAAGAGTCGCGGAAGCCGCACGATCTCGCGGCGCTGACGCTGGTGACGCGCGTGAACGGCGTGGAACGCCAGCGGGCGACGACGGCCGACCTCGTGTTCCCCATCCCGACGCTCCTGTCGTTCATTTCGCGATATATTACGCTGTATCCGAACGATCTGGTGCTGACAGGGACGCCGGCCGGCGTGGGGCCGCTCGCAGCGAACGATGTGGTGGAGGTGGAGATCGTGGGGCATTCGCAGGTGCGCAGCCCCGTGGTGGCGCTCTCGTGAGAGTGCTGCCGCAGTGAGCGGAGAGCGTCGTCGCGCCATCAGCACGCCCGGCGAGCGGGTTGATCCCGCCCGCCGCGGGCCGGCGAGCATTCTCGTCTCGGTCGCGATCCATCTGGTCGCGATCGCGATCCTCGTGCGCATTGCCATCGTGCCGCTCAGCTGGCTCGAAGCGCCGCGGTCTGGGGAACCCGAGGCGACGCACGTAGACTACGTGCGCACGGCCGCCGATTCCGCCAAGGACCAGCGCGCCGGTGGAGACAACCGCCGCGTCACGAACACTCCCGAGGCTGCGCCGCTCGTGGCGCCGTCCGCTGTCCCGTCGGCGCTGCCGCCCGAGCCGCCGAAGACCGCGGCACCGGCCGCGCAGGCGGAGGGCGGCACGGGGCCGGTCATCGGCGGCGGCGGACCCACGCGAGGAGTGACGCCGGCGTTCACCGATCCGCGTCTCTGGGCGCCGACCGACCCCCTGCCGATCAGGCCCAAGACGCCAACGGAACGACTCGACAGCGCGATCGCATCGCGCGTGCATCACCTCGAGGATTCGCTCAGGGCGCTCGGCCCTCAGCGCGCGGACGGGGACTGGTCGTGGACCGGCAAGGACGGCAAGAAGTACGGCATCGACCAGAAGTACATCCATCTGGGGCCGTTCTCGATTCCCACGGCGCTGCTCGCGCTGCTACCGCTCAACGTGCAGGGCAATCCGTCGACGTATGGGGAGGCCAGGCGAATCGGCGCCATCCGCGCCGAGATTCTCGAGCAGTCGGCCCGCTCGGCGCGCGACAACGACTTCAATCAGGCGGTGCGGGAACTGCGCGACCGCAAGCAGAAGGAGCGCGCCGACAAGGCGAAAGCGGATCAAACGCTCCCCGAGGCGCCACCCGTCCGGATCATTCCGTGAGGCGGACGTGAGAGGCGAGTGGCGAGAGTCGGCCCGATGCAGAATGCAGAAGAGGAATGCGGGAGGCGGGATTCGACCCGATGCAGAATGCAGAAGAGGAATACGGGATGCGGGGTCGAAAGATGAGACGCGAGTAGAGATGAGACGTGAGTTCGGATGCGGAATGCGGAAAGGGCGCGTCCTCGAGAGGTCGCGCCCTTCTCATCGCTCCCCGCTCACTCGCCACTCCCTCTCCGCCCCGCACCCCGCATTCCTCTTCTGCATCCTGCATCGGGTCGAATCTCATCACTCCGCTCTCCACCCCGCATTCCTCTTCCGCTTGCCCCAAGTCATTTCGAGTCCGATGCGTGATCGGGGTTCCGGTCGCTGCCGTCCGCCCTCTGCCGTCCGCCGTCCGCAGTTCTGAACACTCCCGCCAGCACGCCAAGCACGACGTAGTCATCGCCCTGGCCGAGTTCGAAGTCCTCGCCCTGGCCTGGTGCCGCGAGGTGCAGGGTGGCGCCCCTGCGCGTCATCGCCCGCACGACCACCGCGTTCGCCGTGCGCACGATCACGACGTCACCGTCCTTCGCGCGTGACGACGGGTGCACGAGCACGAGGTCGCCGAGTCGCACGCCATGCGCGGGCGCGGCTTCGCGCGTGGCGCGCACGAGGAAGGCATCGTCGGCCGGCACGAGCCGCCGGTCGAGTGTGATGTGATCCTCCGTCCGCAGCTCCGCGTGTCCGGCTTCCGCGCGCATCACGGGCACGGGGATCGTGCCGGCCCCGCCGGCGAACCCCACGATGGTCACGCCGCGCGACCGGCCGGCCTCGCGCTCCACGTATCCCTTCTTCTCGAGCGACGCGAGAAGGTCGGCGACCGATTTCGTGGATGGAATCTTCAGCTGCTTCGCGATCTCGCGCACGCTCGGCTGGAAGGTGTGCTCCGAGAGGAAGTCGAGCAGGAAGTGGTAGACCTGCTGCTCGACCGGCGAGAGCGGGGCGCGCGTCACGTGGCGAGCGCCGCCGCCTCTTTGAGCCGTTTCACCGACACGTCGCGGCCCAGTTGCCCGAGCACCTCGAAGATCCCCGGGCTGACGGTGCTCGCGGTGAGCGCGATGCGCATCGGCTGGAAGACTTTACCGGCTGCGACGCCGTGCCGCTCGGCGACCGCGCGCACGGCCGGCTCCATCGCTTCCGCGGTCCAGTCGGTGAGCGCTTCGAGCGCAGACGTGGCGTCGGTGAGCAGCGCCTTCGTCACCGCCGCGTCTTTGCGCAGATGCGCGTCAATGAGTGCTTGGTCGATCACGAACGGAGGCGGCGCCATGGTCGTCGTCGTGGTCGTGAAATACGGTTTCGCGAGCCGCGCGAGATCGCTGAGCGTCCGGCAGCGTTCTTTCACGAAATCGAGGATCTTGTAGAACTCGGGTGACGTCGCAAACGGATCGCCACTCTTGAACAGGCCTTCCTGCACGAACGTCGGCACCGCGAGCGGAGCGAGCTCCGCCGCGGGGAGCCGCGAGAGATGCTGCCCGTTCATCCACTCGAGTTTCTTGGTGTCGAACACCGCGGCCTTCTTCAGTAGCCCCTTCTCGGAGAAGAGCTGCAGCATCTCGTCCATCGACATCACCTCGCGATCGCCTCCCGGACTCCAGCCGAGCAGGACGAGGAAGTTGTTCATCGCCTGCGGCAGGATGCCAAGGTGCTGATAGTCGCTTACGGCGGTCGCGCCGTGACGCTTGGAAAGCTTCTTGCCGTCGAGTCCGTGGATCATCGGAAAATGCGCGAAGCGCGGCAGTTCCGCCCCGAGCGCGCGATAGAGCAGGATCTGCTTCGGCGTGTTCGAGATGTGGTCGTCGCCGCGCATGACGTGGGTGATGCGCATCGCGATGTCGTCGGAGACGACGGCCATGTTGTAGATCGGCGTGCCGTCCGAGCGGAGGATGACGAAATCCTCGATGTCCTTGCTGGGAAAGCTGATCGTCTCGTGGACGATGTCGTCCCACGACGTCACGCCCTCGGGAACGCGAAAGCGAATGACGAACGGCGTCCCTGCCGCCACGCGCTGCTGCACCTCATCGGCCGCGAGACGATCGCAGCGGCGGTCGTACTTGAACGCATCCTTGCTGGCCGCGGCGAGTTTGCGGCGCTGCTCGAGCTCATCCAGTGTGCAGAAGCAGCGGTACGCGGCCCCCGCGTCGAGCATCCGCCGCGCGTCGGCCTGGTGCCGCCCAAGATTCGCACCCTGATAGACGACCTCTTCATCCCAGTTGAGGCCGAGCCAGTTCAGTCCGTCGAAGATCGCGCGCGTGGACTCATCGGTGCTGCGCGCCTTGTCGGTGTCCTCGATGCGCAGGAGGAACTGGCCGCCGTGCTTGCGGGCGTAGAGCCAGTTGAAGAGCGCGGTGCGGGCGCCGCCGACGTGGAGGTAACCGGTGGGACTGGGGGCAAATCGGACGCGGACTGACATTTAACGGCGATGCGGGATGCGGGGTGGAATGCGCGATGCGGAACTTCGACCCGATGCGGAATGCGGAAGAGGAATGCGGGAAACGGGAACCAGCGGAAGCGGAAACGGGAGACGTGACTACCGTCTCCCGTCAGCTGCGTGAATCTGCCGTCCGCCGTCTGCGTTCTGCCGTCTGTAAATCACGGAGCGGGAGGGATTCGAACCCTCGATACAGGTTGACCCCGTATGCCGGTTTAGCAAACCGGTGCCTTCAGCCTCTCGGCCACCGCTCCCACCCACCAAACACAACCTGCAACCTGCGTAACTTAGCGTCCGGTCGCCCCGAAGGAAGTATCGCGGGGATTCGGTCGCGTCGCGGCGCTTGGTTGCTCAATACTGCGCAATGCACGGAGGGCACAGGATTCGAACCTGTAAGCGGCTTTCGCCGCGCCAGTTTTCAAGACTGGTGCAATAGCCATTCTGCCAGCCCTCCCTGAAACCACACTCGACCTCAACATCTTCGCACCACCGCCCGACAAAGCCAAGTGGCGAAGGCACGCGCGGCGGCCGTAAGTTAACGCACATGTCTCAGATCCCGGACGACGCCAAACCCGCGCTCGATATGCTTCGGAGCGTGGGCGGCGACGAAATGCTCGCCATGATGATGCAGACGTTCCTCCAGTTTGCCGAAGAGCGGCTCGCGACAATGGTCGAGCAGGCGAGCCTCGGAAACGTCTCCGAGGTCGCGAGCATCGCGCACTCGCTCAAGTCGAGCGCGCGCCAGATCGGCGCGCTCGCGCTCGGCGAAGCGTGCGCCGTCACCGAGGCCGCGGGCAAGGCTGGCAAGACGGAAATCGCGCTGGACGGCGTGGGGGCCATCCAGCGCGAGTTCGCCACGGCCAAGCCGTGGCTGAAAGCCCTCGCGGGCGAACCCTAGCTCGAGGGAAGTTCAGGTGAGCGCTGGGTCAGCGCTGGGTCAGCGTTTCGTCGGCGGAGCGGGCGACTTGCCCACCGGCACCGTGGTCTTCCTCACCGAGTCACCCGACGGAATCGCGGGCGCCGGTGGCACCACCGGTTCCGGTCCGAAGAAATCCTGCAGCTGAGTCGCGGTCGCGATTCTCTTCGCCTGGCCGAGGATGTCCGTCGCCTCCTTCGACTTCCCCTGCTGCTGCAGCGACTCGTAGAGCAGGACGCCGGTCGAGACGTACAGATAGGGAATGCCGACCGACGGACGATCGACCCAGTCGTTCTTCCTGATCAGCGACGCCGGCGCCTTGAAGTCCTTCCACAGCTCCATCGTGCGCGGCACGTCCACCATGCCTTCCCCCGGCACCTGGAGCGTGTCCCTGCCGGCGCGCACCGAATCGGGCATGAGCTTCCTCGCGAGTCCCTGCGTCAGCATGTAGCCGCTGAGGCCGAGTTCGTTCGCGTAGTTTCCCGACGTGCGGCTCAGGTAGATCTGGCGGACTCCGTCCTGGATCATCTTGAGCACGAACCAGTCGGCACGAGCAAGGAAGTGCGGAGGCACGACTGCCCGGATGTGATCCTTCACGAAGAGCTGCGGCTGCGTGAGCTCGTTGCCGATGGGGACGGAATCGGCCTGGTCGAACGTCATCTTCACCGGCGGGCCGACGGGCTTCACCCACGTCTTCCCGCGGTATGCGGCTGGTCCCTTCGCCTCGTCGTAGTCGTAGGACTCGCGACGGATCATCTGCCGCATGTACCAGTCGGTGTTCATCAGCGACGTGTTCGCGACAATCACGTCCTTTCGCACGCCGAGCACTTCCTGCGCGTACCAGAGCGGGAAGGTGTCGTTGTCGCCGACGGTCACGAGCACGCCGTACGGCTCGACCGAGTTGAGGATGTCGATCGCGAAGTCCGCTGTGTCCGTCTGTCCGGCGCGCGACGCGGACTGCCAGTTCGCGAACAGCGGGACGACGGCGAGCAGGAGAATCGGTGACGTCAGCATCCAGCTGCGGCGCGTCGGCAGTTCGACCATCTCGTTGCCGATCTTCTGCGTCTCGTGGCCGAGGACCGCGCCGATCGATTCCCACAGATAGGTGAGTCCGAGCGCCGCCCACACGCTCCACGCCGAGAAGCTCCACAGGAAGAAATAGTCTCGGTCGCGGACTTCGCGCGGCACGGAATCCGCGAGCTCCGGATCCTGCGAGGCGCCGTACTTGAAATTCAGGTAGTAGATCAGGAGCACCGTGAGCGTCAGCATCAGCGGCCCGAAGAACGCGAAGCTCCTGGGATCTCTTCGCCAGTGCACCCATCCGCCGATCAGGCCGAGCACCAGGAACACCGACGCGAGCATGCCCTGGATTCCAGGTATCTGGCTGTGCGCGTCGCGCACCCACTGCCACTTGAAGTAGAGCCACCACATGCCCATCTGCGCGGTGAGCGGCGCCTGTCGTTCGGTGAGCTCGGGCTTGCCGTACTGGCCGCGATTGAAGTTGTACATGAAGGCGTCGTACGTGCCCTTCGAGACCGTGCACGAGAGGTGCAGCTCGGTCCGGCAGGCCGTCGGTTCGCCCTCGTTGACCGCCGGGAAGTGCGCGGCGCGGATCGGCTGCGTGGCGAAGGGCGACCCGCCGAGAACAAGCGCCCCGGTGCATGCGAGCAGCAGCTTCCACCGGAAGATCGTTTTGGGGCGGCGGATCAGGATCGCGAGGCCCACAGCAGGCGCGACGAGCAGCCCGGCCATGTGGATGCCGTATCCGAGCCCGATGATGTACGCGATGAGCACGAGCGTCTTGTCGGCCCTCGGTCCGTCCGGCTCGTCGCACCAGCGCACGATCAGCCACGACGCGATCGCGAGGCCGCAGAGCGAGACCGTGTACACCTTCTCGTTCACGACCGATTGCGCCCACACCGTGAACGCCGTCGATCCGATCAGCGCCGCG
>Ga0207932_1000037_pt1 | contig 40764 bp, 40 predicted proteins | sample NGESurdeep092012_FD_184480 | JGI IMG/M metagenome (GOLD analysis project Ga0207932, IMG submission 184480) | Arctic peat soil microbial communities from Barrow, Alaska - NGEE Surface sample 415-2 deep-092012 (SPAdes) | ecosystem: Environmental > Terrestrial > Soil > Wetlands > Peat ...
CAACGCTTTTGACTCTCACGCCGACCACGCCTACCTTTCGCCTCGACTGCCCGAGAGGGCCTCGCTCCAGACGCCGAACCCGACCGTCATTTGAACAAGTTCGAGCTGTTTATTCTCGTCGTCCCCATTCTGCTCTTTTCCATGGTGGCGCACGAGTACGCGCACGGGTACGCCGCACTGCGCCAGGGTGACAACACGGCGCTGATGCTCGGTCGCCTCTCCTGGAATCCGCTCAAGCACATCGACCCGGTCATGACGCTCATCATGCCGCTGGTGACGTTCCTGAGTTTCGGCGTCGCGTTCGGCGGCGCGAAGCCCGTGCCGGTGAACCCGCGCCTCTACCGCAACTACCGGCGTGGCGACATCATCGTGTCGCTCGCCGGCATCGTGACGAATCTCGTGCTGGCCGTCGTTCTCGCGGTCCTGATCGTGCCGCTCGGCCTGGCCGGCCGCGCGATGCCCGTGCTCGAGAGTTCGCTCGCGATCATCCAGCTCATGTTCCTCTACGGCGTCACGATCAACCTCGTGCTCGCCGCGTTCAACCTGATCCCGATCCCGCCGCTGGACGGTTCGCACGTGATGAAGCATCTCCTCCCGGCGTCGTGGGCGGCGAACTACCAGCGCTTCGGGCGATACGGCATCATCGTCCTGATCTTGCTGCTTTGGATTCCGAATTCGCCCATCAGCCTGTGGATAAAGCCCGTGTTCATCCTCACCAACGAGGCGATGCGTCTCGTGGGCCCATTCGTGCTGCCGAGTCCATGGACGACGTGACCGTCGCGCCGGTCGCCGACGCGTACGAGGGGAGCTTCGTCGTCGAGCTCGCCCACTTCAACGGGCCGCTCGACCTGCTGCTCTCGCTCATTCGCGACGAGAAGATCGACATCTACGACATCCCGATCGCGCGCGTGTGCGAACAGTTCCTCGTCCGCATGCGCGACCTCGCGCTGAACGACGCCGCCGAGTACCTCGAGATGGCCGCGCGGCTGCTGCGCATCAAGGCGCACCTGCTGCTGCCGCGACGCGAGAGCGACGACGCATGGGAGGATCCGCGCGCCGAGCTCGTGCGCCGTCTGCTCGAGTACCAGCAGATGCGCGAAGTAGTGTACGTGCTCGAACGGCTCGGCGAGGATCGCCGCAACCGGTTCGCGCGCACGTATTCACCCGAACTCACCGCGCCGCCGCAGGCGCCGCTCGCGCTCTCGCTGGCGGAACTGCTCGTCGCCGTGGACCGCGTCCTGCGCGCCGCCAAGAAGCCGGCGCTGCATGAAGTCATCCCGCGCGCGCTCGACGTCGACGGCGCGATCAGCACGATCCGGGCCGTGCTCGCGTTGCGCCAGCGCGCGCGCTGGCGCGACGTCGTGCGCGTGAACGCCGAGCCGTGGGAAGTGCTTTCGGCCCTGCTCGCATTGCTCGAACTGGCCCGCCGCAACGAACTGTCGCTCGCGCAGCCAAAACCTTTTGCCGATGTGGAGATCTCGCGTGAACTCGCTGGCGAAGCTGCTTGAGGCCGCGCTCTTCGCGAGTCCCCGGCCCATTCCGGCCGAGGAACTCGCGGGGCTCGATCCCGATGTGTCGGTCAAGGACGTGCGCGCCGCGCTCGAAGAACTGCGGCTGATGTTCGACGACGGCGGGCACGGTGTCGAGCTCGTCGAGCAGGGCGGGGGGTGGCAGATCCTCACGCGCCCCGAGTACACGGAGGCGATCGAGCGTGCCCGTTTCGCTTCGCGCCCGCAGCGCCTGTCCGGCGCGGCGCTCGAGACGCTGGCGATCATCGCGTATCGCCAGCCGATCGGGCGCGCCGAAGTCGCGGACATCCGGGGCGTCGACGCCGGCGCGATCCTCAAGTCGCTCCTCGAGCGCGGCCTCGTCGAGGTCGTGGCGCGCGGCGAGGGTCTCGGCCGCCCGCTGCTCTACGGCACCACACCGCTCTTCCTCGAGCAGTTCGCGCTGCGGCACCTCGAGGAGCTGCCGCGCGTCGACGAACTCGCGATCGCGCTGCGCCGCGAGCCGCAGCCGCTGTGAAGAGTGTGAAGGCCGCGGCGCCGGCCATGCGCATTCACCGCGCGCTCGCTCGCGCGGGGATCGCGTCGCGCCGAAAGGCGGAGGAACTCGTCGCGGCCGGCCGCGTGAAGGTGAACGGTGTCGTCGCGCGCACGGGTCAGACAGTCAATCCGTCGTCGGACACCATCACGGTGGACGGCACGAAGATCTCCGCTCCTGTTTCAACGGTGTGGGTAATGCTCAACAAGCCGGCAGGAGTCCTCACCACGAAGAGCGATCCCGGCGGCCGCAGCACGGTGTTCGAACTCGTTCCGCCGGCGCCGGGCCTCACATACGTCGGGCGCCTCGACTACATGACCGAGGGGCTCCTGCTGCTCACCACGGACGGCGACGCCGCCCACGCACTCACGCATCCGAAGACGGGCGTCGAGCGCACGTACGTCGCGACGGTCAGGGGCAACGCGCCCAACGCCGTCGTCTCGGCGAAAAAGGGCGTCGAGCTCGACGATGGCTTCGTGAAGCCGGACCACGTCGAGGCGCACCCCGTGGGCGATCGTCTGTGGGAGCTCTCGATCTCGATCAGCGAGGGAAAGAATCGCGAGGTGCGCCGGCTGTGCGAAGCACTGGGACTCGAAGTGCTCAGGCTCGTGCGCACCAGGTTCGGCCCGCTCGAACTCGGGTCACTGCCAACCGGTTCGGCCCGGCCACTCACCAGCCGCGAGCGAAAGCTCCTCGAAGCCGTAGCCAAGGGAACGGGGTAAGAGACGAATGCAAGCCAAGGACCAATCCGAGCTCGACCATACGCTGATCCAGGGCGTACTCGATCAAGTCGCCAAGCGCGTCGTCGGCCAGGACGCCATGGTCGAACGCCTGATCATTTCGCTGCTCACGGGCGGCCACGTGCTGCTCGAGGGCGTGCCGGGACTCGCCAAGACGCTCACGGTGCGCACGCTCGCCGAGACCGTGCATACGACGTTCAGCCGGATCCAGTTCACGCCCGACCTGCTCCCCGCCGACGTCGTCGGCACGCAGATCTACGATCAATCGACCGGCAAGTTCTCCGTGAAGAAGGGCCCGATCTTCGCGAACATCGTGCTTGCCGACGAAATCAACCGCGCGCCCGCCAAGGTACAGGCCGCGCTGCTCGAGGCGATGCAGGAGAAGCAGGTCACGATCGGCGGCACGACGTACAAGCTCGACGAGCCGTTCCTCGTGCTCGCCACGCAAAATCCGATCGAGCAGGAGGGCACGTATCCGCTGCCCGAAGCGCAGGTCGACCGCTTCATGCTCAAGCTGCGCGTGGGATATCCGTCGCGCGAAGAAGAAAAGGAAATCATGCGCCGCATGGCGGGCGGCGCCGCGATCGTGGTCGAGACCGTTGCGAATCCAACGGCGATCATGGCCGCGCGGAAACGCATCTCCGAGCTGTTTCTCGACGCGCGCATCGTCGATTACATCGTCGATCTCGTGCACGCCACGCGCGCGCCGGCGGACTTCAAGCTCGCCGACCTCGTGCCGCTGATCGAGTTCGGCGCGAGCCCGCGTGCGACCATCGCGCTCGCGCAGTCGTCGCGCGCGCACGCCTTCCTGCGCGGACGCGAGTTCGTCTCGCCCGATGACGTGAAGGCGATGGCGCCGGACGTCCTCCGCCACCGGGTCCTGCTGACGTACGAGGCCGAGGCCGAGAGCGTGACGAGCGACCAGGTGGTCCAGCGGGTCCTGGACGCCGTCCCTTCACCGTGACGGGCGACGGGTGAGGGGTGCTCGATGGGTGAGGGGTGCGCGGAGAGTGATTCGTGATTGAGACCGCCTCGATCTCGCCTGAGATTCTCCGGCAGGTCAAGCGCATCGAGCTGCGCACGCGCGGGCTCGTCAACTCGCGCTTCGTCGGCGAGTACCACTCCGTGTTCAAGGGGCAGGGCATGGAGTTCTCGGAAGTGCGCGAATACCAGTCGGGTGACGAAGTGCGCACCATCGACTGGAACGTGAGCGCACGGATGCACCGCCTCTTCGTGAAGCGCTACGTCGAAGAGCGCGAGTTGACGGTGCTGCTGATCGTGGATTGCTCGGGCTCGAGCCGCTTCGGCACCGGCGAGCGCGACAAGCAGTCGATGGCGGCCGAGCTCGCCGCCGTGCTCGCGCTGACCGCGACCCGCAACAACGATCGCGTCGGCCTCATCCTCTGTTCCGATCGCATCGAGCACGTGGTGCCGCCGCGGAAGGGTCGGCGCCACGCACTGCGGCTGGTGCGCGACGTGCTCGCGTGGCCGACGACGTCGCGCGGCACGAATCTCGCCCTTGCGCTCGACTACGCGTCGCGGGTGCTCACGCACCACTCGCTGGTATTCGTGATCTCGGACTGGGTCACGGCTGCAATAGACCGGCCCCTCCGCATGCTCTCGCAGCGGCACGATCTCGTGGCCGTCGTGCTCGACGATCCGGGGGAGCGCGCGCTGCCCGACCTCGGCGTCGCGCGTCTCGTCGACCCCGAGACCGGCCGGTTCGTGGAGATCGACACGAGCGCGTCGACCGTGCGCTCGCGGTACGGCCGCGAACTCGGCGAGGAGCGCGCCGCGCGCCAGCAGCTGCTCCGCCGCCTGGGGGTCGATGAAGTGCTCGTGCGGACGGAGAAGGGATACGCCGAGCCGCTGCTCCGGTTCTTCAATACCCGGGAGACGCGTGGCCGGAAGACGAGGCGGCGGTGAGCCGGCACGCCGCGAGCGGCGTGGCTGCGGTGAGACGGTGGGCCGCGCTCGGCCTTGCCGCCGCCTGCCTCTCGGCGCGCGACGCGCACCCGCAGGACGCGGTGCAGCGGGGGGCGCTCGTGAGCGTGAGCGTCGCTCCCGAGACGGTCACGGTGGGGGAACCGTTCTCGGTGCGCATTCGCGTGCGCGCGCCGAAGTTCGCGACGATCCATTTTCCCGCGGTCCCCGATACCGCCGACGCGATCGAGGCGGTCGATCCTCGCGCGATGGAGGAGGCGGGCGATGCCGAGTTCATCGACCGCACGGCGGTCTATCGTCTCGTGGCGTGGGACGTTGGGCGGCACACGCCGCATTTCGCGAACGTGATCGTGGGAACGGGCGGTTCCGACCAGCAGTACCCCGTGGCACTGCCGGCGGTGACGGTGCTGTCGCTCCTCCCGGCCGACAGCGCCCAGCGTTTGCCGAAGGTCGCGCGTGATCCGGTCGCGCCGCCGGGCGCGCTCTGGAAACTTCTGCTGCTCGCCGCGCTGCTGCTCGCGGGACTCGCGTGGTTCTGGTGGCGGCGGCGCGCGCACCGCGCGGCCGCGGTGCCGCGCGAGGCGGAGCCGTTCGCCGCGGCCACGGCGTCGTTCCAGGCGCTCGACGCGCTGGGACTCGCGGCCGCCGGCGAATCCGGGCGTCACGTCATCGCCAGCGTGGACGTGCTTCGCGGCTACCTGGCGCGGCGTTTTCCGGACATGCGCGAATCGCTCACGCCGCAGGAGATCGAACGCGCGCTGAAGGACGCGGACCTTCCCGTGCTGCCGGAGCGGCTCGCTGCGCTGCTTGGGCGAGAGTCGTCCGTCCGTTTTGCGCGCGCGGGTGTCACGGCCGACGAGGCCCTCGCGCTCGGGAAGGAGTCGCGGGCGATCGTGCGCGACATCCAGACGGCGTACGAAGCGCGCATTCGGGCGATGGAGCGCGGGCCGCAGCGGGGTCGCAGGCGATGAGCCGGCTCCTCGCGCTCGACTTCGGCGAGCCCTGGTGGCTCGCGCTCCTCGTGCTGCCGGCGCTCTGGCTCTGGTGGCGCCGCCGGAGGCATCCCGGTGCCATCCTGTTTTCCCGCGTGGACGTGCTGCAGCGCGGCCCGTCGCTCGGACGATGGACGGCGCGCGTCCTGCTGGCGTCCCGCGTCACCGCGATGGTGCTCGCGTGCGTCGCGCTCGCGCGGCCGCGCACCGGTGCGCGCGTCGAGCAGGTCAGCGGCGACGGCATCAGCATCATCATGACCATCGATCTTTCGAGCTCCATGCTCGCGGAGGATTTTCAGCCGCAGAATCGTGTCGAGGTGGCGAAGGACAAGATGAAGCAGTTCATCGCCGGCCGGACGCAGGACCAGATCGGGCTCGTCTCGTTCTCGGGTGAGGCGCTGACGCAGGTTCCGCTCACCATGGATTATCCGGTGCTGCTCGCCGCCGTGGACAATCTCCAGCCCGGACAGCTCGAGGACGGCACCGCGATCGGCACCGCCATCGCCACGTCGGTGAACCGGCTCCAGGACGCGAAGGGCCGTTCGAAAGTGATCGTCCTGCTCACCGACGGCGTGAACAATCGCGGCACGATCGATCCGCGAACCGCGGCGAAGGCGGCGGCGGCGCTGGGCGTGCGCGTGTACACGATCGGCATCGGGACCGAGGGAATGGCGCCGGTGCCGGTCGGGCGCGGGGTGTTCGGCTTGCGATACGAAACGCGGGCGGTCGAGCTCGACGAGCCGCTGCTCGAGTTGATCGCGCAAACGACCGGCGGCCGGTACTTCCGGGCGAAGGACGGACAGGCGCTCCAGCGCATCTACACGCAGATCGACGCGCTCGAGCGTTCTCCGATTCACGCGAAGCGCTACGTCCGGTATCGTGAACTCTATCGGTGGCCGCTCGGCGTCGCACTCGTCGCGTTGCTGCTCGAGCTCGCGTTGCTTGCCTTGCGGGGGCCCCTGCCGTGAAGAATCCATGAACTTCCGCTTCGACCTTCCGTGGGCCGCGGTCGCCGCGGCGGTGCTCTCGTTCCTGTCGGCGCTCACGTTCCGGTTCTGGCACCGCCGCCGCGTCGCGCGGCTCTCGCAACTCGGAGTGGAGGCGGCGATCGAACGGCTCGCGCCGGTGGGCGTGCGACGCGCACCCGTGGCGCGCGCGGTTCGCGTCTCGGCCGCGATCGGGCTCGCGGCACTCGCGTACGCCGGGCCGAGGTGGGGATCGGGCACGAACATGGTGCGCACCGAGGGAATCGACGTGGTGCTCGCGATGGACGCCTCGCTGTCGATGCTCGCGCAGGACGAGCGCCCGAGCCGTCTCGAGCGCATGAAGCAGGATGTGCGCCGCTTCCGCGCGTCGTCGCCGGGCGATCGCGTGGCGCTTCTCGCGTTCGCGGGCCGGAGTTATATCCTCTCGCCGCTCACGACCGACGACGGCGCGATCGATCTGTTTCTCGACAACCTCGATCCGTCGATCGTCGGGCAGGCGGGGACCGCAATGGCACCGACGATCGTGCAGGGCCTCGATCTTCTGCGCGCGGCGCGCGGCGGGGCGGGTCGCGCGCTGGTGATCCTGAGCGACGGCGAGGCGTTCGACGACCGGGCGGAGACGCTCGCGGCGGCACGTTCCGCCCGCGACGCCCAGATCGACGTGGTGACGGTCGGCTTCGGCACCGAGGGCGGTGCGACGATCCCCGTTCCAACCGGGACGGCGGTGACGGAAAAGCGCGACGCGCAAGGCGAGGTCGTGATCACGCGGTACGATCCGTCGCTGCTCCGCGACGTCGCGGCGTCCGCGGGCGGCGAGTTCATCGCGGCCAGGGAGACGGACAAGGGCGCGCGAATACATCAGGCGCTCGCGCGTCTCGATGCCAGACAGCGAGACGTGGCCGAGGGATTGTCGCGCCCGCTGCGCACCGCGTGGTTCCTCCTCCCGGCGGTGCTCCTGCTGCTCCTGGACTCGTGGTTCGCCGACGGCGGCAGTGTCGAACAGCTGCGCCGGCGGTTCCGCTTTGCCGCGCCGCTCGTGCCGCTGGCGCTGCTCGCCGTGTTCGGCGGCACCGCACGCGCGCAATCGGTGCCGGATCCCCTCGACCTCTTCAAGGCCGGACAATTCGCGCGCGCGGCGCAGCGCTGGAAGGAGCAGCTCGCCACCGGCGACAAGCATCCGTCCACGCTCTACAACTTCGGCACCGCCATGCTGGCGGCGGACTCGCTCGATGCCGCGGCAGAGGTGCTCGAACGCGCCGCGACCGTTCCCGACGCGGCGCTGCGCGGGCGCGCGCTTTACAATCTGGGACTCGCGCAGCTGAAGCGCGGCATGCGCCAGGAAGCGCCCGACCCACGCGCGTTCGCATCGGCGGTGTCGGCATATCGCACGCTCCTGCGCCAGTCGCCGGCCGACGCGGACGCGAAGTGGAACTACGAGCTGGCGCTCCGCCTGCAGAAGCAGCAGAAGGGCGGCGGCGGATCGAACAACGACAACAACAGCCAGTCCCAGCAGCAACTCCGGAATCCGAACGACGAGGACAAGTCTATGTCGCGCCAGCAGGCCCAGCAGCTGCTCGCGGCGGCGTCGCGAGAGGAGAAGGAGACGCAGGCGAGGAAGCAGCGCGGCACCAAGCAGGAGCGCCCGCCCGGAGGGAAGGACTGGTGATTCTTCTTCCCGTCCTGATGTTCTTCCAGGCGGCCGCGGCGCAGCGCCAGCTCCCCGAAGTCGTCACGCGTCCGCGGCTCGAGCGGAGCGGCGGCGTGGACTTCCACGCGCTGGTCGTGCCGGAAACCGTCTACGTCGGCCAGCAGGCCACGTACGAACTCGGCGTCTTCCTCGACCAGGAGACGCGAGGCAGGCTGCGGCGCAATCCGGAATTCATTCCGCCGGAGTCGCGCGCGATGCTCGCGTACGACCTCCCGGATCCGGGCGGCTCGATCTCCGTGAATCGTGACGGTCGCTCGTACGAAGTGCACGTGTTCCGCCGCGCGCTCTTCCCGCTCACGCCTGGCCGGTACGCGATCGCTCCGGCGCGACTCGCGTACACGCTTCCGCAGGGGCAGAGTTTCTTCAGCCGCGAGGAGTCGTTCTCGCTCCGGTCGGAGCAGGTCACCCTGGTTGCGATAGACGCGCCGGCGGCAGGCCGCCCGCCGAACTGGGCCGGAGCGGTGGGCGTGTGGAGGGCGAGCGCGCACGTGGACACGGCGCGCGAGCGCGCCGGAGATCCGCTCGTGCTCACGCTGCGCGTCGAGGGAACGGGCAACGTCTCCCTGTTGCCGCGCCCCCAGCTCGCCATCCCGTGGGCGAACGTCGTGGCCGCGAACGAGCGCGTGCGGCTCGACTCCACGCCGTCGGCGCTGCGGGGAAGCAAGGAGTTCGACTGGCTCGTCACGCCGCGCACGAGCGGCGCCCAGCGGGTGCCCGCGATTCGTTTCTCCTACTTCAATCCGTTCTCGAAACGCTACGAAGAGACCGTCAGCGACCCGTTCAGCGTGCAGGTCGCGTCCGGGAGCGTCGTCGCCGGCGATTCCACGCCGGCGCCGCCTCCGCCCGAGCAGCCGCTGCCGCTGCGCCCCGCGATGGGAGACGAGGCGCCGCCGCCGCTCGGCGATCTCGCGGCCGTGCGCTGGTTGCTGCTCATCGCACCGCTGCCGGCGCTCCTCGCGTGGATCGCGAAGCGCCCGCGCCGGGTTCGCGCACCGACGACTCCCGGCGAGCGCCTGCTCGCGATGGCGACGCTGCCCCACGGTGAGGTCGTCGCTGCAGATGTGCGCAGCGCGCTGCTCGAGGCGGTGCGGCGCCGCACCGGCCTCGATGCGGTCTCGCTGACGCAGCCGGGCGCGTGGGCGCGCGCGCTGCGCCTCGAAGGCGTGACGGACGAAACCGCGGGCGACGTCGAGGCACTCCTCGACGCACTCGACGCCGCCGCGTTCGGAGGCGCCGCCGGGGGCGGCGCGGCGCTTGCGGTGCGCGCGGCCTCGCTGCACGCTCGAATCGATGGTGAGGCTCGCCGCACGCGTTCGTCGCGCACGCGGCCGGCGGCCACGGCGCGGGCCGGAAGCATCGCGCTCATCGCGCTGCTCGCGGCGGCGGGCGCGCTTGGCGCGCGGGACATCGTCGGCGCGCGCGAGCCCTTCGCCCGCGGCATCGCCGCGTACGCCGGAGCCGACTATCTTCGCGCGGCGCGGCTGTTCGAGGACGCGTCGCGCGCCGCGCCGCGAGTGGCGGCGGCGTGGGCCAACGCCGGCACGGCCGCGTGGGCTGCCGCCGATACCGCTGACGCCGTTGTCGGATGGCAGCACGCGCTCCGTCTCGATCCGCTGGCGGACGACCTCCGCGACCGGCTCGCCCGTGTGCGGGCGCCGCAGGACGTCGGCGTTGCGCGCGTGCCGGCGATTCCGCCGCGGGCGCCGTCCGCGTTCGCATTGCTGCTCTGGATCGCCGGGTGGACGGCGGCCGCCCGGGCCTGCTGGCGGCGACGCCCAGCGCTGCGACTCACGATCGTGACGCTCGTCCTCGCCGGCTCCGCCGCCGTGGGCGCGCGCCTGTTCGAGGACAGGCTCGAGGGACGGGACCTCGCGGTCGTCACCGATCCCGGCGCGCTGCGCGCCCTTCCCGCGCTCGGCTCCGAGGGAGGCGCGGTTCCGCTCGTCGGTGAAGTCGCGCGTGTCGTGCAGCGACAGGGCGTATGGACGCGCGTCTCACTCGACGGCGATCGCGACGGCTGGATCGCATCGGAGCGACTTGCGCCGCTCAGCGAGGGTCGCGATTGACCCGGGTCGTCCTCGCCGGGACATTTCACGGGTGAAGACCGAACGCACCGTCGCGATCCTGCCGCCCGCCGTCGCCGATCAGATCGCCGCCGGCGAAGTGGTCGAGCGTCCGGCCTCGGTGGTGAAGGAACTCGTCGAGAACGCGTTCGACGCGGGCGCCACGAGCGTCGAGGTGGCCGTCACGGAGGGCGGGCGCGCGACGATTCGCGTGAGCGACGACGGCACCGGCATGGCGCGCGACGACGCAACGCTCGCCGTCGAGCGTCACGCGACCTCGAAGATCCGGCTCGCGAGCGACCTGGTCGGCGTCTCCAGTTTCGGGTTTCGGGGCGAAGCCCTGCCGGCGATCGGTTCGGTGTCGCGTCTGGAGATCGAGACGGCGACCGGCGACGGTGCCGGCACCCGCGTGCGCGTGGCGGGCGGCGCGCTCGAGGGCGTGAGCGACGCCGCCCGGCGGCGCGGCACCTCGGTCACGGTCGACGCGCTGTTCTACAACACGCCTGCCCGCCAGAAATTCCTGCGCGGCGCGCGCAGCGAGTGGCGCGCCATCACCGACGTGATCACCTCGATGGCGCTCGCGCGTCCCGACGTGCGGATCACCGTCACGCACGACGGCCGCGAGGCGTTCGCGCTGCCCCCGGCCGCGTCATTGCGTGAGCGTGTCGCCGCCCTCTGGGGCGTCGACGCGGCCGACGCGCTCGTGAGCGTCGACGACGTAAGCGGGCCGGTGCGGGTGAGCGGACTCGTGCAGCGGCCCGCCGACGTCGGGCTCTCGGGCCGACGCCTGCTGCTCACCGTGAATGGCCGCGCCGTGCGCGACACCGGAATCGTGCGCGCCGCCGAAGCGGCGTATCGCTCGACGATTCCCGCGGGCATGCGGCCGTCGCTCCTGCTCTTGGTAACGCTGCCCGCCGGCGACGTGGACGTGAACGTGCATCCGGCCAAGGCCGAAGTGCGTCTGCGCGACCGCTGGAACACGGAGCGCGCCGTCGAGCGCGCCGTGCGCCGCGCGCTCGGCACCGAGGAGAGCGCCGGCGCGTTCGGCTTCGCGCAGCGCGCGTTCGCGGCGCCGGCGTTCGAATCCGGCGCGACGATGGATGTCGGCGCGCTGAGTTCCGCGCCGCTGCCGGAGAGCCCGCTCTTCGAGTCGATGGACGGAGGCCGGGATGACGTGCAGGCTGTGCGGCCCGCCGAGGACGTCCACGTGCCGCCGCTCATGCAGCTGCGGAACACCTGGCTGCTCTTCGAGCGCGACGACGCGCTCGTGCTCATCGACCAGCATTCCGCGCACGAGCGCGTGCTGTACGAACAGTTCATGCACACGCTCGAGGGCGGCGCGGCGCCGTCGCAGCGACTCCTCTTTCCGATGACGCTGCATCTCGCACCCGCCGAGGCCGAGGCGTTCGAGGAGAACCGCGAATTGTTCGCGCGCCTCGGGTTCGAGGTGGAAGGGTTCGGCGGCCACACGCTCCTCGTGAACAGCGTGCCGATGCCTCATCCGCGATTCGACGCCGAACGCTGCCTGCGCGACACGCTCGCCACGCTCTCCGGCGACCGGTTCGGCAGCGGCCTGGCAAAGCACGAACGGCTCGCGGCGACGGTCGCCTGCAAGGCGGCGGTGAAGGCCGGCGACGTGCTCGCGCCGGCGGAGATGCGCGCGCTGTACGTGGCGCTCGCCCGCACGACGCTTCCCGCGCACGACGTGCACGGCCGGAGCACGATCGTCCAGGTCAGCTGGGATGAGCTCGAGCGCCGATTCGGACGGCGCTGAACTGCGCATCGTCTGCGGCCCGACGGCCGCGGGGAAGTCCGCGCTCGCGATGTCGCTCGCCGCGCGTCACGGGCTCACGATCCTCAGCGCCGACTCGCGCCAGATCTATCGCGGTTTCGACATCGGCACCTCGAAGCCGCCGGCCGTGGATCGCGCGCTCGTGCCGCACGTGGGGCTCGACGTCGCCGACCCAACCGAGCGCTGGTCCGCGGCGCGATTCGCGAGCGACGCCGCGAGGTGGATCGCGAGCACCGGCGTGGCGCGGACGCTCGTCGTGGGCGGCACCGGCTTCTATCTCCGCGCACTGACCGCGCCGCTCGGCCCGTCACCCGCGCTCGACGCCGGCCGCCGCGCGATGCTCGCGGCCGAACTCTCGCGAGTGCACACGGACGAGCTGCGGCGCTGGGTGCGCACGCTCGACCCCCCGCGGGCGCATCTCGGCCGCACGCAGCTGTTGCGCGCCGCCGAAGTCGCGCTGCTCACCGGCCGCCGCTTGAGCGAGTTTCATCGCGAGGGCCCGGCGGTGGGCGAAGTGAACGCGCGCTGGCTCGTCGTGGATCCCGGCCCGCGGCTCCACGAACAAATTGCAACCCGCCTCGACGCGATGCTCAATGGCGGCTGGCCGGGCGAGGTCCGCGCACTCGAGCGCACCGTCGCCGCCGACGCTCCCGCCTGGCAGGCCTGCGGATACGACGCGGTGCGCCAACTGGTGCACGGCGCGCTCGGACCGGCGGCGGCCCGCGACGCTATACTTATCGCGACCCGGCAGTACGCGAAGCGGCAGCGCACCTGGTTCCGCCACCAGATCGGCGATGCTCAGGTGACTCGTATAGACCCGCACGATCCGCGGTGCGAAGCGATCGTCGAACGGTGGTGGCACGGAGGAGGGACCGAGTGAAGATCGGCATCACCTGTTACCCGACGTACGGCGGATCCGGCGCGATCGCGACCGAACTCGGCATCGCGCTCGCCGAGCGCGGTCACGAAGTGCATTTCATCACGTACCAGTTGCCGTTCCGCCTGCCCGTGTTCCTCCCGCGCGTCTACTTCCACGAAGTCGACGTCGGCCGCTACCCGCTCTTTCAGTACCCGCCGTACGACCTCGCGCTCGCCGTGCGCATGCACGAGGTGGTGATCAACGAAGGACTCGACCTCCTGCACGTGCACTACGCCATCCCGCACGCGACCAGCGCGTGGATCGCCAAGGAAATGCTGCGCAAGGAAGGCCGCGAAATCACGGTGATCACCACGCTGCACGGCACCGACATCACGATCGTCGGGCAGGATCACTCGTTCCACGCGATCACCAAGTTCTCGATCGAAAAATCCGACCGCATCACGGCGGTGTCGCAGTTCCTCAAGGAAGAGACGATCCGCGCGTTCGGCTGCACGGAGTGTGACGTGAGCGTGATTCCGAACTTCGTCGATCCCGCCGTCTACGACCGCTCGGCCCATGAGCCGGCGCTTCGCCGCCAGATGGGCGAAGACAAGAAGATCCTGATGCACATTTCCAACTTCCGCCCGGTGAAACGCGTGCTCGACGTCGTGCGCATTTTTGCGCGCGTGCGAAAGGAAGTCCCGAGCGTGCTCGTCATGGTCGGCGACGGTCCCGACCGCCTGTCCGCGGAGCAGGAGGCGCGCGCCCTTGGCGTGGAACGCGACGTGCACTTCCTGGGGCGCATCGACCCCGTCGCTCCGCTGCTCGCCTGCGCGGATCTGTATCTGCTCCCAACGGACCGCGAATCGTTCGGGCTCAGCGCGCTCGAGGCGCTCGCGTGCGGCGTGCCGGCGCTCGCCTACGACGTCGGCGGCATTCGCGAAGTGGTGAAGAACGGCGTGACCGGCGCGCTGCGGCCCGTCGGCGATGTGGATGGCCTCGCGGAATTCGGCGTCACGCTCCTTCGCGACTCCGCGCGCTGGAGCGCCATGAGCGCGGCCGCCGCGGCCGATGCGCGCGACCGATTCTCAAGCGACCAGATCGTCGCGCGCTACGAAGCGCTCTATCTCCGGTCGCTGTCGTAACCGGCTGATGAACGACCTCTCCGCATTTCAGGCGTTCGTGCTCGGCGCGCTCCAGGGGCTCGCGGAGTTCCTGCCGATCTCCAGCTCCGCGCACCTCGCGCTCGCGCCGTGGGCGTTCGGCTGGCCGGAGCCCGGGCTCGCGTTCGACGTCGCGCTGCACGTCGGCTCGCTCGCCGCGCTCCTGTGGTATTTCCGCGCGGAGTGGATCGTGCTGGTGCGGGCCGCGCTGTCCATCGTCACGACGCGTCGCGTCGAGACCGTCGAGCAGCGCCGCGTCATCCTGCTGGTCATCGCGACCATTCCCGGCGGCATCGCCGGTCTCCTCCTCGAGAAGAAGGCCGAGACCGCGTTCCGCGCGCCGGCGCTGACGGCCGCGGCGCTCATCGTGATGGGCGCCGTGCTCTGGATCGTCGATGCGCGCGCGTCGCGCGATCGCAGGCTGGACTCCTTCACCAATCTCGACGCCCTGCTCGCGGGCTGCGCGCAGGCCGTCGCGCTGATCCCCGGCGTGTCGCGCTCGGGCGCGACGATCACCGCGGGCCGCGCGCTCGGCTTCGACCGCGCGAGCGCCGCGACGTTCAGTTTCCTGATGTCGATGCCGATCATCGCCGCCGCCGCGCTGCTGAAAGTGCCGAAGGCGCTCGCGCAGGGCGGCGTGACGCTCCCGCTCGTGGTCGCCGTGGTGACGGCGGCGCTGAGCAGCGTGCTCGCCATCACCGTGCTGATGCGGTTCGTGAGGACCCGCGGTCTCGGCGTGTTCGCGCTCTATCGCTTCGCGCTCGGGGCGGCGGTGCTCGCGCTCGTCGCATATCGCGCGCATCAGTGACCAAGTCGTGACGAATCATACGATCGATGGCATGGACGCCGACGCGCTGGCCGCCGCGCTCGCGGTTCCGCGCGTCGTGCTCATGCCGCGCGTCACCTCGACCATGGACGAAGCCCATCGCCTTGGCGCGGAAGGCGCGCCCGGCGGCACGCTGGTCGTCGCCGACGAACAGACCGCGGGCCGCGGCCGCGGCGGGAAACGCTGGTCGTCCGAACAGGAGCGCGGCCTGTGGATGACGCTCCTCGAGCGGCCCGGCACCGCGTCGGGGCTCGACGTGCTCTCGCTTCGTCTCGGGTTGCACGCTGCGCCGGTGCTCGAACCGTTCAGCGGCGCGCCGGTGCGGATCAAGTGGCCGAACGATCTCTACTCCGGCTCCCGAAAGCTCGCCGGTGTCCTCGTCGAGGCGCGCTGGCGCGAACAGAAGGCCGACTGGGTTGCGATCGGCATCGGCGTGAATATCGTGCCGCCGCCCGAGGTCGAGACCGCCGCCGGCCTGTTGCCGGGCACGCGTCGTCTCGCCGTATTGCTCGCGCTCGTGCCGGCGCTGCGCGCGGCGGCCACGGCGCGCGGGCCGCTCACGCCCGCCGAACTGGCGGAGTTCGACCGCCGCGACTTCGCGCGCGACCGGCAGTGTCTCAAGCCGGCCGTGGGAGTCGCCAAGGGCATCACGAACGACGGAGCCCTGATCATCACGGGCGAGTACGGCGTTGCGCACTATCGCGCCGGATCGCTGGAATTTGCCACGGGAGTGGAGGCGCCATGAGCACAGGCGACAGGAGGAGAGGCGGCAGCATGCTCGCGTTCGATGTCGGAAACTCCGAGACCACCATCGGCCTCTGCAACGGGCTCCGCGTGAAGGAGCGCTGGCGCGTGACGACCGACGGCAGCCGCACCCCCGACGAAGTATTCCTGCTGCTGCTCGCGCTGCTCGAGTCGGCCGGAATCAAGCGCTCGGCGGTGAAGGGAAGCGCGATCGGCTCTGTCGTGCCCGCCGTGACGGCGCCGCTCGCCGAGGCGTGCGAACGGCTCACCGGAAAGGCGCCGGTGATCGTGGACGGCCGCTCCCGGCTGCCGATCACGCTCGACGTGGACGAGCCGCTGACCGTGGGTGCGGATCGCATCATCAACACACTCGCCGCGAGCCGCACCTACAAGCGCGATTGCATCGTCGTCGATCTCGGCACCGCGACGACGTTCGATTGCATCAGCGCCGACGGCGTGTTCTTCGGCGGGGTGATCGCGCCGGGTGTTCTCATGTCCGCCGAGTCGCTGTTCAGGAAAACGTCCAAGCTTCCGGCCACCGAAATCGTGGCGCCGAAGAACGTGATCGGACGGCGCACGGAGGACTGTATCCGATCGGGCGTGGTGCTGGGTTCGGCGGAGTCGATCGACGGTTTGGTACGCCGGATCAAGGCCGATTGGCCCCGGCGAGGCAAGCCGCTCGTCATCGCGACCGGAGGGCTGGCGAGCACGTTCAAGTCGATCTGCACGGAGTTCGACAAAGTCGAGCCGGACCTCACGCTGATCGGAACGGCCATGGCATACGAACTGCTGACTTGATTTGATCGTAAGCTATTGCAGTAATGTTAGTTGAAGATTTCATATAACAAACAAGTTCACTAGCGTACCGAACGCGAAACGCTCGAGCCGCGAGCGTTGACGCACCCGCTCCCCGTGGGTACGTTTCGGTGTTGTTAGCACTCGTCGTTGTTGAGTGCCAACGTGTGATTTCAATCGTCTCACACACCTATCCGAACCCAAAGCAGGAGGAACGCTCATCATGGCAGCGAAGACCGCTACCGCGTCGAAGGTCGCGCCATTGGCCGACCGTGTCGTCGTAAGGCCGCTGGAGGACACCGAGCAGATGCGCGGTGGACTCTACATCCCCGACACCGCGAAGGAAAAGCCGCAGCAGGGCGAAGTCGTGTCCGTCGGACCGGGCCGCTTTGAGAAAGACAAGCGCGTCCCGATGGAGGTCAAGGTTGGCGACAAGATTCTCTACGGCAAGTACAGCGGCACCGAAGTCACGATCGACAACGAGCCGGTGCTGATCCTGCGTGAATCGGACATCCTCGCCGTCATCAGTTAACCCTCCGCTAACACCAACCTCTTTTTGAAGGAATAACGCAATGGCAGCCAAAGAACTGCACTTCAACGTCGACGCGCGCGCGGCTCTCAAGCGCGGTGTCGATCAGCTGGCCGAGGCGGTGAAGGTTACCCTCGGGCCGCGCGGCCGAAACGTCGTCATCGACAAGAAGTTCGGCGCGCCGACGATCACCAAGGACGGCGTGACCGTCGCGAAGGAAATCGAGCTCTCCGATCCGGTCGAGAACATGGGGGCGCAGATGGTGAAGGAAGTCGCCACCAAGACCTCCGACGTGGCCGGCGACGGCACCACGACGGCGACGGTGCTCGCCCAGGCGATCTTCCGTGAAGGCCTCAAGAACGTGACGGCCGGCGCGAACCCGATGGCCATCAAGCGCGGCATCGACAAGGCCGTCAGCGCCGTGGTCGATGAGCTCAAGAAGATCTCCGTCCCGACGACCGGCCGGAAGGAAATCGCGCAGGTCGGCACGATCTCCGCGAACAACGACAAGGAAATCGGCGACCTGATCGCCGAGGCGATGGAGAAGGTCGGCAAGGACGGCGTGATCACGGTCGAGGAAGCCCGCGGCCTCGAGACCACGCTGGAGACGGTCGAGGGCATGCAGTTCGACCGCGGCTATCTCTCGCCGTACTTCATCACGGATCCCGAGAAGATGGAAGTCGTGCTCGAGGACGCCTACATCCTCATCCACGACAAGAAGATCGCGTCGATGAAGGACCTGCTCCCGATTCTCGAGAAGGTCGCGCAGGCCGGCAAGCCGCTGCTCATCATCTCCGAAGATGTCGAGGGCGAGGCGCTCGCGACGCTCGTCGTGAACAAGCTCCGTGGCACGCTGAAGATTGCGGCCGTGAAGGCCCCCGGCTTCGGCGATCGCCGCAAGGCCATGCTCGAGGACATCGCGGCGCTGACGAAGGGCGAAGTGATCTCCGAGGAGATGGGCTTCAAGCTCGAGAACACGACGATGGACAAGCTCGGCCGCGCCAAGCGCATCGTGATCGACAAGGACAACACGACGCTGATCGACGGCGCCGGTGACGAGGACAAGATCAAGGGCCGCATCAAGGAAATCGAAGTCGCGATCGAGAAGTCGACGAGCGACTACGACAAGGAGAAGCTCCAGGAGCGCAAGGCGAAGCTCGCGGGCGGCGTGGCCGTGATCAACGTCGGCGCGTCGACGGAGAGCGAAATGAAGGAGAAGAAGGCCCGCGTCGAAGATGCGCTGCACGCGACCCGCGCGGCCGTCGAAGAAGGCATCGTCCCGGGCGGCGGCGTCGCGCTGGTGCGCGCGCAGGTTGCGCTGAAGGGGCTCAAGCTCCACGACGACGAGCAGATCGGCGTCGACATCATCCGTCGCGCCATCGAAGAGCCGATCCGCATGATCGTGTACAATGCGGGCGGCGAAGGCTCGATCGTGGTCGAGAAGGTTCGCGCGTCGAAGGACAAGAACTTCGGCTACAACGCGCTGACCGACACGTACGAAGACCTCGTGGTGGCCGGCGTCATCGACCCCACGAAGGTGACCCGCACGGCGCTGCAGAACGCCGCGTCGATCGCCGCGCTTCTCCTCACGACCGAAGCACTGATCGTCGAGAAGAAGGAACCCCATCCGGCTCCGGCGATGCCGGGCGGTGGCGGAATGGGGGGCATGTACTAGTAGGGACGGCAACGCGCGACGAGTGAGGGGCGATCTGGCGAAGAGCGATGCGTGAGGAGCGAGGAGAAGGTCTCCTCACCCCGCGCACCTCACTCTTCACCAGATCGCCCCTCACTCGTCGCTCCTCACCGACGCATCGGATTCTGTTCGGGCCGGCCCAAGCCATCCGACTGACGTTGCAAAGCGCACTCCTATTGCGTCTTAGCCCGGAATATCGCAGCTTAGGTCGTTACACTGTATCTGGTTAACTTGCAGATGTCGGGGTTTTCACCGTTTCAACGCCAGTCACCGAACTCCCGCTCCCACCTCGTTGGAGGATGCATGTCCCGTAAGACCACGTTTGCCGTTGCCGCGCTCCTGTCGATCGTCGCCGCCAGCGCCGCTTTTGCCCAGGGCACCACAAAGGCCGATTCGACCATGAAGAAGGGCACGAAGATGGAGAAGACCGGCGCGAAACAAGTGAAGGCGGGCGCTGCGGTCACCGCAAAGGGCACCGCGATGAAGGCGAAGGGCGATTCCACCAAGAAGTCGGGCGCCGCGACCGCCAAGACGGGCGCGGTGGTCGAGAAGGCCGGCAAGAAGATGGAAGCGAAGGGCGCCGCGACCGCCGAAAAGGGCACCAAGCTGAAGGCCAAGGCCGCCAAGGAAATGAAGAAGGATTCGGCCGCCGCGAAGAAGCCGTAAACTCCGCGCTTTCGCACGGAAAACGCCTCCCGGCTCGCGTCGGGAGGCGTTTCGTTTTTGGGTCGGGCTAGAGTGGGGCCAGAGCGCGGCTAGAGCGCGGCTAGAGCGCGGCTAGAGCGCGAGCGCCAGCTGGCGGACTCCGCCCGCCGCGTCGCCGAACGGTCCGGCCGCGCGATCCTGCGGGGCGGCAGCGACCGGGCACCTCGCCCGCGCGCCGCGGAGCGCAGCCTCCGCCGCGATCACCGCGTGCCTCGGCGTGTTGTTCACTTCGCTGAGATGGAGCAGCACCAGCTGGCGCAGCTGCTCCCCCGCCAGCTCCCGGGAGAGTGCAGCCGACTGCCGGTTGCTCAAGTGCCCCGAACCGCCCGAAATTCGCGCCCGCAGGAACGCGGGGTACGGGCCCGTGCGAAGCATCTCCTCGTCGTGATTCGATTCGAGGAGCAGCAGGTCGAGCCGCAGGAATGCCGTTCGCAGGGCGTCCGGCACCGCGCCCAGGTCGTGCGCGATCCCGGTTCGAAATCCCGTGCGCGTCGCCGTCGCCACCACCGCCGTCGGAGCCGAAGCATCGTGCGGAACGCGCACGAGCTCGAACTGCAGCGCACCGATCGTGAACGCCGCGCCGGACCGCAGTGCCGTGCAGCGGTGCTCGTCGAGCTCCGCGATCGCGGCGATCGTGCCGGCCGATCCGCAGACCTGCCACTTCCAGCGCCGCTGCGCCGCGCTCACGCCGCGCACGTGATCGATGTGCTCGTGCGTGACGACCACCGCGCTGATCGACTCCGGTTGAACCCCCGCACTCGCGAGCCGCTGCACGAGCGCCCGCGGCGAATACCCCGCGTCGATCAGCACGCGCGTGCCGTCGCTCTCGAGCAGGATCGAGTTGCCCTTGCTGCCGCTGCCGAGGGTCCAGGCTCTCACGCCGTCCTCACGTCCTGAAGTCGCCGCGCTTCGCCCACGCGGCGCTCAGCGTGCGCCGGCCGTTCTCGCCGAGCGTCACGCCGCGCCGTTCCATCACGCGAGCCGCAATCTCGAGAAACTTCACTGCGTCGAATTCCTTGAACGGCGGAACGTCGCCCCACGCGAACGGCGGAACGTACTTCGGGGGCATCGCGGTGCCGAACACGTTCGCGCCCGCGCCGACCACGCAGCCGGTCGTAAGGCGCGTGCCGATGCCGAGCTTCGCGTGATCGCCGATGAACGAGCCGAGGAACGTCTCGCCGGTTCGCCGGGTGCCGCCCGGCGTCCAGAGCGAAACCTTGCCGTAGCTGTTCTTCAGGTTGCTCGTGATGGTGCCGGCGCCGAGGTTCACCCACCGCCCGACCACGGAATTGCCGACGAAGCCGTCGTGGGCCTTGTTGGCGTGGCCGAGGAAGATCGTGCCGCTGAGTTCTCCATGCACGCGCGAATGCTCGCCGATCGAGCAGTTCTTGATCTTCCCGCCGGCCACCTGCACGTCTTCGCCGATCACGCACGGCCCCACGAGCCGCGTGAACGCCGCCACGCGCGCCCCGCGGCGCACGAGCACGGGACCCTCCGTCGTATCGATCAGCACGTACGGCTCGAAATACGCCCCGCGCTCGACGTGCGCGCCGTGCCCGCCGAGCACCGCGACGTGCGACGGCGGGTCCTCGGTGCCGCCGGCGAGGGCGGCGATGTCCGCGCCCATCATGTCGCTCAGCTTGCCGACGAGATCCCAGACCTCCTCCATCCACCACCCGCGAATCCCGGCGGCCGCGCCCGTCGCGACCGATTCGAGATCGAACGTGCCGTCGGCCAACTGCGACGAATCGAGCGGCAACGAGAGGCGGACCGCGGCGACCCGACCGTCGCACGTCCACGCGTGCGCGTCGCCGAGCGCCGCGTCGAGGGCGATCGCGAAGCGCGAGTTGGTCACGATCGTTCCGGCCGCGAGCGTCCCGTGCACGGACGGCGGCGCGTCGAACTCTTCGAACGCCGCGAGATGCGGCGCGCCCGCGAATCCGGCGGCGCGCGCGCCGGCGGCGCGCTCCCATCGCCGGCGGATCAGTTCCGCACCGGCCCGGAGCTCGCCGGCCGGCCGCGTGAGCGCAAACGGCTCGAACTGGCGCGCGCGGGCGTCGTCGTACAGCACGAGGGACGCGGTCACAGGTTGCGCACCTCGGCCGGCAGCGAATCGAGCAGCGTCTTCAGGTCGGCCGCGCGCTCGACCGTCGTCACGAGCGTCACGCCGTTTGTCGTGACCACGACGAGATCGTCCACGCCGTAGAGCACGACGGTGGGACCGTCGGCGTGCACGACGTTCCGGTGCGCCTCCTGCAGGAACGCCGTGCCCGAGTGCACGTTCCCGTCGGCGTCCGCGGTTCGCACCGCGCGGAGCGCCGCCCACGTGCCGACGTCGCTCCAGGCGAAATCGCCGGACACCACCATCACGCGGCTGCTCCGCTCGAGCACGCCGACATCGATCGCGATCGGCTTCGCGATGGCGGCGAAGAACGCTTCCTTATCCGTGGGATTCGCGTCGAGCGGCCGCGCGATTTCGGGGCAGTGCGCCCGCAGTTCATCGAGCAGGACGCCCGCGCGCCAGGCAAAGATACCGGAGTTCCAGAGACATCCTGCCGTGACCATCGCTTCCGCGTGCGCGCGATCCGGCTTTTCGACGAATCGCGCCACGCGCTTCAGCCGTCCGCTGACGACGGCGCCGGGCTCGATGTACCCGAGGCCCGTGTCGGCGAATCGAGGGACGATTCCAACGGTGACGAGGCCGTTCTCCGCCCGCGCCGCCTCCCCGGCCTGCAGGAGCGTTTGCAGGAACAACACAACATTGCCGATCGCGGCGTCGGCGTGAACGGAAATCATGAGGGAGCCGGGTCCCGTGCGACGCTCGATCTCGTGCGCGGCCCACGCCAGCGCCGCCGCCGTGCCCGCGGGACGCGGCTCCGCGATCACGTTTTCGAGTGGCAGTTCGGGAACGACCCGCCGCACCGCCGCTGCGAGCGACGCGTTCGTGAGGATCAGCGTGCGCTCGGGCGGCGCGAGCGTCTTGACGCGATCGATGGTGTCTCGCAGCATCGGCTCGCTCGTGACCAACGGAAGCAGCTGTTTCGGCCGTTCCGGCGTGCTGATCGGCCAGAAGCGCGAGCCGATGCCGCCGGCGAGCACTACGATCCAGGCGGCTCCCACCGCCTCGCCGCTCCACTCCTTGAGCTCGACGACGTTCACGCTTCCACTCCCGTCAGTTCCATCACGCGCGCATACAACCTCTTCGGGCTGAACGGTTTCGTGATGAACGCCGTGGCGCCGAGTCGCATGGCCTCATCATATCGCTGGTCCTGTCCTGCCGCCGTCAGGATGATGCAGGGGAGGGCCTTCCACCTCGCGTCGCCCCGCATCTCCGCGAGCACCTCGAGCCCGGACCGGATCGGCATCATGAGGTCGAGGAGCACCAGCGCCACATCGGGGTACTGTTCGAGGGCTCGCAACGCTTCGGCTCCGTCGTACACCAGCGTGACTCGAAACGGGCCGAGCTCGAGCTTCGTTTGAATGATGCGGCCGATATGTGGTTCGTCGTCGGCCACCAATACGTGCCGCTTGGGCGGCACCGGGTCCGGCGGAAGTAGTGCCGTCAGAGAGCTGCCGTCAGACGAGCGCGGCGATGTTCGCGCGGTTGCGGCGCAGCTCGTAGAGCAGCTGGCCGAGGTTCGCCGTGGGCTGCACGAGGACGAGGAGCACGGCATCGGGAGAGAGGCAGGAAATCACGGCAAGTCCATGCTCGTGCTCCAGGACGGCGGTCTGCAGCGCGCCGCGCGCGGCGGCCGCGCCGAATTCATCGGCGAATTGGATGATCGACGGCACGTGCGCGGCGACGTGCTCGGAATCGAGACTGGCTATGGCCTGACTGTCGATCAGCAGGCCGTCGCGGCCGAGGACGACCGCAGCCTCGACGCCTTCGCGCTGCCGGAGGGCCGCAACGAGGTCGCGAATGGTTGGCATGGCCGCTCCGCAAAAGGTTGTCGAAGCATACCCCCTCACCGAGTGAAGTCAAGCGCCGGATTCGCTTGAAGTTGCCCCTCCTTCTGGATACACTACGCCTCTCGAAGATGATCTCAAACACTCTGCACTTTCGCGCTGGAATTTCCCGCCGGCTGCTCCCCGGCGTGTTGCTCGTGTGCGCCGCCGTCGTCGGCGCGTGCACGGGTCCGACGACGCTCGCGGGCCTGACTCAAAACGGGACGCAGCCGTTCTTCGTGCACGCGCTGTCGGGATCGGCGCTTGCGACGGCCACCGCGATCGCGTTTCCGGCGCGGTCGGTCACGCGCGTGGACGGCACGTTCAACTTCGACGTCGCGTTCGACATCGACGCGTCGGGCAACGTCATTCTGCTGACGCCCGAACTCGTGGGGCAGAATCCCGCCGGCAACCGGCTCGTGGGCATCATCACGGGCATCGGGTCGTACGACGCGATCCTCGAAGCGCCCCTCACCGGTTACACCGTCGATTCGGCGACGGTCGTTGCGCGGGGGCAGGCGGTCGCGGTGCAGGCGCAGGAATCGGTGTGCGCCACGTCGAATCCGACGGCGCCCTATCTGTACGCCAAGATCGTTATCGATTCCGTCGATCGCATCGGTCGCGGCATATACGGGCGCGCGATGATCGGCGGCGACTGCGGATTTCGCCAGCTGATTCAGGGCTTCCCGTCCTTCTGACCGTGATCGACCCGTGATCGACGGCCGGATGGTCCGCGAGCAGGCAGGCACGCTGCGCGAGGGCGTCCGGCGGCGGGGTTCGCTCGACAAGCACGGTCCCCTCATCGAGCGCGCGGAGCGGCTCGACCGCGACCGCCGGCTCACCATCCAGGCCGTCGAGGAGCGCAAGGCCGCGCGAAACGCAGCAAGTCAGGAAGTCGCGCGCAGGAAGAAGGCGGGCGAGAACGCCGACGATCTCGTCGCGAGCGCACGCGCACTCGGCGGCGAGATCGCGCGGCTCGAGGCCGAACTTGCGGCATCCCAGGGCGAGTTCGACGCGATCCTGTACGAGCTCCCCAACGTCACGCTTCCCGAGGTGCCCGAGGGCGATGCGACGGCCAACGTCGTCGTGAGCACGTGGGGTGAGCCGAGGGCCGCGGGCAGCGTGAAGCCGCACTGGGAGGTCGCGGAGACGCTCGGGCTGCTCGACCTGCCGCGCGGCGCGAAGATCTCGGGCTCGGGCTTCATCGTGTATCGCGGGCGCGGCGCGCGGCTGCAGCGTGCGCTGATGAACTTCTGCGTCGACCTGCACACGCGCGAGTTCGGCTACGAGGAGACGCAGGTGCCGCTCTTCGTCAATCGCGACGCGATGACCGGCACCGGCCAGCTGCCGAAGTTCGAGGAAGACATGTACGCGCTGCGCGACGACGCGCTCTTCGCGATTCCGACCGCGGAGGTTCCGGTCACGAACCTGTTTCGCGAGGAAATTCTCGACGGCGCGAAACTGCCGCTCGCCCTCACGGCGTTCAGCGCCTGCTTCCGGCGCGAGGCGGGCTCGGCCGGCAAGGACACGCGCGGCCTGCTCCGCGTGCACCAGTTCGACAAAGTCGAGCTCGTGCGCTTCACGGCGCCCGAGGATTCACCCGCGCAGCACGAGCTGCTGACGACGCACGCCGAGCAGGTGCTGCAGCGCCTCGGCCTGCCGCATCGCCGAGTGCTGCTCGCCGCGGGCGACACGGGATTCTCCAGCGCGAAGACGTACGATCTCGAGGCGTTCGCGCCCGGCGTGGGGCAGTGGCTCGAGGTGTCGTCGTGCTCGAACTTCGGCGAGTTCCAGGCGCGGCGCGCGAACATTCGCTATCGGCCGGCTCCGGGCGAAAAGCCGCGGCACGTCCACACGCTGAACGGATCGGGGCTCGGATTTCCGCGCACCGTGGCGGCCATCCTCGAGCACTACCAGAACGCCGACGGCAGCGTGACCGTGCCCGAGGTGCTGCGACCGTATTTCGGCGCCGACGTGATCCGGTAGCGGATGCGACGCAACGCGCCGGTCGTCATCGTCGCGGTCGGCCTGCTGACGCTGCTGGTGGCGTTCCTCTGGTATTCGCAGGATGTGCTGGGCAAGCTTCGCTCCGAGGCGAAGCAGACGGCGAGCATTTATGCGAAGGTGTACGGCGCGATCTCGGACACGTCGAGCGATCCGGGCGCGCACACAACGACGCTCGTCGATCTCATCGAATCGCTGAAGCGGTTGCGCGTGCCGGTGATCCTCACGGACGCGCACGGCGTCGTGCAGGTCTCGGCCAACCTGCCGTTCGCCGACACGCTCAGCAGCGCGCACGTGCGGGCGTACGCCGACACGCTCGACGCCGAGAACGCGCCGGTGACGAGCGGCTTCGTCACGATTCACATCGGCAACACGCCGCTCATCAGGGGCATGCGCGTGATCCCGCTCCTGATGGTCGCGGTGCTCGGCGTGCTGATCCTTTCCGGCATGGTGATGCTCCGCTCCGAGAGCCACGCCGACCGTGAACGCATCTTCGCCGGCATGGCGCGCGAGTCCGCACACCAGCTGGGCACGCCGCTCTCGAGCATGCACGGCTGGATCGAGCTGCTGCGCGAGCGCGACGATCCGATGATCGCGCAGGCGCTGCCGCACATGGAAAGCGACATCGAGCGGCTGGAGCGCGTGGCGCATCGCTTCGAGCGCATCGGCCGCCCTCCGCGCCGCGATGCGGTGGATGTCGTCGAGGTCACGCGGCAGGTGGTGTCGTACTTCTCGGCGCGCGTGCCCACGCTCGCCCATCCGGTCTCGATTCGACTCGACACAGCGGGCTGGGATTCACCGATCGTGGGAGACCGCGTGCTGCTCGAATGGGCGATCGAATCGCTCGTGAAGAACGCAATCGACGCGCTCGCGGGGCGGGGCGGCAGCATCGTGGTCGGCGTCGAACCGGTTCCGGGCGGCGGCGTCCGCGTGCGCGTGGCGGACGACGGACCCGGCGTGCCGCGCGACCTGCGCCGGAAGATCTTCTCGGCGGGATTTTCGACGAAGGAATCGGGGTGGGGCATCGGCCTCGCGCTCACCCGGCGCATCGTCGAGGAAGGACACGGCGGCCGGCTCCTGCTCGTGCCCTCCGACAAGGGCGCCGTGTTCGACATCGTGCTTCCGGGGTGACGCCGGATTGACGATGGGCGGAGCCCTCAGCTCCGCTCGAGGATCTCCTGCTCGACCGCGGCCCGCAGGATGCTCATGAAGTCCTGTGCGTTCGTCACGACGCCCACGGCCTGGTGGGTACCGCGATCCTTGAGCTTGCTCACGAGGAATTCGCTCACGTCGACGCAGATGGTCGGGAGCTCGACGATTCCGCGCGCCGGGTCCTCGTAGTACGCGGGGAGCATGTTGCCCACGGCGATGGAATGCAGGGCGGTCGCGATCATCACCGCCATCGTCGCGCCAATCGTGTGCGCGCGCATGGCGTCCTGCGCCGCGACGGCGTCGGTGATGACGCCGGGGAGCGGCCCGTCGTCGCGAATCGACCCGCAGAGGAGGAAGGGCACGCCCTCCACGACGCATGCGTGCATGATGCCGTCCCGGAGGATCCCGTCGCGCACGGCGTTCGCGATGGAACCCGCGCGGCGGACGGCGTTGATCGCGCGCATGTGCGCGGCGTGCCCGCCCTCCGTGGGCTCGCCGGCGTCGGTCATGCCGAGCGTCGTCCCGACGACCGCCGCCTCGATGTCGTGCGCGCCGACCGCGTTGCCCGCGAGCAGCGCCTGCACGAAACCGTTGCGGATGAACCACACGAGGTTGTCGCGGGCGCGGGAGTGCACCAGGGCGGGGCCGGTCACCCAGATGACGCGTCCGCCGCGTGAGCGCTCGTCGACCAGCATGCGCGCGATGAGGCGGTAGTCGATCGGTTTCTCGCGCGAGACCTGGCTGCTCATGAAGTGGAAGTCGCCCTGCGCGCCGGGCGGCACCTGGAATCCGTGCGCGTGCACGAGCACGCCCTCGGTGCCATCCTCCGCGCGCCCGACGACGACGCGATCGCCCCGCATCACGCGCCGTCCCTCGCGAACCCACCACCGGCCGTCCGAATCGCCGACGATGCACCCGTCCATGCGTGGCTCGCGCGGCAGCGACCAGCGTCCATCCGCACCCTTCACATAGGTCGGGAGGTTCGTGGTCGCAAAGAAGCCATCGGGGAGCACACCGTCGGATTCCGCGGCAACGGTGCGTGCCCCCGGCGCGCTCGCGAGCCGGGCGACCGTGAAGTCGGGCGATACATAGCGCAGCGCGGAGGCACCGTTCATGGGTCGCTCAGAGGATCCGTTTGCCGAGCGCGCTCAGGATCAGTTCCGTCGCAAGTTCGGCCGTGCGGTTCCGCTCGTCGAGCACCGGATTCACCTCGACGAGATCCATGCCGATGAGCTTCCCCGTATCCGCGAGCATCTCCATCGCGAGATGCGCCTCGCGAGACGTCATGCCGCCCGGCACCGCGGTGCCGACGCCGGGTGCATCTTCCGGATTCAGGCAGTCGATGTCGAACGACGCCCATATCCCGGCGGTGCCCGTGGAGGCGGCGGTGATCGCTTCCTGCATCACACTGCGCACGCCGCGCTCGTCGATCGCGCGCATCGTCAGCACCCGCAGCTTCCACTCGAGGGCGTGTGCGCGCTCGGGCGTGTCGAGGTCGCGCACGCCGACGAGGGCGACGTGCTCCGCTTGCACCGCCGCTTCGTCGCCGGCGACGTGCGCGAATGCGTGGTCGCCGTGACCGAGGAGATGCGCGAGCGGCATTCCATGGACGTTGCCCGAGCGGGATGACCCCGGCGTGTTGAGATCGCCGTGCGCGTCGATCCAGATCACGCCGATGCGCGCGCCCTGCGCCGCGTGGTGCCGCGCGGCTCCGGCGATGGATCCGCCCGCGAGCGAGTGGTCGCCGCCGAGCAGCAGCGGGAAACGGCCGGCGCCGAGCGCGGCCGCCGTCTCATCTGCGACGCGCATGCAGACATCGGTGATCGCCCCGAGGAAACGCGCACCGCGCTGCGCTCCGCGCTCGGCGTCCTCGCGGAAGGGAACCGCCACGTTGCCCGCGTCCTCGACCGTGTGTCCGATTCGTTCGAGCCGCTCGCGCAGGTCCGTGTATCGAACCGCGAACGGACCCATATCGACGCCACGGCGGCTCGCACCGAGGTCCATCGGCACGCCAATGATCCGGATATTCGCCATGCGCTGTGGCCACCCGCCGCGTGGAAGAGGAACGACCCTCCAATCTACCCACAACGACCGTGATCGCGCCTCTGCAAAAGCGAACCCGGGTGCTAGATTTCAGTCATGATTGCGTCTCCACCCGGTGAAAAGCTCGCGACCGCGGGACCCTCCCTGAACGACGCCCAGCGAGAAGCGGTGGAGCACGGCTCGGGGCCTCTGCTCGTGCTCGCCGGCGCCGGTTCCGGAAAGACCCGCGTGCTGACCGCACGAATTGCCCGGCTGATCGGCGACGGCATTGTTCGGCCCGATCAAGTCCTCGCCGTGACCTTCACGAACAAGGCCGCCGGCGAGATGCGCGAGCGCATCGGCCGCCTCCTCGGCAGCGATCCGGCCGGGATGTGGGTCGGCACGTTCCACGCGATCGGTGCGCGCATGCTGCGTGCGAACGCCGCGCTCGTCGGCCGCACGAGCGCCTTCACGATCTACGACGAAGACGACACGCTCTCGGTCATCAAGCGATTGATGGATCGCCACCGCGTGTCGCCCAAGACATGGACGCCGCGCGCGATTTCCTCGGCGATCTCCGACGCGCGCAACGCGCTCGTCACGCCGGCGGAATACGCGAGACTGGCGCAGACGCCGTTCGCGAAGGCCGTCGTGCCGGTCTACAACGATCTCGAGGGCGCGTTCCGCGCCGCGAACGCCGTCGGCTTCGACGACCTGCTCGGTCTTCCGGTGCAGCTGTTGACCGAGCACGAGGACGTGCGCGAACGGTATGAGAAGCGGTTCCGCGTGATTCTCGTGGACGAGTATCAGGACACGAACCGCGCGCAGTACGAGTTCGTCCGGCTCCTCGGCGCGCGGCACGGCGACGTGGTCGTCGTCGGCGACGACGACCAGTCGATCTACGGCTGGCGCGGCGCGGACGTGCGCAACATCCTCGACTTCGAGCGCGACTACCCGTCGGCGAAAGTCGTGCGGCTCGAAGAGAACTATCGCTCGACGCCGCAGGTCCTCGCCCTCGCGAACGCCGTCATCAGCGAGAACGAGGAACGCCGCGGCAAGGTGCTCCGGGCCACGCGCCCGAGCGGGGATCCGGTCGTGCTCGTCGCCGCGCTCGACGATCGCGATGAAGCGGACTACATCGCCGCGGAGATCGAGCAGCGCCGCAGCAGGAACGGCGAGCCGCTCGGAGCGAACGCGATCCTCTATCGCACGAACGCGCAGAGCCGCGTGCTCGAAGAGTCGCTGCGCCGCCGCGCGATTCCATACCGGCTCGTGGGCGCGGTGCGTTTCTACGACCGGCGCGAGATCAAGGACCTGCTCGCGTGGCTTCGCCTCATCGCGAATCCCGCGGACGACGAGGCGTTCCGGCGCGCGATCACCGCGCCGCGCCGCGGCATCGGGGAGACCACCGTGGAGATGCTCGCCGTCGCGGCGGCGGACGCCGGCGTCCCCTTGCTCGAAGCCGCGCGCCGCGAGGACCTCACCACCGGCGCGCGCATCGCCACGCGCAATGCGCTCGCGGATTTCGCGGCGGTCGTCGGGCGCTTCCGCGTGAAGGCGGCGGACTCCAGCGTGGACCGGCTCATCCTGTCGCTCGTCGACGAGATCGGCTACGCGAACGCGCTGCGCGCCGAGGGTCCTGAAGGACTCGAGCGGCTCGACAACGTGGCCGAGCTCGCGCGCGGAGCCGCGGAACTCGTGATCGACGAGGGCGGGGAGGTCGGGCTCCGGCCGCTCGATCATTTCCTGCAGCGTGCGACGCTCGTCGCCGGGCTCGACCTGCTCGGTCCCGATGCCGACGCCGTCACGATGATGACGCTGCACACCGCGAAGGGGCTCGAGTTTCCCGTCGTGTTCATCGCCGGTCTCGAGAACGGGCTGTTCCCGCTCAGCCGGAGCTTCGACGATCCCGCGCTGCTCGAGGAGGAACGCCGCCTGTTTTACGTCGGCATCACGCGCGCCGAGCGGAAGCTGTACCTCACGTGGGCGCGCAGCCGGCGCCGCAACGGCGAGTTGATTTCGTCGGCGATCTCGACGTTCATGACGCCCGCGGCGGAAAAGCTCGTCGAGCCGCAGGCGACGATCCGGCTGCGCGCGAGCGGACGCTCGGGGGGCGTGGGGATTCGCGCGGAGTCGCCGCCGCGCGACTGGGACGACGACGCGCCGCGCACGTGGCGGCGCGACGCGTCGCGCGAGCGCGCCGTGCACATGGACGAGATGTCGCAGGACGTGCCGGCCTTCGTGCAGGGCGAACGCGTGAAGCACAAGACGTTCGGCTCGGGCACGATCTCCGCGATGGCCGGAGCCGGGCGCGACGCGAAGGTGACCGTGGATTTCGACGACGAAAACGTGGGGCGAAAGCGGCTCGTGGTCGCATTCGCCGGACTCGAGCGGGGGTTCGACTGATGGCGGCGGCTATATCCCGGGACGACGTGCGTCACATTGCCGGCCTCGCGCGGCTCGGCGTGCCCGATGACAAGCTCGACACGCTCGTGAGTGAGCTCAACGGCATTCTCGCGCATATGGAAGTCCTGCAGAAAGTGCAGAGCGCGGGCGCGGCCGCCGAGGCCGACGCACTGCGCACGGGAATGCCGCTCCGCCTCGACGAAGGCCCGAGCGTGAAGCTCGTGCGCCCGATCTCGGCGATCGCGCCGGCGACGCGCTCCCCCGATGGGGCGCCGATGCCGGCCGTGATCGACGGGTTCTTCCTCGTGCCCCGCCTCGCGACGCACGAAGACGCCGGAGACGAATCGTGACCGCGACGCCCGAAGCGCTGCTGCAGAGCGGCGCGGGCGCGATCGCCGCGGCGGTCCGCGAGGGGAAGGTGCGCTCGCGCACCGTGGTCGAGGCGAGTTTCGCGCGCGCCGCCGAGGTCGACGCCGGACCGTCCGGCCTCAACTGCATTCTCTCCTCGGACATGAACGGGTCGCTCCAGTTGGTCGACAGCGCGCCGGTGGGCGGCGCGCTCGCGGGCGTGCCCGTCGTGCTCAAGGACAACATCGCGACGACGATGCTCTCCACGTCGTGCGGCTCGAAGATCCTCGAGGGCTACGTGAGCCCGTACGAGTCGACCGTCGCGAGAAAGTTGCGCGAGGCCGGCGCGATCCTCGTCGGCAAGGGCAACATGGACGAGTTCGCGATGGGATCATCCACGGAGTTCTCGGCCTACGGACCTGCTCGCAATCCAATCGACAGGTCACGCGTGCCGGGGGGCTCCTCCGGCGGCTCGGCGGCGTCCGTCGCCGCGGGAATCGTGCCGATCGCGCTCGGCTCCGAGACCGGCGGGTCGGTGCGCCAGCCCGCGGCGTTCTGCGGCATCGTCGGCGTGAAGCCGACGTACGGCCGCATCAGCCGGTTCGGGCTCGTCGCGTTCGCGTCGTCGCTCGACAACATCGGCGTATTCGGCCGCACCGTCGACGACGCGGCACGCGCGATGGAAGTCGTGTCGGGCGATGACACGGCCAACGACGCGACCTCGGCGCCGCTCGACGCGCCCGGGCTGCGCACCGACTCGCGCGACCTCACGGGCGTCGTGATCGGCAGGCCGAAGGAATATTTCCCGGCGTCGCTTCCCGCCGCGATGCAGGCGCACTGCGACCGCGCCCTCGACGCCCTGCGCGCGCGCGGCGCCGAGATTCGCGACGTCTCGCTGCCGCACACCGATCTCGCGCTCCCCGTCTATTACATCATCGCGCCGGCGGAGTGCTCGGCGAACCTGGCCCGCTTCGACGGCGTGCGCTACGGGCTGCGACTGGAAGGCGAGGGACTGCGCGGCATGTACGAGGCCACGCGTTCCCGCGGCTTCGGCGCCGAAGTCACCCGCCGCATCCTGCTCGGCACCTACGTGCTCTCGGCCGGCTACTACGACGCGTACTATCGCAAGGCGATGGACGTGCGCGCGCTCATCGCGCGTGACTTCACCGACGTGTGGGCATCGGGCGTGCACGCGCTGTTCACGCCCACCACCGCCGCGCCGGCCTTCACGATCGGTGCGATCTCCGACCCGTACGAGATGTATCTCTGCGACCTGTTCACCGTCTCGGCGAACCTCGCGGAGGTGCCGGCGATGTCGATACCCATTGGAAGGGTCGGTGGGCTCCCTGTGGGAGGACAGGTCATCGCGCCGCGTTTCGGCGAGCAGGTGATGTTCAGGATTTCCTACGCGCTCGAGTCGGAACTCGGCGGGGCGGCGCACGCATGAGCATCACGTACGAGATGATCGTGGGACTCGAGGTGCACGTGCAGCTCAAGACCCGGACTAAGGCGTTCTGCCGCTGCTCCACCTCGTTCGGCGATCACCCGAACACGAACACCTGCCCGGTCTGCCTGGCGCTGCCGGGCGCGCTCCCCGTGCTGAACGCGCGCGCGGTCGAGCTCGCGGCGCGCGCGGCGCTCGCGCTCGGGCTCGAGGTGCACGAGCGCTCCGTGTTCGCGCGAAAGAACTATTTCTATCCGGATCTTCCGAAGGGATACCAGATCTCGCAGTTCGATCGTCCGCTCGCGGAGCGCGGCACGCTCGCCATCGGCGGCGGCCGCTCGATCGGCATCACCCGCATCCACATGGAAGAGGACGCGGGCAAGTCGGTGCACGATCGCTTCGCCGGCTTCACGGCGATCGACCTCAATCGCGCCGGCGTTCCGCTCATCGAGATCGTGAGTGAGCCCGAGATTCGCAGCAGCGCGGAGGCCGGCGCGTATCTGCGCGCGCTCAAGGAGATCCTGCTCTATGCCGAGGTCTCCGACTGTTCCATGGAGGAGGGAAGCCTTCGCGTGGATGCGAACGTGAGCGCGCGACCGGTCGGCGAGCCGTCGTATCGCACGCGCACGGAGATCAAGAACCTCAACTCGTTCTCGAACGTCGAGCGCGCGCTCGAGATCGAGTACGCGCGCCACTGCGCCGTGCACGAGGCCGGCGGCTCGATCGTGCAGCAGACGATGCTCTTCGACGCGCACAAGAACGAGGTGCGCGGCGCGCGGTCGAAGGAGGGGAGCCACGATTACCGCTATTTCCCCGAGCCGGACCTTCCTCCGCTCGTGCTCGCCTCCGCGTGGATCCAGGGCGTGCGATACGGCCTGCCCGAGTTTCCCGCGGCGCGCCGCGCGCGTTACGCCGCGAGCTACTCCCTCGGCGTCGCCGACGCCGAAGTGCTCACGGCCAGTCGCGCCGTGGGAGACTACTTCGAGAAGGTCGCGTCCGCGGCCGGCGATCCGAAAGCCGCGGCCAACTGGGTGATGGGAGAAGTGCTCGCCTCGCTCAACGAATCCGGCGGCGACATCGGTGAGTTCCCCGTGAAGGCCGAGTCGCTCGGCGAGCTCATCGCCCTCATCAGGAACGGCTCGCTGAGCAACACGGCGGCGAAGACCGTGTTGGCGACCATGCTGCGGGAAGGCGGGACGGCCGCGACGATCGCGGCACGCGACGGCCGCCTGCAGATCGGCGACGACTCCGCGCTCATCGCATGGATCGACGAAGTCTGGGCCGAGCATCCGGACGAGTCCGCGCGATTCGCGGGCGGCGAGCGGAAACTGCAGGGCGTGCTGGTCGGGTTCGTGATGAAGAAATCGAAGGGCCGCGCGGACCCCAAGAAGGTCAATCAGCTTCTCGGCGCGAGAGCCGGAACGTAGAGCGGTCCCGCGATCGCACGCGTGAACGCGAGGTCGGTGTCGGGCAGGCCGAACTCGCGCGCGGCTTCGGTGTGCACCGCATCGTCGCCGCCGCGCTTCATCGCGGAGCGCCGGACGAGCTTCGCCGCGCGCAGGGCGCGATCACCCGACGGGTCGAGCTGGTACGGCTCCGACGACGCGTCGCGGACGAGAAAGTCCATCACGAAATCGAAGGAGCGCGTGAGGTAACGGCCCACCTCGCGCTCCGCGAGATCCCAGCGGCTGTTCACGGCCATCAGCGTGAAGATCCGCTGCCAGCTCTCCGTGTCGGTGACGTACACCATGCCGCGGAAAATGCGCCGGTTGGTGGGCGTGCTGAAGATCGTCGGGCTGAGGATGCGATCCAGATGCTCATCGCTGCGCGCATGATCGAGCAGGATGATTTCGTGCGCGCGCCGGGGAAACGTGTCGCCGATGTGCGTCTCGAACCGGCTCTCCCAGTAGCTGTGCCCGAGGGCGCTCGTGCTCGACGTCACCGCGAGCTGGTGCGGCACGAAATAGTTGTGCGCCACGGCGTCGGCCGCGAGATGCGCGAGATATCCGTAGCCGAACGCGCGCACCCGCTCGTCGCGCGCCTCGTCGAGGATCTCGAGCCCCACCGCCCACGAGTGGCAGTGCCGGCCGAACTTCGCGTACTTCTTCGCGATGCTCGTGTCGGCTGCGATCGAGCCGTAGAGAAAGTCGTGCGGATGCGCGCGGAGCAGTGCGGCGAGGGCAGGAGGGAGCAGCGCGGCGCTCCGCAGCACGGCCTCGCCGAGCAGGATGTGCGTGCCGGGCGTCCACGCCCACGCGACCGTCGGCACGAGCGCGATCAGCGCGACCGCGCCGACCGCGAGCAGCAGCAGACGCCCGACGAGCCTACTTCCTCTTGTCGCGCGAATCGTCGTAGGGGGAATCACGTTCGTCGTTGTTGCCGTCGTCGTCGCGGCGATCGTCGAGCGGCGCCTCGACCTGCGCCGCGCCCGTCGTGCCGCCGGCCGCCGCGGCCTTGTCTGCCCGCGACTTGCGGCGCCGCCGGCGCCGCTCACCGATCTTCTTGGCGCCCCATGCGATGCCGTCCATCGCCATGCCGCCCACTTCCACCACGGTTTCCGCGCGGCGATGCACCTTGCCCAGCAGGTCGTTGAAGTCGTCCACCCGCTTCCCGAAATCCGCGATCCGCCGATCCAGCGCCTCGTGCGCGCGCTGCACGCTCCGCCGTACGGCGAACATCGCCGCGACGAGCCCGGCGATCAGCACCAGCACCAGCAGCGTGGAAATGCCCGACGCGATGAACACGACTTGCTCGAACCAGCTTCGCACCGGCGGCACCTGCCGCATGATCACGGTGTCGTGCGCCGCGACCGCCTGAAGGAGGAACCGTGCCGCCGAACTCGCGAAAATCGTCATATGTGCATCCTAGGCCGGTGCCGGGCTCAGGGCAAGCAACATGTGTCCGGCGGTCGGCAACTCCCCGACGAATCGCGTACGTTTCACCACTCCCCTGATCACAAAAACATGGCCGCAGTGCAATTCATCGTCGAAGGCGGGAACCGGCTCTCCGGCACGATCCGGCCGAGCGGCAACAAGAACGCCGCACTGCCGATCGTCGCGGCCGCGTTGTTGACGGACCAGCCGGTCACGCTCGAGAACGTCCCGCGCATCCGCGATCTCGAGACGCTGGTCGAGCTCGTGAAATCCACCGGAGCACACGCCGAGTGGACGGACCGCAACACGCTGCGCATTCACGCGAAGGCGGTGAACGCCTCGTCGCTGGATCCCGCGCTCTGCGCCCGCATCCGCGCGTCGATTCTGCTCGCGGCTCCGCTGCTCGCGCGCTGCGGGCACGTGGAACTCTCGCCGCCGGGTGGCGACGTGATCGGCCGCCGCCGCCTCGACACGCACTTCCTCGCGCTCGAACGGCTCGGCGCCACGCACGCGTTCGACGATCGCATCGCGTTCACGACCACGGGCCTCCGCGGCGCGGACGTGTTCCTCGACGAGCCGAGCGTCACCGGCACCGAGAACGCCGTGATGGCCGCCGTCGCCGCGACGGGCGAGACCGTCCTGCGCAACGCCGCGTGCGAGCCGCACGTGCAGGATCTCTGCAACTTCCTCGTCGCGCTCGGCGCCGGGATCGAGGGAATCGGCACGAACCTCCTGCGCATCCACGGCGGCGCCGTGCTCCGGGGCGCGACGTACGCGATCGGTCCCGACCATATCGAGGTCGGCTCGTTCATCGGCCTCGCGGCCGTCACGCGATCGGCGCTCCGGATCGAGCGCGCCGGCGTCGAGCACCTGCGGTCCATCCGTCTCGGCTTCGAGCGGCTCGGCGTCGTCACGACGGTCGAGGGCGATGACTTGATCGTTCCCGCCGAACAGTCGATGGCGATCCGGAGCGACCTCGGCGGCCACGTGCCGAAACTCGAAGATCAGCCGTGGCCCGCGTTTCCCGCCGACGTCATGTCGATCGCCATCGTCACCGCGACGCAGTGCTCCGGCCTCGTGCTGATGCACGAGAAGATGTTCGAGTCGCGCCTGTTCTTCGTGGACAAGCTCGTGGGGATGGGCGCGCGCATCGTGCTGTGCGATCCGCATCGCGCGCTCGTCGCCGGCCCGGGCGTGCTGCGCGGCGCGACGGTCGAGTCGCCGGACATCCGCGCGGGGATGGCGATGCTGATCGCCGCGCTCTGCGCGAAAGGCACCAGCACGATCAACAACGTGGAACAGATCGAGCGCGGGTACGAGCGCATCGACGAGCGGCTCGGGGCGCTCGGCGCGAAGATCCGGCGAGTGGAGGTCGGCCGCACGTGACCGCGGCGTCGTCTCCCGAGCCGATTCCGCTTCGAGAGAAGGTCGAGGCGTTCGCGTCGATCGGCGTGGAGGCGTTCACGACCACGCGTACCGCCGGCGACTACGGACTCGGTGACGGCGAGCCGCCCGCGGAGACCCTCGCACGCTGGCGTGCGCTGCAGGCCGAGCTCGCGGAAATGGCACCGCGGCTCGCGAGTGCGCGACAGATTCACGGCGCGAAGGTCCTCGAGCACGGCGAAGGCTCGGACGGCTGGACGCGCCATGCCGGCGCCGACGGGCACCTGACCGTCGCCCGCGGTGTCGCGTGCGCCGTGACCGTCGCCGACTGTGTGCCCGTCTTCATTGCGCATCCGTCGGGCGCCGTCGCGCTGCTTCATGCCGGCTGGCGCGGCACTGCGGCGCGGATCGTGGAGAAGGGGATCGGTCGTCTGGTCGACCTGGGTTTCGACGCGGCGGATTTGAGGGTTCACCTGGGTCCCGCGATCTGCGGCCGCTGCTATCAGGTGGGTCCCGACGTGTTCGAGCAGCTCACGGGGTGGCAGACGATCCGCAATCGAAACGTGGACCTGCGCGCGCTGCTCGCCGAGCAGGCCAAGGAGAGCGGCGTTCGCCAGCTTTCCGCGAGCCCGCACTGCACACGCTGCGACAACGACCGATTTTTTTCGCATCGGGCCGGTGACGCCGGCAGGCAGGTGGCCGTGATCGTCTCCGCCGTGGGACTCTCCGGCTCGCCTTGACTGGGCCGCCGCCGCCAACTATTATCCTGAAGCTGAACGATGATGGATTGTTTCTTTTGGTCGCCAGCGGAATGTGGGGGAAGTTCTCCCCACATTTTTTTGTCCTCGCAAGTAACACGGAATCAACGTGAAGCAAGCACCGGAAAGCATTGTGGTTGCTGAACTTGACTCGCTCGGATTTGACCTTGTCGAACTCCGGGTTGGCGGCAGCAAAGGACGTCCGATTCTGGACGTTCGTATAGATCGGCGCGATCTCCAGAAGGTGACGGTCGGCGATTGCGAGAAGGCATCGCGGGCGATCGAGGCACGGCTCGACGCCATGCCGGATGCGATTGCGAGCCGGTACGTGCTGGAAGTGTCGTCGCCTGGAATGGAGCGGCCGTTGAAGACCGTCGCCGATTGGCGCCGCTTCACCGGACGCAATGTGAACGTGAAGAGTGCGCGGTTCGCCGCGATCGGTGGATACTCGGAAGTGGAGATCGTTGCGGTGCAGGGCGAGGAAGGGCGTGAGCAGTATCTCGTGCGCGACCTCAAGGGAAATGAGCACACGTTGGCGCCGGCGGACGTGCAGGAAGCCCGCCTCGCGTTCCACTGGAAACCGTAGGAGTCCCGGATGGCCGGTTCGACGGAAATACTTACCGCGATTCGCGAGCTCTCGCATCTGAAGCAGATCGAGCGTTCCGAATTGCACGAGCTGCTCCAGGACGGCATTCACGCAGCCCTGGCGAAGAAGCACGGTCCCACCGTGCAGGCCGAAGTGGACATCGACGACGACAAGGGCGACATCCGTATCGTCCTCCTGAAGACCGTCGTCGAGACCGTCGCCGACCCTGCGCGCGAGATCACGCTCGAGGAGGCGCGCTTCGAGGATCCCGAGTACCAGGTCGGCGATCTCATGGAAATCCCCGTCGACTTCGCCGAGTTCGGACGCTCGGCGGTGCAGGCGGCGAAGCAGCGCATCATCCAGCGCGTTCGCGAAGGCGAGCGCACGAAGATTCGCGACGAGTTCAACGACCGCGTCGGCGACCTGCTCTCCGGCGAGATCCAGCAGATCGAGCGCGGCAAGATCGTCGTCATGCTGAACAAGTTCCGCGAGGCCGAGGCGATCATTCCGTATCGCGAGCAGAACCATCGCGAGGACTACAAGCAGGGCGAGCCGATTCGCGCCGTGCTGAAAAAGATCGAAGAAACGCCCAAGGGTCCGCGCCTCGTGCTCTCGCGCGGCGACGCGATGTTCGTGAAGGCGCTCTTCAAGCTCGAAGTACCCGAGATCCAGCAGGGCATCGTCGAGATCCGCGCGTCGTCGCGCGAAGTCGGGAGCCGCACGAAGATCGCCGTGTTCTCGAAGGATGATTCGATCGATCCAGTGGGCGCGTGCGTGGGCCTCAAGGGCTCCCGCGTGCAGGCCGTCGTGCAGGAACTTGGCGGCGAGCGCATCGACATCGTGCCGTGGTCGTCCGATCCCGAGCGCTTCGCGAAGCTCGCGCTCGCGCCGGCGAAGGTCGCGCGCGTGTTCAGCGACGCGGCAACCAAGACGATTCAGGCCGTCGTGGACGAGGACCAGCTCTCACTCGCGATCGGGCGCAACGGACAGAACGTCCGTCTCGCCTCCGAGCTCACCGAGTGGAAGATCGATCTCTATTCGAGCCGCGAGTGGCTCGAGCGCGGCGGGGACGTTCCGCTCTTCGCGCCGTTGCCTGAAGAAGAGCGTGAAGAAGCAGCGGACGTCAAACTCTCGGACATCGAGGGGCTTCCGCCGGCAACCGTCGCGGTGCTCGAGGCGGGCGGCTACAAGACGCTGAACGACATCATCGACCTCGAGCGCGAGGACTTCCTCAAGCTCGCCGGCATCGCGCCGGAAGAGGCCGATCGCTTGATGGCGTTCATCAACGAGGTCACCGCGGAAGGCGGCGGCGAAGAGAATGACGCGGCCGATGCCGCTGCGCCCGAGGGCGGCGCGACGGTCTGATGGAGCGTCCGTGCTAGCGGCAAACAGCGCCGCGTGGAAGAAGGTGCTCGGACTGGCCGGGCTCGGCGTTCGGGGACGGCTCGCGGTGATCGGAGTGGAGCGGGTGAGGGAGGCAGCGGCGAAGGGCACGTTGAAGCTGGCCATCGTCGCGCGCGACGCGTCGAAGAACAGCCTCGACAAAGTCGTGCCGCTGCTGGAAGCGAAAAGAGTTCGGATCGTCGATGGAATCAGCGCGGCCTCGCTCGGCGCGGCAGTGGGCAGGGACGCAACGGCGGTGATCGGCATCGTCGACGCGCAGCTGGCGAAAGGGATTCGCGGAATCGTCGATTCCGCGCTCGCGTGAGTGTATCAGGGAGGATTGTTTGAACAAGCTTCGGGTTCATGATCTGGCGGCAGAGTTCGGCATTCCGAGCGACGAAGTCATCACGATGCTTCGGTCGCTCGAGGTCGTCGTCCGCAGTCACCTGACGCAGCTCACCGACGATCAGGTGGCGCGCGCTCGCGCCCGTTGGGAGCGCGAGAAGCGGGCACGCGCCGCGAAAGCCGCGACGTCGTCCGCCGCGCCCGCACGCCGTCGCCGCACGAGCGCCGCGTCCGCCGCCGCCGCACCAGCGACGGCAGACGAGACGGCGCCCGCCAAGCCCAAGGCCAAGACGGCCGCCAAGGGCAAGGCCAAGGCTGCGCCCGTTCCCGAGCCCGAGGCTGAGCCCGCAGCGAAGCCCGGTACGCGCCGTCGCCGCGCCGCGCCGCAGCCGACGGCCGAGGAAGTCGCCGAGGCCGCCGCGCCCGTCGAGGAGATCGTCGCACCGGAACCGCCGGCAAGGGAAGTCGCCGTCGAGAAGCCATTGGTACCGGCCGCCGCTGCGCCCGTCGAGAAGCCTGTGCCCGTTGCGCCG
>Ga0207932_1000038_pt1 | contig 40251 bp, 36 predicted proteins | sample NGESurdeep092012_FD_184480 | JGI IMG/M metagenome (GOLD analysis project Ga0207932, IMG submission 184480) | Arctic peat soil microbial communities from Barrow, Alaska - NGEE Surface sample 415-2 deep-092012 (SPAdes) | ecosystem: Environmental > Terrestrial > Soil > Wetlands > Peat ...
ACGAACGCCGGGCACCCGTATCCGTACCGCGTGCGGAAGGACGGGACCGCCCTAGCCCTCGCAAATCCCGCGCGGCCCCTGGGTCTCCCTCTTTCGGGCGGGTGGCACACCGTCGAAGAGCCGCTCGCCGCGGGCGATTCCTGGGTCGTCTTCTCGGACGGGCTCATCGAGGCGACTCGCGGAGCGACGGACGGATCCGACGAATCCTGGGGGTTCGAGCGCCTCGAGGAAGTGCTGCGCGAGGGTCCGGCCGAGAGCGCGGCCGCGCTGAAGGACCGGATACTCGACGCGCAGCGCGCCTTTACGCACCGGACGGACACCGAGGACGACCGGACGCTCCTCGTCCTCCGGATCGAGGGCTCCACTGGCGTCCTCAGCGCCGGAGCGTGAACGTGCGCGTGAAGCCGTCGGACGTGTCGGTCACGGTCACCGACACGGCGCCTTCGCTGCCGAGCGTGTAGGTTTCCACGACCTCCGGGCCGTCCGCGCGGCGTTTCACGTCTGTCGTGGAGAGCGCGCGTTCTCTGAGAGGGCGTTCGAACGGGAAGAGCACTTCGTCCCAGGGCGTGACGTCTCCGTCCGGCCGTTCGCCCGTGAGGCGGGTGCATTCGAGAAACCGAAAATGGCCCACGTTGTGAGCGGCGCGATAGCGGCGCACGACCGTCACCGGAGCCGCGCCCGCCCCCGGAAGCGCCGTGCCCTTCGGGAAAATCGCGTCGAAGACGACGTCCGTGCCCGCATCGCTCTCGCGGAAAACGCCGAAGTGGCGGGACAGCTTGTCCGAAAGCGCCCAGCCCGCCTCCCGATCGAGGAACACGGCGAGTCCCATCGCCGTCGCGGCGAAGGGATACGGCGACCGGCGGACCCGCTTTTCGCCGAAGCGCTCCTTGAGAACGCGCGTCACGAGCGGGAAGAGGGCCCCGCCCCCCACGACGTAGAGCCCCGCAATGTCGCTCCAAAGGATCGCGCCGCCGCCTTCCGGGCCGGCGAGGAGGGGCTCGACGGCTTCCAGCGAGCGCTCGACGAGCGGCGCGCACGCGGCGTAGATCTCGTCGACGGGAATAACGAGCGGCTCCTTGCCGATCGCCGCGAGATCCACGAGCACGCGCCGCGTGTTCGGGCTGAGGCTCTCCTTCTGACGCACGCACTCCTCGAGCAGGAGGGCCCTGGCTTCGCCGGCGGGCGTGCCGGCGAGCGTGCCCGCGGAGGCCCGGTCGAGGACGAGGCCGAGGATCGCCTCGTCGAAATCGTCGCCGCCGAGCCGCCGCACGCCGTTCGTCGTTACGACCTCGTTCGTCTTCCCCGTCATCCGGAGCAGCGAGGCGTCGAACGTGCCTCCCCCGAGGTCGTAGACGACGAGGTACTCGCGCTTCGGATCGGCGCGCCGGTAACGGTGCGCGTACTCGAAGCCCGCGGCAGAAGGCTCGTTGAGGAGCGCCTCCACCGCAAAGCCGCCGGCCTTGAACGCCTCGAGCGTGAGAAACCGTTGGGCCGTCGTGGCGTTCGCCGGCACCGACACGGCGGCCGTGAGCGCCTCGTCGGCCGTCAGCCCCGCGTTCGAGGCCTCGACGAGCTCGCGGTGAAGCGCGGAGAAGAATCCCGAGAGAAGCGCACCGAGAGGCAGGCGCCAGCGGCCAATCGAAAGCTCCGTCTCGGGGCCGGCCCCGTCGAGAAGCCGCTTGAGCGACCGGATGACGGTCCAGCCCGGCTCGTGCCGCACCGCGAAGGCTTCCCACCCGTAGCGCCGCTCGCCCGTCGCCTCCTCGAGGGCGACGAGAGACGGCACGAAGTCCCCGCCCTCGAAGGACACCACGGGAGTGTTCCCGCGGTCCACGAGGGCGACGACCGTGTGCGTCGTGCCGAAGTCGATGCCGAGCCTCACACCGTCCAGTTTAGTTAACATCCTTCGAATGGTGTTTTCGCGCACGGCTCTCGTCCTCGCAGGCGGTGTCCTCGCGCTTCCCGCCTCGCTCCTCGCCCAGGCCCCGGCAAAGCCCGCGGTGGCCGCGACGATGGTCGTCTCGGCGACGAAAATTTCCGAAGACGCGCTCGACGTCGCGGCTCCGGTCTCGGTGATCTCCGGAGACGAGTTGCGCCGCCGAGGCGCGAAGACCGTCGCGGACGCGCTGCAGGACGTCGCGGGTCTCGACACGGGGAGCGGTTCCGACAACGGCAACCGGCTTGCGAACATCGGGGTCTGGGGCCTGAAGGAATTCGACGCGCTCCTCGTCACGGTGGACGGCGTTCCGGCGGGTGGCCCGTTCAACCCGTCGCTCGCCCAGATTCCCGTCGAGGACATCGACCGGATCGAGATCGTGAAGGGGCCGCAGGGCACGCTCTACGGCGTCTCGGCCTTCGCCGGGATGATTCAGGTTTTCACGCGGCATCCGAAGGAAAGCGGCGGATCCCTCACGCTCGGCGGGGGTTCCTTCTCGGACAAGCACGGCAACCTCTCGTATGTGGCCGCGAATGGCGACCAGACGATCCACCTCTTCGGCACGATGGGACGAAACAAGGGCTGGCAGGACGGGACGGACGCCTCCTCGGACCGGCTCTCTCTCGGCTTCACCCAGCGCACGAAAGAGGGCTCGGTGGACGTGACCGCCTCCATCCTTCGCGACACGAGCTATTTCGGGTCGCCGCTTCCCGTCGACGGCGGGCAGCCGGTACCCGGATTCGAAATCGATCGGAACTATGCGATCGGCGGCGGACGGCTCGATCATCGCGTCTACTCGCTCGCGTCCACCGTGTCGCAGCCGCTCTCGGCGAACGTCCGCCTCGAAAACACGCTCGGCCTCACGCGCGACGAGCAGATTTCCGTGCGCTCCTTCATCGACACCGCGGACGCGGCGAGCGCCACGGCCACCGGCACGGCCCTGACGCCGCTCGAGACGACGCTCTTCGACGACGCCCGCATCGTCGCCGACTTCAGGGCCGGCGGCCGCCACCGCCTCGTGGCCGGCATCGCGTACACCTCGGGCAAGACGACCCTCGAGGGCACCGGCTTCGACTTCTCGCTTCTCACGGGGCCTCATCCCGTGGTTCCGACGCTCGATCAGGTTCCGGTCGGCGACCACCGCTCCGCGGAGGACAGCCGGACGTTCTGGGGTTTCTACCTGAACGACGAGTGGACGCCGTTCCACTCCCTCACTCTCACGTTCGGTGCCCGTTACGACCGCACTTCCGAGTCGCTCGACGCAACGGTGGCCGAAGTCGGCGCGCCCGCGCCGAACGTCGCGGCGGACAGCCGGACAGACGGGAAGTGGTCCGGCGGCGTCGCGGCGCTGGTCCGGATAGTCGACAGGCCGCAGGCGTCCGTGCTCGACGCCTTGAACGTCTACGTCTCGGCCAAGAGCAACTTGAAGCCCGCGGCCCCGAACATCCTCGAGGCCGAGAGCGCGCGCATCCTCGAGCCGGAGCGAGCCCGCTCGGGCGAGGTCGGCCTCAAGACGCGCTGGGCGCGCGGCACGCTGTCTTTCGACGTCACGTTCTTCCACATGAGCTTCGAGAACCTCGTCGTTTCGACGGCCGGCCCGGACGGCCGGCCCCTCCTGACGAATGCCGGCGAGGAACGGTTCCAGGGAATGGACGCCGAGCTCGTCTGGGCGCTTCCGAAGTTTGAGGGCTGGTCGCTCGCGGCGGGCTACGGCCACCACGACGCGACGTACGTGAACTTCTCGTTCCTCACTCCCGACGGCACGTTGCGAGTCGTGGACGGCATGCGGCTGGAGCTCGTGCCCCGGGACCTCTGGAACGCGCGCGTCTCGTACGCCCCGAAGGCGGGCCTCGGCATCTGGGGCGCCGTGCGCCATCAGGGCGTCCGGCCGCTGACGCGGCGGAACACGTTCTACACGGACTCTTTCTACGAGTGGGACGCCGGGGCGTCGTGGGAGTTCTCGTGGGGGCGCGTGTCGCTCGTCGGCCGCAATCTCGGCGACGACCGCCACTACACTTCCGACAGCGAGATCGGAGACAGCCAGTTCTACGTCGCGCCGCCACGGCGGTTCGTCGGGGAACTTACTCTGAAGTTCTAGCGAAGGCCCTTATCGCGAGCGTAGGGAGTCCGCACCAGGCGGCTGGGAAGGGATAGCCCTTTGCCGGAATGAGGAAAGCTCCTTGAGCAGAAGGGCGATCGTAACCAGATAGATCAGCGCGACCGCGAGCGGCATGGCAGTAAACCGATGCGCTGGCAGTACATACCAGAGAACAACGAGGACCAGGGCGCGCACCAGGGGATGGAACATCAGGACGCGTGAGCCATAGCTCCAGCCGATCGAAACAAAATGCAAACTCATACCGATGCCGAGAGTGAGCGGCACGAGCTGGGGATTCGTGTGGAATGCAGGAATGGTGATTGCCCAACCGACGGCGACGTTGACGAACCCCACCGTTCCCGCGTTTGCAACCGGACTTTCTTTCACCATGATGTTGCTTCGCGTGGGGCGCTGTAACAGGAGAGCCAGAGGGAAGAGCAGGCCGGTCGTGACAAATGCAACCAGGCACCACGTGGTGGGAGACGCATACAGCCCGAGCACGGAGAGCGCAGCCCAATAGATCGCGCCGGCGGCGGGGGCGGCGATTCCCCCGCCCGCCAGAAGAGCAAGGCGTTCGCGTTCCATGCTCAGCTGATCAATGAAGTTCGGCGTCAGGGGCGCTCCTTGAGGACGAAGCTCGGACGTCTACCTTCCCGGCCGCTCCAGCTCGACGCCGGACGCGACGAGGCTCAGCTCCTTCTGGTCGCCCTTGATCGCGTCGGGCTTGCCGCCGGGCGTCTCTCCGGCGTAGTGTTTCGCCTTCGCCTCGGGGATCGTCTTCAAGCTGAAGACGCCTTCCATGACGGCCGTCGCGCCCGCGGAGTCCTTCGGGACGAAGAAGCCGTAGTCCTTGAACGTCACGCGGACGGACTCGTCGCCGGACTTGAGGACCATCCAGCAGCCCTTTTCCTGGCAGACGGAGGAGACGACGCCTTCGGTCTTGACGGTCTTGCCGGACCAGGCGGCCGGGTCCTTCACGAGGTCGGCGAGGGCGACCTTCGGCGAGTCCCCGAGGGGCGCGCCGAACTTGCCGGCGGTGGCGAGGAGGGAGAGCGGGAGGAGGAGCAGGAGAGCGGGTGCGATTCGTTTCATGGGAATGAATCTTAGCCGAGGCGCGTTAGGATGGCTGTTCGAGAGGAGATCCCAGATGCCCACCGAGCTGCCCCCGCGGTCCTTCGATTCCCCCCAGCCGATCAGCCCGTCGGCGGCGGTCGCGATTCCCGCGTTCCTCGCGCGCGTCTATGCCTGGATGGCCGCGGGCCTCATGACGACGGCCCTCGCCGCTTTCCTCACCGTCTCGAACCCGGCGATCTTCAACGCCATCTTCGGAAACCGCCTCGTGTTTTATGGTCTCCTCTTCGCCGAGCTCGGCCTCGTCGTGTGGCTGTCCGGCCTCGTCGGGAAGCTCTCGTCGGGCGCGGCCTCGGCCGTGTTCCTCTTCTACTCCGCCCTGAACGGCTTGACGATGGCGGCCATCTTCGTCATCTACACGGGCTCCTCCATCGCGTCGACGTTCGCGGTCGCGGGCGGCACGTTCGCGGCCATGAGCGTCTATGGGCTCGTCACGAAGCGCTCGCTCGACGGCGTCGGCTCGTTCGCCTTCATGGGCCTCATCGGCGTCATCATCGCCTCGGTCGTGAACCTCTTCCTGAAGTCCGACATGCTCGGGTTCGTCCTGAGCTGCGCGGGCGTGATCGTGTTCGTCGCGCTCACCGCGTACGACACACGCAAGCTCAAGATGATGGCGGCCACGGTCGACGCCCGGTCCGAAGAAGGGCGCCGCGGCGCGATCTCCGGCGCGCTCGCGCTCTACCTGGACTTCATCAACCTGTTCCTCATGATGCTCCGGCTGTTCGGGAACAGAAGGTAAGCGCATCTCGGACCCGGGAACGTTCGACTCGTTCCTCGCGTGGGCCGTGTCCGTGGTGGGAATCGCCACCGGCGCGGCCTATGTTCCACAAGCCGCGCGCATCTGGCAGCGGAAGAGCTCCGAGGACGTCTCCATGCTCACGTACGCGATGTTCCTGGGCGGCCAGGTCATCTACCTCGTCTATGGAATCCGCTTCCACCAGCCTCCGATCGTGATCGGCATGGCGGCGAACATAGCGGGCAGCCTCGCCGTCATCCTCTCCGCGCTGCGTTTCCGCAAGGCTGCGTGACGATCCTCCCGTCCCCGCCCGGGGCCGACGCGTATCTCGCCGTCGACAAGCGGCCCGGCATCGCGGTACACGGCCCCGGCGGCCTCCTCGGCGTGCTGCGCGAGCAGTTCGGCCCGGAGCTCGCGCTCGTCCACCGGCTCGACAAGGAGACGTCGGGCGTCCTCCTCCTCGCGCGGAACGCGGAGGCGCTTCGCGCCGCGCACAGGGCCTGGCCGACGAACGTCGTGAAGACCTACCTCGCCGTCACGAGAGGTGTCCCCGATCCTCCCGAGGGGCGCGTGGACGCTCCGTTGCTCGAGCACCGCACGTCGCGGCCGGACCTTCTGAAGCGCGCTGTCAAAGCGGCCTACGGCCCTTCGCGGGCGGGACACCTCCTCTCGGGCCGCCGCGTGCTCGCGATCCAGCCCCTGCCTCCGCCCGGCCGAACCGCCGTTCATCCGGCGGGCCGCTCGGCCGCGACGCGCTATCAGGTGCTCGAGGACCGCGGCGCGACGGCTCTCGTCGAGCTGGTCCCCGAGACGGGTCGCATGCACCAGCTCCGCATTCACCTGCTGCACCTCGGCACGCCGCTCCTCGGGGACCTCGCTTACGACCCGGGGCGCAAAGGCGGCGATCCTTCGCCGCTGCTGCACGCGGCGCGTCTCGTCTGGACGGATCCTCCCGGAATGCCCCCCGGCACGACATGGACATGGGAGGCGCCGCGCCCCACCCCGGCCGTTCCTGGGCCATGATGCGGGCGTGACGGAGACGACGCTTCCCCCCGAGACGCTCGCCGCGCTCGCCGCGCTCACGGGGGAGCGGCCGCTGGTCGTCTTCGACCTCGAGACGACGGGCGCCGACCGGCTGACGGACCGGATCGTCGAGATCGCGGCCCTCCGTTTCGGCCCCGGCGGCGCCGTGGCCGTGTGGGAATCCCGCGTGAACCCCGGCGTGAAGATCCCCCGCGAGTCCACGCGCGTCCACGGGATTTCCGACGCCGACGTGGCCGGCGCGCCGTCGTTCCCCGAGATCGCCGGGCAGATCCTGGAGTTCTTCGGCGACGCCGACCTCGCGGGATACAACGTGCGCTCCTTCGACGTCCCCGTGCTCCTCCGCGAGTTCGCGCTCGCGAACCTCGTCTTCCCGATCGAGAGCCGCCGCGTCATCGACATGCAGGCGATTTTCTTCAAGAAGGAGCCGCGCGACCTCTCCGCGGCCGTGCGCTTTTTCGCCGGGCGCGAGCACGCGGGCGCGCACGCGGCGCTCGCCGACGTCATCGCGTCCGCCGAGGTGCTCGCGGGCCAGCTGAGGCGCTACCCGGACCTTCCGCGCGACGTCGAGGGGCTGCACGAGATCTCGCGGCCGCCCGAGGGGCGCTTCGCGGACCCCGACAAGCGCTTCCTCTGGCGGGACGGAGAAATTGTGTTCGCCTTCAGCGAGCACCGCGGCAAGACGCTGGCCGAGGTCGCCGAGAAGCACCCGGGATTCCTCGACTGGATGCTCACGAAGAGCTTCTCCGAAGAGTCCAAGCAGATCGCCCGCGACGCGCGCAAAGGCGTGTTCCCGAGAAAAGCATGAGCGCGCCCCGTGAGCCGCGCGGCCTCGCGAGGCGGCGGAGCCGGACGGCGCGGATCGCCCTCCTCGCGCTCGGATGGGTTCTCCTCGTGATCGGGATCATCGGGGGCCTGCTTCCCGTGATCCAGGGATGGCCCTTCGGCGTCGCCGGCGCGGCGATCCTCTACGTTGAGAGCCGATGGGTGCAGCGCAAGGTGCGCCGCTTCAGGCAGCGGTACCCGCGGTTCGAGCGCACCTGGCTCCGGGCGCGCGCCTGGTTCAAGGAACGCCGGCGCGCGCGCCGGGCAAAGGCGGAAGACAAGACGAAAGCCAAGGCAAACGCCGCAGCCGCGCGCTGACGACTCTCGTCCCTCAGTCCATCTGTCGGCGGAGGAACGTCGGGATGTCGAAGATGTCCTCGCGCGGGTCGCGCATGTTGATGAGGTTGACGCCGTACCCGTGATCTTCCGGAGCCGGCACGTCCGGCGCCGTGCGCGCTCGCTCGCGATCCCTGTCCCGATCGCCCCGATCTCCCCGCTCCGCCGCGGGACGGGCGCCGTTCGGCGTCACCGGGAGGGAGACCTCGCGGCGCGAGGCGAGCGCCGCGGGCGCATCGAAGCCCGTCGCGATGACGCTGATCTTGACTTCGTCCTTCATGTCCTTGTCCTGAACGAGGCCGAAGATGACGTTCGCCTCCTCGTCGGCCGCCGCCTGGATGATCGCGCAGGCCTCGTTCACCTCGGCGAGCGTCAGGTCCTCGCCCCCCGTCACGTTGATGAGGATCGCGCGGGCGCCCTGGATGGACTGCTCTTCGAGGAGCGGATTCGAGATCGCGCGCTGCGCGGCCTCGACCGCGCGGTGCTCACCGGAGGCGGTGCCCGTCCCCATGAGGGCCATGCCCATGTTTTCCATGACCGTCTTCACGTCGGCAAAGTCGAGGTTCACGACGCCGGGCACGGTGATGAGATCGCTGATGCACTGCACGGCTTGCCGGAGGACGTCGTCCGCGATGCGGAAGGCCTCCCACGTCGTCACGTTGCGGTCTACGAACGAATAGAGGCGCTCGTTCGGAATCGTGATGAGCGTGTCGACGTACTCGCGCAGCTCGGCGATGCCGTCCTCGGCATAGCGCAGCTTGCGCCGGCCTTCGAAGGAGAAGGGCTTCGACACGATGGCGACGACGAGCGCGCCCGCCTCGGACGCGAGCCTCGCCACGACCGGAGCCGCGCCGGTGCCCGTTCCGCCGCCCATCCCGGCCGTCACGAAGACCATGTCCGAACCCGTGAGGACCTGGGTGATCTTCTCGGCATCCTCGAGCGCGGCGTTGCGTCCGACGTCGGGGTTCGACCCCGCGCCCATGCCGCGCGACGTCGTCAGGCCGAGCTGCAGCTTCGTCGCGGCCCGATTCACGCGCAGCACCTGGAGGTCCGTGTTCGCGGCCACGAAATCGATCCCCTTGATGCCGGCCTGGATCATCCGGTTGACGGCATTGCCGCCACCCCCGCCGACGCCAACGACCTTGATCTTCGCGGGAGGAACGTCGTCATTCAGGGAGATGGGAAGCGACGCGTGGGGCTCGTCGTCGAAAAGGATCATCTTCTTTCCTCCATCGATATCACAGAGCGGTGGACGCGGGGAACAAGTTCTTGAGGGAACCTTTGAGTTTGTCGAAAAGTCCCGGACCGGTGCCGCGCGAGCGCCTCTTCGGGGCGGCGGCTCTGCCGCGCCCGTACAGCAGGAGGCCCGCGGCGCAGGCCCACTCCGGCGAGGCGACGACGTCCGTCAGTCCGCCGAGACCGCGGGGCACGCCCCGGCGCACCGCCACGCCGAGGACCTGCTCGGCCACGTCGAGGATGCCGTCCAGTTCGGCGCCGCCCCCCGTGAGGACGAGGCCGGCGCGCAGCTCGCTGGCCGGCACTTCCCGGACCGACTCTTCCCAGAGCAGCGTGAGGAGCTCCTCGGCGCGCGGCTGGAGGATCTCGGCGATCTCGCGCCGCTTGACGGGGTGGACGCCGCGGCCGCCCGTCAGAGGCACGTCGATCGACTCGCTCTCGTTCACGAGGGCGGCCATCGCCGCGCCGTACTTGCGCTTCAGGCGTTCGGCGTCGGGCACCGGCGTCTTGAGGACGACCGCGAGGTCGTTCGTGAAATGGTCCCCGCCCACGGGCAGGACCGACGTGTGCGCGAGGGCGCCATGCCGCCAGACGGCGATCTCCGTGGTGCCGCCCCCGATGTCCGCGAGGACGACGCCCAGCTCCTTCTCGTCGGGCGTCAGAACGGCCTCCCCGGCCGCGAGCGGCTCGAGAACCATCTCGAGCACCTCGACGCCCGCCCGGTTCACGCAGTTCAGGAGGTTCTGCGTCGTGGCGACCGGCACCGTGATCACGTGGACGTCGGCCTCGAGCCGGCTCCCCACCATCCCGAGCGGATCGGCGACGCCGTCCTGTCCGTCCACGACGAATTCGCGCGGGAGCACGTGGAGGATCTCGAACTCCGAGGGGATCGGCACCGAGCGCGCCGCGTCGAGCGACCGCTGAATGTCCTCGCGCGTGATCTCGCGGTTCTTCGCCGCCACCGCGACGACCTGACGGCTGTTGAACGACTTCACGGCGGGGCCGGCGACGCCCACGACGGCGCGCTCGATCTGGGCGCCCGCCATGATCTCGGCCTCCTCCGTCGCGCGTTTGATCGCATCGACGGTGGCGGGCACGTCGATGATCGCGCCCTTGCGCGCGCCCTTGTGCGCGGCCGTTCCCTTTCCGATGATGTCGACGCGGCCCGACGCGTCCTGCTCCGCGATGAGCGCGCAGACCTTGGTCGATCCGATGTCGAGGCTGACGAGGTACGACGCAGGTTTGGACATTCGGGGGTCCTCTCAGGTCTTCCCGCGCCCGGAGTCACCGGGCGCTTTGAGCACGATACGGCCCGCGAAGCGCAGGTCCGCTTCCGTCGCGGACAGGGCGTGGCGGTCGAGTTCGGGGCGAAGGGCGAGGAACGCGCGCCACAGCGGCGCGGCTTTCCCCGGTTCAACGGCGTCGGGACCGAAAAGGAGACGCGCCCGGGCGACGCGGTCCGTCACGGCGAAGCCCTCGGGCACGAGGGCCACGTCCGAGACGCGCGCGAGGAGCGCGGGGTCTTCCGCGCGGATCGCCTCGAGGAACGCCGATCCCCGCGCGAGCGCCGCGGCGTCGGACGCGCCGGAGAGGACGACGAAGTCGTCGCTTTTCGACAGGGCGCGCCCGGAGTAGGGGCCGGTGAAGCTGCCGCCGCGGTCGATGGTCCACAGCTCCCCGTCCTTGTCGGCGCGCGCGACGAGCGCGACGGGAGGTCGCGCGACGACGCGCACGGCGATCGTGTCCGGCACGATGCGGCGCGCCGACGCGGCCGCGACCCACGATTTTTTCGAGAGCTCGGCCACCGGCTGCTCGAGATCGAGAAAGAGGAGCGGACGCCCGATCCAGGCGTCCGTCAGCTCCTCGGTCTCCGCCCGGCGGGCCTCCGGCACGCCGTCCATGACGACCCGGTTCACGGCGAAGCGCGGATGCGCGCGAAGGACGACGAGGCCTGAGAGCGCGAACGTCGCAGCCGCGAGGACTGCGAGCGTGGGCAGGACGAGCCGGCGCCCCGGACGCCGCCGGCTGGGGCGGACGGTGCGGTACGCGGGAGGGCGGTAAAAGGAGCTCAGGCCTTCCCCTCCTCTCTCAGGAAGTCCTCTCCGAAGTGCAGCACGTCGCCGGCCCCCATCGTGATGAGGAGATCGCCTTCGCAGAGCTCGGCCCGGAGGGCGGGCAGGATTTCCGCGCGGTCCGCGAGGAAACGCGCGGCGCGATGCCCGCGTGCCGTCGCGGCGTCGGCCACGAGGGCGCCCGTCACGCCCTCCACCGGCGCCTCGCGCGAGCCGTACACCGGCGTCACCAGCAGGACGTCCGCGTTCAGGAACGCCGCTCCGAACGCCGGCGCGAAATCCTTCGTGCGGGAATAGAGATGCGGCTGGAAGAGCGCGACGACGCGGCGGTCCGGGTACGACTGGCGGGCGGCCGCGAGCGTCGCCGCGACTTCGGTCGGGTGGTGCGCGTAGTCATCGATGACGATGACGCCGGCGCGCTCCCCCTTCTTCTCGAAGCGCCGGATGACGCCTTTGAATTCCTCGAGCGCGCGCGCCGCGATCCCGAACGGAATCGAGAGCTCGCGCGCGATCGCGAGCGCTCCGAGCGCGTTTTTCACGTTGTGGAGGCCCGGCATCCTGAGCGCGACGGGCCCCATGAACTCGCGGCCGGCCGTCGCGATGAAGCGCGAGCCGGTTCGCTCGAGCACGAGGTCGCGCACCGTGACGTCGGCCTGGGGCGTGAGTCCGAACGTGACGACGCGGCGCGACACGAGCGGGCGTATCTCCTGCACGTTCGGGTCGTCCAGGCCGAGGATCGCGGCGCCGAAGAAAGGCACGCTGCGCGCGAAGCGCGCAAACGTCTCCTGGATGTCCGCGAGGTCGCGGTACGTGTCCAGGTGCTCGAGGTCGATGTTGTTGACGAGCGCCAGCATGGGCGAGAGCGCCAGAAACGATCGGTCGAACTCGTCGGCCTCGGCCACGAGATACTCCCCGTGCCCGAGCCGCGCGGTCCCCACCTCGCGCATCCGGCCCCCCACGATGATCGTGGGATCGAGGCCCGCCGCCATGAGGATCGCGCCCGTCATGGACGTCGTCGTGGTCTTGCCGTGCGTGCCGGCGATCGCGATGCCGCGCTTGACACGCATGACCTCGGCGAGCATCTCCGCCCGTTTGATCACGGGGATTCCGGCGGAGCGCGCGGCCGCCACCTCCGGGTTGCTCTCGTGGACGGCGCTCGAGTAGACGACGACGTCCGCGCCGGCGACGTTCTCGGCGCGATGGCCCTGGTGGACCTTGATGCCGAGGCCGACGAGGCGCTCGGACGTCTCGCCGAGCGCGAGGTCCGAGCCAGTCACTTCCAGACCCACGCTTTTCAGGAGCTCGGCGAGACCGCACATGCCGATGCCCCCGATGCCGACGAAGTGGAGGCGCTTCACGCGAAGAAAGTTCACGCGGCCTCCACTTCGAAGAGAAGATCGCACAGGCGGGAGGCCGCATCCGGCGCGGCCGAATGGCGCGCGGCCTCGCCCATCGCGAGGAGCCGTAGCGGGTCGCCCAGGAGACCCGAGAGAGCGGCCGCCAGGGACTCCTCCGTCGCCTCCGCCTCCGTGACGACGACAGCGGCGCCCTCCGATTCCAGGGCCCGCCCGTTCGCCTCCTGATGCCCATGCGTCGCGGCCGCGAACGGCACGAGGAGGGCCGGGCGTCCGGCCGCCGCGACTTCCGCAACGGTCATCGCGCCCGCGCGCGCCACGATGAGATCGGCGGCCGCGTATGCCGCGGCCATGTCGTCGAGGAACTCGTGGACGAACGCGCGGTCGCCCGAGAGCCCCCGCTTCCCGTAGGCCGTCACGACCTCGCCGGCGCGGCCCTTCCCCGCCTGGTGGACGACGTCGAACGCGATTCCCCTGGCCGCGACGCGAGCGAGCGCGCCCGGCATGAGCCGATTCAGGATCTCGGCGCCCTGGCTGCCGCCCACGACGAGGACCCGCAGCCGCCGTTCCTTCGACCTCGAGACGAGAGAGGGAATCTCGAAGAACGCGGGACGGACGGGGTTGCCCGTGACGATCGCCCCCGGCAGCGCCGCCGCGCCGCGGACAGTTCCGACTGCGATGCGGCGCGCGAGACGCGCCAGGATCCGGTTCGTGAGACCCGGAATGGCGTTCTGCTCGTGGATGAGCGTCGGAATTCTCCGGGCCCATGCCGTGGCCACGAGCGGGCCGGAGGCGTAACCGCCCACGCCGACGACCGCGCGGGGCGCGTGCCGGGCGAGGAGGCGCAGGGAGTCGAGGAACGCGAGGGGGAGCGTGCGGAGACCGTCGAGACGCGCGCGCCAGCCCTTGCCGACGAGCCCCTTCGCGCGCACGAGCTCGAGAGGAAAGCCGGCCTTCGGCACAAGCGTCGTCTCGAGCCCGCGCGCCGTTCCCACGAACACGATCGACGCGCCGGGCCGGCGGCGCCGGATCTCGCCCGCGAGCGCCAGCGCCGGGAAGACGTGCCCGCCCGTTCCCCCGCCCGCGATGAGAAAGCCCCGCTCGGTCATAAAGCCCGCTCCGTCATGATGCGTGCTGCGAGAGGTTGAGAAGAATCCCGACCGCGAGGAGATCGGCCCAGAGCGCCGATCCGCCGTACGAGAGAAACGGCAGGGGGATTCCCTTCGTGGGAAGGAGCGAGAGCACGACGGAGATGTTGACGAGGGCCTGCACGACGATCATCACCGAGAAGCCGATCCCGAGCAGCCGGCCGAAGGAGTCCGGCGCGTTCACGGCGGCGCGCACGCCGCGCGCGAAGAGGAACCCGAACAGCGCGAGCACCGTCACGCAGCCGAGGAGTCCCAGTTCCTCGCCCACGATCGCGTAGATGAAATCCGTGTACGGGTAGGGAAGAAAGAAGAGCTTCTGCTTCCCGTGCCCGAGGCCGAGGCCTGTGACGCCCCCTGTGCCCACGGCGATGAGCGACTGAATCGCGTGAAAGCCCTTGCCGAGCGGGTCCGCCTCCGGGTGCAGGAAGGCGAGGAGACGGTCGCGCCGGTACTGCGCCATCCACACGTAGGCCGAGAGCGTGGGCACGAGCAGGAGCGCCGACACGAGAAAGTACCTCAAGGGCAGGCCGGCGAAATAGAGCATCGCGGCGGCGATCACGAAGTACGTCAGCGCGGTTCCGAAATCGGGCTCGAGGAGAACGAGGCCCGCGAAGAGAGCGACGAGCCCGACGATCGGCAGCAGGGTCCGCGTCGGGTGGGTGATCTCCCCCTCCCGCCGCGAGAGGAGCGCCGCGAGCGCGATGACGAGCCCGATCTTCGCGAACTCGGAGGGCTGCACCGACTTGATGACGCCGAGGGACAGCCAGCGCCGCGCGCCGTTCACGGGAGCCTGCAGGAGGACGGCGACGAGCGACCCCGTCAGGAGGACGAGCCCGGCTGTGACGAGGCGCGGGTCGTTCAGGCGGCGGTAGTCGATCGACATCACCAGGAACGCGAGGACGCCGCCGATGACGACGGCGACCGTCTGCTTGATCACGAAGAAGTACGCGCCCGCCGGGGCGCCGGAGGTCGGCAGGTAGATCTGCATCGCCGACGCGCTGTAGATCATGAGGAGACCGATCAGCATGAGCAGCACGACGGATCCGAACAGGAGGCGGTCGAACGCCAGCTTCCGCGCCATCAGCGCCTCCCCGCCGCCAAAGGCTCGGGCAGCGCCTTCACGAGCGCCTCGAACACCTCGCCCCGATGCTCGAAGTCGCGGAACTGGTCGAACGACGCGCACGCCGGTGACAGGAGAACCGCGTCTCCCGGCGCGGCGTGCCTCACGGCGTCCTCGAGCGCCTTCTCCAGCGTGCCCGCGACCTCGAGCGCGACACCCGGCAGGCCGCCGAGCGCCTTCGCGATGGCCGGTGCCGCTTTTCCGATCGCGAGAATGCGCCGCGCCTTCCGCGACGCCAGGGGCCCGAGGCGTGCGAAATCGTCGCCCTTGTCCTTCCCGCCGAGAATGAGGTGCACCTTGCCGTCGGGGAACCCCTCGAGGCTCTTCAGCGTGGCGTCCACGTTCGTGCCCTTCGAGTCATTCCAGTAGCCGACGCCGTTCACCGTGCGCACGAGGGCTGTTCGATGCGGGAGCCCGCGGAACGTCCGCAGCGTCTCGACGGCCGCCTCGGGCGTGACGCCGAGCGGCAGCGTCGCGGCAAGCGCGGCGAGCGCGTTCTCGACGTTGTGCGTGCCGGGAAGCGCAAGGTCCGACCGTTTCGCCACGACGCGGGGGCCCTTGCCCGTCACGTCGGCGACGAAAAGGTCGTCGGCGAGCCACGCACCCATTCCCGGCGAGCCGCGGCGCGAGAAGGCGAAGCGCCGCGCCCGCGGGCGGATGCGCGCGACGAGCGGGTCGTCCGCATTCAAGACCGCGACCTGCGCCTCGCGCTGGTTCTCGAAGATCCGCGCCTTGGCGGCGCCGTAGTCGTCGATCGAGCGGTAGCGGTCGAGATGGTCGGGCGTCAGATTGAGATGCACGGCCACGTCGGGCGCGAAGCGCCGGATGCCTTCGAGCTGGAAGGACGACAGCTCCACGACCCACGTGCGTGGCACCGTGCCGCTTCCGTTCGCGCCTTCTTTCGTCGCGAAGTGGATCCAGGGCGTCCCGAAGTTGCCGCAGGCGACCACATGGTGGCCCGCGCCCTTGAGGAGCGCCGCCGCGAGCGCCGTCGTCGTGGACTTTCCGTTCGTGCCGGTGACGCCGACGACGACTCCCGGCAGGAGGCGCGACGCCAGCTCGATCTCCGCGACGACGGGCAGGGCGCGGGCCCGCGCCGCGTCGAAAACAGGAAGCGTCAGCGGGATGCCGGGCGACACGACGACGAGGTCGACTCCGTCGAGGAGCGACTCGGGATGCCCGCCGAGGACGTACCGCACGCCCGGGCGCTCGGCGAGGCCCACGAGGTCCGGCTTCGCGTCCGTGCCGACGACCTCCACGCCGCGCTCGACGAGCGCCGTCACGGCGGCGCGGCCCGAGCGCGCGAGGCCGAAGACCGCCGCGGAGCGGATCTCGGGAAGGTCGGGTCCCAAGGACAGCGTCATCGGAGCTTCAACGTCGAGAGCGCGAAGAGCGCGAAGAGGATCGCGATGATCCAGAAACGGATGACGACCTTCGATTCCGGCCACCCGGCGAGCTCGAAGTGGTGATGGAGGGGCGCCATCTTGAAGATGCGCTTGCCGCGCAGCTTGAAGGAGCCCACCTGCAGGATCACGGAGACGGCTTCGACGACGAAGAGGCCGCCCACGAGAACGAGCAGGATTTCCTGCTTGATGAGGACGGCGACGGTCCCGAGCGCCGCGCCGAGAGCGAGCGAGCCCGTGTCGCCCATGAAGACTTCGGCCGGGTGCGAGTTGAACCACAGGAAACCGAGCGACGCGCCCACGATGGCCGCGCAGAACACCGCGAGCTCGCCCGTGCCCGGCACGGACGGCACGAGGAGGTAACTCGCGGTCTTCGCGTTGCCCGCGATGTACGCGAGGATCGCGAGGGTGGCCGAAGCGACGAGCGTGGCTCCGATCGCGAGACCGTCGAGGCCGTCCGTGAGGTTGACGGCGTTCGACGAGCCGACGACGACGATCGTCGCGAGAAGGATGTAGAAAACCCCGAGGTCCGGGTGGACGTTTTTCAGGAACGGGAGCGCGATGTGCGTCGCGTCCGTGCGCGCGTCGAAAAGCTTCACCGACGCGCACGCGACGCCGAGCCCGATGACGGTCTGCAGGACGAGCTTCTGGCGGCCCGAGAGGCCACGGTTGTTCCCGCGCGACACCTTTCGCCAGTCGTCACCGATGCCGATGAGCATCGCGAGGACGGTCGCGGCGAGGGCGACCCACACGTAGCGGTTCGAGAGATCGGCGAATACGAGGGTGGGGACGACGATCGCCAGGTTGATGAGGACGCCGCCCATCGTGGGCGTGCCCGCCTTCACGTGGTGGCCCTTCGGCCCTTCCTCGCGAATCGACTGACCGATCTGCCGGGCGCGCAGCCACTGGATGAGCGCCGGGCCGAGGAAAATGGAAAGGAGGAGCGCCATCAACGCCGCGTTCGCCGCCCGAAACGTGATGTAGCGGAATACGTTCAGAAGCGGGAACCGGCCGTGCAGCGGGTAGAGCAGCCAGAGGATCATCGCGCCGCCTCCGCGCGTTCCTCGAGGAGCGCGCGCGCCACGAGGCGGTCGTCGAAGGGCAGCTTGCGGCCACCCACGACCTGATGCGTCTCGTGCCCCTTCCCCGCCACGAGGACGACGTCCCCCGCCCGTGCGAGCCGGAACGCCTCGGCGAGCGCCTCGCGGCGGTCCACGACGTAGCGCGCGGTCTTCCCCGCCGCCTCCACGCCGGCGCGCACGTCCCGGAGGATCGCCTCGGGATCCTCGGACCGCGGGTTGTCGGAGGTGACGATGACCTCGTCGGCGAGGAGCGCCGCGATGCGGCCCATCTCGGGGCGCTTGCCCTTGTCGCGGTCGCCACCGCAGCCGAACACGGCGATCACGCGGCCGCCGCGCGCCGCGGCGATCGTGCGCACTGTCTTCAGCACACCCTCGAGGGCGGCGGGCTTGTGCGCGTAGTCGACGAGGACCGTCAAGCCGAGCGCGTTCGGCACGGCCTCGAGGCGGCCCGGGACGCGCGCCACGGCACCCAACCCTTCCGAGATCTCGCCGGGCGAAAGGCCGAGGGCGAGGCCGGCGGCAGCCGCGGCGAGCAGGTTCTCGGCGTTCGGACGGCCGAGGAGAGGGGAATTTATTGTAAATAGGGTTGGGGTCGAGACGTCGAGCCGGGTTTCGGTCGTCGTGAGGGTCGCGCGCCCGACGACGGTCGAGAAAAGGCCCCTGCCCAAGCGCTCGACGGCCTCGGCCCGCTCTTTCCCCTCTTCCCCTTCTAAGAAAAAACCAACGGTTCGTCCTGCGTCCAGTCTGCTCGCGAGGCGCCGGCCATATTCGTCGCCGAGATTGACGACAGCCTTTCCCTTCGGCTTGAGCAAGCCGAAGAGGCGGGTTTTCGCTTCGAAGTAGTCGTCCATGTCGCAATGGAAGTCGAGGTGCTCGCGCGAAAGGTTCAGAAAGACCGCGACGTCGAACGCGCAGCCCGCGAGGCGCTCGAGGACGAGCGCGTGCGAGGAGCACTCCATGATCGCCGCGGTGCCGCCGCCCGTGACGAGCGCCTGGAGCATGGGCTGGAGCTCCGTGGCTTCGGGAGTCGTGTGGGGCGAGGCGATGGCCGCCGCGTTGCCGTCCGCGCCGCGATAAACGATCGTGCCGAAGAAGCCGCGCTTCCGGTGACGCCCCGCGAGAAGACCCTCGAGAAGGTACGTCGTCGTCGTCTTGCCGCTCGTCCCGGTCACGCCCACCATGACGAGCCTCTCCGACGGCCTCCCCGCGAGGAGCGCCGCCATGAGGCCCGCCGAGCGCCGCGGGTTCTCGACCTCGAGATACGGCACGGAGGCGGCCGCCGGCGCGGGCGCGAGACCGAGCGCTGCCACGGCCCCGCGCGCCACCGCATCGGCCACGAAGCGCCGGCCGTCCGCCTTCAGGCCGGGAAGCGCGGCGAAAAGCGTCCCCGGAGCCGCCGCGCGCGAGTCGTGCGTGACCGCGAGAACCTCGGGGTCCCCGGGGGGGCCCGTACGATGGTGCGGAACGTCCGCCGCGAGCGCGGAGAGCTTCATGGCGTGTTTCCCGCCGCGTGCGCCGGCGCGAGAACGAGCGCGCATGCGCCGCCCCGCTCGGCGAGCGCGCCCGCGGACGGCTCCTGGGACACGACGAAACCGGTTCCCGAAACGTGCGCCGCAAGCCCGCGCGCCGCGAGAAGTTTCACCGCGTCGCGCGCGCTCCGGCCGGAGACATCCGGCATGCGATCCTCGGCATCGCCCCCGCGCTCCAGACGATTCGACGCGGGCACGAGGTCATCGGCGTGGAGACGGGCGCTGAGCGCGGCGGTCGCGGCCCCCTCGGCGAGGTCCGCGGTGAGGACGGACGGACGCGTCGTCCCGACCGGAGCCGAGGGCTCGCGCAGGATCCGGAGAGTGTCCGCGCCGATCGCGGCGAACACGGGCGCCGCGACTTCGCCGCCGTACGTCCTTCCCTTCGGCTCGTCCACCACGACGGCGATCACGACGCGCGGACAGTCGGCGGGAGCGAACCCGATGAACGACGCCACGTACTTCTCCCGGGAGTAACCCCCGCCCGGCACCGCCTTCTGCGCCGTGCCGGTCTTGCCGGCGGTGGTGTAGCCCGGAATCGCGGCCGCTTTTCCCGTTCCCATCTCGACGACCCTCTGGAGGAGGACCCGCATCACGCGTGCCGTCTCCTCGCTCATGAGGCGCTGCGGCGCCGGGCGTTTGATGCTCCGTTCCGGCGCACCCGAAATCTGAATCGCATCCACGATGTGCACCGCGGGAAGCACGCCGCCGTTCGCGATCGCCGCGTAGGCTCGCGCCATCTGCAGGACCGTGACGCCGATCTCCTGGCCGAACGCCATCGTCGGCAGCGTGAGAGCGCTCCAGCCGGCCTTGTCCTGGAGGATGCCCGCGGTCTCGCCTTCGAGCTCGATGCCCGTCTTCTGGCCGAATCCGAAGTCGCGGACCGCCTTGTAGAACGGGGCGCGGCCGAGCGTCATCGCGACGTGGGCGATCCCGATGTTCGAGGAGCGCGCGAGGACGTCGGCGATCGTGAGCGAGCTCCAGCCCTTGCCGCCGTGCTCGTGAATCGTGGTGGATCCGATCGTGAGCGTGCCGCCGCCGCAGTCGATCGGGTCGTCGAGAGAGATCGTGCCCGAGTCGAGCGCCGTCGAGGCGGCCACGATCTTGAACGTCGACCCCGGCTCGTAGGCGTCCGCGAGCGGTCGGCAGCGCCGCGCGTCGGCGTCCACCTCCCCGAACCGGTTCGGGTCGAAAGTGGGATACGAGGCGAGCGCGAGAATCGCTCCCGTCGCCGGATCGAGAACGACCGCCGAGGCCCCTTTCGCGTGCGACTCGGCCATGACCTTTGCGAGCTCGCGTTCGGCCGCGTGCTGGATGGCGGTCCGGAGCGTGAGGGTGAGCGACGCTCCCTCGTTGCCCTCGGCCGGGGCGTCGCCGCCCCCGCGGGCCCGCGTCGAGTACGAACGCTGTGCCGCGTCGCGGAGAAGCGTGACGCGGGCCGGCTTGCCGCGCACGTCGGCGTCGAAGCGATATTCGAGTCCCGCGAGACCCTGGTTGTCGGTGCCGACGTAGCCCAACACCGCCGCCGCAAGCGTGCCCTCGGGATAGCGCCGCGCCGACTCGGCGACGAGCTGGATGCCAGGAAGACGCTTCTCGGCGATAAGGGCCTTCACGCGCGCGGCGACTCCGTCGGTCACGCGCCGGGCAATCCAGATGAAGTCGCGGTCCGGGCTCTCGAGCTTTCGGGCAAGTTCCTTCGCCGGATGCTTGAGCAGGGGCGCGAGGAGAGCGGCCTCCTTGTCGGCGTCCGCAACGTCCGACGGAATCGCGAACACGGACTCGACGCGGGCGTTGATCGCAAGGTAGGTGCCGTCGGCAGCCTTGATGACGCCGCGCCGCGGGGCGAGATCGACGGTGCGCTCCTGCTGGCGGGCGGCCCGCCGCGTGAACTCGTCCTTCCTCAGTACCTGCAGGTCGACGAGACGCACGAGGAGCATGAGAATCCACAGCCCGACGCCCCCGAGCATGAGGAGAGCGCGGCGGTCCGGGCGGGGGGCGGCGCTCAAGGCCCGGCCTTTCCGGATGCGGGCGCTGAGGGGTGCGGGGCGGGCGCAGCCGGAAGCGGGGAGACGAGAGCCGCGTCCTTCACGAGGATGACCTGGTCGAGAGTGGGCGGCACGAGCCCCAGCATGCCCCGCGCGATGGGCTCGACGCGCGCGAGCGCGGCGGCCTGGGCGCGGTCCATCTCGAGGCGGTGCCTTTTCTCGAGCAGCGCTTCCCGGTTCCGGGACACGCCGGCGAGCTGGTATCCGAGACGAACGGTTTCGAGATTCGCCCAGATGGCGAGGAACAGGACCACCGCCGGCGGCACCGCGGCCAGGGCGAGGGCGACGAGCTCGCGCGTCCGCTGCCGGTCGCGCTCCCGCACGAGATAGAGATTTTCGACCGGGCGGCGGACCGCGTACGCCATGGGCGGAATTCCTTACCGCGGGGGCGTGCCCGGACCGGCGCCGTCCTCGGCGACGCGCTCGAGGACGCGCATCCGCGCCGAGCGCGCGCGGGGATTTTCGCCGAGCTCGGCGAGCGTGGGACGAAGCGACTTGCGCGTGACGAGCGCCATGACGCGGCGCCGTGAGCACACGCACACGGGGAACGAAGGCGGGCAGGTGCAACCCGCCGTGTGGCGCTGGAACGTGTGCTTGACGATGCGATCCTCGAGCGAGTGGTACGACAGCACCGAGAGACGCGCGCCGAGCGCCAGCCGCTCGACCGCGTCGTCGAGGAAGCGCTCGAGCTCGACTAGTTCGCGGTTCGTCGCGATGCGGAGCGCCTGGAAGACGCGTGTCGCGGGGTCCTTGTGCATCGGGCGCTTCGGTCCGAGGACCTTCAGCACGAGGCTTCTCATCTCGCCGGTCGTCCGGATGGGCGCCGTGTTCCGAGCCTCCACGACCTTTCGAGCGATCGGTCCTGCCATGCGCTCCTCCCCCCACTCGCGGAAAATCCGCGTCAACTCCTCGCGTGAGGCCGTCGCCACGAGGTCGGCGGCCGAAGGTCCCGAGGCGCTCATGCGCATGTCCAGCGGACCTTCCTTCATGAACGAAAACCCCCGCTCCGCGAAATCCAGCTGCATCGAAGAGACGCCGAGGTCCGCGAGGATCCCGTCGACCCGCGCGAGGCCGAGCCGGTCGAGATGCGCCGCGAGATCCTCGTGCCGCCCCTCCACCGTGATGAGGCGGTCGCCGAAAGCGGCGAGCCGCTCGCGGGCGATCCGGAGAGCCGAGGGGTCGCGGTCGATCCCGACGACGCGCGTGTCCCGAGAGGCCTCGAGGAGAGCCCGCGCGTGTCCGCCGAGGCCGAGCGTCGCGTCGACGTAGACCCCGCCACGCTCCGGCCGGAGCGCCGCGACGACCTCCCGGAGAAGGACGGGGACGTGAACCGCGCCGGCTTCGGGCATGGCGCGTCAGACGAGATGGCGTGCGAGTTCGTCGTAGTCCTCATCCGTGATCGTGGCGGTGCGGAGGTTCTTGAGATGCTTCGTGCGGTCGACGAGCTTCAGGTGATCGGTTTGTCCGAGGACGAGGGCGTCGCCCTCGATCCCCGAGACCTCGCGCAGCAGCGAGGGCACGAGGAGACGGCCCTGCGCGTCCATGCGCGCCACCTGCCCGTAAGTGTTGAAGCGCTCCTGGAACTTCGCCTTTGCGCGGTGGATCGGCGGCATCGCGGCGAGCTTTTCCTCCAGCACGTTCCAGACCGGCATCGGAAAGACCAGAACGTCGACACCGGAAATGGACGTCAGGAAGAATTCCGGCCCGAACGTCTCCTCGATCGACGCGCGGAACACGGACGGAACCTTGAAGCGGCCCTTCTCGTCCACCGTCGTTTCCGCGCTGCCTCGAAGGCGGTCCATACTGTTCCCTTGGAAAAGAAGCCCGCGGGCGGCGTCACGGGAGTCCCCCGGTTACCCGGGATACCCACAAGGCGCCACCGTCAGCCACTTATTTCCACCGCGAGTATCCGGCTCGAATCGGGCTGACGTCAAGCGAAATCCCTTTGGCGGAGTACGTTGCGGGTGCGCCACCACGGCGGTGTACCCTCGGGGCGGTGACCGACTCATCCCCTTCCCCCGCCGGCGTGCGCCTCGTCTCCGACGCGGAGTCCTTCGGCGCGCTCCTCTCTGCGCTCGACGAAAACCCCGGCGTCGACGTGGCGCTCGACACCGAGGCGGACTCGTTTCATCACTACTTCGAAAAGGTGTGTCTCCTGCAGCTGTCGTGGGACGGCACGGCCCACCTCGTGGACCCGCTCCAGGCGCTCGACGTCGGCGCCCTCCTCGCGCGGCTCGCGCGGCGGCGGCTCCTCATGCACGGCGCCGATTACGACCTCCGGCTGCTCTTTCGCGGTTACGGCTTTCGGGCGACGTCCCTCTTCGACACCATGTTCGCGGCGCAGCTTCTCGGCGAAAAGGAGATCGGTCTCGCCGCGCTCCTCGCGGCGCGCGTCGGGGTCACGCTCGACAAGGCACACCAGCGCGCCGACTGGAGCGAGCGACCTCTCACGCCGCCGCTCGTCGCCTATGCGGCGGCCGACGTCCTCCATCTCGCGGCGCTCGTGGAATCGATCACGCGGGATCTCGAGGCGAAAGGGCGCCTCGCATGGCACGCTGAGGAGTGCGCGCGGCTGGCCGCGGCGGCTTTTCCTTCCGGGCGCGAGGCGGATCCCGAGACCGACTGGCGGATCAAGGGCACGAACGCCCTGACGGACAAGGAGCGCGCTTTCGCGCGCGCCCTCTGGGAGGCGCGAGACACCCGTGCCCGCGCCCTCGATCGTCCTCCGTTCCGCGTCCTCACGAACGAGCGCCTCCTCCTCGCCGCGAAGCCGGCCGCCGGCGGCGAGAGAGCCCTCTCGACGCTCTTTCCGGGCCCGCGCCCGCTGCCCGACGCGTTCGCGCGCGCCCTCGCCGGGGCTCTGGAGAGTGCCGCCGCCCTCGCGCCATCCGAATGGCCCAGGGTTCGCCGCGGCGAACGCGTGGAGTCCGACCCCGCGCTCGAGCGCGACGTGGAAGCGCTGAAGAAGTCCCGGGACGCGAAGGCCACCGCGCTCGGGCTCGACCCCGGGGTCCTCGCCTCCCGCGCGGTCCTCACGACGGCGGCGAAGACCCGCCGCGCGAACGGCCGCCTGACGGCGGATCTCCTCGTTACCGAGGGCGGGCTCTCGCGCTGGCGCGCCGAGCTCCTCGCGGGCTGACGCGCCGGGTCAGCGCGTCGTCGGAGGTGAGGCCGAAGCACCGGCGGGAGTCGACGCGGGAGGGGCGACCGGCGGCGTGTAGTACGGCTGGCCACCCGGCAACACGCGGATCACGGCTTCCCTTTTGAGCTTGTCGAGGTACTCCGCGAGCTTCTTCTGGAACTGTGTGTCCTGCTCGCGCTTCAGGAGCTGCGCCTTCACGTCGGTGAACGGTTTGTAGGAAACGGGGATCTTCTCGATCACCTTGACGAGGTGCCAGCCGAACTTCGTCCCGATCGGGTCCGACACCGTGCCGACGGGCAGCGAGAACACCGCTTTGTCGATCTCGGCGGTGAGCTCGCCGCGCGCCACCGTCCCGAGATCACCGCTCCGCGCCTTCGTGGCCCCGTCCGAGTAGTCCTTCACGACGGCCTCGAATTTCGCGCCGCCCTTGATGAGGTCCGACGCCTCTTTCGCGCGGCGCGCCGCCCGGGCGGGGTCGTCGCCGTTCGAGACGAGGATCTCGGCGAGATGCGCCTTCTCGGGCACCTGCCACGTCTCCTTCTCGCGCTCGTAGATGATGCGCAGGGCGTCGTCCGACAGGTCGACCTTGCTGTTCACCTCGCGGCCGACGACGCGCTGCAGCGTCACGGTGCGGCGCAGCTGGTCGCGCAGGCGGTCGATCGTGAGGCCGGACTGCGCGAGCCCCTTCGCGAAGTCCTCGTCCGTCGTGACGTTGTTCTGCTCCTTGAGCCGCTTGATCTGGTCCTCGATCTCGGCGTCCGACGTGACGAGGTCGAGCTCCTTGGCGCGGTCCTCGAGGAGCGCCTCGTTCACGAGCTCTTCCAGAACGCTCTTTTTCATCTCCTCGCCCCTGGCCGCGTTGGACGGAGGGCCCGCCTCGTGGACGGTCTGATCGATCCGCGCGTCGAACTGGCTCTGCGTGATGATCCGCGAGTTCACGTGCACGAGGATGCGGTTGACGACATCGCCTGCCCAAAGCGGCACGGCGGCGAGAATGACGGCAAGAACCGCGAAGAGGAACACGACGGAAAAGAGGACGCGGGGGAGCCGGAATGACTTCACGGTACGCAGTCTAGCGAAATCCGGGCCGCGGCCCCTCGCCCCCCGCCCGCCGCCCCCGGCCTCAACGCGATTCGGTGCTACGGGCGTTCGTTCCGACGTACGGGAACGGGAGGTGGTCCTCGACCACCGACACCGGGAAGCGCCGGTGAGCCCCGGCGATGGCCTCCCCCACCGCCCTTGCGCTGCGCTCCTCGGCCACTGACATCCGGAGCGCCGGGAGCGCCTCTTCGAAGGTCACGTCCCGCGCATCGAGGCGCTCGTCGACTCGGAACACGTGGAAACCGTGCGGCGTCGCCAGCACGGCGCTCATCTTTCCGGCGGAAAGGCTCCACACCGCCTTTTCGAACTCGCGGGGCAGGTCGAGGCGCCCGAGGAGACCCAACGAGCCGCCGGACGCTGCGTTGGGCGCGACGCTCGCGGTGCGCGACACGTTTTCCCAGCTCGCGCCCTCGGCGAGACGTTTCACGGCGGCGTCGGCGTTCTCCCGCGTGCGGAAAAGGAGCTGCGACACGCGCACCAGGGCGAGCCTCTTGTAGCGCTCGGGATGGGCGTCGTACTCCTTCCTGAGATCCGAGTCCTGCAGCATTTCGAGCCCGGCGGCGCGGTTGAGGAACGCGCGGCGCTTCTCCCTGAGGGTCGCGCCGGCGACCGGCGGCTCGGCGGTTTCCACGGCCCGCGCGAGAAGCACCTCGTCGAGGTACTGGTCGAGGAGGCTCGAGAGGACGCGCGGCGAGACGTTCTTCGGGTCCTCGCTCGTCGCCGTCTTCACCCACGCCATGAACGCGTCCAGGGTGACTGGCCGGTCGCCCGTCATCGCGACCGTTTCCGGCCGCGCCACGGAGGGCGGGCCGCTCTTCTGCGCGCACCCCCCCGCGACGAGAGCCGCCAACGTCGCCGCGGCGAGAGTGGCGACCAGAGCCACGAGAGCGGACCGGGCCATGGGGCGCATCATGCAGCCCCCACGAGGAACGTGCCCAGCGCGCCCGGCATCGACGCGAGGACTTTCGGGCGGGCGAGGTCGAGGAGGGCGCGCGCCGCGCGCTCCAAGACCCCAGCTCCATCGGCCCCGAGTCCGGCAAAGGCCCTGGGAAGCCGGAAGGCGTCCGGGCCGGAGGCGAAGAGATCCCCTTTCCTCAGCATCGCCACGACGCGGTCCGGGTCGAGGCCGTGTTCCTTCTCGAGCGTCGCGGCCAGCTCGTCGCCGCGCCGCTGGACGGCCTTGACGCCGAGAGCGCGCGCGAGGAGCCGGAGCCGCGCGATTTCGAGGAGCCGCTCGAAGGCCGGGGGCGGCGCGCCATACCGGTCGGCGGCGGTCGCCGCTTCGCGCCAAAGCGTCTCCGGGTCGGACGCGGCCGCGATCTTCTTGTAGAGCGCCATGCGGAGGCTCTCCTCGGGAATCCACGCCGCCGGCAGCGCCAGCGGCAGCCCGAGCTGAAGCGTCACGTCGCGCGTCTCTGGCACCGGCTCGCCCTTGATCTCGGCCATCGCCTCCTCGAGGAGGTTCACGTACGTTTCGAACCCCACGGACTCGATGTGGCCCGACTGCTCGCCGCCGAGGAGGTTCCCCGCGCCCCGGATCTCCAGATCCTTCGCCGCGATGCGGAAGCCCGCGCCGAGATCCGAGAACTCCTGGATCGCCCGCAGGCGCCGGCGCGCGTCGTCCGACAGCGGCATGCCCGGCGGCACCAGCAGCCAGCAGGAGGCCGCCTTATCGCTCCGGCCCACGCGGCCGCGCAGCTGATAGAGCTGCGAGAGACCGTACAGGTCGGCGCGGTCGATGAGCATCGTGTTCGCGGACGGGATGTCGAGGCCGTTCTCGACGATCGTCGTCGCGAGAAGGACGTCGGCCGCGCGCGTCACGAACGCGCGCATCGCGCGCTCGAGCTCGCCTTCCGACATCTGCCCGTGCGCCGTCACGACGCGGACGTCCGGAACGAGCGCTGCCAGCTTCTCGCGCCAGAAGCCCAGCGAGTCGATGCGGTTGTGGACGACGTACACCTGTCCGCCACGGTCCACCTCGGCGCGAATCGCATCGCGGATGACGTCGTCGTTGATGGGCACGACGTGCGTCGCGATCGCGAGCCGGTCCTTCGGAGGCGTCTCGATGACGGAGAGGTCGCGGATGCCCGCGAGCGAGAGATGCAGGGAGCGCGGGATGGGCGTCGCCGACATCGCGAGGACGTCCACCGACGCGCGCCACTCCTTGATGCGCTCTTTCTGCGCGACGCCGAAGCGCTGCTCCTCGTCCACCACGAGGAAGCCGAGGTCCTTGAACGCGACGTCCTTGCTGAGAAGCCGGTGTGTTCCCACGACGACGTCGAGCGTTCCTTCCGCGAGGCGCCGCAGCAGCTCTTTCTGGTCGTCCTTCCCGCGGAAGCGCGACAGGAGGTCGATGGAGACGGGGAACGCCGCGAACCGCCGCCTCAGCGTCCGGAAATGCTGGTCCGCGAGAATCGTCGTCGGCGCGAGAAGGGCAGCCTGCTTGCCGTCCAGCACGCACTTGAAGATCGCGCGCATCCCGACCTCCGTCTTTCCGTAACCCACGTCGCCGCACAGGAGCCGGTCCATCGGCTTGTCGGACTCCATGTCCCGCTTCACGTCGCGGATCGCCGCGGCCTGGTCGGCCGTCTCCGTGTATTCGAACGCCTCCTCGAATTCCTTCTGCCACGGCGAATCCTTCGAGAACGCATGGCCGGGCGCGGCCGCGCGCCGCGCGTAGAGCTTCAGGAGCTGGTCAGCGATGTCCTTGACGGCCTTTCTCACCGACGACTTCCGCTTCTCCCAGCCGAGGCCGCCCAGCTTGTCGAGCGCGGGCGGCGGCCCGTCGCCCGCCGACGCGTACTTCTGGATGAGATCCAGCCGTTCGACGGGCACGAGCAGCTTCGCGTCTCCCGCGTAGCGCAGGTCCACCATCTCGCGCACGAGACCCGCGTCCTCGATGCGCGCGAGGCCCGCGAACCTCCCGAGGCCGTAGTCGCGATGCACGACGACGTCCCCGACCTTCAGGTCGCGGAGGTCCGACAGGAACGCTTCCGACGCAGACTTGCGGCGCGGCGCCGAGGAGCGTGGCTCGCCGAAGAGATCCGTCGCCGTGAGCAGCAGAACGCCCGCGGACCGAAAGAGGAACCCCGAGCGCGGTCCGCCCGAAACGACGCGGCACGCGCCGGACGCGAGGGGCGAAACGACGTCCTCGGACTTTCCCTGATGCTCGATCTCGTATTCGTCGAGGAGGCGCTCGACGTGCTCGCGCTCGCCTTTCGTCGCCGCGGCGAGGAGAACGGCGAGGCCGTCCTTCCGCGCACGCGAGACCTCCTTCACGACGTCCGGCAGCCGGTCCTCGAAGGACAGGACCGACTCCGCTCCGATCGCGATCGTGTCGCCGGCCGGAACGGCGGGGGCGAGAGCGACGAGCGCGCGCCTCTCGAGCTCCTCGGTCAGGCGGTCCGCATCGCCCGCGAGGCGCGCCGGATCGGGCACGACACGTCCGGCCTTGCGGGCCTTCTCGTAGTCGAGGCGCAGCACGTCGGCCGCCCGGACGAGCTCCGCGGCGACGGCGTCGGGGTCGTCGACGGCGAGGACGAAGTGGTACGCGTGGTCGAGGACGTGGGATTCCGCGCCCTCGAGGAGCGGCAACAGCTCCTCGAGGCCGTCGTGCCGGCGCGCGAGCGAGACGTCGCGCGGCACCGGCGGGTCGTCGTCTGCCGTGCGGCAGTCCGCGAGGACGCGCAGTGCCGCCTCGCGCGCCTGACGCGTGTCTGGCGTAAGCGCCATGGGCGGGAGCGACACCAGGGAAAGCGCGCCCGTCGAGCGCTGCGTGTCCGGGTCGAAGGAGCGGATCGACGCGATGGCGTTCAGGTCGAACTCGATCCGCACGGGTTCGGACCGATGCGGCGGGAAGACGTCTAGGAGGCCGCCACGCACCGCGAGATCGCCGGTCTCCGTCACGAGGTCCGCGCGCGCGTAGCCCTCGTCGAGCAGGGCCTCGGCGATGCGCGCGGGCAGGACGTCGTCCCCCACGGTCAGAGAGCGCGTGCGCCTCCGGAAATCGTCCGCCGGCGGCAAGCGCCTGAGAAGCGCGCGCGCCGGGACGACGAGCATCTCCACCGAGCCCTCCGCGAGGCGTGTCAGCGTCCCGAATTCCTCGCGCCTGACCTTCAGTGACGGCGCGATCTGCTGATATGGCGACAGCGCCGGCGCGGGAAAGAACGCCACGCGCTCCTCGCCGAGAACGCTCGCCGCGTCGCGCGCGAAGGCCGCCGCGTCGCGCTCGTGGGCGAACACCACGGTCCATTTCAGCCCGAGCGACGCGCCCACGGCTTCGAGGAGGTAAGGCAGCAGGCCCGGGGGCGCCCCCGACAGAGACACGCTTCCCGTCGACGTTCCGAGGACCCCCGCCTCGATCCGCCCGGAAAGACGCTGCACCGCGGGCGCGGTGGCAAGCGTCTTGAGAAGCGGATCCCTCCGCCGCGTCACCCGGCCGATTATGGCCGCGCCCGTCCTAGTGCGCCTTGATTATTGTGGCGTCGGGGCACTGGCGTCAGTTTGACGCCGGAGGCGCGTCCGTGAAGTCGATCCGGGTTGGCTGGCTCTGTCTTTTTCTGGTCCCGCTGGCCGCGGCGCCCCCGCTCGGGGCCCAGGCCTCGTCGCGCAACGACGAAGTCGAGACCTGCCTCGGCTGCCACGGAGACAAGGACGCGTCCTTCAACCTTCCGAGCGGCGAGACGCAGTCGCTATTCGTGCCGCGGGACGTCTTCGAGAAGTCCGTCCACGGAGCGAGGCAGGGCTGCATCGGCTGCCATCCCGGTCAGGCCGAAGTCCCCCATCCCTCGCTTACCGCGAAAGACAAGGCGGCGTTCTCGGCGGGCTTCAAGGATCTCTGCAAGACCTGCCACTTCGAGAACTACACGAAGGCCCTCGACGGCGTGCACTACAAGATCCTCGCCGCGGGCGGCAGCGCGCCGTTCTGCGTGGACTGCCACGGCGCGCACGACATCTCCCACCCGAAGGTGCCGCGCACGAAAGTTTCGGAAACGTGCGGGGGCTGCCATGGGGATATGGCCGAGACGTACGCGAAGAGTGTCCACGGACAGGCGCTTCTCGCCGGCAACCAGGACGTGCCCGTCTGCACCGACTGCCACCACGCGCACGACATCGCGGACCCGCGCACGAAAGACTGGCGCCTCACCACGATCGATCTCTGCGCGAAGTGCCACACGAACAAGACGCTGATGGCCAAGTACGGGCTCTCGACGAACGTCGTCGCGTCCTACCTCTCGGACTTTCACGGCATGAGCGCGAAGCTCGCCACCTCGGGCGTGAAACCGAAGGCCGTCACGGCGCTCTGCATCGACTGCCACGGCACGCACGACATCACGAAGGCAGGAGCCGGCAACTCGCAGGTGCTGAAGGCGAACCTCCAGAAGACCTGCGCGAAGTGCCACGCGGGCGCGACGCAGAACTTTCCCGCCGCGTGGCTCTCTCACTACGAACCGAGCATGAAGAAGGCGCCGCTCGTCTGGGCCGTCGGCGTCTTCTACAAGATCTTCATCCCCTTCATCATCGGAGGCCTCTGCCTGCAGATCCTCCTCCACCTCTGGCGCGTGCTGGTGAACAGATGACCGAATACGCGATCCGTTTCACGAAGAGGCAGCGCCTCGAGCACTTCATCGTGATGACGACCTTCATCCTTCTCGCGGTCACGGGTTTTCCCCAGAAGTTCTTCGAAACCGGCTGGGCGCGCGGCATCGTGAACCTCATCGGAGGGCTCGATCACCTCCGCTTCGTCCATCGCGTCTCCGGAATCCTCTTCTCGCTCTTCACGCTATGGCACATCGGCGTGAGCGTGATCCTCTCGCTCGAGCGGCGGATGAAGCTCACGATGCTACCGAACAAGAAGGACTTCACGGACGCGGTCCAGCAGCTCCGCTACGACCTCGGCCTCGTCGAATCGCAGCCCGCCTTCGATCGCTTCGACTACCGGCAGAAGTTCGAGTACTGGGGCCTCGTGCTCGGCGGCCTCGTCATGATCTCGACGGGTCTCGTCCTCTACTTCCCGATGCTCGTGACGCGCTTTCTGCCCGGCGAGCTGATTCCGATGTCGAAGGTCGCGCACAGCAACGAGGGCCTGATGGCGTTCCTCGTCGTCATCACCTGGCACATCTACAACGCCCACCTGGCGCCCGGCATCTTCCCGTTCGACCCGGCCATCTTCACGGGCAAGATCAGCAAGGAGCGGCTCAGGCACGAGCACCGACTCGAGTACGCGCGCCTCTATGGCGACCCGGCCCACGCTGAGCCCGCTCCCGCCGAGCCCGCTCCCGCCACGCTCCCGCCTCCGGCGCCGAAAGCGGAGACGAAAGAACCGCCGAAGCCGTGAACCCCGAAGAGCACCAACGCCTCGGGGTTCAGAATGCCCTGCAGGCGCGGGCGCTTCTTCTCGTCGGGTTCGGCATCCTCGCGCCGCTCGTCGTCCTCGGGTTCCTGATTTCGAGCGCCCTCGACGACCTCTCCCAGCGCGTCTTGCGCGACCAGCAGATCCTCGCCCGCAGCGCCGTCGAGCACGTCGAGGAAATGCTCCGGGGCGACCTCGAGGGTCTCTATGGCGGCGGCGTCGAGCCCGACAGCCCCGCGCGCCGTACGGCCCTCCTCGGCACGTATCGCCACTCGCGTCTTTTCTCCAGCGTGTTCCTCCTGAGTCCGCGCGGCGAGATCCTGTGGGAGGAGCCCGCCGGCGGGCACCTTCAAGACCATCTCTTCGACCTGCCGGCCGCGCGGGAGGCGGTGGCTACCGGGCGCCGCGCGGCCTCCGCCCTCACGACGCTCCCGGACGGCGCGCGCCGCCTGTTCCTCTTCGTTCCGCTCGTGGATCAGGGCGGGAAGACGACCGGCCTCTCCGGCGCGAGCCTGGATCCGGCGCTTCCGGCCTTCGCGGCCCTCCTGCCTTCCCTCCAGACCGGGGAGGGGCTCACGACCGAGCTCGTCGATGCGGTGGGCGAGGTCGTCGCGACGACCGATTCGGGGCCCGGACGGACGCCGCCCGTGGGCGCGGCATTCCTGCTGCCGCTCCTCCAGGGCCGCCGGGCGTACGCGGGCCGCGTGGGAGAGGATGCCCTCGCTTTCGCGCCCCTCCGGCTCTTTCCCTGGGGAGTCGTCGTGCGCGAGCGGGCCGCCCACGCGTTCGCGCCCGCGATCACGTTCCGCCGGCGGATGCTGGCCGTCACGCCCGTGTTTCTCGCGCTCGCCGCGATCTTCACGTGGGGCGCGGCGCGCAGCGTGCTCCGGCCTCTCCTCGTTCTCACGCGCGCCGCCGAGCGCATCACGGGCGGCGACCTCGCAGAGCCCATCCCGCCACTGCCCGACGACGAGGTCGGCCGGCTCGGCCGCTCCCTCGAGACGATGCGCGCACGCCTCGAGCGCGACGACCGGCGCGCCGAGCTGCTCAAGCGCTTCCTGAGCGCACAGGAAGGCGAGCGCATGCGCATCGCGCGCGAGCTCCACGACGAAACGTGCCAGACGATCTCGGCCCTGTCCTTCCGGCTCGAGAGCGCGCTCTCAGAACTGCCCGAAGGCGACGCGCGCGAGCGTCTCGTGGAGGTCAAGGGCCTCGCGGGACGCGCCCTCGACGACCTGCACCGCGTCATCTTCGACCTGCGTCCCTCCGTCCTCGACGATCTCGGCCTCCTCGCCGCCGTGAGGTGGTACGCCGCGCGCCATCTCGAACCGCTCGGCATCACGGTGAAGTGCGAGTTCGAGGACGTCGAGAGCCGCGTGCCGCAAGACGTCGCGACGGCCGTCTTCCGCATCGTGCAGGAGGCGCTCCTGAACGTGGCCAGGCACGCCGGGGCCGAAGACGTGCTCGTGCAGATCGCGGCCAGCGAGAAGACTCTCCTCATCGAGATCGAGGACGACGGCAAGGGATTCGATCCGAAAAGCGTCGTGCAGCCCTCCGAGACGGGGCGCGGCCTGGGCATCCTGGGCATGCGCGAGCGCGTCGAGATCCTCGGTGGGAAGATGAGCCTCGACTCTGCGCCCGGCGAGGGGACCCACCTGGCGTTCGAAATTCCGATCCCGCGGGAGGCCCACTCTGTCTAGGACGCGCGTCGTAATCGCCGACGATCACGCCCTCATGCGCGAAGGCGTGCGCGCGCTGCTCGCGAAGGCCGACGACATCGAGGTCGTGGGCGAGGCCGAGGACGGCCGGCAGGCCATCGACCGCTGCAAGGAACTGGAGCCCGACGTCCTCCTCCTCGACATCGCCATGCCGAACCTGGGCGGCCTGGAGGCCGCGCTCGAGATCCGGAAACTCAGCCCGCGCACGAAGATCATCGTCCTCACCCAGTACGAGGACCGCGAATACGTCTCGCGCTTCCTGAAGATCGGCGTCTCGGGCTACGTGCTGAAGAAGGCGGCGGGCGCGGAGCTGGCCTCGGCGATCCGCAGCGTCGCGCGCGGGGGGCTCGTGCTCGCGCCGGAAGTCGCGCGCGTCGCCCTCGAGGAGCGCGAGGCCGCGGCCTCCGGCACCCAAACCGTCGACACGTACGAGACGCTCACCGACCGCGAGAAGCAGGTCCTGAAGCTCGTCGCCGAAGGGCACAGCAACAAGGAGATCGCCGAGCTGCTCGGCATCGGCGTGAAGACCGCGATGTCCCACCGCGAGCACGTCATGAGCAAGCTGGGCGTCCACGGGCGTACGGAGCTCATCCGCTTCGCCCTCCGCCACGGGATCATCCAGGCGTAGAGCGTAGAGGAGGGCTCTACGGTCAGATCAGGCCGACGGCCCGGGACGCGAGGACCGCGACGACGAGGAGAGAGATGAGCGACTGCAGCATCGTCAGGACCTTCGCCCAGCGCGAGAGGATGGGCGTGTCGGTGGGCGAGAAGGCCGTGCTGTTGTTGAACGCGACGAAGAGATAGTCCACGAACCGGGGCGTCCAGTTCTTCGGCCCCGGGCACCCTTCCATCATCTGGGGGAAGAAGAAATCTCCCTCGGAGTGCGCGCCACGCCCGTCCCGGGCGAACGGTCCGCCCGCGTCGAGCCTCCAGTACCAAATCGCGAAGACCAGCACATTTGCGACCCAGAGACACGCGGCCGACTCCGCGAGCTCCGCCGGCGTCTCGCTCTTCTTCGGCAGCCCCGCGATGAGGAGCGCGAGGGAGCCGACTAGGGTCAGCGTCACGACGCCGCTCATCACGAAACCGAGCGCGCGAGTGAGCGAAGCGCGACCCGCACGATGGGCGAGCGCAGTCGGAACGGCGAGGACGAGGAGAACGACGAGAACGACCCAGCGCGGGCCCACGATGAGCGCCGGCGGCAGCGCGAAGTTGAGCAGGCCGAGCGCGAGCAGCGCGAAGAGGACCGGCCAGCGGACCTCCGACTGGATCACCTTGGGCGCCGTCATCGGCGACATCTTATCCGGCCTGAAGCGGCCGGCTCTCGTCCGCGAAGCTTTCCCCCGCCGAGGGCGAGACCTGCGTGCCCTAAAAAGAAAACCGGCGCCGAAGTTACTTCGGCGCCGGAAAAAAATGGAAAACTCGAAAGTGAAGAGCGAGGACTAGTAGCGGCCGCGGCCGCCGCCGCCGCCGCCGTAACCACCGCCGCCGCCGCGGTTTTCCTGGGGCTTGGCCTCGTTCACCTTGAGGGCGCGACCGTCGTGGTCGCGGCCGTTCAGGGCGCCCATGGCCTTCTGGCCGTCTTCGTCGGACATCTCGACGAAGCCGAAGCCCTTCGAGGAGCCGGTGTCGCGGTCAGAGATCACGCGGGCGGATTCGATGTTGCCGAAGGGCTCGAACAGAGCGCGGAGGGTAGAGTCGTTCACAGAATAGGACAGGTTTCCAACGTAGAGCTTCATGGGGATCCTTTGTTGAACAGTCGTCCGAAGGACGAGTGCGGTTGGGAGATGGTAAAGAGTGGGACGGGGGATGGTCGACGGGGACCTTTCGGCCTCGGTCCGCTCCGTCAGTACGAGAGAAAGGGCGAACAGGGGGAGTATAGCGCAACCGCGAATTCACCGGGGCTGGGGCGTTCACGGCCGCCCGCGGGCGGGGCCGTACCGCAGAGGTAGGCAGCGCTCTGGCGCTATTCGTCGGTGATTCCCCTGGCGCGGCGGTGATCTGCGACATACATTGCGCTTCGCTTTCGGCAACGACAGCAAGGAGACGCGTATGCACCGCAGGTCGCTCGGTGGCGTTCTCGCTTTTCTCCTCGCAGCCGCGCCGGCCTCCCGGGCCCAGGACCTGAGCCCCGTGGAGAAGGCGCTGGCGCGGTCCGTCGAGGCCCGCCTCGGCGAGGAGATGGCCGCCCTCGAAAAGGTCGTCAACATCGACAGCGGCACCTTCAACGCCGAAGGCGTCCGGGAGGTCGGCCGCTTCTTCGAGAAGGAGCTGCAGGCCCTCGGCTTCAAGACGCGTTGGGTGCCGATGCCGGAGGTTATGCACCGGGCCGGGCACCTCGTCGCCGAGCGCGTCTCTCCGAAGCCATCGGGCAAGCGCGTCCTCCTGATCGGCCACCTCGACACCGTCTTCGAGGGCCAGGGGCACCGCTACACGAACGACGGCGCCGTCATCCGCGGCGCGGGCGTGATGGACATGAAGGGCGGCGACGTCGCGATCCTCTTCGCACTGAAGGCCCTCGAGAGCGCCGGCCTGCTGAAGGGCGCCACCGTGAGGGTGTTCCTGACGGGGGACGAGGAGAACCCCGGCGTGCCCACGTCCGAGTCCCGGCGCGACATCGTCGAGGCCGGACGCCAGAGCGACGTCGCCCTGAGCTTCGAGCCGGACGCCGGGAAGAACACGATCGTTCTCGGCAGGAGAGGCCTCAGCACGTGGTCCCTCGACGTGGCTGGCGCGCAGGGCCACTCGGCCGGCGTGCTTCGTCCCAGCCGGGGGGCCGGCGCGATCTACGAGGCCTCACGGATTCTCGACGGGTTCCGCGGGGCGTTCTCCACGGGCAACGTCACCGTGAACCCGGGCCTTCTCCTCGGGGGAACGGACGTCGCCTACGACGCGACGAAAAGTGCCGGCACCTCGGCCGGCAAGTACAACGTCGTCGCGAGGGCCGTCACGGTGAAAGGCGATCTCCGGGCCCTCGACGAGCCGGAGCGCGAAGCGGCGAAGGCGCGGATGAGAGAGATCGCCGCCGCGAGCCTCCCGAAGACCTCGGCCAAGCTGGAATTCGACGACATCGTTCCCGGCTGGCCGATCACCGAAGGGAACAGGTCCGTCCTGAAGACGATCGAAACCGTGAGCCGCGCGTTGGGCCAGCCCGCGCTCACGGAGGCCGATCCGGTTGTACGCGGCTTCGGCGACGTGAATTTCGTCGGCGGGCTGCTCGGCGCCGCTGACGGCCTCGGGGTCAAAGGCGACGGCCTTCACAGCCCCGAAGAGAGCCTCGACCCGAAATCGGTCGGCCCCGTCACGCTCCGCGCCGCCGTCCTGATCGGCCGGCTGCTTCACACAACCAACTGAGGAGGTTCCATGAGAGTTACATCGTCCTCGCTTCTCGCCCTTGCCGCATTCTTCGCAGCGGGCAGCGCCCTCGCGCAGCCGGCCCCGAATCCGGCCGCCGCGGCGAAACCCGCCGCGCCCCCGCTGCGCGCTGTCACGACCGACGGCGCTCCGAAGGCCTCGGGACCCTACTCGCAGGCGATCGTGGAAGGCGGCTTCCTCTTCGCGGCCGGGCAGATCTCCCGCGACCCGAAGACGGGCACGATGCTGACCGGGCCCATCGAGCAGGCCGTGGACCGCGTCTTCGACAACCTCGAAGCTGTCCTGAAGGCCGAAGGCCTCGGCTGGGCCGACGTCGTGAAGACGACGGTCTACATGACGAAGGGCGAAGATTTCGCGGCGATGAATGCCGTTTATGCCAAGCGGATGGGCGACGGCCGTCCCGCGCGCACGACCGTGTTCGTGGCGGGACTCCCCGGAGGCGCTCCCATCGAGATGGACCTCATCGCGCGCGTCCGCCGGTAGCCGCGCGGGCGAAATCGCAGCCGGGCGCGAGCGGGCAGAGCTTGCGCGGGCTTCCCGTAGAGCTTCTCGAGCGCCACGACGATCTCCCTCAACTTCGGCCGGGAGGGCATGGGGGAGAGAATGGAGTGAAACGGGAGGGCCGGAAAGTGAACGGCGATAGGCTTCCCGCATGAGCGTCTACGAGAGGGGCCTCGTCACGATCCTCGCCTACAACGCCCTTTTCGCCCTCGTGTCGCTCCCGCTCGTCTTCCGCAAGGTTCCGCGCAACGGCTTCTACGGCTATCGCACCCGCGCGACGCTCGGCAGCGACTTCGTGTGGTACGAGGCCAACGCGTACTTCGGGTGGCGGTTCCTGATCGCGAGCGCCGTGACCTGCATCGCGGCGGTCTTTCTCTACCGCTCGGGCGCCCTCGAACCCGGGACGTACCTGAAAGGCTCCGTCACCCTCCTCGTCGCGCCCGTCCTCCTCGCCGCGCTCCTCACGAGCCGCTACGTACGGACACTGGTAATGGAGCACCCATGAGCGCACTGACCCTCGACGTCAACGGTGCGAAACACCCGGTCGATGCGGCGCCCGAGGAGAGCCTGCTCTCGGTCCTCCGCGAGCGGCTTTCTCTCACCGGCACGAAGTACGGATGCGGCGAGGGGCAATGCGGCGCGTGCACCGTCCTTCTCGACGGCCGGCCCGTGCGCTCGTGCCGCACGAAAGCCTCCGAGGCCGCCGGCCGGAAGATCGTCACGATCGAAGGCCTCGCCTCCGGCGACCGTCTCCATCCCGTCCAGGCCGCGTTCCTCGACGTCGAAGCCTTCCAGTGCGGCTTCTGCACGCCGGGGATGATCGTCTCGGTCGCGGCGCTCCTCTCCGCGAAGAGAGCTCCTTCCGCCGAAGACATCGCCTCCGCCCTCGGCGGCAACGTCTGCCGCTGCGGAACGTACCCGCGCATCGTCACCGCCGTAACGCAGGCCGCGCGCGCGATGAGAAAGGGGTGACGCCGTGACCGAGACACCCAGCGCCGGCCTCGACCCCGATCTCGCCCTCGAGCTTCGCCAGCACGAAGTGGACGGGCGCCTCCACTCTTTCGACTCCTCTTTCGACTCCGACCGCCGCACGTTCCTCAAGACGCTCGGCGGCGGCATCCTCGTGTGCCTCACCGTCCCGAGCGCCCTCGCGCAGGAGTCCGGCCGCGCCGGCATTACCCGCGAGCTTCCGCAGGATCTCGCCTCATGGCTCCACGTCGGCGAGGACGGCCGCATCACGGCCTTCACCGGCAAGGTCGAGTTCGGCCAGAACATCCGCACCTCGCTCGCGCAGCAGATCGCCGAGGAGCTGCACGTCGACGTCGGCGCGATCGACCTCGTCATGGGCGACACCGACCGCTGCCCGTGGGACGCGGGCACGTTCGGCAGCCGCACGACGCCGACGATGGGCCCCCAGCTCCGGAAGATGGCGGCGATCGCGCGCACCCTGCTCGTCGACCTCGCCGCGCAGCGCTGGGGCACCGACCGCTCACGGCTCACGGCGGAAGCCGGCCGCGTCCGCAACCCCGAGACCGGCGCTTCGCTCTCGTACGGCGAGCTGTCGAAGGGCCAGAACCTCGTGAAGACCTCCGCGGCCGACGTCCCGCTCACGCCGGCCCCCGAATGGAAGGTCGCGGGCACGCCCGTGCCGAAAGCGAACGGGCGCGACTTCGTCACCGGCCGGCACGTCTATACCTCCGACCTCACGCGCCCCGGCCTCCTCCACGGCGTCGTCCTGCGCCGGCCGTCGTTCAAGGCCACGCTCGCCTCCGTCGACAAGGACGCGGCCGAGAAGCTGCCGGGCGTCACCGTCGTCCGCGACGGCGATTTTCTCGGCGTCGCCGCGCCGGATCGCGAGACCGCCTCGCGCGCGGCCACGGCGATCAAGGCGACGTGGAACGAAGTCGCCGGCCAGCCCTCGAACCAGACCCTCTTCGCGTTCCTCAGGAAGAACACGGAGAGCGGCGAGCGCGGGACGACGAGCGCCACCGGCTCCGTCGACGAGGCCATGGCGTTCGCCGACGTCAAGCTCGAGCGGACGTACACCGTCGAATACATCGCTCACGTGCCTCTCGAGACGCGGGCGGCGGTCGCCGAGTGGACCGGCGACAAGCTCACCGTGTGGACCGGCTCGCAGCGCCCGTTCGCGGTGCGCGACGAGCTGGCCGACGCGTTCCACATCCCGGGCGACAAGGTGCGCGTCATCGTGCCCGACACCGGCTCCGGCTACGGCGGCAAGCACGCGGGCGACGCCGCGATCGAGGCCGCGCACCTCGCGAAGGCGGCCGGCAAGCCCGTCAAGGTGACGTGGTCGCGCGAGGAGGAGCTCACATGGGCCTACTTCCGGCCCGCGGGCGTCCTCGACGTCAAAAGCGGCGCGCGCCGCGACGGCACACTCACGGCGTGGGAGTTCCACAATTACAACTCCGGCCCCGCCGCCATCGGCATGCCCTACGCCGTCGCGAACCAGAGGATCCAGTTCCATCCCGTCCCCTCGCCGCTCCGGCAGGGCTCGTACCGCGGCCTCGCGGCCACCGCGAACCACTTCGCCCGCGAGACGCACATGGACGAGCTCGCCCACGCGCTCTCTTTCGACCCGCTCGCCTTCCGCCTCAAGAACATCACCGACGCGCGGCTCAAGGCCGTGTTCGAGGCGGCGGCCGCGAAGTTCGACTGGGGCAAGCGGAAGTCGACGAAGGAGCGCGGCTTCGGCATCGCCGGCGGCACGGAAAAGGGCGGTTACCTCGCGACATGCGCCGACGTGGAGATCGACGGCAAGACGCGCCGCGTGCGCATCCGCCGCGTCGTCGCGGCTTTCGAATGCGGCGCCGTCGTCAACCCGAACGGCCTCCACAACCAGATCGAGGGCGCCATCGTGCAGGCGATCGGCGGCGCGATGTTCGAGGCCGTGCGCTTCGAGAATGGCCGCATCCTCAGCGCGCGACTCTCGCAGTACCGCGTCCCGCGCTTCG
>Ga0207932_1000039_pt1 | contig 40229 bp, 31 predicted proteins | sample NGESurdeep092012_FD_184480 | JGI IMG/M metagenome (GOLD analysis project Ga0207932, IMG submission 184480) | Arctic peat soil microbial communities from Barrow, Alaska - NGEE Surface sample 415-2 deep-092012 (SPAdes) | ecosystem: Environmental > Terrestrial > Soil > Wetlands > Peat ...
GTCGCGGCGAAGACGGCGGCAAGGAAGAGGGCGAAGGCCGCGGCGCCCCAGCGTCCCACCCGGTCCTTCTCGCGGGTGACGTGCAGGTAGAGCGCGAACGCCGCGACGAACAGGGCGCTCTCGACGGCGACGGCGATGGAGGGGTGCCGCCAGAGGCCGAGCCCCACGTGCGTGCCGCCGTGCCACGGCCAGAGCGGCATCCCGCGGCGATGCGAGCCGACGTCGATCACCCAGTGGCTCAGCACGGCGGCGGCGATGACGAGCGCCGCGCCGCGGTTCCGCGTCCGGGCGAAGTACACCGTGGCCCCCAGCGAGGCGAAGACCAGGGTGGCCACGAGGCTGTGCGTGAGGGGATAGTCGCTGAACGACTGCGCCGAGACGGCGGTGGCGCCCACCGTGAACGTGAAGTGCTCCAGCCCGACGATCAGGAGCAGGGGGGAGAGCAGGTCGAGCCACCCCGCCGTGAGGAAGAGGGTGCCGAGGGAGGTGCGCGGCGCGGCCTTCTTGGCGGCGAAGGCGATCGCCATGTGCCCGATAAACAATCCGCTGCTCCGAGAGGTGTCTGTCAGTGTACGCGCGAAGGGGCGACAACGTTAAGGCCCGCCGCCGCGGGAGGGCGGGGGCCGCGCTAGGCGCGGAGCAGCCGGCGGATCTCCTCGGCAAGGCTGAGCGGGTCGAAGGGCTTGGCGATGACGCCGCGCGCCCCGAGTGCGCGGAGGCGCTCGCCATCAGTCGCCGCGCTCGCCGTCAGGAAGATGACGGGGACGTCCCGGCTCCGACCGCCGGCGCGCAGGCGGGCGAGGAGCTCCGGCCCGTCGTGGTCGGGGAGCTGCACGTCCGTGACGACGAGGTCGGGGGGGGCCGCGGCGACCTGCCTCAGGGCCGCGGCGGCGCTGTCGGCGCCGCGCACCGCGAAGCCGCCGTCGGCGCTGAGGGCGGCGCCCGCCGCGAGCAGGACCAGTGGGTCGTCGTCCACCAGCAGGACGCGGATGACCGGTGCCGGGGAGGCCGCGTCCGCGCCGCCGTCCCCGACGGGGGGACGCGCGTCGCTCACCCGGACCAGCACCGCCCGCAGCCGGTCGAGCGACGCCAACAGCCCGGCGGCCGGCGCCTGCTCGCACGCGGCCGCCGCCTCGCTCACCTCGGGGAAGCCGTACGTCCCGCCGACGCCGCGCAGCGCGTGCGCCATCCGGCGGATCGAGTCCGCGGCCTCGGCGTGCCCTTCGCGAAGCGACTCGGCGGCGGCGTCGAGGGCCGTGGCGCGAGCCCCCATCGCCGCACGGAAGGCCGCCTGCAGGTCGTCCATCTGCCGTCCGGCCATCGTCATCGATCCCTCGCGGCGCGCCGCAGCGCCGCGCCCCGCAGGTGCCGGCGGAGCACGGTCAGCAGCTCCTCCCGGTCCACGGGCTTGTTGAGAAGATCCGCCGCCCCCGGCACCGTGGCTCCCCGCTCCCGCGCCACGGAGCTCACCACCACCGCGGGGATGTCGCGCAGGCCGGGATCGGCGCGCAGCGTGCGGATGACGTCCCAGCCCGTCAGCCCCGGCATCAGGAGGTCCACCGTCACGACGTCGGGCCGCTCGGCGCGCGCGAGCCGGAGCCCCTCGCCTCCCGAGGCCGCCTCGATGGTCCGCGGGCCCAGCTCGGCGATCTGCCGCGCCAGCAGTCCGCGCGCCTCCTCGTCGTCCTCGATCACCAGCACCAGCGCGTCGCGCAGATCCGCCTCGACCGACTCCGCGGCCGGGGCCGCCGGAGCCGGCGCCGCGGGCCCGGGCTGGGCGCGCGCCGCGCCGAAGACGACGCGGAACGCCGATCCCGCGCCCTCCGCGCTCTCGACCTCGAGCCGGAAGCCCATCAGCTGCGCCAGGGTCCGCGAGATCGTCAGGCCGAGCCCCGTGCCGCCGAAGCGCCGCGCCGTGCCGGTGTCGGCCTGCTGGAACGCCTCGAAGATCGCGGCCTGCCGGTCGGCCGGGATGCCGATGCCGGTGTCGCACACCTCGAGGTACTCCGCCTCGCCCGTCACGGCGTCCATGGCGACCCGCACGGTGACGCTCCCCTGCTCGGTGAACTTGAGCGCGTTCCCGAGGAGGTTCACCACCACCTGCTTCAACTTCCCCGCGTCGGCCGACAGCGGGCGCACGTTCGCCGGCACGTCCGCGGCGACCCGAACCCCGGGCTTCGCCTGGCCGGCGACGAGCCCCAGGGCTTCGTCCACCAGGCGCCGCAGGTCCACCGGGCCGACGTCCAACTCGAACTTGCCGGCCTCCACCTTCGAGAGATCGAGGATGGAGTTGATGAGGCCGAGGAGGTGCTTGCCGTTCTCGTGGATGCGGCCGAGGAAGTCGGTGTCCTCCGCGCGCAGGTTCCCCGCCCGGTTCTTGAGGAGCACCCCCGCGAAGCCGATCACCGAATTGAGGGGGGTGCGCAACTCGTGGCTCATGTTCGCCAGGAACGCGCTCTTGGCGCGATTGGCGTCCTCCGCCTCGTCGCGCGCCCGGACCAGGGCTTCCTGCGTCCGCTTGATCTCGGAGACATCGCGGAAGACGGAGCGGATCGCGACGGGCCGGTCGTCCTCGAAGCGGCAGTTGCTGCTCCCCAGCACGGTGACGCGCCGGCCGCCGGGGCCGACGAACGTGGCCTCGAGGTCCTCCACCGTCTCCCCCGCGAGCATCCGCCGGAACGCCTCGTGGAACCGGTCGTGGCAGGCGGCCTCCAGGAAGTCGAAGAGGCTGCGGCCCAGCGCGTCCACCGCGCGCACGCCGAGCGCGCCCTCCCACGCCCGGTTCACGTACTGGAGGCGGCCGTCGGGGCCGGCCGTGACGATGAGATCGTGCGCGGCGTCGAGGAAGTCCTGCAGGCGTGCCTGGTTCTCCCGGACCGCCTGTTCCGCCTCCTTGCGCCGCGAGATGTCGGCGAAGGAGCTCACCACCGCGGTGAGCGAGCCGTCGGCGGCGTACGTCATCGGGCGGACGTTGACCAGCAGCCAGGCGAGGCGGCCGTCGGGGCGGAGCGCGCCGATCACGGCATTGCGCACCGGCTCGCCCGTGCGCAGGGAGACCGACGCGGGGCGCTCCTCGGGGGGCAGCGGCGAGCCGTCCTCGCGCAGGGTGCGCCAGGGCACTTCGGTCACGTGCCGCCCCACCAGTTCGTCGCGGGTCACGCCGAGGATGCGCTGCGCGGCGGCGTTCGCCTCGATGATCCTCCCCGACGCCTCCTGGACGAACACCCCCTCGCCGAGGCCCTCGACCACGGCCCGGTGGCGCTCCTCCGCCTCCTGCAGTGCGGCGGAGGACTTCTCCCGAGCGGCGAGGTCGCGGTTGACCGCGACCATCGCCAGCGCCACGATGAGCAGCCCGGCGAGGGTCGCGAGGAGGATGACCACCGGGGCCCATCCGTAGTGGATCTCCGACTCGGCCATCCTCGCGCCCAGCTGGCGCTCCCGCGAGACCGCGAGGAGGCGTGCGACGGACTGGACGCTGTCGGTGAGCGCGACGCCCTCGGAGACGAGGCGCGCGATCTCCGGTCCCGGCGCGCCCCGGTCCCGCGCGACCAGCGTCACGCCGAAGTGCGCGATCCGCCGCTCTAGGAGCGGGCCGAGCTGGCGCGCCAGGGACGCGCGGGACGGGTCGTCCGCGACGACGTCCTTGAGCCGCCGCAGGGCGCCGGGGAGCCGCCGCACCACCGACCGGTAGACCGTGAGCTGGCGGCGGTCGCCGGTGAGGACGTAGGCGCGGGAGCGCGCCTCCGCCTCGGCGATGCGCCCGGTGAGCTCCGCGAGCACGTCGTTGACGTCCTCGAGGCGCCGGACGGCCACGCTGACGCCCACCAGGCGATCGAAGAACACGTACGACGCGGTCCCGATGACGGCGAACGCCAGCATCGCCAGCCCGAAGCCGGCGTTGGTCTTCTGGCGGGGGGTGAGGGGCACGGCCTAGGCGCCGAGGTGGCGCGCGATCGCGTCGAGGAGGAGCTGCTCGTCCACGATCGGCTTGGCGACGTAGTCGTCGAACCCGAAGACGAGGTACCGCTCGCGATCGCCGGTCATCGCGTGGGCGGTGAGCGCGACGACGGGGAGACCGGCGAGCGCCGGATCGGCGCGCAGGCGGCGCAGGACCTCGGTGCCGTCCATCTCGGGAAGGGAGACGTCGAGGAGGACGAGTTCGGGCCGTGACGCGGCGATGCCGGCCAGCGCCGCGGCCCCCGTCTCGTAATCGGTGAGGGCGAACAGGCCGTCCAGGAGAGCGTGGACGAGGAGGCGGTTGTCCGCGTTGTCCTCGACCAAGGCGATGCGGCGCGTCATCCGAGGGCCTTCCCGGCGGCGGCGAGCCCCGCCTCGAGGCGTCCGAAGGCGGCGTCGAGCGCCGTGGTCAGCGCCGGGACCTCCGCAGTGCGACCGGCAGCCGCCGCCTCCTCGAGGGACCGCGCGCACACGACCACCTCGCTGCCGCCGACGTTCCCCGCGTTCGAGACGAGGGCGTGCGCCGCCCGGGCGAGGGCGGGGAAGTCCCCCGCCGCCGCGGCCGCCCGTACCTCCGCCACACGCTTGGGGGCCGCCTCGCGGAAGAGGGCGAGCATCTGCCGTTCGAGCGTGTCGCCCCCGATGCGGTGCAGCCGTTCGAGCGCGACGGGGTCCAGGACGGGCGGGGCGGTCATTTGCCCCATAATACGGGAGGACGCGCCAGGCGGCCATTGCCGGGGGCGCAACAGGACGCACCGGGCTGCGTTGCGGCCGTTCGGCGGTCGGGCGCGGCGCGGATACCGTGAGGCATGCTCGCCCGCGTCACCTCCGCCGCGCTCCTCGGGATCGACGCCTACCTGGTGGACGTGGAGGCCGACATCGCCGCCGGCCTCCCCTCGTTCGCCACGGTGGGCCTGCCGCAGGGCGCGGTGCGCGAGGGGAAGGAGCGCGTCGCGGCCGCGATCCAGAACGCCGGCCTCTCGTTCCCGCAGCAGCGCGTGACGGTCAACCTGGCGCCGGCCGATATTCGTAAGGACGGCTCCGCCCTCGACCTCCCCGTCGCCCTCGCCGTGCTCGCCGCGTCGGGGCAGCTGCGCGCGGAGGCGCTGGAGGGCGTGGTCGCGTGCGGGGAGCTGGCCCTCGACGGCGTCCTGCGGCCGGTGCGGGGCGCGCTCTCGATGGCGCTCGCGGCGCGGGCCGCGAAGGCGCGCTGCTTCGTGCTCCCCGCGGCGAACGTGCGGGAGGCCGCGGTCGTGGAGGGGCTCGACGTGCGCGCCGCGGGCTCCCTCGGCGCCGTGCTCCATCACCTCGACAGGGGGCCGGTTCTCGAGCGGGCGGTGGTGGACGTGGCCGCGCTCTTCGACGCGCCGTTCGCGGGGGACGTGGACTTCGCGGAGGTGAAGGGACAGGCGCACGCCAAGCGCGCGCTCGAGGTCGCCGCCGCGGGGTCGCACAACGTGCTCCTCATCGGCCCGCCGGGGAGCGGGAAGACGATGCTCGCGCGCCGCCTCCCCACCATCCTGCCCCGGATGGCGCTCGCCGAAGCGCTCGAGACGACCCGCATCCACTCCGTCGCGGGGCTCCTCCCCCACGGCGAGGCGCTCATCACCCGCCGTCCCTTCCGCGCGCCGCACCACACCATCTCCGACGCCGGGCTCGTGGGCGGCGGCGCCATCCCGCGTCCCGGCGAGGTGAGCCTCGCGCACGGCGGAGTGCTCTTCCTCGACGAGCTGCCCGAGTTCCACTCCAACGTCCTCGAGGCGCTGCGCCAGCCCCTGGAGGACGGTGTCATCACCGTGAGCCGTGCGGCGAGCACCCTCACCTACCCGGCCCGCCTCCTCCTCGTCGCGGCGATGAACCCGTGCCCCTGCGGCCACCACGGCGACTCCGCCCGCGCCTGCCTCTGCCGCCCCGAGGACGTGCGCCGCTACCTGCACCGCGTGTCGGGGCCCCTCCTCGACCGCATAGACCTGCACGTCGAGGTGCCCGCCGTCCGCCCCGACGAGCTGCGCGGCGATGCCCGCGGGGAGCCGAGCGCGGCGGTGCGGGAGCGGGTGGACCGCGCGCGCCGGCTGCAGCAGGAACGCTTCGCCGCCCGGCCGGGGATCTTCGCCAACGCGCACATGGGGCCCCGCGACGTCCGCCGCCACTGCGCACTGAGCGATGGGGGCGACGCCGTCCTGCGGAGCGCCGTCACGCGCCTCGGCTTCTCGGCGCGGGCGTACCACCGGGTGCTGCGGGTGGCGCGCACGATCGCCGACCTCGCCGGCGCCTCGCGGATCGAGCCGGCGCACGTCAGCGAGGCGGTGCAGTACCGGAGCCTGGACCGGGCGGGGCGGTAGGCGTCGAACTTTCGCCATGGGCCGGCCCCGGCGTCTGCGATTGATCCGCCCCGCTCCCCACAATGACGAAGATCCTTGTCGTCATTCCAACACACTCTTGCCCGGTCACCCCCGCATCCCTAGCGTAGCCGCGACCGCTCGTCGCGGGTCCGAAGTGGCTCCCCGAGACCTGCCATGCTGGTGATTCACGCCGCCCCGTCGAAAGCTGCTGATGAACGCACGCCCGCTTCTCGCCGCCCTGGCCTCCCTCTGGCTGTTCGCACCGCTCCCGGCTCAGCAGCCCCCGGCGCCGGCCCCGACCGACCAGGCGCGGCAGCCGTTCGTCGTCGAGCGATACCATCAGCGGGTATGGTACGATGAGCACGGCACGGGCCGGATCGAGCTCGCGACGCGGATCCGGGTGCAGACGGAGGCGGCGGTCCAGGACCTCGGGCAGCTCGAGTTCTCCTACGACTCCTCCACCCAGCGTCTCGACGTGGATACGGTCCGCGTGCTGAAGGCGGGGGGAAGCGTGGTGCTCGTGCCGCGCAGCGCCGTCCAGGACGAGTCGGCACCGGTAGCGCGGGAGGCGCCGGTCTTCTCCGATCTCCGGGTGAAGATCGTGACGGTGCCTGCCCTTCGACCCGGGGACATCCTCGAGTACCGCCTGACTTGGACGATCCGCACGCCGCTGGCGCCCGGCCACTTCTGGCAATCCGCGCAGTTCATCCGCCGCGCGGTCGTCCTCGACCAGCGATTGACGCTCGATGTCCCCCGGGCGAAGTACGTCCTGGTCCGGACGACCGGTACGCCTCAGCCGTCCATCGCGGATGAGGGTGACCGCCGGGTGTACGCGTGGCGCTACGCGAACCTGACGGTGGACATCACGGAGGACGGAACGCGGGAAGGGCATGTCGCGAAGGTCCCGCCCGCGGTGAGCGTCACGACGTTCCGCACCTGGGAGGACGTCGGCCGCTGGTACGGCGCGCTGGAGCGGGAGCGGGAGGTGCCGACCGCCGCGATCCGGGCGAAGGCCGATTCCCTCGTGTCGGGCCGGACGACCTTCCACGACTCCGTCGCCGCGCTCTACGACTACGTCTCCCAGGAGTTCCGCTACGTCAGTCTGTCCTTCGGCGTCGGGAGGTATCAGCCGCACGCCGCGTCGGAGGTGCTCGCCAACCAGTACGGCGACTGCAAGGACAAGCACACGCTCCTCGCGGCGCTGCTCCGCGCGGTCGGGATCGCCTCCGCCCCGGCGCTGCTCTCGACCGAAGGCACGGTGGACAGTACCGTCCCGTCGCCGGGACAATTCGATCACCTGATCACGTTCGTCGTGGGGCGGCGCGACTCGCTCTGGCTGGACGCCACGCCGGGCGTGGCGCCCTTCCGCTTCCTCTTCTCCGGCATTCGCGGGAGGCTGGCGCTCGTCGCGCCGCTGGAGGGACCCGCGCGGCTCGTGCGGACCCCGGCCGAGGCGCCGTTCCCCGAGTTCGAGCGGATGACGGTGGATGGCCAGCTGAGCGAAGCCGGCCGGTTGACCGCGACCGTGAGCCGGACGGTGCGCGGCGACGCCGAGGTCGTGACGCGGGCGGTGGTCCGATCCCTGCCGGAGGACCGCATCGCGCTGTTCGCGCAGCGCGTGGCCTCCGCGGAAGGGATGGATGGCACCGTGTCCGCCGCACACGCATCCGATCCCGGTGCGACCCGAGACCCGATGGAGTTCAGCTACCAGGTGGACCGGACCGGTGCGGTGGAATGGACGGGCCAGCGCGCGCGCTACCGGCCTCCCTTGCCGGCCCTCTTCGCGGCCGACGACGACACGATCGCGTCGCAGGACACCGTCGTTCTGCCGCAAGGAGAACAGTCACGGCGCCTGCGTCTCGTCCTCCCGCCGGGAGTGACCGCCGAGCTGCCGACCCCGGTGGCCATCGCGAACGATTTCGGCGACTTCCGCTCGACGTACGAGATGCGGGACCGCGTCCTCCTGGTGGAGCGGGTCCTGATCCTCAAGCTGCGGCGCCTGCCGCCCTCGCGAGGCGGCGAGTGGGCCGCCTTCCGTCGCGCCGTGCGCGACGACGATGCGCAGCTGGCGACCCTCAGGCGTTCTGATGCGCCGGCGACCCCGCGGGCGGGGGGGGACATCGAGTCGATCTTCCAGGCCGGCCTCGCCGCGTACGATCACCGGGACCTCTCCGGCTCCGTACGGCTGCTGCGCCAGGTGGTCACGCGGGATCCCCGCCACGCGAAAGCCTGGCTCGAGCTCGGCCGCTCGTACCTCGAACTCGGACAGCTCGATTCGGCGGGGGCGTGCGTCCGCCGACAGATCGCCCTCGATCCCTTCGACCGGTTCGCGTACAACTACCTCGGCCTAGTGCTCCTGCGCTCCCACCGCCGGGAGGACGCCGCCGCCGCCTTCCGCCAGCAGATCCAGGTGAATCCCCTCGACTGGCGCAGCCACGCGAGCCTGGGTCAGCTCGCCTTCGAGGACCATCGCGACTCGCTCGCCGTGATCGAGCTGCGCATCGCGGCCGGCATCGCCCCGAACGTGTTCGCCCTGCACACCAACCTCGCGCGGGCGTACGTCGCGGCCGGGCAGCCCGACGCGGCGATCGCCGAGTTCGATCGGGCCATCGAGCTGCGTCCGCTGCCGGACGTGCTGAACGCCGCGGCCTACACCTTGGCGGAGCGGGGCGTCCGGCTCGACCGGGCTGAGCAGTACGCCCGGGCGGCCCTCGACTCGGCCGCCGCGCCTCTGCTGGGTCTGACGCTCGACGCGGCGGGTCCGTCCGAGATGTCGGGCCTGACGACCCTCGCCCACATCTGGGACACCCTCGGCTGGGTCTTCTTCCAGAAGGGGGACCTCCCCGCGGCGGAGCGCTACCTGCGTGCCGCGCGGTTCCTGGACTCGGGCACCGGAACGATCGCTGATCACCTCGGGCAGCTGTATCAGCGGTCGGGCCGACGGGCCGAGGCTATCAAGGCGTACGCGGCGGCGCTCGCGACCGGCGACTCGTTCCCGCAGGCGCGCGGCCGGCTGGCCGCGCTCGCCGGTGGAGCGGCCCGGGTCCAACGGCTCGTGAACGAAGCCGCCCACGGGGACGTGCAGGCCTCCCGCACGTTGCGCATCGCCAGGGCGACCCGGTTGAACGGCTCCGGCATCGTGGAGCTGCTCTTCGCCCCGGGTCCGCGCATCGAGGCCATGCGCTTCACGAGCGGGCCGGACGAGCTGCGCACCCTCGCGGACGGGATCCGCGCGGCGACGTCGTCGTTCCCCGTCCTCTTCCCCGACTCGACGCCGATCCGGCTCCCAATGCGGGGACTGCTCTCCTGTTCCCCCGCTTCGGGCTGCTCCGTGTTCCTCCTCGAGGCGCGGATGGGTCTGCCTCCTTCCGACATGATGAGGGTGCCGACGCCCGAGTAGTGGAAGGGCGGCGAGCTGTGTCGCGGGGGCACGGCGGGCTCGGGCACTCTGGCGCCGTCACCCAGGTGGAAATACCGTCGTGATTCGTGAGAGTCCGAATCCCGGGTCGCACACCCATGGCTTCTCGCGTTGGCGCCGCGGCCGGCGCGCTCATCGCGCTGGTCCTGGCGGCGCCACCCCTCGCCGCTCAGCAGCTCCGCCTCTGGGACACCTGGGACGACCGGCCCGTGAACGTGGTCGCCATCGGCCTCGGGGTCAACTCGGGCGTGGCCGGGATTAGCTACACCCACTTCCTGCCGGGGACGCCCTTCGCCGTGGGGCTCGGGGCGGGGGTGCTGGGGGTGGCGGCGCGCGTCGAGATCACGATGCCGCGCTTGCACGTCCACCGCGCGTGGATGGACGAGCCCAAAGTCCGAGAAACCTATCTGTCGCTGGGGATCGCCGCAGTGCCGTATCCGCGCCTGTCCGACCTGATGCGCCCCGCCGTGTTGCTCGAAGGAGGCCGCCGGATCTGGAGTCCGCGCCCGGACCGGCCGGGGACGTCGTACCTCGACATCGGCTTCGGCGTGATCGGGAGGCCGTGGCCGGGGCCAGGAGGCGTGTTCTTCGCGCCGATGATCCGCGCGCAGATCGGGTGGGCGCTCTAGGAACTCGAAGGGCGCGCGCGACGCGGCGCCCCGCCGCGCGGCAGGCCCTGACGCGCTACTTCCGGTGCGCCGAGAAGCTCGCGACCGCCTCCATCGCGTGGACCTCGACCCGCCCGGCCAGCGTGTTGGCATCGGTGAAGACGGCGTCGAGCGTCATCTCCCCCTGCGGCGAGTCGAACATGATGCGCACGGCGTCGCCGGTCACCGCGGCGGTGCGCACGGTGGCGTCGAACTGCCCCGAGACGTTCATCACGCCCGACCAGGCGCCCCCCTGCAGGCGCAGCGTCAGGGTCCCGGAGTACGGCTGATCCTGCAGCATCGCGCTCCAATCCCACTCGCCGGCGAGCTCGAAGCGCGCGGGAGCGGCGGCGGGAGCCGGCGCGGCGGGGGCCGGTGCGGCCGCGGGCACTGGCACCTGCGCCGGCGGAGGGGCGGGCTGCGGCTGGAGGGCGCGGGGGCGCGGCGTGGGTTGGGGCGCCGGCGTCGCGGGGCGCGGAGTGTGGCTGCACGCGGCGAGTGCGGCGGCGAGAGCGACGGCCGCGCCGAGGCGCGCGAGGTGGTGGTCGTGCATCGTGAACTCCCCGTTCCTGAGGGTCACTCGGCCGTACGGCCCGCCGCGCGGGCCGGTGTCGGGCGGCGAGCTACCGGCGCTGGAGCGTGATGCGGCCCTGCAGGCGCCGCGAGCTGATGGAGCCGTCGAGCATGTTGGCGCCCCGGAACGTCGCCGTGATCCGGCCTTCGTCGCCGTCGAAGTCCACCACGATCGTGGCGCGGTTGCCCTCGAGCGTTGCGTAGCGGATCAGGTAGCCGTTCGGCGGGGCTTCCCCGAGGGCCCGAACGCCCTCGAAGGCCGCCAGCATCCCGACGTACCCGTCGCCGCGGGGGGAGAGACGCATCGTGGAGGTACCGCCGCCGCCGAGGCGGATGTCCCAGTCGCCGGAGAGGGTGAGCTGCACGGCGCTCGGGTGCGGCGCCGCGGGAGCGCCCGCGGCCGCCGGAGCGGCGGCCGCCTCGGGGGCGGGGGACTGGGGCTTCGGGGCCGAGCTGCACGCCGCGAGACAGGCGGCGGCGAAGGTGCTCAGAACGAGGGTGGAGCGTTGCACGGTTCCGGCCTTCTCGCTGGGGTTTCGTCGAATACCTCGAGACGCGTTAACTTGGAGCCCGGAAAGGGAGGGCGCCAGGGTGCGACTCTTCGTCGCCGTCAATCTGCCGGAGGCCGAGCGCCGCGCGGCCCACGAGGCCACGGCGCCGCTCCGCCACGGCGACCTGCCGGTGAAGTGGGTGGCCGAGGCGTCGCTCCATCTGACGCTGAAGTTCCTGGGCGATGTCGAAGCGGAGCGGGCGGACGCCATCGCGGCGGCGCTGGACGCGGCGGTGGCCGCCGCGCGGCCGTTCGATGTAGGGCTCGGCGGGCTCGGGGCCTTTCCGGCCCTGGCGCGGCCCCGCATCGTGTGGCTGGGCGTGGAGCGGCACCCGGCGCTCGAGCTGCTGGCGAACGACGTGGAGCGCGCGCTCCAGCCGTTCGGGTTCGAGGCGGAACTTCGGCCCTTCCAGCCGCATATCACACTGGGCCGCGCGAAGCAGGGTGCGCCGGCCGCCGCCTTCGCCAAGTTCGAGAAGCTGATCGCGCGCGTTTCCTACGAGGGGATGGCGCCGGTCGGCAGCGTGGACCTGATGGAGAGCCTCCTGCAGCCCGAGGGCGCCGTGTACCAGGTGCGCCACCAGGCGCAGCTGCGCGGAGCGAGGTAACGGATGGGATGCCTGAAGGCGTTCGTCGTGCAGGTGGGCTGCCTGCTGATCCTCGTGGCGGCGGTGGTACTGGCGTTCGTCTATCGCCGGCCCCTCTACGACGCGTACCGGCACTGGCGCGGAGAGCGGCCGGCCGCGGCGGTGGCGTACGCGGCCCCGGCGGCGGGGGGCCGCAGCGCGGAGGAGTCCCTCGCACGGCTCGGCCGGGCCGGCGGACCGGCGTACGTGGACCTCACGGCCGGCGAGATCGCGGCGCTGCTGGACCGTGACCTGGTGCAGGCCTCGCAGCGCGTCTTCGACTCGGTGCAGGTGGCGCTCGATTCCAACACCATCCTCGTGAAGGGCGTGCTCGACCTGTCCCGCCTCCCGCGCGACTTCCTCGGACCGTTCGCGTCCAGCTTCACCGGCCACGAGCCGGTCGAGGCGGGGGGCACGCTCGTCGCCGCGCCGGGAGGGGGCGTGCAGTGGCGTCCCGACCGGCTCCGCATCCGGGACTTCCCGATCCCGAAGCGGGGGATCCCCGCGCTGCTGCGCGCGCTGCACGTCGAAGCGGGGAAGGGGGGCGTGGCGCTTCCCGGCGTGACGGGCGTGGGTGACGTGCGCGTGAGCCCCGCGCACGTGCGTCTCTACCGCCTGGAGCGCCGGTGAGCCATCGCATCCTGGTGGTGGACGACGAGCCCGGGATCCGCGAGGCGCTGAAGCAGCTCCTCGAGTACGAGGGGTACGCCGTGAGCCTCGCGGCGTCGGGGCACGAGGCGCTGGACCGCTACGCCGAGGTGCAGCCGCACCTCGTGCTCCTCGACGTGAAGATGGCGGGGCTGGACGGGCTCTCGACGCTCACCAAGCTGCGCGAGGCCGACGGCCGGGCGCTGGTGGTGATGATCTCGGGGCACGGCAGCATCGCGACGGCGGTGGAGGCGACGCAGCGCGGCGCGCACGACTTCCTCGAGAAGCCCCTCGACAGCGACCGGGTCCTCATCACGCTGCGGAACGCCCTGGAGCACGTCGGCCTCGAGCGCGAGGTGCTGGCGCTCAAGGCGGCGGCGGAAGGGCAGTGGGAGATCGTCGGCGAGGCGCCGGCGATGCGCGCCCTCCACGAGCGGATCGAGAAGGTGGCGCCCACGCCGGCGCGGGTGATGATCACGGGGGAGAACGGGACGGGGAAGGAGCTGGTGGCGCGGGCGCTCCACCGCCTCTCGCCGCGGGCAGGGCGGCCGTTCGTCGAGGTGAACTGCGCGGCGATCCCCTCCGAGCTGATCGAGTCGGAGCTGTTCGGCCACGTGAAGGGCTCCTTCACCGGGGCCTTCGCCGACAGGACAGGGAAGTTCGAGCAGGCGGACGGCGGGACCCTCTTCCTCGACGAGGTCGGGGACATGAGTCCCGCGGCGCAGTCCAAGGTGCTGCGGGCGCTGCAGGAGGGCGTGGTCTCGCCGATCGGCTCGGCGAAGACGGTGACCGTGGACGTGCGCGTCATCGCGGCGACGAACAAGCGGATCGAGGAGGAGATCGCGGCCGGACGGTTCCGGGAGGACCTCCTCTACCGGCTCAACGTCGTTCCGATCGAGGTCCCCCCGCTGCGCCAGCGCCGGGAGGACATCCCGCTGCTGGTGGAGCACTTCGTGTCGCAGCTCCTGCCGGCGCAGGGGATCGCGCGCCGGCGGTTCACGCCGGCGGCGCTGGAGCGCCTGGCGGGGCACGGGTGGCCGGGGAACGTCCGGGAGCTGCGGAACACGGTCGAGCGGCTCCTGATCCTGGCCTCGGGCGACGCCATCGGCGAGGGGGAGGTGGGCCGGCTCCTCGGCCCCGCGGCGCCCGAGGAGGACCTCGGCGGCTCCCTCCTCGCGAGCGGCACGTTCGAGGAGTTCAAGCAGAACGCGGAGAAGGCCTTCCTGGCCGCGAAGCTGCGGGAGTACGACTGGAACGTGAGCGAGACGGCGCGCCGGCTGGCGATGCCGCGCTCCAACCTGTACAAGAAGATCGAGCGCTACGGACTGGCGAGGGACGCGTGAGCAAGGCCGAGGGATCCCGGGACTGGGACAAGGAAATGGCCGCGATCGACAAGATCATGGCGGCGGGCCCCGCGCCGGCGACGCCGCCGGTGGCGGCGGCGCAGCCCTCCCGCGCGGCGGCGGCCCCGTCCGGCGGTGGCGAGGTACGGCGCGCGGCCGCGCCGGGCCGGTACGCGCGGCTGTTCACCTGGGTGCGCCTCGTCCTGGGGCTGGCGCTGGGCGCCGCGATGACCCAATGGCCGTACACCCACGGGTGCGGCGTCCCCCTCTTCGCGTACCTCGGCGGCGTGTTCGCCGTGCTGGTGGCGGCGCTGTGGAGCAGCGTGTCGTCGTGGAAGACGCGCTCCGCGGTGGCGCACGCCCTGTCGCTGGCGCTCTTCGTCTGGGGGGCCTTCCTGGCGGCGCGCGAGATCCTGCCGCGGATCGGGTACGCGAAGCAGCCGGCGGAGTGGGTGTGTACGGCTCCGCCGTCCAGAGGCCAGTAGCCAGACGCCAAGGGCCAGGAGACAGGGGCCAGACGCCAAGGGGCCAGGGGCGCGAGGCCCGTCTATATGAGTCACCGCAGGGCTAGTTAGCTTCCACGCACATCGCAGGCGACAACCGACAGCTGCCAGGACGGACGGGAACGGTCGCGCGGGGTCCTTCACTTGGGATCTCGCCTTCCCTTGGCGTCTTGGCGTCTGGCCCCTGGCCCCTGTCCCCACTTCCCCTGGTTCGGAGTCGGCTCCGCATGGCCAAGACGTTCAAGAACTTCATCGCGGGCGCGTGGGTCGCGCCGTCCACGGGCGAGTACTACGAGAACCGGAACCCCGCCGACTGGCGCGACCTCATCGGCCGGTTCCCCTCCTCGGGCAAGCGGGACGTCGCGCGCGCCGTCCGGAGCGCGGCGCGGGGTTTCGAGGCGTGGCGGCGCGTCCCGGTGCCGCAGCGCGGCGACGTGCTGCGCCGGATCGGCGATCTCCTGGTGCGGGACAAGGAGGACATCGCCCGCTCGATGACGCGGGAGATGGGGAAAGTCCTCGCCGAGGCGCGGGGCGACGTGCAGGAGGGGATCGACACCGCGTACTACGCCGCCGGGGAAGGGCGGCGCCGGATGGGCTACACGGTGCCCTCGGAGCTGCGGAACAAGTTCGCGATGACGCTGCGCCGGCCGATCGGCGTGGCGGGCATCATCACGCCCTTCAACTTCCCGATGGCCATCCCGACGTGGAAGATCTTCCCCGCGCTCCTCTGCGGGAACGCGGTGGTCTTCAAACCGAGCGTGGACGTGCCGCACACCGGCACGCGCCTCGTCGAGATCCTCCTCGAGGCGGGGGTGCCGCCGGAGGCCGTCCAGCTGGTGCACGGCCGCGGCTCTTCGGTGGGCGACGCCATCGTCGCGCACCCGCAGGTGCCGCTCATCTCCTACACCGGTTCGACGGAGGTCGGGTCGCGCCTCGGCGAGACGTGCGGCCGGATGCACAAGCGGCTCTCGCTCGAGATGGGCGGGAAGAACGCGATGATCGTGATGGACGACGCCGACCTCGACCTCGCCCTCGAGGGCGTGCTCTGGGGCGCGTTCGGCACCACCGGGCAGCGGTGCACCGCCACGAGCCGCCTCGTGCTGCACCGGAAGATCCATGACCGGTTCCTGCGGCGGCTCGCGGACCGCGTCGAGAAGCTCCGGCTCGGCGATGGCCTCCTCCCCGCGACCGACGTGGGGCCGATGATCAACGAGGCGGCGCTCCGGAACACGATGCGCTACGTCGCGATCGCGACCGACGAGGGGGACGAGCTCGTCACCGGCGGGAAGCGGGCCCGCCGCGGGAAGCTGGCGCACGGCTGGTTCCACCAGCCCACGGTGTTCGCGGGGGTGAAGCCGAAGTCGCGCCTCGAGCAGGAGGAGGTGTTCGGACCGGTGCTCGCGGTGATCCGCGTCGGTTCCCTCGACGAGGCGATCCGCGTCAACAACGACGTGCGCTACGGCCTCAGCTCCGCGCTCTACACCAACGACCTCCGCTCGGCGTACCAGGCGATCGAGGACCTCGACGCCGGCATCACGTACGTCAACGCGCCCACCATCGGCGCCGAGGCGCACCTCCCCTTCGGCGGCGTGAAGGAGACGGGGAACGGCCACCGCGAGGGGGGCTGGCAGGTGTACGACTTCTTCAGCGAGACGAAGGTGGCGTACATCGACTGCAGCGGCGTGCTGCAGCGGGCGCAGATCGACACGTACGATGTGTAGCCGGGAGCCATGAGCCAGGAGCCAGGAGCCAGACGCCAAGGAGCCAGGCGGGACCGCGCCCCCTTGGCGTCTTGGCGCCTGGCCCCTGGCTCCTGATAGTCAGCCGTTGCGCGCCGCGCACGGCCCGGGGTAGACTACCCTTCGTCACCTCTCTGCTGCGACTCGGATGCCCAAGCTGCCGTCCGTACGAAAAGCGTCTATGGAGGAAGGCTCGCTGGATCAGTACCTCCGCGAGATCAGCCTGTACCCGCTGATCCCCCGCGACGAGGAGATCCGGCTGGCGAAGGCCATCCGCGCCAGTGACCCGGAGGCGCTGGACAAGCTCGTCCGCTCCAATCTCCGCTTCGTCGTGTCGGTCGCGAAGAAGTACCAGAACCAGGGCGTCTCCCTCGCGGACCTCATCAACGAGGGCAACCTCGGTCTCATCCGCGCCGCCCACAAGTTCGACGAGACGAAGGGCATCAAGTTCATCTCGTACGCGGTGTGGTGGATCCGCCAGGCCATCCTGCAGGCCCTCGCCGAGCAGAGCCGCATCGTCCGGGTGCCGCTGAACCGCGCGGGCACGCTCCACCGGATCGGCAAGCGCTCCTCGGCGCTCCTCCAGGAGCTGGGCCGCGAGCCCACCGCCCTCGAGATCGCCGAGGGGATGGACATCAGCGAGGAGGAGGTCGCGAAGACCCTCTCCATCTCGCAGAGCCACCTCTCGCTGGACGCCCCCCTCACGCCGGGCGAGGACAACAAGCTCCTCGACTACCTGCCGGACACGCAGAACGCCACGCCCGACGAGGAGACCTTCGAGCACGCGCTCACGGAGAGCATCGAGCGGGTGCTCGGCACGCTCAAGGAGCGCGAGGCGAAGATCCTCCGCCTCTACTTCGGGCTCGACGGCAAGGAGCCGATGACCCTGGAGGAGATCGGCAGCCTCCTCGGCATCACGCGCGAGCGCGTCCGGCAGATCAAGGAGAAGGCGCTCTCGCGGCTCCGGCACATCTCGAAGGCCCGCGCGCTCGAGAGCTTCCTCGGTTAGTCCCTTCCCATCGTGAGACTGGGCGTCATCTCCCTGGGTTGCGACAAGGCGACCGTGGATTCGGAGCGCCTGGTCGCCGAGTTCGTCGGGCACGGCGCGGAGGTCACCCGCGCGCTGGACGACGCCGACGTCATCCTCGTCAACACCTGCGGCTTCATCGACGCCGCCAAGCAGGAATCGGTGGACGCCCTCCTCCACGCGTCGCGGATGAAGGTGGAGGGGCGCTGCCGCGCGGTGGTCGCGGTGGGCTGCCTGGTGGCGCGCTACCCCGAGGAGCTGCGCCGCGAACTCCCCGAGGTGGACTACTTCTACGGCTTTGCCGACCTCCCCGGTCTCGTCCCCGCGCTGGCGCGCGACGGCCTCCTCGCCGAGCCGGAGGTGCTGCACCCCGGCGAGCGGGTCTTCCTCGGCGACGCCCCGCACGTGCGCTACCTCAAGATCAGCGAAGGGTGCGACCACACCTGCGCCTTCTGCGCCATCCCCCTGATGCGCGGGAAGCACCGCTCGCGCCCCCTCGCCGAGCTGGTCCGCGAGGCGCAGCTCCTCGAGGCGCAGGGTGCGCGCGAGATCAACCTGGTCGCGCAGGACCTCGGCCACTACGGCCGCGACGTCCCGGACGGGCCGCGGCTCCCGCAGCTGGTACGCGCTTTCCTCGACGCCACGCGGGTGCCGTGGTACCGGATGCTCTATGTCTACTCGGCGGGGATCACCCAGCCCCTGGTGGACCTGATGGCCGGCGAGCCGCGCGTCGTGCCATACCTCGACATTCCCATCCAGCACGCGTCCGACCGGATGCTGGAGGCGATGCGCCGCCCCGAGCGGAAGGGGACGATCCGCGCCAAGGTGGCGCACCTCCGCCGCGCGGTGCCGGGCATCGCCATCCGGACCACCGCGCTGGTGGGCTTCCCGGGAGAGACCGACGCCGACTTCCGCGAGCTGCTGGAGTTCGCGGATGAGATGCGCTTCGACCGCCTCGGCGCCTTCGCGTACTCGGCGCAGGAGGGCACCTCCGGCGCCCTCCTCGCCGACGACGTCCCCTCGCGGGTGAAGGAGGAGCGGCTCACCGAGCTGCTCGAGGTCCAGCGCGCCCTCTCGGCGGAGCGCCTGGCGGGGCAGGTGGGGCGCGAGGTGGAGGTGCTCGTGGACGGGCCGGCGGACGCGGAGAGCCCCGCGCCGTTCCTCGCGCGCACCGCGTTCCAGGCGGACGACGTGGACGGCTGCACCTACCTGCGCGCGAACGGCTCGGCGCCCGTGCCGGGGACGTTCCTGCGCGCGCGGGTCGTCGAGGCGCTCGACTACGACCTGGTGGCGGAGGCGCTCGCGTGAGGCGCGCGACGTGGCGGGCCGCGGCGGCCATGGCCGCGGCGGCGCTCGCGGCCGCGTGCGCGCGGGGGCCGGGGGGGGGGCCGGGCGCGCTGCGCGAGGCGCCGTTGATGCGGGTGGGGCTCGTGGTGGACCGCCCCGCCGGGAGCTTCAGCGCGACGGGGCAGTTCCGGGTGCTCACCGCGCGCGGCGACATCATCGCCGTGGTGGACGCCGGCGTGACGTGGCGGGCCGAGCCGGGGGACGCGGGGATGGTGCGCCTCATCCGCCCCGACCGCGACGCGCCGGTGGTGACGCCCTCGCCCGTGGCGGTCCAGACGGAGGACCCGAACGCGCTCGTCGTCGTGGAGGGGCAGCGCTACCGCGGCTCGCTCCTCGTGCAGCGCGGCTCGACCGGCGTCACGCTCGTGAACCGGGTGCCGCTCGAGTGGTACGTGCAGTCGGTGACGGCGGTGGAGCTGGGCTTCCGCGCCCCTTCCGACCGCCAGGCGGTGATGGCGCAGGCGGTGGCGGCGCGCACCTACGCCGTGCGCTACCGCGGCCGGCGCGAGGCGCTCGGCTTCGATCTCTATCCGACGGACGCCGACCAGGTCTATCCCGGCGTGGCGGCGGAGAAGCCCGAGGTGACCGACGCCACCCGCCAGACGCAGGGGCAGGTGTTGACGTACGCCAACCAGCCGATCGAGGCGCTCTTCCATTCCACCTGCGGCCACAGCACCGAGGCGGCGTCGGAGGTCTTCCGGAACGAGGCGGGGACGCCGTACCTTCGCGCGGTGTCGGACCGCTCCGGGAGCGGGAAGAACGACTATTATTGCAGCATCTCGCCCCAGTTCCGGTGGCGGGAGGAGTGGGACGACGCCGCGCTGAACGCGATCCTCGCGCGGACCCTCCCGACGCTGGGCGGGACCGGAGCGTCGGTGGGCCGCGTCACCGACGTGCGGGTGACGCAGACGACGCCGATGGGGCGGGTCAAGGAGATGGTCGTCGTGACGTCGGGCGGCACGTTCACGGTGCCGAGCTGGCGGGTGCGGGACGTCCTGCGCCCGACCGCCGACCGGCAGCTGCGGTCGAACCAGTTCCAGCTCCACGCGGAGCGGCGGGGGAGCGACCTGGTGCGGCTGGTGGCGGCGGGGGCGGGCGCCGGGCACGGCGTGGGGATGTGCCAGTGGGGCGCGGTGGGGCGGTCGCGGGCCGGGCAGCGCTACGACCGCATCCTCGCGACCTATTATCCGGGGACCCAGCTGCAGCGGATGTTCTGAGATGGCCGGTGTGAGCCCTACCTCCGAGTTGCGCGTCGGCATCGTCGGCGCCGGCGCGATCGCGCAGATCGCCCACATGCCCGTGCTCCGCAAGCTGAAGGGCGTGCACGTGGTGGCCATCTGCGACAACGACGGCGCCAAGGCGCGGGCCCTCGCGGCGCGCTTCGGCATCGGCGGGTGGTACACCGACATCGAGGAGCTGCTCGAGTTCGGCAAGGTGGACGCGGTCGCGATCTGCACGCCGAACCACCTCCACGAGCCGCACATCCTCAGCGCGCTCGCGGCCGGGGCCCACGTGCTCGTCGAGCGGCCCATCGCGATGACGACGGCCGGCGTGACGCGTGCCCTGCGCGCCGCCGAGCGGTACAAGCGCTCCCTCCTCGTGGCGATGAATTTCCGCTACCGCAGCGACGTCCAGGCGGTGCACGGCTTCCTGAAGGGTGGGGAGCTGGGCGAGCTGTCCGCCATCCGCGCGGGGTGGAGCGTGTTCCGCGCGGTGCGGCAGCAGCTCGGCTGGCGCTCCCGGAAGGCGGAGTCGGGGGGCGGGGTGATGGTGGACCTCGGGCTGCCGATGCTCGATCTCGCCCTCTGGATCGCCGGGGCGCCCGCGGTGGAGCGGGTGACGGCGCGCCTCGACCGCGGCCGGGGCGCGGGGGGTGTGGACGAGGCGGGGGCGGCGTTCCTCCAGTGCGCGAACGGCCTCGACCTCTTCCTGGACGTGTCGTGGCGCCACGTGGGCGAGGGGGAGCGCACCTGGCTCGACGTGATGGGCACCAAGGGCTCGGCCTCCATCTCGCCGCTGCGCGTCTTCAAGGAGCTGCACGGCACGCCGATGGACGTCACGCCCACGGGCGCGGCGAGCCGGGAGAGCCTTTTCGCTTCGTCGTACCGCTCGGAATGGGCCTACTTCCTCGCCGCTGCGCGCGGCGAGGTCACCGCCGAGCCGCCCGAGGACCAGCTCCAGGTGCACAAGGTGCTCGACGCCATCTACCGGTCGGCCGACGAGCAGCGCGAAGTGAAGTTGTGAGGCTCCGGGCGCTGCTGCCCGAGCGACGCCACCTCCCGGCGGGAGCGCTCACCGCCGTCCTCCTGTTCGTCGCGTACCCGCCCTTCAGTCTCGTCCTCCCCTCGTTCGTCGCGCTGGTCCCGCTCCTGTGGATGCTGGAGGAACAGGCGGGGAAGGGGGCGTCCTGGCTCGCGGTGATGCGCCTCGGCTACTGGTTCGGCGCGCTCGCCAACGGCTTGGTGTTCTACTGGCTCGTCATCGCGCTCTGGCACTACACGCCGCTCGCGCTGGCGGGGTACCTCGCCGCCATCCTGATCGTCCTCGCCCCCGGCTGGCTCCTCCTCGCGCTGGGGTACGTCTGGGTGCGGCGCCGCACCGGTCTTCCCGTCTGGCTCGTCTTCCCCCTCCTGTGGACGGCGTTCGAGTGGCTGGTGGGGCATCAGGGGCCCCTCGCCTTCCCGTGGCTCAGCCTCGGCATCTCGCTCACGCGCGTCCCGACGCTGGTGCAGTTCGCCGAGCTGGGGGGCGCGCGGAGCGTGACGCTGTGGCTCGCGTGGGTGAACGTGCTGGCGTATCTCGCGCTCGCGCGGCGCGCGTGGCGGCCCGCCGCGCTGGCCGCCCTGACGGCCGGGCTCGCCCTGGCGTTCGGCGTGTGGCGTGAAGGGCGGATCGTGCTCCGCCCCGTCACGACCGTCGCGCTCCTGCAACCGAACGTGGGCTTCCGCGAGAAGTGGCAGGACGAGAAGAAGGACTCGCTGGTCCTCGCGCTCGTGCGGCAGACGATCGCGGCCGCGCGGCGCCCCGGGGTGCGGCTCATCGCGTGGCCGGAGGCGGCGGTGCCGGGGTTCTTCTACGACGCCGAGACCCGGCGTCTCTACCGCGACCGGCCGGCCGAGCGGTGGGACTCCCTGCTGGGCGGCGTGGTCGCGCGGCTCGGCATCCCCCTCCTCACCGGCGGGCTCGATCTCGCGTTCCATGCGGACGGTAGCTACGACTACTACAACGCCGCCTTCCTCTACGATTCATCGGGCAGCCGCTTCGGCCAGCCCTCGTACCGCAAGACGTACCTCGTGCCGGTCACCGAGCGCGTGCCGTTCCTGCCGCCGCGGTGGTTCGGGACGTTCAACTGGTTCGGCGGCTTCTCGCGCGGCGAGCGGTTCCCCGTGTACCGTATCGCCGACGGCGGGTTCGGCGTGCTGATCTGCTACGAGTCCATCTTCGAAGACCTCGCCCGCGGCTACCGCCGCGACGGCGCCGACTTCCTCGTGAACATCACGAACGACGGGTGGTTCGGCAGCACGGTCGGCCCGTACCAGCACGCGGCGCACCTCGTCATGCGCGCCATCGAGACCCGGATGGGCGTCGCGCGCGCCGCCAACACCGGCGTCTCCGAGTTCGTGGACCCCCTGGGCCGGACCCACCTCGCCTCGCCCCTCGAGGTCGAGCGGACGGTGACGGGTCCGGTGATGACCTCCTCGGTCCGGACCCTGTACGTCCGGTGGGGCGACTGGGTGGGCGCGCTCTCCCTCGCGGGGACCGCCGCCCTCCTCGTCGCCGCTTACCTCCGCAGACGCCCGCAAGGAGTCGTGTGATGAAGCGCCTCGCCCTCGCCGCCCTCGCCGTCGCCCTGGCGGCAGCGCCCGCCCTCGCGCAGCACCCCTTCGCGTCCGGGGGCGCGTACGATCCGGCGGTCCCGACCCCGCGGTCGGTCCTCGGCTACGAGGTGGGGGATGCGTTCACGCCGCACGGGCTCCTGGCGCGGTACCTCGACCGGCTGGCGGCGACGAGCCGGCGCATCCGGGTGGACACGATCGGGCGGAGCGTCGAGGGGCGCGAGATGTTCCTCGTGGTGGCGACGAGCGAGGCGAACCAGGCGCGCCTGGCGCAGATCCGCGCCGACGCGGCGCGCCTCGCCGACCCGCGGGGCGCGAGCGCGGCGGACCTCGCGGCGGCCGCGGCGCGCCTCCCGGCGATCACCTACCTCGGCTTCACGGTGCACGGCGGCGAGGCATCGGGGATGGAGGCCGCCATCGCCCTCGCCTACCAGCTCGCCGCGGGGCGGGACGCCGAGACGCAGCTCGTGCTCGACAGCAGCGTCGTGCTGATCGAGCCGGTCGAGAACCCCGACGGCCACGAGCGCCACGTCCAGGACTGGCTCCGCAACCGCGGCGCCCAGGACATCCCCACCACGCCGGGGGCGATGATCCACCAGGGGAGCTGGCCGGGGCCGCGGGGGAGTCACTACGGCTTCGACCTCAACCGCGATTGGTTCGTCCTCTCGCACCCCGAGACGCGCGCCCGGGTGGCGGCGTTCCTGCGCTGGTGGCCGCAGGTGCTGGTGGACCTGCACGAGATGGGCTCGAACTCGACGTACTACTTCGCCCCGCCGATGGACCCGGTGAACAAGAACGTGTCGCCGATCATCGCGCGGTGGTGGGACATCTTCGCGGCGGCGAACGCGGCCGCCTTCGACGCGCACGGCTGGTCGTTCTACCGCCGCGAGAGCTTCGACGCCTTCTATCCCGGGTACGGCGACTCCTGGCCGGTGGGGGCGGGGGCGGTGGGGATGACGTACGAAGTGTCCTCGAGCGCCGGTGGCGCCATCCGCCGCGAGGACGGCACGATCCTGACGCTGCACGACGCGGCGTGGCGGCACTACACGGCGGCGTACGCCACCGCGCTCACCGCGGCGCGCCGCGCGCGGGAGCGGGTCCGCGACTTCCTCGCGTTCCGGCAGGGAGCGATCGCCGAAGGGGAGCGGAGCCCGATGCGCGCCGTCGTGATCGAGCGCGACGACCAGGGACGGGCCGACTCCCTCGCCGCCCGCCTCCGGATGAACGGCGTCGCGGTGCAGCGGCTCCGTACCGCGGCCGACGCCCGGGACGCCACCGAGTACGGGGAGATCGCCGTGCGGGCGGTGCGGTTCCCGGCGGGCGCATACGTCGTGGACCTCGCCCAGCCGCAGGGGAAGCTCGCGCGGATGCTCCTCGAGCCGGAGGCGATCCTCGACTCGACCTTCATCCAGCAGGAGCTGGAGCACCGGCGCACCGGGCAGCCCGACCGGTTCTACGACGTCACCGCCTGGTCGCTCCCATGCGTCTTCCGGGTGCGGGCCTGGTGGACGCATACCCTGCCGGGCCCCCTCGACGACGCGGCCGCCACGGCGGGCCAACCGCCGGCGGCGCCCGCCGACGCGCGGTACGCCTACGCCTTCGCGCCGGGGAGCGAGGCCTCCATCCGCCTCCTCTCCGACCTCCTCGCCGACAGCGTGCGGGTGTGGTTCGCCCCGCGCGCCTTCACGCAGGGCGGCCAGGCGTTCCCGGGGGGCGCGTACGTCGTGCGCGTCGCCGCGAACGGCCCCGGCGTCCACGACGCGGTGCGCCGCGCCGCCGCGACGGCGGGGGCGCGCGTCTACGCCCTCGCCTCGGCGCTCTCCGACAGCGGCACCGACCTCGGCAGCAACACCGTCTTCTTCGTGCACCCGCCGCGCGTCGCCCTGCTCGGCGGATCGCCCGTCTCCGGCGGTGCGTACGGTGAGGCGTGGTACGCCTTCGACCAGCGGCTCCACTACCCCGTCACCACGGTGAACGTGGCGTCGCTCGACAACATCCGATTGGCCGAGTTCGACGTGGTGGTGCTCCCGTCCGTCTCGGCGGGGTCCCTGGACCGCGTGCTCGGCGAGGGGGGCCGCAACCGGCTGGCCGAGTGGGTCCGCGCGGGCGGCACGCTCATCACCCTCGACGTGGCGACGGGGTGGCTGGCGGGGGAGAAGCTGGGCCTGGCGCGCCTGCGGACCCGCCGCGACACCACCCGTGCGGACAGCACCGCCGGCGCGCCCCTCCCGGCGTCCGTGCCGGGGGCGATCGTGCGGGTCACCGGCGACACGTTGTCGCCCCTGCTCGCCGGCGTGCGGCCGACGGAGCTGCCGGTGCTGTTCAACTCCGATCGGGTGTACACGGTGCCGAGGGACATCAGTGCCGGCGAGGCGGTGCTCCTCTACGCGCCGCTGGCGCGCCTGCGCGTGGCGGGGTATCTGTGGCCCGAGGTGCCGGCGCGCCTCGCCGGGTCGGTCTATCTGTGGACGGAGAGTGCGGGGCACGGGCGCGTGATCGGCTTCGCCGGCGACCCGCTCTTCCGGGACATGTGGCGGGGGCTCCTGCCCATCTTCGCGAACGCCGTCTTCCTCGGACCGAGCATGTGAGCCGGAGCATCCGCGTGGTGGGGCAGGGCGTGGCGTGAAGGCCGTGCGCGGCGGGACGCGGGTCGGCATCGACGTGGGCGGGACGTTCACCGACCTCGTCGTGCTGAGCGACCGCGGCGTGCGGGTGGTGAAGGTGCCGAGCACGCCGCACGCGCCGGAGCAGGGGTTGTGGGACGCCTACGAGGCCGCCGAACTGGCGGCGGCGCCGCAGGTGCTGGTGCACGGCACGACGGTCGCGACGAATGCGCTCCTGGAGCGGAAGGGGGCGCGGGCGGTCCTCCTCGTGACCGCCGGCTTCGAGGACCTCCTGGAGCTCCGGCGGCAGGACCGCGCGGGGCTGTACGACCTGGCGCGGCACCATCCGCCGCCGCTGGTGCCGCGGGAGCGGATCGTCGGCGTGCCGGAGCGGATGGGGCCCGGCGGGCCGATCGTCCCGCTCACGCCCGCGGCCGTGGCCGGGACCATCGCGGCCGTGCGCGCCCTCGCGCCCGAGGCGATCGGGCTCTCCCTCCTCTTCGGATTCCTCCACCCCGACCACGAGCGCGCCCTCGCTGCGGCGCTGCGGGCCGCCTTCCCCGGCGTCCCCGTCGTCGTGGCGCACGAGACGGTGCCCCGGGTGCGCGAATACGAGCGGACCTGCACCGTGGCAGCGGAGGCGTTCCTCCGGCCCCGCGTGGGCGGCTACGTGGAGGGGGTGGCGCGGGAAGCGGCGGCGCGCGGCATCGCCTCCCCGCACGTCTTCGCCTCGAACGGCGGGGCGCTGCGCGCGGGGCTGGCGGCGGTGCGCGCCGCGAACCTCGCCTTGAGCGGCCCGGCGGGGGGCGTGCGCGGGGCGGCGCTCGTGGGCGCGGCGTCGGGGATCCACGACCTCCTCACCCTCGACATGGGGGGCACGAGCGCCGACGCCAGCGTGGTGCGCTCCGGCGAGGCGGAGACCCGCACCCACGGCGAGATCGCGGGCGTGTCGCTCGCGGTGCCGCACCTCGTCATCGAGACGGTGAGCGCGGGGGGCGGTTCGATCGCCTGGCTCGACTCGGGAGGCGCCCTCCGCGTCGGCCCGGAGAGCGCGGGCGCGATGCCCGGCCCGGCGTGCTACGGGTTCGGCGGGCAGGCGCCGACGGTGACCGACGCGTACGTAGCGCTGGGCTGGATCCCGCCCGACCGGCCCCTCGCCGGGCGCATCGCGATCCACCGGGACCGCTCCCTGGCCACGATCGCGGTGCTCGCCGAGCGCGCCGGCCTCGACCCCGCGGCCTGCGCCCTGGGCATCGTGCGGGTGGCGGAGGCCACGATGGCCCGTGCCCTCCGTCGGGTGAGCGTGGAACGCGGCCTCGATCCCTCCGAGCTCACGCTCCTCGCCTTCGGCGGCGCCGGTCCCCTGGCGGCGTGCGCCCTCGCCGACCTCCTCGGCGTGCCGCGGGTGCTCCTCCCCCCGCACGCCGGCGCCCTCTCCGCCCTCGGCATCGCCGCGGCGGACGAGACCGTGGAGCACGCGGTGCCCGTCCACGAGCGCGCCGACGCGTGGGAAGCCGCCGCGGGCGTGCTCTCGCACGAGCTCGAGAGCCGGGTGCTCGCCGACCTCCCGGGCGCGACCGTCAGCTTCGTGGTGGAGTGCCGCTACGCGCGGCAGGGCTACGAGCTGGACGTGCCCCTCCGCGCCGGGGCGTGGGGCGCAGTGACGGCCGGCTTCCACGCGGCGCACGAGCGCGCCTACGGCTACCGTGACCCCGCGTCCCCCGTGGAAGTGGTGGCGCTGCGCGCGATCGGCACGGTGAAGGCCTGCGCGCCGGTGATGGCGTCCTCGCGGCACTCGATCGTGGGCGTCACGTCGCGCCTTCGTATCCGGCTCGAGGGGGGACACGTGGATGCGGCAGGGTACGATTGGGAGACCCTTCACGCGGGGCAGGTCCTGGCCGGGCCCGCGGTGATCGAGGCGCTGAGCGCGACGGCGCTCCTCCTGCCGGGATGGGTCGGGCGGGTGAACGAGATCGGAGCCATCGTGGTGGAGCGGGGCAGTGCTCGGCCCGATTGAGCGGGAGATCCTCTCCCAGCTCTTCGCCGCGGTCCCCGAGGAGATGGGCGCCGTGCTGGTGCGGAGCGCGCGCTCCCCCAACATCCGCGAGCGCCGCGACTCCTCGGCGGCCCTCTTCACCGCGACGGGGGAGTTGATCGCGCAGGCGGCGCACATCCCCGTGCACCTCGGCGCGATGCCGGAGGCGGTCGCGGCGGTGCGCGCGCGGGGCGCGCGGGCCGGCGAGGTGTGGGTGCTGAACGACCCCTACACCGGCGGGACGCATCTCCCCGATATCACGGTGATCGAAGCCGTGGGCACGGGAGCACAGGGGCTCGGCGGCACGGACGAGCCGGTGGCCTACGCCGCGGTGCGCGCGCACCACGCCGACGTCGGCGGGACGCGCCCCGGCTCGATGGCCCCCGACGCCCGCAGCCTCGCGGACGAGGGGGTGGTCATCCCCCCTACGCGCGTCGGGGAGCACGGCGTGCTCGACGAGGACGCGCTCGACGCCCTCGTCCACCCGATGCGCGAGCCGGCCGTCCGGCGCGCCGACCTCGCCGCCCAGGTCGCGGCCGCGCGGCGCGGCGGCGAGCGGTGGAACGAGCTGCTCGCGCGGTACGGCGCGGCGCGGCTCGGCGACGCGGTGCACGACCTCCTCGGCTACGCGGAGCGGCGGACGCGCGCGGCGCTCGCCGCGCTCGACGACGGCGTCTACGAGGGCGCGGACACCATCGAGGGGGACGGTCTCACCGATGAGCCCCTCACCATCCGCGCGCGGCTCACCGTCGCGGCAGGCGCGCTCACGATGGACTTCGCGGGCACCGCGCCGGCGGCGGAGGGGAGCGTCAACTGCCCCATCTCGGTCACCCGCTCGGCGGCCCTCTTCGCCGCGCGCTGCCTCATCCCCGCCGACGTGCCGACGAACGGCGGCGTGGCCCGCTGCGTCACCGTCCTCGCGCCGGCGGGCTGCCTGGTGAACGCGGAGCCGCCGCACGCCGTGGCCGCGGGCAACGTCGAGACCAGCCAGCGCATCGCCGACCTGCTCCTCGACCTGCTGCGCCAGGCGGGGGGCGACCTCCCCGCGCAGGGGCAGGGGACGATGAACAACGTCATCTTCGGCACGCGCGACTGGGTGTACTACGAGACACTGGGCGGCGGCCAGGGCGCGACGCGCCACGGCCCGGGCCCGAGCGGCGTGCACGTGGGGATGAGCAACACGTGCAACACGCCGATCGAAGTGCTGGAGATGGAGCTGCCGCTGCGGATCGAGGAGTATTCCATTCGTCATTCGTCGGGGGGCGCGCCGGGCCCATCGGCGCGCGCGAGCACAGTCGCCTGGGAGTCCGAAGGGGGGCAGACGACGGGGCCGGTCGGCGGCATCGCCGCCGGATATCCCGGCGGCGACGGTGTGGTGCGCCAGATACGCGCCCTCCAGCCGTGCCAGCTCTCCCTCGTGACCGAACGGCGCCGCATCGCGCCGCGCGGCGCGGAGGGGGGCGGCGACGCCCTGCCGGGGCGCAACTTCGTGAACGGGGTGGAGGTGGGCTCGAAGGTGGTGAGGGACCTCGTCGCCGGCGACGTGGTCCGCATCGAGACCCCGGGCGGCGGCGGCTTCGGCGCGGCGTCCTAGCCCGGGGCCAGGAAGTAGTCCAGCGCCGACTCGGTGACCTCCGCGGGCACCTCGTGGCCCCCGATGAACTCGTAGTAGAACACGCTGTAGCCCTCAGTGTGCAGGCTCGGCACGATCCCGTCCCGGGTGCCCGAGACGGCGAAGATCGGGTCCTGCGCCCCGTGCGACACGAAGATCCTCGGATGGCCTGCGAGCGGCCGCGCGTATTCCACGTAGCCCGGCGAGTACGCGACCAGGTGCGTGAAGAGGTCCCCGTTCGGTAATCCCGCCGAGAGGGCGTACGTGGCCCCGTCGGAGAACCCGCCCAGCGCGATCCGCGCCGGGTCCACGTTGCAGTGGTCGAAGGTGAAGTGCAGCGCCTGGTCCAGGAAGAGGAAGTCGGGCCCGAAGCTCCCCGTGATCAGGTCCCACGTGCGCATCCGCGAATCAGGGGCGAGGAGGATCAGCCCCCGCGTCTCCGCCCGCGCGAAATAGCTGAGCCAGTTCGTGGCCGCGCCTCCCGCCCCGTGCAGCAAGACGAGGAGCGGCATCGGCACGGCCGGATCGTAGCTCGCCGGCACGTAGAGGAGGCCGTCGCGGTCCGTTCCGAGGCCGAGGGCGCTGCGCCCCGACGGCGCCGCGCTCGTCGGAGCGCCGGGCCGGGCGGTGGGCGGTGAGGCGGGGCGCGTGGAGGACGTGCACCGGCGCATGGACGTTCCAGCACCCGGAGAGGACGGGGAGGGAGAGGGCGCCCAGCCCCGCGCGGACGAACTCGCGGCGGGGCATCCCGGACGGGACCCGTCGCGCGCGCTTCATACGCCCGACGCCCTCCGCCGGTCCTTGGCCCGCTGGAGCAGCGTCGCGACCACCAGGATGACGCACCCGTACACCCCGAACTCGCACGTGGCGAACACGACCGCGGACGCGGGGGTGAGGTGCTGGAGCATCGGCGACCCGGACAGGAGACCGCGGGCGAGGATGGCGTAGGCGTGGGTGAGCGCGCCGGTGGCACCCCAGAGCGCGACCCACGTCGGCACCACCCACGGGCTGGCGCGCAGCGCGAGGGCGCGCCAGAGGAGCGCGAGCCCGGCGAAGCCGGCAGCGTAGACGGGCGGGATCCCCCAGCGGGCCCACGCGGGGAAGACGTGGGAGTAGACCGGCGCCCAGAAGAAGGTGACCATCGCGCCCCAGACGGCGAGCCAGAAGACACCGGAGGCGAGCGCTACCGCGCCGCGGGTCCGCCGCAGCCCCTCCGCTCCGACGCGCCGCGTCAGCGCCGCGGCGAGGAGGACGACCAGGACCGCCACCACGGCGGCGGCGCGGTACATCAGGCCCGGCGTCAGCACCTGGTCCTCCGGCATCGTCCCTCTTCCCGGTCGGCCGCGATCACACCCTGATGAAGATCCTCCGGCGGTAGAGCACCCACAACACCACGAGCCAGAATCCCGTGAACGCGAGGGCGAAGAGGAGGGACGCGTCGCGCGGCTCGAGCCACGGGGCGAACAGGGTGCCGTAGACCGCCGCCTCGAGGGACATCCGCTCCCCGTGCAGCGTGACGAAGACGAGCGAGTAGATCAGCCGTGCCATGAGCCCCGAGCCGACGAACGCGACCAGCGGGTTCACGCCGAAGACCTCGAGGGGCCGCGTCCACCACCGCACCTGCATCCGGTCGATGAGCCAGAGGCACGCGGCGATCGCCGCGGCGGCGGCGCCCGCCGTGAAGAGGACGTAGGAGCTGGTCCAGAGGTTCTTGTTGATCGGGAACGACCATCCCCACGCCGCGCCGAGCGCGGTGGCGACGAATCCCGCAGCGAAGAGCCCCTCGATCCGCTCGCCGAGGGGCTTCCCGCTGCCGAGCCACCGTCCCGCAAGCACGCCGAGCATCGCCGTCGCGATGGCGGGAATGGTCGAGAGGGGACCCTCGGGATCGAAGGTGCGGCTCCCCGCCCAGACGTGGTCGAGGCCCAGGATCCAGCGGTCGAGGTGCGCGGCGAGGTTGTCGCTGCGCGAGTCCAGCTGGAGGGCGCCCAGGCCGTGGCCGGGGATGGGGAGGAGCGTCATCGCGAACCAGTAGCCGAAAAGGAGCACGGCGAGGATGGCGACCTGCTGCTTCAGCGTGGTGCGGAAGGTGAGGAGCGCCGCCGCGGCGTACGCGATGCCGATGCGCTGCAGCACGCCGAGGTAGCGGACGTGCTCGAAGCGGTACGCGATCCGGTCCAGGAACGAGGGGTCGGCGAGCCCCGGCACGGCGCCGGTGGTGAAGAAGGGGAACGCCGAGAGGACGAAGCCCCAGAGGAAGATGAGGCCGCCGCGCCGGAGGATCTGGCGGACGAGCTGGCCGTCGGCGTCCCCCCGCGCGCGCCGCGCCGCCAGGGAGAGGTGCGTCGTGACGCCGACGATGAAGAGGAAGAAGGGGAAGATGAGGTCGGTCGGCGTCCAGCCGTGCCACTCGGCGTGGAGGAGGGGCGGGTACACGGCGCCCCAGGTGCCGGGGTTGTTCACGACCAGCATCGCGGCGATGGTGGCGCCGCGGAACACGTCGAGGGCGAGGAGGCGTTCACCGGCGGTGACGGCGTGTGCCGGAGCGCGGGAGGGCATGGAGGTCCTTTCGGCGTTGCGCTGAATTGACGGCGCGGCGGCTGGCGCCGCAACCGCCCCGTCAGGTAGGTTGAGACCCCGAATGCCTGCTGCACCCGGATCGTCCCCAGTCGCCGTCGCCACACCCACGGGCGCCGCCCTCCGGCGGCCGGCGCTGGCGTGGGCGCTCCTGCACGTCCCGGTCATCCTCTTTCTCTACGGCTCGTCCATCCGCTTCGCGCTGGGCGAGGTGCGCACCCCATTCCCGCTGCTCCTCTGGCCGGCGTTCGCGGTGGAAGCGGCGCTCCTCGCGCTCCTGGCCTTCGCGCTCGCGCTGCCGTTCAGCCTCCTCGGGCGTGCGTATCGCTGGGCGGTCCCGGCCGCGCTGGCCCTGATGACCTTCCTGCTCGCCCTCGACGGACGCATCTACCAGGCGCTCGGGTTCCACATCAACGGCCTGGTGGTGAAGGTGATGCTGCAGCGGGGGGCGCTGCGCGAGACGGGCGTCCCGGTCTGGGAGGCCGTGGCGTTCATCGGAGTGGGCGTGGCGTGGCTCGCGCTGGAGCTCTGGGCGGGCGGCCGCTTCCTGCGGCGCTTCGCCTCGCCGAAGGGGGCGCTCGTCCCGGCGCTCCTGGTGCTGGCGCTGGCGCTCGTCGAGCGGACCTACACCGCGACGCTGTCCTTCTACGGCGGGCCGGCGGTCTTCGCGGCGGGTCAGACCCTTCCCCTCCAGGCGCCGCTCCGGATGAACGGACTCCTCGCCAAGGTGACGGGGCGGGGGACCACCGAGTTCAGGGACCCGATCCAGACGGCGGCGGAGCGGAGCGCGTCGCGTCTTCCCCTCGGGATCCCCGCGGCGTCGGTGCGCTTCACCCGCACTCCCGACATCGTCGTCATCCTCATCGAGAGCCTGCGCGCCGACTTCCTCGACTCCCTCACGATGCCGCGCCTCCTGCGGCGCGGCGCCGAGGGGACGATCTTCGAGCGGCACTACGCGTCGGCGAGCTCGACGCACTTCTCCCTCTTCAGTCTCTTCTTCGGCCTCCAGGCGCAGAAGATGGACGCGATCGTCGGGGCGGGGCGCTCCCCCCTTCTCTTCGGCGTGCTGAAGGTGAACGGCTACCGGAGCCGCCTCCTCGCGGCGTCGTCGGTGGACTGGATGGGGCTCAAGGGCACGGTGTTCGGCGACGTGGAAGGGGACCTCGACACGGATTTCCCCGGCATCGGCGCCACCCGCGACTCGGCGATGGTCGAGCGCGCGGAGCAGTGGCTGGCGCGCGAGGCGACGGATGCGGCGCCCCTCTTCGTGATGCTCTTCTTCGACGGGACGCACTTCAACTACACGTATCCGCCGCGCTCGGCGCGCCTCGCCCCCGTCTGGGACGCGGGGAGCTCGATGGAGGCGGCGCGGGTGCTGCCGGAGCTGATCCGGCGCCGCGCGCGCAACGCGGCGTACGAGGTGGACTGGAAGATCGACGAGTTCCTCGCCTGGATGACGGCCCGGCGCGGGAAGTCACCCCTCGTCTTCGTGACGGGGGACCACGGCGAGGAGTTCAAGGAGCACGGGCACATCGGCCACGGCTCGGGCGTCACCGCGGAGCAGATCCACGTGCCGATGGTGGTGTTCGGCGAGGGCGTGCCGCGGGGGCGCGTCACCCGCGTGACCAGCCACATCGACCTCGTGCCGACCCTCTTCGCCCTCCTCGGCGACACGCACGCGCCGCAGGCGTACGCCGACGGCATCTCGATGTTCGCCGTCCCCGAGGGGCGGTTCGTCCTCGCGACTGTGGGATGGGAGCCCCGCTACTGCGCCGTGGGCAGCGACCTCAAGGCCACCTTCTTCGGCCTCGACGCCGGGTTCGGCGGCGTGCAGGTGACCGACCCCGAGGACCGTCCCCTCGCCGACGGCGACGCGCGTTTCGCCGCGCACGCGGCGGAGATCCTGCGGGCCTTCTCCCGCGAGGCCGTTCCGCCGACGCCGGCGGCGCCGCCCGCGCGCCCCCACTGAGCCGGGAGCCACCCCGTGCATCTCGTCCCCCTCGACTGGATCATCGTCTCCTTCTCCATCGGCATCTCCTTCCTGCCGGCGCTCTTCTTCTGGCGGCGGGCGGGGACGAGCACCTCCGAGTTCTTCACCTCGGGGCGGGCGGCGCCGTGGTGGCTGGTGGGCGTCTCGATGGTCGCCACCACGTTCAGCACCGACACGCCCAACCTCGTCACCAACATGGTGCGCGAGCGGGGGGTCTCGGAGAACTGGCTGTGGTGGTCGTTCCTGCTGACGGGGATGATGACGGTCTTCTTCTACGCGCGGCTGTGGCGCCGCTCGGGGGTGCTGACCGACCTCGAGTTCTACGAGAAGCGCTACTCCGGGACGCCGGCGACGTTCCTGCGCGGTTTCCGCGCCGTCTACCTCGGCCTCTTCTTCAACTGCGTCATCATGGCCACGGTGAACCTCGCCGCGGCGAAGATCGCCAACATCGTCCTCGGGTGGCCGATGGCGCTCACGCTGACGGTGTGCGCCGGGATGACGATCTTCTTCGCGTCGGTGTCGGGGCTCTGGGGCGTGCTCGTCACCGACTCCATCCAGTTCCTCATCACGATGACGGGGACCTTCGCCGTCGCGTACTTCGCCCTCCAGCAGCCGGAGGTGGGGGGCCTCGCCGGACTCTTCGCGAAGGTGCCGGCGCGGGCGCTCAACCTCCTTCCCGACTTCGGGGACTGGAGCGTGGCGCTGGCGGTCTTCGTCATCCCCATCACCGTGCAGTGGTGGTCGGTGTGGTATCCCGGCGCCGAGCCGGGAGGGGGCAGCTACATCGCGCAGCGGATGCTCGCCTCGAAGACGGAGAAGGACGCCGTCGTCGGCACCCTCTTCTTCAACGTGATGCACTACGCCCTGCGCCCCTGGCCGTGGATCATCACGGCGCTCTGCTCGACGCTCATCTTCCCGCAGCTCGCCGACCTCGGCAGGGCGTTCCCGTACGTGGACAAGGCCCTGATCGGGAACGACATCGCGTACCCGGCGATGATGCGCTTCCTCCCCGCCGGATTCCTCGGCCTCGTGGTGGCGGGGACGCTGGCGGCGTACCGCTCCACCATCGAGACGCACCTCAACTGGGGGACGAGCTACCTGGTGCACGACCTCTACCGGCGCTTCCTGAGGCCGGGGAAGTCGGAGAAGCACTACGTCCTGGTGGGGCGGATCACGACCGCGCTCCTGATGGTGTGCGCGGCGTTCACGACGTACGCCCTCGCGACGGCGAAGGAGGCGTTCGACCTCATCCTCTCCATCGGTGCGGGGACGGGGCTCCTCTACCTGCTCCGCTGGTTCTGGTGGCGGGTGAGCGCGTGGAGCGAGGTCGCGGCGATGATCTCGTCGTTCGTGGTGGCGCTCGGGTTCTTCATCGCGCGCAAGAACGGGCTCGAGGTGGCGTCGCACGTGTCGCTCCTCGCGACGGTGGCGACGACGACGGTGGTGTGGGTGGCGGTGACGTACCTGGCTCCCCCTACGGACCGGGGGACGCTGGTCTCGTTCTACAAGCTGGTGCGGCCGGCGGGGCCCGGCTGGACGAGCGTGCGGGCGGAGGCGGGGGTGGAGGCGTCGCCCGACTCGCCGACGCGGTCCCTCCTCGGCTGGGTGCTGGGGTGCGTGTTCGTGTACGCCGCGCTCTTCGGGGCGGGGAGCTTCCTCTACGGACGGACGGGGACGGGGCTGATGTGGCTCGCGGCGTTCGTGGTGAGCGGCGTGAGTCTCATCCGCCTGATGCCGAAGCTCTGGGGCAGCGCGACGTCCGGGTAGGGCCGGCGCGGCTCTGTGCGCTGCCTGCACGCGGACGCCGACCCTCCGGGTGACGTTCAGATGAGCGTTCGAGTCTTCTATCGGCAGCGGATCGCGCCCCCGACGTCGCGGCGCCCTTCTGGCTGAGCTACTATACATCTAGTAGTTCGCACGGACCCCCTCATCGCCCGCGTGGCCGTGCGCGGCGCGCCGCGGGCGAGATGAGGCCGGTCCGTTCACCGCCACCCATCACGGGCCCACACGCCCACGGGTCACGCCCCATGCCGAGACACATCGCCCATCCCACGGTCATCGAGGCCGCCGGGAATCTCCCCAAGCGGATCGAGGAGTTCGTCGGCCGGGTGAACTCCGGACACGCGGCGGCCAGCGTGGCCCGGATGGTCTCCCCCGCCGGCTGGCAGGAGCCCGGGCAGCGGCCCGACTTCGAGGAGATCACCCTCGTGCTCCGGGGCGCCTTGCGGGTCGAGCACGAGGGTGGGGCGCTCACCGTGCGCGCGGGCGAGGCGGTCGTCACGAAACGCGGCGAGTGGGTGCGCTACGGCTCCCCGGAGCCGGGCGGGGCGGAGTACGTGGCGGTGTGCCTGCCGGCCTTCTCCCCCGACACGGTGCACCGGGACGGCTGACGTGTCGCATCGCGTCAAGAAGACCCCCAGCGCCCGCGAACTGGACATCCTCGACGCGCTCTGGCACCTCGGGTCGGGGACGGTCGCGGACGTGCAGTCGTTCATCGCGAGCGTGCGAGAGGAGGACCTCGAGTACACGACGGTCCTCACGAACCTCCGCACGCTGGACGACAAGGGCTGGGTCGAACGCTCGAAGGAGGGCCAGGCCCATCGCTACTTCCCGGCGGTGGAGCGGGAGTTCGCGCGTGTCACCGCGGTCTACGACCTCACCCACGCCCTCTACGACGGATCGAAGGAGGACCTCCTCACGCACCTCTTGAGCGACCGGCACCTGCACCCGCGCATCCTTGCGCGGCTGCGGCGGCTCATCGACGCGCGCCTGGAGGTGGCGCCGAGTCGTGTGCGATGACGAGATGCCGCACCCGGACGGCGCGCATCAGAGCCGCCGCACCAGCAGCGTCCCGCTCGCCGCGCCGCGCACCAGCGCGAGGAGGATGATCCGCTCGCCCAGCCCGGGGATGGTCAGGATCAGCACGTCGCTCCGTCCCGGTACCCGCCGCAGGAGATGGGGCTGAGGCAGGCCGTCGAGCAGCAGCTCGACCTGGCTCAGCGTCACCGCCTCACCCCCCGCCGCGACGAACCGCACCCGGTACTGCGCCGCCGCCGGCAGCTTCGACGTCAGGTCCACGTCGCAGCGCCCGTTGCTCCACGCCCCCGCCGCGTCGTCCGCCCAGATCTGCGCAGTATCCCGCCACGAGTCCGGCGGAGCGGCTCCCGTGTCGAACGCCGCGAAGCGCCGGATGAGGGGCCGCGCCGCCACGCGCGTGCATGTGAGGCGCAGCGCCGCCGCCGTCACGGGCCCCACCGGATGGATGCGCTTGTGGCCGATCGCCGACCCGGTGCCGAGGAGGGTCCAGGCACCGTCCACCAGCCCCTCGAGCCGGTACTCCCGCACCCGCTCCCCTCCCGCGAGGTCCTCCTCGAGGACGACGTGGTCCACGCGCCGTGGCGCACCGGCGAGCAGCAGCGTCACGGCGTCGCCGCGGGCTCCGGGCGCCGCGCCCGCCGGACCCGTCTCCGCCACCGGGGTCCCGAACCGCCGCCGCACCTCGTCGCCGAACGCCCGCGCGACCCGCACGTCCGTCGCGGCGATGTGCCCCGTCCGATCGGGAGGGACGTTGAGGAGGAGTTGCGCGCCCCGGCCGACCGACCGGTAGTAGATCTCCAGCATCTGATCCGTAGTCAGAAGATTCGCGCCGTTCGTCGGGCTCCAGAACCACCGCGGCCGCCGGATGGACACGTCCACCTCGAGGGGCATCCACGCGTCGCCGTCGGGGTCGCCGTGGATCGCCGTGGCGATGCCGGTGGCCGCGTCGGCGCGCGCCAGCGCGTTCCAGGCGGGGTAGGGCGCGAACCCGTCCTCGTTCCCGACCCAGCGGATGGTGGCCTGCGGCCCCTGGAAGACCATCGCGTCGGGGGCGTAGCGGTGCACCAGGTCGCCCGTCGGCACCACGCTGCTCCCGTCGAGCCACAGCTCGCAGATGGATCCGTAGCGGGTGAGCAGTTCGGTCAGCTGTGTGCGGTACACGGTATCGTACGCCGTCTGGCCGGCGGCGTCGGCGCAGCGGCCCGCGCCCCCGGCGCCCTGCGAGTCGTCGCGGGGCGAGAGGTACACGCCGAGGCGCATTCCGCGCCGCGCGCACGAGGCGGAGAGGTCGGCCATCACGTCGCCCCGGCCGCCGCGCCACGCCGTGCTCTTGATCGAGTAGTCGGTGGTCGCCGTCTGCCAGAGGCAGAAGCCCCCGGCGTGCTTCGCGACGAGGACGACGTACTTCGCGCCGAGACCGGCGGCGGTGTCCACCCACTGATCGGTGTCGATGTCGGGGTCGAGGCTGGAGAGGACCGTGCTGCGGTCGTCGTACTCCCGGTCCTGCCAGGTGTTCGGCCCGAAGTGGAGGAACATCCCCAGCTCGAGGTCCTGCCAGTCCCGCTGCGAGCGGGTCGGGAGCGCCAGGCGCCGGGGCGGTGTCGCCTCCGCGGGAGGGCCGTCCCGCCCGGGCCCCGCGAGGAGGCGCGATCCGGGCCGGCCCGCGGACGCCAGCGCGCCGGCGCCGCACAGGGATGCCCGAACGAAGTCGCGCCGCGTTGTCACGGCTTGAAATTGTGCCCCCCGCGAACTTCTCGCCACTGACCGCGCCCCCTAGCCGGAGCGGCGCGGGTGAGCGAAATTCCCCGCCACTCGACTCCGACCACCGAAGGCCGCTCGATGCAGATCGCCATCCCGAGGGAGATCCGTCCCGGCGAGCGCCGTGTCGCGGCGACGCCGGACACGGTCGCGCGCCTCCGGAAGCTGGGCTTCACGGTGCGGGTCGAGGCGGGAGCCGGGGTGGGCGCCTCGATGAGCGACGCGGACTACGCCGCCGCCGGCGCCGAGGTCGTGGCCGACACCCGCGCGCTGTGGGGCGAGGCCGACCTCCTCCTCAAGGTGCGGCCCCCCGAAGCCAACCCGGCCCTCGGCGTGCACGAGGCCGACCTCCTTCGCGAGGGCGCGACCCTCGTCTCCTTCCTCTATCCCGGCAAGAACAAGGCGCTCGTCGAGCGGCTCGCGGCGCGGAAGGTGAGCGCCCTGGCGCTCGACCAGATCCCCCGTATCACCCGCGCGCAGAAGGTGGACGCCCTCTCCTCGATGGCGAACATCGCCGGGTACCGGGCGGTCATCGAGGCGGCGAGCTTCTACGGCCGCTTCTTCACCGGCCAGATGACGGCCGCGGGGCGCGTCCCCGCCGCCAAGGTGCTGGTCGTCGGCGCCGGCGTGGCGGGGCTCGCGGCCATCGGCGCGGCGCGCGGCCTCGGCGCGATCGTCCGGGCCTTCGACAGCCGCGCGTCGGTGAAGGACCTGGTCAAGAGCCTGGGCGCCGAGTTCATCGAGCTCGACGTGCAGGAGGAGGGGGAAGGCGGGGGCGGCTACGCCAAGGAGATGAGCGAGGCGTACCACGCGGCCGAGGTGGCGATGCTCGCCAAGCAGTGCCGCGAGGTGGACATCGTCATCACCACGGCCCTCATCCCCAACCAGCCGGCGCCCATCCTCATCACCGAAGAGATGGTGAAGAAGATGAGGGCGGGCTCGGTGATCGTGGACCTCGCCGCGGAGAACGGCGGGAACTGCGCCCTCACGGAGCCCGGCACGGTGGTCGAGAAGTACGGCGTCCACATCCTCGGCTACAACGACCTGCCGAGCCGCCTGGCGCCCACCGCGAGCCAGATGTTCGGCAACATCCTGGCGGAGCTGCTGGGCGAGATGGGGGGCGCGGAGCACTTCCGCATCAATCTCGACGACGAGGTGATCCGCGGCGCGCTGGTGCTCCAGGACGGGAAGCTCCTCTGGCCCCCGCCGCGCCGCTCCGCGGCGGCCGTGGCCGCTCCCGCCGCGCCGGCCCCGCGGACCAGCGTCGCGATGCGCGCCGTCGTCGCCGCGAAGAAGGCGAAGCCGGGGCGCCGCACCGGGGTCGTCGTGGTGACGCTCGCGGGCGCGGCGGCGATGGTCGCCCTGGGCTTCGCCGTGCCGCCCGCCTTCCTCTCGCACTTCACGGTGTTCGTGCTGGCGTGCGTCATCGGCTGGCAGGTGATCTGGAACGTCCGGCCGGCGCTGCACACGCCCCTGATGAGCGTCACCAACGCCATCAGCGGGATCATCGTGATCGGCGGGATGCACGAGGCGCGCGGGGAGATCACCTCCCCCGTCGTCGTGCTGGGCGCGGTCGCCATCCTGGTGGCGGCCGTCAACGTCGTCGGCGGCTTCACCGTGACGCAGCGGATGCTGCGCATGTTCCACCGGTAGGGCGGCGACCATGCCCCAGACCTTCGTCACCGTCGCGTACCTTGCCGCCGCGCTGCTCTTCATCCTCTCCCTGAGCGGCCTCTCGACGCAGGAGTCGGCGCGCCGCGGGAACCTCTTCGGGATGACGGGGATGGCGCTCGCCATCCTGGTCACCGCCCTCGGGCCGCGCACGGGGAACTACGGCGTCATCGCGGCGATGCTCCTCGCCGGCGGCGCGGTGGGGGCGGTGGTGGCGTTCCGGGTGGGGATGACGGCGATGCCGCAGCTCGTCGCGATCCTCCACAGCTTCGTGGGGCTCGCCGCCGTGCTCGTCGGCGTGGCGGGGACGCTCGACCCCTCCATGCACCTCCTCGGCGCCGAGGCCCGGATCCACGAGGTCGAGACGTACATCGGCGTCGTGATAGGCGCCGTGACCTTCAGCGGCTCCCTCGTGGCGTTCGGGAAGCTGCAGGGGATCCTCGGGAGCCGGCCGCTGCTCCTCCCGGCGCGGCATTGGCTCAACCTCCTGATGGTGCTGTTGTGGATCTGGCTGGCGACGCACTTCATCGGCGTCTCCTCGCCCGCGCCCGTGCTGCCGCTCCTCGTTGCGGCGGGGGTCGCGGCGGTGCTCGGCGTGCACCTCGTCGTG
>Ga0207932_1000041_pt1 | contig 39651 bp, 30 predicted proteins | sample NGESurdeep092012_FD_184480 | JGI IMG/M metagenome (GOLD analysis project Ga0207932, IMG submission 184480) | Arctic peat soil microbial communities from Barrow, Alaska - NGEE Surface sample 415-2 deep-092012 (SPAdes) | ecosystem: Environmental > Terrestrial > Soil > Wetlands > Peat ...
GGCGAGAGCGAGAGGGACGACGCCGAAGGAGAGCGAGGCGTGATAGGGCGGATTGCCCTGCGTCACGGCGAATCCCCAGAACGCTCCGGACACGAGGCGGGTGGGATCTCCGAAGACGAGCGGGAACGGCGTCTCGAGGAAGCGCAGGGGATGGAAGCCGACGGCGGCGAACTCGTTCCAGGAAAAGCCGCGCGAACGCCGTGCCGCGAAGGCGGAGGCGCGGGCGACTTCGAGGAGCCACGGGGAGACGACGAGCGCCGCCCCGAGGCCTCCGCCGAAAAGGGCCAGGAGTCCGCCGCGGCGCGCCCGGGCCGGCCCGCGGGCCGCGAGCGCGAAGGCCAGGAGGATCGCGAGTGCCGCGAGAGCCGGCTCGCCTCCGAGCGCGAGAAGGGAGCACGCGACGAGGGCGAGTCCTCCGGCGCGGAGGAGATCGGCGCGGGTCGCCGCCGTCCGCGCGCGCTGGACGGCAAGGAGGGTCCAGGGCATCCACGCGATCGTCGTCGTGGCGTTCAGAAACGCGGCCGAGGACAGGACGTAACCCGAGAGGCCGAAGGCGAACGCTCCGGTGAGCGCGGCGTCCCGGGACCTCACCTCGGTGCGGAGGAAGAGAAATGCTCCCAGGAGGCCGAGACCGAGGTGGAGGAGCAGATGGAGGCCGAGGAAGCGCGGATTCGCGGGGAAGGGATAGGCGAGGACGAGATTCGGGTTTCCCCGATACGCCTGTCCGAACGAGGCGTAAGGGTCGAGGCGTGCCGCTCCGAGGCGGGCGGCGAGCGCGCGCGCCGGCCGTTGTGTCGTCGCGATGTCGCGATAGGCGGGGGTCGTCCGGCCCGAGAGGAGATCCGCGTGGGTGAAAGCCACCGAGGCGACGAGAAGAGCCGCGGCGAGCGCCGCCGGGGTGAGAACGGTCCGGGCGAAGGGCGCGCGCCGCTCGCTCACCGGAAGATCGGGTCGTCCCGCCATCCCCACTTCCGCGCCTTGAAGCGGGCCATCACCACGAGGATCGAGAGCCCGTAGACGCACGAGCTGACGAAGTCGATCTGGGAGGCCTCGTCGAAGTAGCGCGTCACGATCGGAACCTCGCGGATGCGCATGTTCTTCCACATGCCCGCGGCGATGATCTCGGTGTCGAAGACGAAGCCGTCCGAAAAGGCCTCGAGGTTGACGCTCTCGAGATAGCGACGCGAATACGCGCGCAGACCCGAGTGGTATTCGGTCAGGTAGAGATAGAACGTGGCGTTCTCGACGGCGGTGAGAAAGATGTTCGCGAGGTACTTCCACTTCGGCATGCCGCCCTCGAGCGGGCGCCCTCCGAGCATTCGGCTGCCGAACATCGCGTCTTCCTCGCCGCGCACGATCGGGCCGATGAGGTCGGGCAGGACGGTCGCGTCGTACTGGTGGTCCGGGTGCACCATGACGCAGATGTCGGCGCCGCGCGCGAGCGCCGTCGCGTAACAGGTCTTCTGGTTGCCGCCGTAGCCGCGATTTTTCGCATGCGTCACGACGTGGACTCCCGGCAGCGCGCGGGCGACCTCGACCGTGCCGTCCGTCGAGGCGTCATCCACGAGGATGATGTCGTCGACCCAGTCCTTCGGGATTTCGTGCCACGTCTTGTCCAGCGTCTTTTCGGCGTTGTAAGCGGGCATCACGACCGCGATACGCTTCCCCTGGATCGGCATACGCTCGATTCTAGGGTGCGTCGGCGCCGAGCACGCGAAAGACGCGGAATCGCGGCTGGAAAGTTCCGTCGGCGCGGCGCATGCCCGTCCGCGAGTCGAGGACTCTCTCGAGGAAGGGAAGCGGCCGCGCGGCGTCGGACTCGTGCACCCGTCGCACGAACATCGCGCGCGTGGGCGCGGGCGCGCGGCCCGCGGTGGCCGCGTAGGCTGGCAGCAAGGGGGTGAGCTCCGTCGTGACGAGATACCGGCACTTCGCGGCCGTCAGAATCGCGAACGCCTCGGCGTCGTCCGTCGCCGTGAACAGCCGGCACTGCCGGCGCCATCCGTAGACGAACGGGTCCGCCGCGGCCGGCCGCTCCGCGAGCGCCGTCACGAAGTGCCCCGCGGACCATGGCGGCATCACGCCGGGAATCGTTCCCGGAGCCTGCTGCGGGATGGCCGCCGGGTCCACCGCCGGCGGGTCCAGGATGCGAAGCCTCGCGAAGAGGTCGAGGACGTCGTATCCGGGGCCGTCCGCGAACGCGCGGGCCCTCTGGAGATAGGGCCAGCCCGGCACGATCACGAGGCCCGCGGCGAGGAGGAACGGAAGGGCGGCGCTCGGGAAACCCCGCGCGCGCGGGGCGACGCGCGCGCACGCCTCAGCGAGCGCGAGCGCGGCGAAGATGGCGAGGTAGTAGACGTTGCGCTGCTGGAACAGTGCCATGGCGAAGACGGTCGCGGCGAAGAGGGCAAGAAGAAGGCGGCCGGCGGCACGCGGCCGCTGCGGCCGAAGGATGCCGGCCGTCGCCCAGAGGAACGCCGCCAGGGGCACGAGGAGGAAGCCCGGCGAGACCTCGCGCACCGCGCGCTCGAATGAACTCCACCCACGCACGAGCGGCTGGCACTCGGCGACGAGGCGCAGGAACTCCTGCGGATAGGAGAGGAAGCCGCCGTCCGCGAAATCGTTCGCACTCTCGCCCGCGCCTTGCTTGAAGACGTAGGCGCCCCCGTGGAAAACGGCGGCGAGGACGCGGTGCGCGTTCGGCAGGGCCACGGCCAGGCCCGCGGCCGCGAAAAGTCCCCAGAGAGCCCGTCTTCGCAGGGTCTGAGCGCGCCACGCGGCCAGCGCGAGGAGGGGCACGGTGGCGCCCGCGAGAAGCAGCGGCTGGAACCAACCGAAAGAGACGAACGAGAAAGGGACGGGCTCCGCGGGCAGGACGGCCACTGTGGCGAGGGCGGCGAGAGCGGCCGCGACGAGGCCGACGACGGCCGCGGCCTCGCCGAGCGCGAGCGCCGCCCACAGAAACGCGAGGCCGGCCACGAACACGGCTCCCTGCCACGTGAGGACGGCAAGGGCGATCGCGGCCCCGAAAACGGCGGCGCGCGCGAATCGAACGCGCCCGCGCGCGGCCACGGTCCACGCGCCGGCCGCGAGGACGAGGAGCAGGTTGAGCGCCTCGGCCACGTGGTGGTCGAAGTGTCCGAAACCTCCCCAGAGGACGGCGGCCGGGATCGCGGCGTAGGCGACGGTCGCGATCCGTGCGCGGCGCCTGCCCAGGGTCCTTCGGGCGACCGCGAAGAGAGGGAGGACGTGGAGCGCGCCCAGGAGCGCCGGGAGGATTGCCGCGACCCTCACGACCTGCTCCGTCGTCGCGGCGCGCCCGTAGAGAGCGCGCGAAATGCCGCCCGCGAGAAAGTCGAACGCCGGCGGCCAGATGAAGACGCCGCCTTCGGGATGGTTGAGGTAGGCATCGCGGACCGGAACGCGCGGGAAGTTGCGGGCGACCGAGACCGTGCGCCGAAGGTGGCCGTAGCAGTCCGGCGACAGGAGCCGCCATCCCCGGGCCGTGGCGTCGGGGAAGGGCGCGAGGCGCAGCGCGAGGGCCGCGAGGAACACCAGGAGGACGAACCGCCCGTCCCGCGAGAGGCCTCCGGAGCGAGCGCTCACAGGCGCGAGCGTAACAGGGTCGAGGGCTCACTCCCCCTACAATCCCTCGGTGTCCGAGGCTCGCCGCGTGAGATTCCGTTTCGCCGTGCTCGTCCTGGCCGCGTGCGGCGTCGCGCTCGTCTTCGACCACACGCGCCTCGACAGCCCCACGATGGACGAACCGTTCCACACGCTGGCGGCGGCGGAGTATGCGATCTCGGGGACGTACTACGCGAACCTCGAGCACCCGCCCCTCGTGAAGCTCCTGTCGGGCTTCGCCATCCGGGCGGCCGGGGGGCGCGCGCCGAAGATGGACGTCCCGTTTTCCATGGCTGTGGCCGAGCAACCCCGTCCCTTCAGCTTTCACTCGCCGCTCGCGCCGGAGAGGCTCTTCGGCGTCGCGCGCGCGCCGGTCGCCGCGCTCTTCTTCCTCCTCGTCGTCTCAGCCGGGTGGGCCGTGCGGGCGTGGGCGGGTGACCTCGCCGGAATCCTCACCGCCGCCGTCCTGGCCTTCGAACCGAACCTTCTGGCGCACGCGGGCGTGGTGCACACGGACCTCGCGGCGTCTCTCGGTTTCTTCGCCACGCTCGTGCTGGCCGTGCGCGCCCTCGAGCGGCGTTCCCTCGGCCTGTGGGGAGCCGCGGGCGCGGCGCTGGGCGCGAGCCTCGCCGCGAAGTTCTCGTGCGTCCTCCTCGTCCCCATGCTCGCGATTCTCGCGCTCGTCGGGCTTTTCCGGGAGCGCCGTGAGGCCGCGCGCGCGGGCCGCCCGCCTGATCTCCTCGCGCTTCGCGGCCTTCTCCTCGCGGGCGTGGCGTCGGCCGTCGTGCTGTTCGGAAGCTACGCGGTCGCGATGCGACACATGAGCGGGCCCGAGGCCGCGAAGGCCGTGCGGATCTTCCTCGTCTCGCGGCAGGCCCCCGAGGAGACGATCGACCGGGTTCTCGCGATCTCGCGGCTGTCGAAGGAGGCGGGTCACTACGCGGCGGGGCTCGCCGGGATCGCCGTCCAGAACCGGACGGGCGGCGGCGTGAATTACCTGCGCGGCAGGCTCTCCGTGGACGGATTCTGGGAATACTTCTTCGTCGCGTTCGCGGTGAAGAGCTCGCTCGGGTTTCTCGCGATTCTCGTCGTCGCCTGCGGCGTGGGCGCCCTGCGACGGGTGCGGCCCGACCTCGTGCTCCTGACGCTCGTGCTCCCTCCCGCGTATCTGTTCCTGACCGGCATGGCGACGTCCTACAACATCGGCATCCGGCACATGTTGCCGGTGTATCCGCTCCTTCTCGCGGCGGCCGTCCTCGTTCTCTTCCGGGCTCTCCCCGCGCGCGCGGCGGCGGCCGTGCTCCTCGCCGGGGCCACGCTGCAGCTCGGCGAGACCCTCCGGGTCCATCCCCACGAGCTTTCCTTTTTCAACGAGGCGGCCGGAGGCCCGGCGAACGGCGCGGCCTGGCTCAACGATTCGAATCTCGACTGGGGACAGGACCTCGGGCGTCTCGCGCGCCGGCTCCGGGAACGTGGGGACGAGGAGCGCGCGACGATCGCGTATTTCGGCGGCGGCGACGTGCCGTACTACACGCCGAGGGCGACCGTGTTCGCGCCCGCCGACACGCCGATCCGACCGGGCCTCTGGGCGGTCTCCTCCTTCCTGATGTGCTGCGGCCCGGAGGCGACGGCCTTTCACGGAGATCCCGCCGGCGCCGCGGGCTTCGGCCGTCTCCGCCAGGCGGTCGCAACGCGGGGAACGCCGGTCGATCGCGTGGGATACTCGATCGTTCTTTACGACCTGAAAGAGCAGAAACGATGAAGCTGTCGATCGTGATGCCGGCGTACAACGAGCGCCGGACGATTCGCGAGATCCTCGCGCAGGTCCTCGCGGTGGACCTCGGGGATCTCGAGCGTGAGATCGTGATCGTCGACGACGGCTCGACGGACGGCACCCGCGACATTCTCCGGGAGCTCGACGGCAAGAACGGCGTGCGCGTTCTCCTGCAGACGCGCAACCTGGGGAAAGGCGCGGCGGTCTGGGCCGGCATGCGCGCCTCGACGGGCGACCTCGTCGTGGTCCAGGACGCCGATCTCGAGTACGACCCCGAAGAATACCCGGTTCTCCTCGGGCCCATCCTCTCGGGCAAGGCCGAGGTCGTGTACGGATCCCGTTTTCTCGGCAGTCCGCACGGGCACCGCGTTCTCTACTTCTGGCACACGGTGGGCAACCGCCTGCTCACGCTCATGTCGAACGTGTTCACGGACCTGAACCTGTCCGACATGGAGACCTGTTACAAGGTCATGACGCGCGGCGTCGTGGACCGGCTGGACCTCAGGTCCCAGCGCTTCGGCGTCGAGCCCGAGATCACGTGCAAGGTGGCGCGCATGCGCGTCCGGATCTACGAGGTTCCCATCTCGTACAACGGGCGGACCTACGAGGAAGGGAAGAAGATCGGCCTCAAGGACGCGTTTCAGGCGGTCTGGACGATCCTCAAGTACTTCCGCTGGGAGGCCCCCGAGAGCGACGTCGGGGCCATCACGCTGCGCCGGATGGGCGAACTGTCGGTCTACAATCGCTGGCTTCACGACCGATTCGAGGCCTGGCTCGGGTCGCGCGTTCTCGAGGTCGGATCGGGTGTGGGAAACCAGACCCGCTTTTTCGCGGACCGCGAACGCGTCGTCGCGTCGGACATCGAGCCGCACTACGTGCGGGAGCTCCTCAACCGATTCGAGAAACAGGGCAGCGTGCGCGTCGCCTCGTTCCGGTTTCCGCTCACCGAGAAGGACCGCGCCGACCTCGAGCGCGAGCGCATCGACACGATCGTCTGCCTGAACGTGCTCGAGCACATCGAGGACGACGCCGGCACGCTCGCTGACTTCCTGCGCGTTCTCCAGCCCGGAGGGCACCTCGCCCTGCTCGTGCCCGCCCTGCCGGCGCTCTACGGCACGCTCGACGAGAATCTCCGCCACTACCGCCGCTACGAAAAGGGGGCCCTCGCAACGCTCGTCGCGCGCACGGGCTTCGCGGTGGAATCGGTCCGGTACCTGAATCGGCCCGGCGTTCTGGGCTGGTGGCTCAATTCGCGCCTTCTGAGACGCCGCGTGCTGCCGAGGAGGCAGCTCGGCGCCTTCAAATGGGTCATGCCCCTCCTCCGGGCGGAGGAAAACACGGAGCCGTCGTTCGGGATGTCGCTCCTGGTGCTCGCGCGGAAGCCCTGAGTGACGTGACGCGCGCACCGGAGGAGCCCCCTCGCCCCCGCGCGAGTTCCTTCGCATGGGCCCTCGCCGCCGTCTTCGCGGCCGCCGCGATCCGCTTCGCTCCGTTCCTGACCGGCGGCACGCTGTATCGGCGCGACGCGGGCTTCTTCTTCGTCCCGTGGAGGCTCGTCCTGGCGCGGCTCTTCGGGTCGGGCGAAATGCCCGTCTGGAACGAGTGGATGTCGGCGGGACGGCCCTTCGCGGCCGACCCGAACGCGGCCGTGTTCTGGCCGCTCTCGCCACTCCTCCTCGTGCTTTCGCCGACGGCTCTCGCTTTCGTGAGCATCTTCCTCATCCTCGCCGTCTTCTTCCTTTCCCTGCGGCGTCTCGGGCTCTCGCCCCAAGCGTGCGCCGCGGGGACACTCGTGCTGCTCTTTTCGGGCGTGTTCCAGTCGCTTCCCGTCTACGCGACGACGTGCGCGGCCGTCCTGCCGCTCGCCTTCGCGCTCGCCGAGGCGCCGCGTCTCGCCTCTTCCGACGCAGCCTCCCGCGGTCGCGCGCGCGCCTTCGCGGCGCTCGCCTTCGGCCTCTCGGCGCTCGGCGGCGAACCGGCCGTCACGCTGATGGGCGCGGCGGCGTTCTTCGCGGTCGCGGCCTTCGGCGCGGGGCAGGCGCGAGGGCGCGCGATGGCCGCCGCGCTTCTCGCCCTCGGCCTCGGCGCGGGCCTCGCGGCGGTCCAGATCTGTCCGGCGGTCCTCGAGCTTTCCCGGTCCGCGCGGGGCATCGAGATGCGGCCCGAGCACGGGGCCCTCTTCCGGTCCGTGCGGCCGTCGCGCGTCCTCACGCTCCTCGAACCGCGGCTCACCGGCGACCCGGAAGGCGACGCGGTGTACTACTGGGGCGCGGGCACGTTCGACGCGGGGAGTCCCTACTTCGAGGATCTCGCGCTCGGGCTGATCCCCCTCCTCTTCGCGGTGTCTGCCTGGCGGGACCGGCGCGGGCGAGCCGCGGTGCTTCTCGCGCTTGGGGGCGCGGTGCTCTCGTTCGGGCGGTTTCTGCCGGGCGCCTCGTTCGTGGCAGCGGCCCTTCCGGTCTTGCGGTATCCGGAGAAGTGGTGGCTCCTCGTGACATTCGCGCTTGCGACGGCGGCAGCGGTCGGCGTGGACTGCGTCTTCTTTGGCGAAACCGAGGCGCGGGCACGAAGGCTTCTGCTGAAGACCGCGATAGTCATGGCGGTACTTTGCGGCGCGCTTCTCGTTCTGGCTCTCGGCGCTGAAGATTTTCTTAGAAAGGGTCTATGGGCTCTCGGACTGGGCGCCGGACCCACTTCTGCTGCGGCCGTGGGTTCGGCTCTCCGCCCCCTCCTCCTTCTAGGAAGTCTTACTGTTGCTCTCGTTGCCGCACTCGCGTGGCTCGTCGCGCGCAACCGGCTGCCCGCGCCTTTCTTCGCAGCAATTCTTTCTCTTCTCTTTCTCGCCGACGCGGCGCGGCGGGTCGCCGGGACGTGCCCAGCCGGGCCGCCGGACCTCTACCGCCGCGAGACGCCCGAGGTTGCGCTCGTGCGCGCGCAGGCGGGGGCCGGGCGCTTCTACGACGACGGCGCCGACGACGCGTCGACGGTCGCGCGCAGGACCCGCGAGGCCGGCGGACTCGACCCGTTGCTTCCCGCCGCGGGCGTGGCCTTCGGGATCCGATACGCCGGGGAGAACGACGTGGACCGCATGACGGCGGCGCCGTCGGCGCGCTTCGCCCGCGCGCTCGCCGGACTCCAATGGGGAGAGGAGAAAGTCGCGCGCCTGCGCACGCTCGGAGTGACCCTCGTGAGGACGGCGGCGACGGCTCCCGATCCGGCCGGCGTCGTCGAGATCGGGCGCTTCGGAGAGGACCGGATCCTGCGCGTCGAAGGCGCGCGCGCGGAGTTCTCCGTTCTCCCGAGGGGCGCCGGGACCGTCACGGTGGAGGAGCGCCGGGCGGGCCGGGCCCGCCTCCGGGCGCGGGTCGGCCTCCCGGCGGCCGTGCTCTCCGTCGCGCGGACGTTCGACCCGAACTGGCATGCCCGGTTGGACGGGGCGGAACTCGCGATCCGCCCTTCGGACGGATACCTGATGGCCGTGGACGTCCCGGGGGGAGACCACGAGATCGCGCTCGCGTACGAGAACCCCGCCTTCCTCGCCGCGGGCGCTCTCTCTTTCGCGTCGCTCCTGGCCGTCGCCCTCTTCGCGCGGCCGCGGGTGCGCCCTTGAGGGAACGTCTCCGCAAGTCGCTTCCTCTCTTCGGGGCGCTTGTGCTCGCGCTCCTCCCGCTGCGCGCGTTTCTCGGTTCCGGCGTTCCGGTGGGCCGGGACCTCCTGTTCTATTTCTTTCCGCTGAAGGCGCATCTCGTCGAAGCGGTCGCGCGCGGAGAACTGCCGTGGGTGGATCGATTCCGATGGGGCGGGTCGCCGCTCCTTGGCGCTCCGTCGGCGGCGCCCTTCGACCCCGCGAACGTCCTCTTTCTGGCCCTGCCGCTCGGGGCCGCGATGAAGGCGTGGACGCTTCTGCATCTCGGCGTGGCCCTCGCCGGATTCGCCGCTTTCGCAAGGCGCCTCGGCCTTTCGCGCGGCCCGGCGGCCGTCGCCGGCCTCGTCTTCGCGCTCGGCGGAACGACGGTGTCCGTCGCCTCGTTTCCGCCCACGCTGTCCGCTCTCTCGATCCTTCCGTGGTTCGCCGCCTTCGTCTTCGACCTCGTGAAGGCGCCGCGCATACGCGAGGTGGCGGCGGTGGCGATCGTGGCGGCGCTGATTCTTCTCGCGACGGCGCCCGAGTTCGTGCTCTATGCGACGTTCGTCGCCGTGGCGGTTTTCTTCGCGGCGCAGGGAGAGGGGAGTGGGCCGCGCGAGATCGCGCGGCCCCTCGCGGCCCTGGCGGTCGGCGCGCTCGTCGCCGCGAGTCTGGCAGCGGTCGCCGTACTTCCCGCCGGCGCGACCGCGGCGCGCAGCATCCGCTCACCGGAAGGTGGAGGGAGCCTCGGCAAGGGAGCCCTGAAGCCGTTCGCGGTGTCGCGCATCGCGGACCTCGCCACGGACGGGATCGTCGCGGACTGGACGGTCGTCGCGTGGGCCCCGGGGGTTCCGGACTATCCTTACCTTCCCTCCGTGACGCCGGGGCGGGTCGCGTGGGTTCTCGTCCTCGCCGGTCTCGTCCGGAAAGGGCCGGGACGGATCGCGGCGGCGCTGCTCGCGCTCACGGGCCTCCTCCTCGCGCTCGGCGACGCGACGCCGGTCTTCGGTCTCGCGAGGCGCGTCCTGCCGCCTCTCGGTTGGATCCGCTATCCGGAGAGGCACCTGATCCTCGCGGGGTTCGGCCTCGCCTGGCTCGCCGCGCTGGGGCTCGCGCGCCTGGTGGACGCCGTCTCGCCCCGCGCCCTTCGAATAGCCCTGCCGCTCCTCGCTTTCGCGGTCTTCCTCGACCGCGAGGGAATCACGCGTCGCCTCTCGCCGGTCGAGGACGCGTCCGTGATCGCGCGCGCTCCGGCGCTCCTGGCCCCGCTTTCCCCGGTCCGGGTCGGCGCGCCCCCGCCGCGCCTCTTTTTCTGGGACATCTATGCGCCCGTCCCGGTGTACGACCTGCGCGACCTCGCGGCGTCGAGCCGGGTCGGGCGGGAGACTCTCCTCCCCGCGTACGCGTCGCTGTTCGGCGTCGGCTATCAGTTCGAGGTCGATTACGACCTGTCGCTGTCCGGGGAGGCCTTCGAGTGGACGCGCCTCCTGTCCCGCGCCGTGCCGGAGACACCTCCGCTCGCCTTGCGCTTCATTCGGGGCGTCGGCGTCTCGGCGATCGTCCGCAGCGAGCGGGGAGAGGACGGGCGCTACCGGCCGCGTCTCGAGCGGATCCTCGACCCGGTTCCGCCGTACCGGTTCGCGGGGAGACTCGTGGCGTCGGCTGACGCGCGCGCGGTCTTCAAGCGGCTCCTCGAGGACGGCTTCCCCGTCGACACCGCGTACGTCGACGAAGCGGTCCCGGGGGTTTCTCCCGCGCCCGCGGCGGGCCGGATCCTCGCGGTCGACGACCGGCCTTCGGGACTCTTTCTCGACGTCGAGGTCGAGGGGCCGGGTCCGGGCTTTCTCATGCTGTACCGGCTGCGGGAGGCCGCGGAAGAGGCCACGCTCGACGGCCGCCCGGCCGGAGTCTCGCGGGTCGCGTTCGGGTTCGCGGGCATGGCCGTCCCTGAGGGACGTCATACGGTGCGTTTGCGGCCCGACACGCGGTGGGTGAAGATCGGGTCCGTGATTTCCGCGGTCACCGCGCTGGCGCTCGCCGCCGCCCTGCTCGTTCCGCGGCGCCGGCCCGCGTCCGGGAACGCATGAAGCTGGGCTCGGATGGAAGACGGCGCATCGCCCTTTACGGGGGTGCCGCGATCTTCGCCTCTCTCGCGCTCTGGGGGGTTCCGGCGCTCGTGTCGCGGCTCGCGACGCCTCTCTCGATTCGCCGGATGGATCTCGAGGCGGACGCGGCCATGGAGACCGAGGCCGTGAAACTCCTCGTGGAGTACGTGCGCATCGACACGACGAATCCGCCCGGAATCACCCGTCCCGCGATCGACTTCCTCGCCCGGGTCCTCGCGTGTGAGGGGATCCCCGCGACGATCACCGGCGCCGACCCGGAGCGCCCGATCCTCGTGGCGCGAATCAAGGGCCGCAGAGAGGACGGAGCGCTCGCCCTCCTCAACCACGCGGACGTCGTCCCCGCCGGGGACCTCGGCGCGTGGACCAAGCCGCCGTTCGCGGCCGCGCGCGGCACCGGCCTCGACCGCGATCACCTCTTCGGCCGGGGGACGCTCGACATGAAGGGGCAGACGATCGCAAACCTCCTCGCGATGGCCTCGCTCACGCGTGCGGGCCTCGTGCCCCTCCGCGACATCGTCTTCGTCGTCGAGTCCGGAGAGGAGACGTTTCGGGAAGACCTCGGCATGGGCTGGCTCTTCGACCACCGGCCGGACCTCCTCGCGGGCGTGACGGACGTCTTCAACGAGGGGGGAGTCAACGAGGTCAAGACCCAGCGCGTCGAGCGCTTCGGCATCGAGACCATGGAGAAGGCGGTTCTCTCGGTGGACGTCCTCGCGCCCGAGGCGAAGACGCTCGAGGAGTTTCGCGAATTCCTGAAGGCGAAGGATGAGGAGCAATCCGTTCGCGTGGTCCCCGCCGTGCGGGAATTCCTGCGGTTCATCGCGCCCTCGCGGTCGGACGTCTGGGGCCGCTACATGATGGACGGAGCCGAGAAGCTCGTTCCTCAGGCGGAGTTCTGGAAGTTCGTTCCCGAGGTCTACCGTTCGCTCCTCAAGGACAGCATTTATGTGGGCAAGGTCGAACGGACCGCCGAGGGCTTTTCCCTGCGCGTCGTGAGGACGCTGCTGCCGGGAAGCCCGGTCGCGTCCGCCCGCACCGAGCTCGAGGGCTGGGCCCATGTCAGGGGCCTCGGTTTCCGCAGCATCCTCGAGACCAGGGACTGCGTGTCGAGCCCCACCGAGGGGAACGCGTATCGGGCGATCGCCAACGTGTTCGGTCTGGACCCGGAGAGCGCGCCCGTCGGGCCCTACATCCTGAGCGGTCAGTACACGTCGGCGGCCGCCATTCGCGCCCGCGGCCTCCGCGTCTATGGCGTGTCTCCCTTCGCCGTGAACATCTATGATGCCTTGACGATCCATCACACGAACGAGCGCATTTCGCTGCCGTTTTTCGTCGAGGGGATCGACCGGATGAGGCGGGTCCTCCTCGAGTTCGCGACGGCCCCCTGAGGGAGCCGGCTGGTACACTGGCAGATATACGGGTCTGGCACGCTCCTCGCGTCATGGAGAGACCCGTGCCGGCGCGGCCGGGCATCCCGTTCAGGAGTTTCGATGAAAGCTTCCTTTGTCCTTTGCACGAGCCTTTCTCTCGCGGGGCTCGCCGCTCTTCCGGCGTTCGCGCAGATTCAGGTTCAGACGAGAGAGACGGGTCCCCAGACCGGCGCGGCCGCCCCGTCAACCGGTGCCCCCGCGGCGCAGCCCACGCCTCCCCCCTGCCCCGGGATGGCCGGCCTCGAGATCGGGCAGACCCGCACATTTTCGTTCGAACGCATGGCGCTGCACGAGCCGTCGAAAAAGACGGTCGTCCGTGACCTGAAGGTCCTTCACACCCCCGAGGGACGGCCGTGGACGGTCGACGTGACCTATGCCTCCGACGCGCTCGACGCGAAGGTGGTGGCGCTGCATTACCTCCTCGACCCGCCCTCGGAACTCTACGAAGGCATCCTCGAACGCTACGGCAAGGGGACGCCCGTCGCATCCGATCCGGGAATGTCGTCCTGGGCGGTTCGGCAGTGCGGGATACGCCTGCGCTATCGCAGGGGCATGTCCGAGAACGGGCAGCGCCGCGTCGAGGAGATGTGGGTCGAGCCTCTCGCGAAGCCGGCCCCCGCCAAGAAAAAGGGCTGAGACCAGGGGCGGTAAATTGCTCGGGCCGTTGACGGACGCGGTCGCCGCATGAAGCGCGTGCTCGCGGGAATCGCGGCGGCGGCCGTCGCCGCGGTGCTGCTCGCCGGTGCCACGCTCGGCGTTCTCGTATCCCGGAACCTCCCGGACCTCTCGTTTCCGAAGATCCCCGGACTCCGCGCGAAGGTGACGGTCGCGTTCGACGACCGCGGCGTTGCCACGGTCACGGCGGCCGATGCCGGAGACGCATATCGCGCCCAGGGGTATCTGACGGCGCGCGAAAGGCTCTTCCAGATGGAGCTGCAGCGAAGGCTCGCGGGAGGCGAGCTCGCCGAGATCTTCGGGCGCGTCGCGCTTCCCTCGGACCGGCTGCACCGGATCTACGGCTTCTCGCGCGTCGCCGAGGCGGCCGTCCCGCTTCTTCCGGCGGACGAGCGCGCGGACGTGGCCGCTCTGACCGACGGCATCAACGCCTTTCTCGACACGCACGCGGGGCGCTGGGGGCTCGAGTTCACCCTCCTGCGGTTGACGCCGCGAAGGTACACGCCCGCCGACGCGCTGCGCGTCCTCCTCATGATGTGCGAGGAGCTGTCCTCCACGTGGCGCAAGGACATTGCCGCCGAGCGCCTCCTCTCGCGGCCGTTCTCCGTGCGGCGATTCCTCACGTCCGGATTCACGGCCGACGATCTCGTCCTCATTCCCGATGCCGAGAAGCCCGAGCTGCCGCCGGTGCCGGGCCTCGGCGACGCGGCGCCGCTTTCTTCTCCTCTCTCGGCCCTCGGCTTCAGGGCGGCGGACGATCCGGACGAGGTTCCGGGATCGAACAGCTGGGCCGTCTCCGGCGCCCTCACGAAGAGCGGCAAGCCGATCCTCGCGAACGATCCTCATCTCGGGATCAGCGCGCCGGGAGTCTGGCTGCCGATGCGGTTCGTCATCGGCGGGCATCTCGTCGAGGGGGTCACGCTCCCCGGCCTGCCCGGCGTGACGATCGGGCGGAACGAGCGCGTCGCGTGGGCGTTCACGAACCTCTACTCCGACGTCGAGGACCTCTACCGTGAGACGATCGTCGACGGCCGGGCCAGGCGCGGCGCGGAGTGGGAGAAGGTCGTCGAGCGCGAGGAGACGATTTCGGTCCGTGGCGCCGCCGCGGAACGGCTCGTCGTCCGCGGAACGTCGCACGGTCCATTCGTGACGGGGAATCTCGCCCTGAAGTGGGTCGCGCTCGACCCCGCGAATCTGAGGCTTCCGTCTTCGAGCGTGATGCGAGCCGGGGACCCCGAGGGCGTCGAGAGGGCCCTCGACGGATTCCTCGCGCCCGGGCAGAACGTCGTCTGGGCGGACGCGGCGGGAAATATCGGCTGGCGGGCCACGGGCCTCGTACCGATCCGCCGCCCCGGGACGGACGGCAGCATTCCCTATGACGGCTCGGACGCCCGGAACGACTGGCGCGGTTTCGTTCCCCAGGACGAAATGCCGCGCCTCGTGAACCCCAGGGAGGGTTTCCTCGCGACCGCGAACCAGCGCGTCGCGGGCACGAGCTGGCCCCACGTCCTCGGGACCGACTGGCCCTCGCCCGCACGGGCGCGGCGGATCGCGACGCTGCTCGAAGGAGCCGGGCGCGCGGGGCGGAAGCTCGATCGCGCGGCCGTCGAGGCCGTGCAGCTCGACACGGTGTCACCCGTTCTCGCCGCCACGATGGAGGCTCTCGCGCCGCTTGTTCCGCCGGAATGGAGCGGACGCTTCCGCGGCTGGGACGGACGCGCCGAAGCGGCCTCCTCGCGCTTTCTCGTCGCGCGCGTGTTCCGTCGGAAATTCGGAGAGCGGGCCCTCAAGGCGTGGCGCGTCGCTCCCAGCTTCGGCCTCGCGGAGTACCGCGTCCTGGATCTCGCGCGGGCGGACGACGCGGCGTTCCGCGGCGCCGGTCTCGGCACGAAGGCCGCCTTCGTGAAAGGCGCATGGGACGACGCGCTCGCCGATCTCGAGGCGAAGAACGGCAAGGACGCGTCTCAGTGGAGCTGGGGCGAGGCCAACCGGCTCGCTGTCCGCCATCCGCTCGGACGCGTACCCGGCCTGTCCTGGCTCTTCGACCCGCCGTCGTTCCCGCAGGCGGGGGCGACGGGCGTGGTGCGCGTCGCGTCCCCGGGGTTCGGGCAGTCCATGCGTTTCATCGTGGACTGGGGCGCGCCGGACGAGGCCACCCTCGTCGTCCCGTTCGGGGTCTCGGGACACGCGGGCTCCCGGCATCGCCTCGATCAGCTTCCGTTCTGGCGGGACGGCGATCCGTCGGGCGCGGCGACGCGCCTTTCGAGGCCCGCGCGGGAGACGGCCGGGTTAGTCCCGTGAGCCAGGGCCGGCCGCTGAACTAGACTTGCCGCCATGAGTGTTTCGATCACCGGCAAGCTCACCTCTTCAACCGGCACCGAACTTCGCCATGGCCCTTCCGGAGCGCTTCTCGAGACCACCGCGCCGAAGGACAACGGCGGCGACGGAAGCCGCTTCTCGCCCACGGATCTCTGCGCCGCGTCCCTCGCCGCGTGCGCGGCGACGACGCTGAGCCTCTACGCGACGCGGAGCGGGATTCCCGTGACCTTCGTGACGTTCGAGATCGAGAAGCACATGACGCCCGAGCCCCCGCGGCGCATCGGGAAGCTCGTCGCGCGCTACCGCATCTCGTCGCCCTGCGGCGACGCGGACTTCCAGAAGCTCGTCAACGCGGGCAAGACGTGTCCCGTGAGGCGTTCGCTCCACCCGGACGTCGTCGTCGAGGAGGTCTGGGAGCGGGCGTGAATGGTGTAGAGAAGCGTCCTGCGTGCGTCAGCTCACGCCCGTGGAGGACGAGGAGACGGACGCCGGGTCGACGCCGAGGCGCGCGAGGGCGCGTTCCCAGAGCCCGTCGACGTCGTTCGTGAAGACGAGCCCGGGTTCCCACGGGAGGACGAGCCAGGAGCCCACCTCCATCTCGCTCTCGAGCTGGTCGGCCGCCCAGCCGGAATAACCCATGACGAGGAGTCCGAGCGTGCCCGCGGACGGGGGGGCGGTGAAGAGTCTGGGGAGGATCTCGGCGGCCGCCGACACGCGGAGCCCCGGCGCCATCTCGATCGACTCGACGCCTTGCACCGCGTCCGAGAAGAGGGCGACGAGCCCGTTCGTGAGAACGGGCCCGCCGACCCGGAGCGGGGTCTCCGGGTGAACGGCCGTGTCGAGGGGCGGCGCGAGGAGCTTGATGGCGGGCTCGCCGAGCAGGCGATTCACGATCCACCCCAACGCGCCCTCGCGTGTGTGATGGCCCATGACCACGACGGTCTTCGAGAAATTCGGGTCCAGCATCTCGGGCGCTGCCAGGAGCAGATAGGGCGTCGTCAGGGTCTCGACCACGCGCGGAATCTACCGCAACCGCCGGTCGGGGGATCGCATACCACCTGGTCTAACGGGTCGGCGCGAAGGCCTCCCATGCGGCACTCGCCACGGATGCGATCGCCGCATCCCGCGCGGCGGCATCCGCGCCTCCACGCACGAAAACGGCGACGACGAGATGCGTGCCGTCTGGCAGAGTGATGATTCCCGCGTCGTTCGAGCAGGACCTCACGGTTCCCGTCTTGTCGCGAACATCCGTCCCCTTCGGCAGGCCCGCCCGCAGCCGCTTGCCGCCCGTCGAGCACCGGCGCATCGCGTCGAGGATGAAGTCCGTGCGCGGGAGCGGGAGAAGCTCGCCCCGGAAGAGGCGCGCGAGCATCCGGGCGATTGCGTCCGGAGACGTTCCGTTCTGCGCGCCCCGCTCGAACGCGGCGAGGTTCAACGAGATACCTCCTAGTAGAAATTTTCATAGAAAGGGAATATCAAAGTCAGTGCCAGCCCAGGGTCTGCGCCAAACGGTGATTGGGAGGCGCACCGGTCTCCGACTCGGCCTTCGGTCTTCCGGAACGGAGCGAGCCAGTCGTAAGATTCCCGAGTGACGGGTGCTCGCCAGATCCTCGGCGACTGCGTGCTCGCCGCGCTTCTTCTCGCGGCCCCGTCGCGGGCCCAGACGCCCTGGATCGAGGGGGAGGCCCATATCGCGCCCCTCGCCGGCGGACGGAACACACTGGTCGTCGACGGTTGGGCGGTCGCGAGTTGCGGACAGGTGGATCTCGCGTTCTCGGTGGATGGACGGACGATTGTCGAGGGCCATCCGTACCTCCGCTGGCCTGGCCTTCCGGAGCACGTCCGCGGGCTCCCGTCGGCGGAATACGCGGGCTTCAGCGTTCCGTACGACTCCGGCTCCCTGGGCGCGGGAACCCACGAGGCCGTCGTGACCGCCCGGGGCTGCGGGGTCGAGAGGGTTCTCCTCCGCGGCTCGTTCGCGGTGGCGCCGCGGACGTCGGCGTGGATCGCGGGCCCGATCCTCCTGCTCCTCCTCGTCGCGGCGCCGCTCGCCCTCGGCGCCGGTCTCGCGCGCCTCGAGCCGGCGACGTTCCGGCGGGCGTGGACGCCCTGGGCGCTCGCGGGCGGCTGGCTCCTCGGCGTCCTCGCGATCCTCGCGGGCCCGCATGTCGGGCCGGTCGACTCGCCTCTCGTGTCCGCGCCATTCGCGCCGCTCGCGAACTGGGACGGGGGCTGGTATCTGGGGATCGCCCACGAAGGCTACCCCGTCTCGAACCTGCGGCGGTTCGCATTCTTCCCGCTCTATCCCCTCGTCCTCCGGGGGCTCATGCTCCTCCCCGTCCCGGAGCGGCTCGCCGCCTCGCTGTTGAACGGCCTTCTCCTCATGCTCGCGATGGCCTGTCTGAGGCGGCTCTATCCCGGCCGTGACCACGCCCTCCTCCTCGTGGCTTTCCTGCCCTTCTCGTTCTTCTTCGGCGCGGTCTACACCGAGTCCCTGTTCGTCTTTCTCGCCGCCGCTGCCCTCCTCGCCGTGCAGGAAGACAAGGGCTTCGCCGCCGCCGCCTTCGGGGCCCTTGCGGCGCTCACGCGCGTCAACGGAATAATGATCAGCGTGTTTGCATTGTCCTGTGCCGGACCCCGGAGACGGCGAACCGCCGTCCTCGCAGCGGCCGGGCCGCTGGCCGGCCTCGCCCTCTGGATGCTCCGTTTGAGCGGGAAGACGGGCGACCCGCTCCGCTTTCTGCACGCGCAGGCCTCGTTCGGGCGCGCCTCCTCGTTCGAGCCGGCGCTCCTTCTCGACCGGCTCGTGGAGACCGTCAGCCACGGGAGCGCCATCGGTCTCTGGGAAGTCGGCTCGCTCCTCGCGGTCCTCACGGGCGCCGCGGGCCTCCTCTGGCGGCGGCGATGGGCGGAAAGTCTCTTTTCGGCGGCCGTCATCCTGATACCCCTCTATACGCACAGCACGACGTCGCTGAACCGTTACGCCCTCGCGGCCTTCCCGGCGCTCGTCTTCCTGGGGGAACGGGTGAGCCCACGGGTCCTCCCGATCCTCCTCGGCGCCGAGGCCGCGCTCCTCGTCCTCTGGGCGAGCCGCTTCGGACGGCAGGTCTTCGCCGGCTGAGCCGCCCGCGCGCACTCGCGTGCGGCTGGGCGCCCTAGTCCTCGAGGTAGGTGTACTGCGACAGGACCTGCTCGAAATCCTTCGCGATGGCCTTCGCTTCGGGCTCCTTGACCTTCTTGCGCTCGGTGGCGCGCCGGAGCTGCCGCCAGATGCCGTCGAGCATCTCGTCGCGGTCGTAGTTCATGTACGACAGCACGCGCTCGCACGACTCGCCCGGCAGCACGTCCTGGATGCGCGTGCGGCCTTCTTCGTCCACGCTCGCGAGCACCTCGTGCGCCTCGCCGAAGAGGTTGTGGAGGTCGCCGAGAACGTCCTGATACGCCCCGACGAGACAGAAGCCGATGTAGTACGGCGTTCCCTTCCGGAACTCGTGGAGCGGAAGCGCTTCCTTGATGTCGCGCAGGTCGATGAATTTCTCGATCTTGCCGTCCGAATCGCACGTGATGTCGGCGAGCGTGCCCACCTCGCTCGGCCTCTCCCTGAGACGGTGGATCGGCAGGATCGGAAAGAGCTGGTCGATCGCCCACACGTCGGGCAGCGACTGGAAGACCGACATGTTCATGACGAACTTGTCGGCGAGCATGACCTCGAGCTGCTCGAATTCCTCGGGGATGTCCTTGAGCGTGTGGAGATGGCGGCGGATGCGCTCGCAGATGTTCCAGTAGAGGATCTCGCCCTTGCTTCGGTCCTCGAGCGAGACGTAGCCGAGATTGAAGAGGGTGAACAGCTCTTCCTTGTACTGGAGCGCGTCGTGATAGCTCTCGCGCACGGTCTTCGCGGTGACGCCCTGCCACACGTCGTAGAGCTCGCGCACGACATGGTTCTCGTCGCCGTCGAGCTTCACGGCGCGGCCCTGCTCGATGCGGTCCGCCACGTCGAGGACGTTCGTCACGAGGACCGCGTGGTACGCCGTGATCGCGCGGCCCGACTCCGTGACGAGCGTCGGGACGGGGACCTTCTCCTCGTCGCAGATCGACTTGATCGTGTAGACGATGTCGTTCGCGTACTCCTGGACGGTGTAGTTCATCGACGAGTCGAACGCCGTCTTGCTGCCGTCGTAGTCCACGCCGAGTCCGCCGCCGAGATTCAGGAACTGCACCTCGACTCCCGACCGGTACAGCTTGGCGTAGACGCGGCCTGCTTCCTTGACGGCGTTCTTGACCTTGCGGATGTCCGTGATCTGCGAGCCGATGTGGAAGTGGATCATGACGAGGCTGTCGAGCATCTTCCGGTGGCGGAGGATCCCGACGGCGTCGAGCATCTCGGTCGTCGTGAGGCCGAACTTCGCGGCCTCGCCGCCCGACTTCGCCCACTTTCCCGAGCCGCGCGCGTACAGCTTGCTGCGCATCCCGATCAGGGGCTTCACGCCGCGCTTCTTGGCGACGTCGAGGATGCGCTCGAGCTCGGACACCTTCTCGAGAATGAGGACGACCGTCTTGCCCATCCGGATGCCGTTCAGCGCGAGGCGGATGAAGGCGTCGTCCTTGTAGCCGTTTGCCGTGATGAGGCAGTCCGGGCCGAGATCCTGCGAGAGCGCGGCGAGGAGCTCTGGCTTGCTGCCAGCCTCGAGGCCATAGCCGTACTTGCGGCCGGACTGGATGATCTCCTTCACGACGACTTTCTTCTGGTTCACCTTGATGGGAAACACTCCGCGGAACACGCCGTCGTATTCATATTCCTTGATCGCGTGCAGGAACGCCTCGTTGAGCTCCTTCACGGTGGCGTCGAGGATCTGCGGGAACCGCACGACGACCGGCGTGGAGATGCCGCGCAGGGCGACGTCGTCGATGACGGACTTGAGATCCACGAAGCGGTGGTTCTCGCGCGTCGGGTGGACGAGGAGATTTCCGTCGTCCGAGACGGAGAAAAAGCCCTTGCTCCAGTTCTCGATGCCGTAGAGCTTCTCGGCATCGGCGAACTTCTCGGGGGCGCGGACGCGGGAAGGCTTCGGGGCCCTGGTGCTCCGGGAGACGGCGGCGCTGTTGGACATCGCGCGAATCTTACGCAGGGAAGGCTGGATGGTGTCGAAAATTTCGGCGGTAGGATGATCCTCGGTGAAAGTCCCCTTTCACGTTCTGTCTGGTTTTCTCGGCGCCGGGAAGACGACCGCGGTGAAGGACGTTCTCGCGCGCCGGGCCGGCCGCGAGAGGATCGCGGTCGTCGTGAACGAGTTCGGGACGCTGGGGGTGGATGGGGCGCTCCTGTCGGACTGCGCGAGCTGCATCCTCCGGGAGGTGCCGGGCGGCTGCGTGTGCTGCACGGCGATGGCCGACCTCGAGGCCTCGCTCGAGGAGGTCTCGGACCTCGTGGCGCCGACGCGCTTTGTCCTCGAGCCCACCGGGCTCGCGAGGCCGTCCGAGCTCGTCGACCTCTTGCGCGGCCCGCGCTGGGCGAACCGCTTCGACGTGCGCCCCGTCATCACGATCCTCGACCCGCAACAGGATCCGGCGGGGGCATACGAGGGGAGCGCGCTCTTCCGGGACCAGGTCGACACGGGCGACATCCTCGTCGTGAACCGGTGCGATCTCGCCTCGGAGGCGGAGATCCGGGCCGCGGAGGAATTCGCGCGCGCCCTCGTGCCGGCGAAACTGCTCGTCGTCAGGGCGTCGCACGGCGCGCTCCCCGATGTCGTGTGGGATCTCGAGAGACCGGCGCCGCCACCGGGCAGGACGCTCCTCGTGGCGCGCCGCGCGCACGCCCACGAGGATTCCGTGGAGGGCGACTTGGGCATAGAAGGGCACGTGGGCCGCGGGATCGCGTATGCGCCGGAGCGTGTCTACGACGTGGAGCGGCTCCTCGCGGTCCTCGAGCGCCTCCGCGGCGGCGCCCTCACGCGCGGCCGCGTCGCGCGCGCCAAGGGGCTCTTCCATACGACAGCCGGGTGGCGCGTCCACGAGATCGCGGGGGGCCGCCTCACGACCGTGGAGACCTCATGGCGGCGCGACAGCCGCGTGGACGTCATCCTGAAGGCGCCCGGGCCCGGCGATTGGGAGGCCCTCGGGGCCGCCTTGGAAGACGCGCTCGTGCCGGAAAACGCCGCGCTTCTCGTCCTCGAGGACGGCGCGGGAGCGGCCCGCGCCTTCGACGCGCGGGGCTTCTCGGCGCTCTCTAAGACCCTCTCAGAGGCTCCCGGGCCGCAGGGTCTCGCGGCCGCTTTCCGCCTCGGTGACGTCTTGGCCCATGCGGGCATCGTCCGCGAGGCCGACTGGATGTGGCTCGTGATGGACTCCGGCCTCTTCGGCGTGGGCGGGCCGCGGCGCGTCCTCGAGAAGGGCATCGTCTTTCCCGGCGATGGCGCGTTCCGGTACGTCCTGTCCGACGAGGAGGCGCGCGGCGCCGAGGACGAAGTCGACGCGTGCCGTGATCTCGCGAACGTCTGCGGCGTGCGGCTGGGAAGAGCGCCCGGCGCGGCGGAAGGAGCGCCCTCATGACCGAGAAGTCGGGCCTGCTGCTCTACGGCGCCAACGGCTACACCGGGAAGCTCATCCTCGCGGTGGCGCTGCGCGAGGGGCTCCGGCCCGTCCTCGCGGGCCGCCGCGCGGAGGCCGTCGAGCCGATCGCGAAAGCGCACGGTCTGAAGAGCCTCTGCTTCGGCCTCGAGGATCCCGGGACCGTGGCGCGGCTCCTCGAGCCGTTTTCCGCGCTGCTCCTCGCGGCGGGACCGTTTTCGAAGACGAGCGCCCCGGCGCTCGAGGCCTGCCTGCTCGCGAAAACCGCGTATCTCGACATCACGGGCGAGGTCGCGGTTTTCGAGGCCGCCTTCGCGCGCGACGCGGACGCGAAGAAGGCGGGAATCCCCGTCCTGCCCGGGACCGGGTTCGACGTCGTGCCGTCGGACTGCCTCGCGAAGGCGCTTTCCGAGGCGCTGCCCGGCGCGGCGTCACTGACGCTCGCGTTCCGCGGTTTCAAACCGAGCGCGGGGACGATGAAGACGATGGTCGAAAACGCCCATAACGGCGGGCTCGTGCGTGCGGGTGGGAAGCTCGTGGGCGTGCCTTCGGCATGGAAGACGATGGAAGTTCCGCTCCCCGAGCCGCGCCTCGCGATGACGATTCCGTGGGGCGACCTCTCGACCGCCTGGCGTTCGACCGGGATCCCCGACATCGAGGTCTACATGGCCGTCCCGCCGTCGGCGGTCGCGAACGCGCGGCGCATGCGCTGGCTCGCGCCTGTCCTCGGCCTGCCGTTCGTGCAGACCTTCCTCATGAAACGCATCGAAAAGAACGTGAAGGGTCCGACGGCGGAGGACCGCGAGCGGGAGCGCTCGTTCCTCTGGGGGCGCGTCACGAAGGACGGACGCACCGTGACCGGTACGCTCGAAACGCTGGAGGGTTACGCGCTGACGGCCGAGACGTCGGTCGCGATCGCGAAGCGCGTCCTCGCGGGTGAGGTTTCGCCGGGGGTCCATACGCCGTCGCTCGCGTTCGGGGCGCGTTTCATCGAGACGTTTCGCGGCTCGAAGCTCACGCTGCCCGCATGACCCCCGTCCGCCTCGCCATCCGCCACGTCACGAGCCGTCCACTCAGGAGCGCGCTCACGGTCGCCGCGATCGGTCTCTCCGCGGGGCTCGTCGGGTTCCTCTACCTCGTGAACGGCGCGCTCAAGAACGACTGGTCCGAGAACATGGGCCGCCGCGCGATGGTCATGGCGAAAACGTCCATGTTCGAGAAGCTCCCCATGGCCTACCTCGCGAAGCAGCACGGCTGGAAGCTCGGCGACCACATCGTCCTCAAGGCGCCCGTGCCGGGCGGAGTCATCGAGACGACGGTGCGCGCGATCATGATGTACAAGCTCGACAACGGCCTCTACGTCCACCGGAAGTATTTCGAGAACGTGACGGGCGACGCGGGGCAGGTCGGGATGTACTGGATACTCGCGAAATCGCGGCCCGACGTCGCGAAGGTGACGGCCGAGATCGAGCGCCGCCTCGAGAACGCGCCCGTGCCGATCCGCGCGATGAGCGAGAAGCAGTGGCAGCTCCTGTTCATGGAGATGCTCGGAAACGTGCAGGCGCTTCTCGGCGGGATCGGCCTCGCGACGGCGTTCACGCTTTTTCTCATCACGAGCAACACGCTCGCGATGTCGGCCCGCGAGAGGCGGGGCGAGGCCGCACTGCTCCGGATCCTCGGGTTCTCGCGCCAGACCGTGCTCCGGCTCCTCGTCCTCGAGGGCGCGTTCTTCGGGGCGGCGGGGGCGGTCCTCGCCGTCGGGTTCATGAACCTCTTCGCGCGGCTCGTCGAGAGGGCCATCACCGACACGCAGTGGGCGGGGATCGGCGCGCTTCTCAGGGCGGACGCGGCGATGGTCGCGGTCGTCGCCGGACTCTCGCTCCTCGTCGCCGTCGCCTCCTCGCTCGTCCCGGCCATCAACCTCTCCGGCCAGCCGATCGTCAGCCTCGCGCGGGAGGCGGCGTAGGTAAACTCCTCCCATGACGCCTCTCTTCCCCGATCTCGAGCCGACCCGCACGTTCCGGCTGCGCGTTTCGGACCTTCACGAGCTGCACGTCGAGGAAGCGGGCAATCCGTCCGGCCCGCCGGTCATCTTTTTTCACGGCGGTCCGGGCGCCGGCGTATCCCCGATCCACCGCCGGTTCTTCGACCCCTCGTTCTGGCGGGTCATTCTCTTCGACCAGCGCGGGGCGGGGAAATCGACGCCGCTCGGCGAGCTGCGCGAGAACACGACGTGGGATCTCGTGGCGGACACCGAGAAGATCCGCGAGCACCTCGGGATCGAGAAGTGGCTCGTGTTCGGAGGCTCGTGGGGCTCGACGCTGGGCCTGGCGTATGCCGAGAAGCATCCCGAACGCGTCACCGGCCTCATCCTCCGTGGGATTTTCCTCGCCCGGAAGTCGGAGATCGAGTGGAGCTTCGCGGACGGCGTGCGCCGCGTCTGGCCCGATGCGTGGGAGGCCTTCGTGGCGCCCCTGTCGATGCGCGAGCGCGGGTCCATCGTGCGCGCGTATCACCGGCGGCTCACGTCGGAGGATGAGGAGGAGCGAACGGCGGCCGCGCTCGCGTGGAACGCCTTCGAGGGGACGGCGAGCCACCTCGTCGCCGACACGAAGGCTCCCGAGGAGGAGGACCTCCAGCGCGAGATCGCGCTCGCGCGCGTCGAGGCCCACTACTTCATCAACGGGACATTCCTCGAGAGCGACGACCAGCTCCTGAAGGACGCGTGGCGCCTGCGCACGCTGCCGGGCGTCATCGTGCAGGGCCGCTACGACCTCGTCTGCCCGATGGAGTCCGCGTGGGACCTCGCGGCGGCCTGGCCCGAGGCGCGGCTCGTGGTCGTGCCCGCGGCGGGCCACGCGGCGGACGAGCCCGGTATATCGAGCGCGCTCGTCGAGGCGACGGAAGAGTTCAAGAAGAGGGTCTGACGTGGAGGACGTTTTCACGAAAGACGCGCCCGCGCTCGCGGGGCATTACTCGCAGGGCATCGTTCACGGGGGGCTCGTGTACGTCGCAGGCCAGCTCGGCAAGAACCCCGCGCGGCCCGACGCGCCGCCCGGCTCGCTCGAGGAGCAGACCGAGCGCGCGCTCCTGAACGTGAAGGCCGTCGTCGAAGCCGCGGGGAGCGACCTTTCGCACGTCCTCCAGATGACGGTCTACGTCTCGGACGCCGCGTTCTGGGGCCGCGTCAACGAGGTTTACGCGCGCGTCATGGGAGAGAACCGCCCTGCCCGCGCCATCGTGCCCGTGAACGAGTTTCGCGGCGGCTGGCAGATCGAGATCCAGGCGATCGCGGCGATCAGATCTCCGGGTTGAGCCGCCTGAAGTAGGCCACCGGCGCGGATCGGACGTCCTATCATTCGCCATGCTCTCCAGCCGCCAGGCGAAGGACATCAACGCGGACGACGTGGTGCTCGGCCTCGACGCCGCGACGATCCGCAAGTCGTTCGTCGAAAAGCTCTTCTTCGAAGTCGCGAAGTTCCCGGGCGTCGCGACGCGAAACGATCACTACCTCGCGCTCGCCCGCGCGGTGCGCGACCGCATCCTGCACCGGTGGATCCGCTCCGCGCGCACCTATCTCGAAGGGCAGCACCGCACGGTCATCTACCTCTCCGCCGAGTACCTGATGGGGCCGCAGCTCGGCAACAACCTCTTCAACCTCGGCATCGAGGGTCCGGCGCGCCAGGCCATGGAGTCGCTGGGACTCAACCTCGACGAGCTGATCGAGCACGAAGAGGAGCCCGGCCTCGGCAACGGCGGCCTGGGGCGCCTCGCGGCGTGCTTCATGGACTCGCTGGCGACGCTCGACTTCCCGGCCATCGGCCACGGCATCCGCTACGAGTTCGGCATCTTCGACCAGGAGATCCAGGGCGGCTGGCAGCGGGAGCGCACCGACCGCTGGCTCCGGTTCGGCAACCCGTGGGAGATTCGCCGGTTCGAGATCGAGCACCCCGTCGGCTTCGGCGGACGCACCGAGACCGCCGTGGACGCCGCCGGCCGCCCCCGCGTGAAATGGACGCCCGCCCGCCTCGTGCTCGGCGTCCCCTACGACACACCGGTCGTGGGCTACGGCACGGTGACGACCAACTTCCTCCGCCTCTGGGCGGCCGTTGCGCCAGAGGAGTTCGACCTCGACGCGTTCCAGGTCGGCGAGTACTGGCGCGCGGTCGACGAGAAGATCCGCAGCGAGAACATCACGAAGGTCCTCTACCCGAACGACGCCAGCGCGGCCGGGAAGGAGCTACGCCTCGAGCAGGAGTACTTCTTCGTCTCCTGCGCCCTGCAGGACTGCATCCGCCTGCTGCTCCAGCGGACCACCATCGACAGGTTCGCCGACAAGTTCGTGATCCAGCTCAACGACACCCACCCGGCGCTCGCGGTTCCGGAGCTGATGCGGCTCCTGATGGACGAGCACGGCCTGGGCTGGGGCGAAGCGTGGCTCATCACGTCGCGATCGTTCAACTACACGAACCACACGCTGCTGCCCGAGGCGCTCGAGACGTGGCCCCTCCCGCTCTTCGGCCGCCTGCTCCCCCGGCACCTCGAGATCGTCTACGAGATCAACCACCGCTTTCTGAACGACGCGCGGGAGCGCTTTCCCGGCGACGACGGGCGGCTCTCGCGCCTCAGCCTCATCGACGAGCGGGGCGAGAAGAGCATCCGCATGGCGAACCTCGCCACCGTCGCCAGCCAGAAGGTGAACGGCGTCGCGGCGCTGCACTCGCGGCTCCTGCGCGAGACCGTCCTCTCCGACTTTGCCGAGCTCTGGCCCGAGCGCTTCACGAACGTCACGAACGGCGTCACGCCGCGGCGGTTCGTCGGGCAGTCGAACCCGCGCCTGTCGTCGCTCATCACCGAGGCGATCGGCGACGGCTGGCTCACGGACCTCGACCGCCTGGTTGGGCTGGAAAAGTTCGCCTCGGACGCGGGGTTCCGGGAGCGCTGGCGCGCCGTGAAGCAGGCCAACAAGGAGCGCCTGGCCGGGTGGATCGAGGGCACGATGGGCCGTACCATCGACCCACACACGCTCTTCGACGCGCAATGCAAGCGCATTCACGAATACAAGCGGCAGCAGCTCAACCTGCTGCACATCGTCTGGCTCTATCAGCGCATCCTCCGCGGCGACGTGGCGGGCATTGCGCCGCGCACCTTCATCTTCGCGGGGAAGGCGGCGCCCTCCTACCAGATGGCGAAGCTGATCATCCGCCTGGCCACCGCCATCGGAGAGACCATCGGGCGCCACCCCGTCGCGAAGGACCTCCTCGCCGTCGTCTTCATTCCCGACTTCAACGTGAAGAACGCCCAGCGGATCTACCCGGCGGTCGATCTCTCCGAGCAGATTTCCACCGCGGGCAAGGAGGCGTCCGGCACCGGGAACATGAAATTCGCCATGAACGGCGCGCTCACGATCGGTACGCTCGATGGCGCGAACGTGGAGATCCGCGAGGCCGTCGGCGAGGAAAACTTCTTCCTCTTCGGGCTGACCGCGGCCGAGGTGGAGGACCGGGTGAGCCGCGGTTACCACCCGCGCGGCCTCGTCGAGTCGGACCGCGAGCTGGCCGACGTCCTCGGGCTCATCGAGTCCGGCCACTTCGCGCCGGGAGAGCCGGACCTCTTCCGGCCCTTCGTCCGTTCGCTGGTGGAGGAGGACCCCTTCCTCGTCCTGACCGACTTCCGCGCGTACGTGGAGTGTCAGGGGCGGGCCTCCAAAGCCTGGAGCGACGTCGTCTGGTGGACGAGCGCCTCGATCCTCAACGTCGCGCGGATGGGCCGCTTCAGCTCGGACCGGTCGATTCGCGACTACGTCCGCGAGGTCTGGCACGCCCGGCCGGTGAAGCTCGCGCCGGTGGCGTGAGCGCGCGGGAATGCATCGCCTCCTTCGTCTCTATCCCAAAAAGGCGGGCTCTCTCGTGGTCGGAGCGCTCGCCCGGATGCGCCTGCCCGTGGGTTTGCGCCGCCCGCTCGTCGGCCGGTTCGCGGCTGCCGTCGGCGCGAACCTCGACGAAGCGGAGAAGGAACCCGGCGCCTACGTGTCGTTTCTCGATTTCTTCACGCGGCGGCTGAGGCCGGGCCTGAGGCCGCAGGCGCCCGCCGTGGCGGGCGGGATCAATTCGCCGGTCGATGGGGTCGTGATCGCCGAGGGACGGGTGGAGGAGGGAGCGCTCATCCAGGCCAAGGGCCTGCCGTACCGTCTCGCCGAGCTTCTCGACGACGACCCGCTCACCGCGGAGTTCGCCGGGGCGCGTTACGAGACGCTCTATCTCGCCCCGAAGGACTATCACCGCATTCACGTCCCGCTCTCGGGAGCGTGCGTCGCGGTCGGGCGCGTGGAAGGGGAGCTCTGGCCTGTCAACGCGGCCTCCACGGCCGCGACGCCGCGGCTCTACGTGAGGAACCGGCGCGCCTACTGGATCGCGCGCGGCGCGCGGGAGGCCGAGGGTCTTGTCGTGGCCGCGGTCATGGTTGCGGCGACGCACGTGGGGGGCGCCGTCGTGGACCCACGCTGGCTCGCGGGGCGCGCACTGCCGCGGCGCGGCCGCCTCGAGGTCGCCTCCCTCGCGTGCGCGCCGGGAGACGATCTCGGCGCCTTCGAGCTCGGGTCGACGGTCGTTTTGCTCGTCGGCGGGCCGAGAGCCGCGGAGTGGAATCCGGCGCGCGGCCTCGGGCCGGTGAAGGTGGGGGAGCGGCTCGGGAGCCTGGCGTGTTGATCCGAGGCGCCCCACGCCCCGGAAGAATCACGCACGCGCAGATCCTCTTCGTGCTTTTCGGCATCTCCTTCCTGATCCGGTTTTTCTACGCGCAGGCGGATCCCTTCTTGCACGGTTGGGATGAGCGCTTCCACGCCCTCGTCGCACGCAACCTCATGCATGACCCGTTCAAGCCGATGCTGATTGCAAGTCCCATCGCCGCCTACGATTTCAAGAACTGGGCGGGCAACAACATCTGGCTGCATAAGCAACCGCTGTTCATGTGGCAGATGGCGCTCAGTATGAAGACCTTCGGAGTGTCAGAGCTCGCGCTGCGCTTGCCCAGCGTCCTGATGGGTTCGGTCATGGTCGTCATGCTCTTTCGGCTCTCTTATCTGCTCACCGCGAATACGACCCTCTCCCTGCTCGCCGCCTCACTGTTGTGCTTCTCTCATTTTCATCTCGAGCTGATCGCGGGAATCCATGCCATGGACCATAACGACGTGGCCCTCGGGTTCTATGTCCTGGCGAGCATCTGGGCCTATGCGGAGTATCTGCGCGACAAGAGGGTGGTCCTGGTAGGCGGGTTCGCGGGCTGCGCCATCCTGAACAAATGGCTCATCGGCTCAACCGTCTTTCTCGGCTGGGGCGTCAACATCCTGTCGGGAATCCGGCGGAAGAACATGCGGCGAGAGACAGGCCATTTCCTTCTCGCCCTCCTGGTGTGCTGCTTCGTCTTCGTGCCCTGGCAGGTGTACATCACCCACATGTGGCCCGAGGAGGCGAGGCACGAATACGAGTACAACAATCGGCACATCACCGAGGCCATCGAGGGGCACGGGGGCTCCGTGTGGTACTACGCGGAAAACGTGCCGGAGTTCTTCGGGAAGTATCTGTGGGTCTTCGTCCCCGTGGGAATTGGCCTGGCGGTGTCTTCCCGGACGACGGACCGAAGACTCCTCCTCCCGTTCCTCACGATCGTTACTTTCGTGTTTTGCTTCTTCTCCTTCGCCGTGAAGACCCAGATCAATACCTACGTGTTCTTCGTCGTGCCCCTGTGCATGATCTTCTTGTCGTACGGGCTTTTCGAAATCTACCGCCGCACCGGGTCGCGGTGGTTACTGGCTCTGACGTTTCTCGTGAGCGCCTATCTGTCGTTCGATCCGAGAAGAACCCTCGCGTATTTTTCAGGTCAGAACACGGAGAGAATCCGACGAATCGCCACGACACGGATCTTGAGGAACTTGAAGGTGGGATTGCCGGCGGACGTCCGGGTCGTGCTCAATACGAACGATTTGGAGAATCTGGACCTCATGTTTTACAACAATGACCTCACGGCGTATCCACGACTCTCAGAGGGCGAATTTCAGGCGCTGGCGAGGCAGCACGTGGTCGTCGCCGCTTTCAAGAGCGACGGAAAGCACGATTTGCCTGCCTACGTGAGCGCGTACCCACTGCTCTATGTCATTGACCGGGGCTACGCGTTTCGGGATGACCCGTACTGACGATGCCGGGCGGAGAGGCTCAGGAGCTTCCGGAAGTGATCCGCGCCCTCATCATGGGGAGCAGGTCAGCAGGTGCTACTCTTTTTCGGAGTTCCATGGCCAACGAGAAGCGACTCCGGCAGTCAATCCTCAGGGAAGCGATCCGCGAGAACGTGGACGTCATCGAGGGGCGGCTCCCCAGGGGCCTCCGGCGCTCGGACCGCGTGCGCCGCGCCCTCTTCCGGAGGTCCGTTTTCATCGTCGTGCCGCTGGCCCTGTTCCTCTCCATCAATGCCCTGACCACGGGGCGCGGCGAGCGTACGGACGTTCTCGTCGTCTCGGCGCCTCCCGCGGCGCTCGCGCCGTCGGCGACGGTCATCAACGCGCCGAACGGCCTCGAGCCCTCGCTCTTCCGGCTCGAAGTGCGCTCCGTCGTCATCGACCCGGGGCATGGCGGGTCGGACCCGGGCGCGACGGCTTCCGGGATCGCGGAAAAAGACGTGACGCTCGACGTGGCGCGCCGCCTCCGCGACCTGCTCGTCGCCCAGAAGATCGCCGTGTCTCTCACGCGCGAGGCGGATTCGACCCTGTCGCTGAAGGACCGCGTGGTCTTCGCGAACGCGAGGAAGTCCGACCTCTTCGTCTCGATTCACGTGAACTCGCTCCCCTCGGTGAAGGACAAGCGTGGCGTCGAGACGTATTTTCTCGGCACCACGACGGACCCGCACGTCCAGCAGCTCGCGGGAGACGAGAACCGCTCCTCGGGCTACACGATGGCCGACTTTCGCCGCCTTCTGGAGGGCGTCATGGCCGACGCGCGCCAGGGCGAGTCCCGGAAGTTCGCCGAGTCCGTGCAGGGCGGCCTCGTGACCTCGCTCCGGCCCGTCGTGCCCCGGCTCCAGGACCGCGGCGTGAGGAGCGCGCCGTTCGTCGTCCTGATCGCCACGGAGATGCCGGGCATCCTCGCGGAGGTCTCGACCGTGTCGAACGACGAAGAGGCGCGTCATCTCGAGGATCCCGGGTATCGTCAGCAGATCGCACAGGCCCTTTCGAACGGAATCCTCGCGTACGCGGAGGCGCGGAACCATCCGCCCTCCAGACGGAGTTGACATGAGCGGCAAGAAAGACGTTCTCCACGTCGGGATCGACCTCGGCACGTCGCGGAGCGCCATCACGGCCTCGAACGGCGCGCATCACGTCGTGGAGAGCTACGTGGGCTGGCCCCTCGACATGGTGGCCCGCAAGGTCGTGAAAAAGTCGATCCTCTTCGGCGCCGAGGCGCTCGAGAACCGGCCCATGCTCGACCTGCACCGCCCGCTCGAGCGCGGCCTCATCAAGCAGGGCTCCGCGAAGGACGAGGAGGCCGTGCACGAGCTTCTGAAACACCTCATCTCCCTGGCCGGCCGGAAGGAGGGCCAGTCCGTGCACGCCGTCGTCGGCGTGCCGGCCGAGGCGCTGCGCGTCTCGCGGCAGCACCTGCGCGCGGCGGTGAAGGGCATCGCGGACGCCCTTCTCATCGTGTCCGAGCCGTTCGCCGTGGCGTACGGAATGGACGCGCTGCTCCACACGATGGTCATCGACATCGGCGCGGGCACCACGGACTTCTGCGTCATGAACGGCCACTACCCGACCGAAGACGATCAGCGCACGCTCACGCACGGGGGCGACTCCATCGACGAGCAGCTCATGACGCTCGTGAAGGCGAAGAGCCCCGACGGCCGTTTCTCGATCCACATGGTGCGCGAGTGGAAAGAGAAGCACAGCTTCGTCGGGAGCCCGCCGGGTCCCGTCATCGTGCGGTTCCCCGTGAAAGGGAAGCCGGCAGACGTCGACATCACGGCCGAGATGAAGAAGGCCTGCGAGAGCATCGTCGGGCCCATCGCCGAGACGATGCTCGACCTCCTCTCGAAGGTCGAGCCGGAATATCAGGAAAAGGTGCAGCGCAACATCGTCCTCGCGGGCGGCGGTTCGCAGCTACCCGGTTTCGCGGCCGCGCTCGAGAAGTCGCTTGCCGAGATCGGCGGAGGCCGGGTGCGCACCGTGGACGATCCGGTCTTCGCGGGCTCGAATGGCGGCCTCGCCATCGCGCTGGATGCGCCCGAAGGAGACTGGGAGCCGTTGTCGGCATGAGCCCGCTCGACACCGGTTTTCCACGCGACCCCGAGCCCAAAAAGAGGATGCTTCCGTCGGTGACGGACGTCGTGCGCGAACTCGCCAAGTCCGTTTTGGCGGATCCGGCCGTGCTGTTCAAGGCGGCGCGGAGCGTGGTCGCAGAGGAGCTGGCGAAGGTGAAGCAGGGATTCGAGGCGGCACCGCTGGACGTCCTCGTGAGGCGGGCACGCCTCCAGCTCGAGCGGGACGGGGCGAGGATGCCCGTTTCGGAGCCCACGCCGCCGCCCATGCCCGTTTTTCCCGCCCGGCCAGCGCCCACCGCCGACCCCTTCCAGGACCTGGCGTCCCGTTCGGATCTGAACTGGGAGAATGACCTGCCGATTCAGCCCGAGGACGCGCCGTTCCGGTCGGCGATCCCGTCGATCCCGCTCGTGCATCCCCGGGAGCCGGAGCCCTCGGAGGTGCCCGCCGACCCCCTTCCGGCCCCCCTTGCCGAGATGCCGCCCGTGCGCGAACTGTTCGAGGACAACGCGCAGCCTGCGATGGAGGAATTCCACTTCAAGGCGGCGGATCCTCTCCCCTCGCCACCCCCTCGTTCGGGCGGGAGAGGCTGGCTCGTGGCCATCGCGCTCGTCCTTGCGGTCGCAGCGGTTCTCGCGTGGGCCGTGCGCGAGTACGTCTTCAAGAACGAGATCGTGAAGAGTGTCGCGCCGATCGCGAGCAAGAAGCCCGAGGAGGTTCCCGTCGCGACGCCGGCGCCCCTGCCGATCCCGACGCCCGCGCCCACGTCCGCCGCGAAGCCGGCGGCTCCGGCGGCGAAGGCGTCCGTCCCCGTCCCGAAGGGCCGCGCGGCCCTCCTGTTGACGCCCGACTGGGCCGGGAAGCCCGCCGTTTACGTCATCCACTTCTCCTCGACGAAGGACCGCGAGAGCGCGGCGAAGGAGGCCCGGAAGCTTGGCGCGGCGCTGGGGGCGCCCGCGCGCGCCGTCGAGGTGGATCTCGGGGACAAGGGCGTTTGGTACCGCGTCGTCGTGGGCGAATTCCCGGACGTGGACGCCGCCCGCGCCTTCCGTGCCGAGCTCGAGGCGAAGAAGACGCCCGGCATGGGCTTCGTCTACGAAATGCGGGGGCGTTGAGGGCGAAAAGAAAAGGGCCGCGCAACGCGCGGCCCGAAGTCTAGGGAGAGAAGGCCGTCAGAACGACGGTTGGAAGCTGCTGATGATGTCTGCGACGGTCGGCTGCGGTTTGCCCGCGAGCGCGGTCACCTTGACGGCCGCGAGGCGGTCGAGGAGGGTGGGCTCCGAAACGTCGTAGAGAACGCCCGTCGTCATGAACTCCGTCTCGCGCGTGTAGATGAGGGCCGCCGCGCGCGACGAGGCGTCGTGATTCTCGGGGAGCTGCCTCTGCTTCGCCTTGAGGGTCTTGAACAGGTCGTCGCCGCGCCAGGTGACGCAGGGAGACATGACGTTCAGGAACGCGAAGCCCTTGTGCGAAAGAGCCTTCACCATGAGCTCGACGGTGCCCTTGAGGTCGCCCGAGAAGGCCCGGCCGACCCACGTCGCCCCGAACGAAATCGCGAGCTCGCAAGGGTCGACCGCGGGCTCGGGGTTGCCATAGTGCGTGGACTTCGTCTTGTCGCCGGTGGGGGTCGTGGGCGCGGCCTGGCCCTTCGTGAGGCCGTAGATCTCGTTGTCCATGATGAGGTACGTGACGTCCAGGTTTCGCCTCGCGGCGTGCATGAAGTGGTTGCCGCCGATGGCGAGGCCGTCGCCGTCGCCGCCCACCGCGATGACCGTGAGGTCCGGGCGTACGACCTTGACTCCCGCCGCGAGCGGGAGGGCGCGGCCGTGAAGGCTGTTCACGCCGAACGTGTCGACGTAGCCGGGGAGGCGCGACGAACAGCCGATGCCCGAGACCACGACTGTCTCCCAGGGCTTGACCTGCAACTCGGTGAGCGCGCGATAGAGGCCGGTCAGGACGCCGAAGTCGCCGCAGCCGGCGCACCAGACGGGCTTCAGGTCGGTCTTGTAGTCGGCGGGCTTGAACTCGGGGAGCGTGGCGGCTTCGTTCATGCGGACACCTTTTCCGAGACGCGTTCGGCCGCGAGGAGCGCGACGATCTCCGCGTCCACTTCGGCGACGGTCAGGTGCTTGCCGCCCGACCTCTTGTAGACGTGCGTGCGCTCGGCGGGCAGGTCGACGAACGTGCGGAGGTATTTGTAGAACTGCGCCGCGTACGAGAGCTCGACGACGAGGATGTGCTTGACGCTTTTCAGGAAAGCCTCGAGTTCCTTCTTCGGGAACGGATAGATCATCTGAGGCACGAAGGCGGCGACCTTCTGGCCGCGCGCATTCGCGCGCTGCACGGCCTCGCGCACGACCCCCTTCGAAGAGCCCCAGCACAGGATGCCAATGTCCGCGTCCTGAGGGCCGTAACGCCGGTGGAAGGTGTAGGCGTCCCGGATGGGGCGGAGCTTGCGGTAGCGCTTCGCGTTCATCTTCTCGTGGAGGAGAAACCCGGAGCCGGGGCTGCCCTTTTCGTCGTGCTCGAGGCCGTTCGTCTGGTAGATCCCGCCCTTGATGCCCGGGCGGGCCATCGGCGAGACGCCGTCGGGCGTCTCCCGGTAGCGGTGGTAGTCGGTGAGCTCCTCTGGGGACGGAAGGCGCCGCTCGCGCACGGCGTGGACCAGGGACGCCGGGTCGAAGGTCTCCCGCCGCTGCGCGACGAGCTGGTCGGAGAGGACGATGACAGGGATCTGATACTCCTCGGCGATGTTGAAGGCGTCGACGGTCGTGTGGAAGCAGTCTTCCACGTCCGAGGGGGCCATCACGACGCGCGGCGCGTCGCCGTGCCCGCCGTAGACCGCCTGGAAGAGGTCCGACTGCTCGCTCGCCGTGGGAAGGCCCGTGGACGGGCCCCCACGCTGCACGTTCACGATGACACAGGGGAGCTCGGCCATCGACGCGAGGCCGAGCATCTCGGTCATGAGCGAGAGTCCGGGGCCGGAGGTGGCGGTCATCGCCTTCTCCCCCGCGAAAGACGCGCCGAGGACGGCGCCGATGGCGGAGAGCTCGTCCTCCGTCTGTGAGAGCGAGCCGCCCATCTTCGGAAGCCACTCATCGAGGAACATGAGGATTTCGGTGGAAGGCGTGATGGGGTAGCCCGCGAAGTAGCGACAGCCCGCGTGCAGGGCGCCGATCGCCGTCGCTTCGTTGCCCGACATGATGAGTTTGGCGGGTCCCGGCGTGAAGCCGAGCCGGCGCTCCGGCATCGGGGGGAGCGTCTGGCCGAGGAGGAAGCCGGCTTCGAACGCCTTCAGGGCGCTTTCGCCGACGGCCGCTTTCTTCCGCCCGAAGCGGGAGACTACCGCGCGGCGCAGCGTGTCGACGGGCAGGTCGAAAAGAGCCGTGAGAACGCCCAGGCCCACGAGATTCTTCGATCCCTTCGCGCCCGAATCCGTGGACAGCTTCCCGAACGGCAATTTGATCCAGACCGCATCCGCGCCGAGTCCGAGGTCCTCGGGGGTGCGCGCGACGGGATCGGCCTCGTCCGAAAGGACGACGGCGTTCTTCGCGGGAGTGCACTCGCCTTTGAAACGGCTGAAGTCGGCCCAGCTGAAGACGATGAGGGCGTCCACGCCGTCGCCGGATTCGTAGATCGGGTCCGCGCTGAGGCGGACGACGCAGGAGGATTCGCCGCCCCGGATCTGCGGGCCGTAGGCCTCCGTCTTCAGGACGTTGAGCCCGTCGCGCGCGGCGGCCTGCGAGAGGACGTCGCCCATCGTGACGATTCCGTCGCCGCCCGCGCCAACCATGGCGATCGTGATATCTCGTTTCGGCATCGTGGCCTCGCCTTCTCCAAAGGAATGACCAAGAAAGGCTCTCGGAACGGGCCCTTCGGGTGCGCGCCAGAGTGCGGGCAGACGGGTCCGGCCTCAATGGTGCAAACGGATCACCCGTTGATTCTGGGTCTCAGCCCCCGGGCTCCGGCGCCGCGGTTCAGCCGGAGATCGACCGGGCCAGCGTATACGCCGCTCCGGACGCGAGGGCCCCGACGAGAACGGTGCGCAACGCCTCGCCGACGAGCGGACGGCCCGTGAGCTTGCCCTTGAACGCCCCGAAGACGGCCAGCGCGAGGAGGGTGACGACGACCGAGGCGGCGAGGGCCTTGGTCACGGGCATCCCGAAGAGATAGGGGGCCAGCGGAATCGCGCCGCCGGCCACGTACGACCCGCCGATCGTGAGCGCCGAGACGCGGGCCCGCTTTGGATCGGGCTCCGAGAGGTTGAGCTCCTCGCGCATCATGAAGTCCACCCAGCGATCGTGATCCGCGCAGATGGCGTGCGTCGCCGCCTCCAGCGTGGCACCCTCGAGGCCCCATGCGCGGAAGACCTTGCGGACTTCTTCCTGCTCTTCCGCGGGAACGTCCTTCACCTCTTCGTACTCGCGTTTCAGCTCGCTGTGCCACGTGTCGGTCTCGCTCTTGGCGGCAAGGTATCCGCCGAGGCCCATGGCGATCGCGCCCGCGGCCAGCTCGGCGACGCCCGCCACGACGATCACGCGCGAGCTCGCGACCGCGCCGGAAAGGCCCGCCGCGAGGGCGAACGGGACCGTGAGGCCGTCGGACATCCCGAGCACGACGTCCCGCACGGTCTCGGAGCCCGAGAAGTGCGCTTCCACGTGGTGATGGCGGGGGCGGGGCTGGGACGTGCCCTTCGCGTGGGGAGCCGCCGAGGGCGTGTGCGGCCTCGGCGGCGCGTCCAAAGGCTTCACGGATTCGTCTGCCAGATCTCGAGGGCCGTCGTCATCGCGCGGTCGTCCATCGCCACGAGCGACACGACCGCGTTCGCGACGTCCTCGGGCTGGATCGCACGTTCGGACGCGGGGTCCATGCCCGACTTCTTCACGAGATCCGTGTTCACCGTGGACGGGTAGACGCACGTTACTCGCACGTTCGAGGCGCGGGCTTCGTACCGCATCGCCTCGGTGAGGCCCGCGAGCCCGAACTTCGACGCGCAGTACGCACCGCCTCCCGCGAACCCGCGCCGGCCCGCCGTAGACGAGATGTTCACGATGTGCCCGCGCTTGCGGGATTTCATCCCGGGCAGCACGGCGCGGGACATGAGGAAGGGCCCGCGCAGGTTGACGGCGAGCATGCGGTCGAAGACAAGCGCGTCCATCTTCTCGACGGGCGCCAACGCGAAGATGCCCGCGTTGTTCACGAGGACGTCCACCGGCCCGAGCTGCTGCTCGGTGGCGGCGACGGCGCGCGCGACCACGCCCTCGTCCGAAACGTCCGCCGCGAGGACGACGGTCGGGGCGCCGGAGTCCTTCAGCTCCCTCTGGACCTCCAGCAGGTTCTTCTTCGTCTTCCCGAGGAGAGCGACCTTCGCCCCCGCCGCCGCGAAGGCGTGAGCCAGCGCGCGGCCGATGCCGCGCCCGGCACCCGTGATGAGAACGACCCGGCCCTTGATTTCCATCCGCGCCTCCGGAACGGGATTCTAGAGCGCGGAGGCGCTGATACTCTCGCCGGTCGATGTCGGCCTCCGCCGCGCCCCGTTTCGACCCCGCGCGGCGCCGCGCCGTCACGATCGCCCTGCTTCTCGTCACGGCTCTTTCGTCGTTCGAGTCCACGGTCGTGTCGACGGCGATGCCGACGATCATCGGCGAGCTCCACGGGCTGCCTCTCTATACATGGGTCTTCTCGATCTACCTCCTCGCGTCCACCATCACGATGCCGATCTACGGCCGGCTCGCCGACGTTTACGGGAGGCGCCGCATCCTCATGGGCGCGACTGTCGTGTTCCTGCTCGGGGCGGTGGCGTGCGCGCTGGCCCGGTCGATGCCGCAGCTCATCGTTGCGCGCGGCCTCCAGGGCCTGGGGGCGGGCGGCCTCATTCCGATCGCGCTCACGGTCACCGGCGACCTCTATTCGCTGGAGGAACGCGCGCGGGTGCAGGCGTTCTTCAGCGGCGTCTGGGGGTTCGCGAGCCTCGTGGGCCCGCTCCTCGGCGCCTTCCTGACGCTGACGTTCGGTTGGCGGTCCATCTTCACGATCAACGTGCCGCTCGGGCTCGTCGCCCTTTTCCTCGTCGCGACGAAGATGATCGAGTCGCGCGAACCCGGGTCCGACCCGCTCGACGTCACGGGCGCGCTCACGCTGGCTCTCGGGATTGGAGCGCTGCTCTTCGCGGTTCTCCAGCGAACCGGAGCGGGGGCTCTCGGGACCGGGGCGCGCCTCTTCCTCGGGGTCCTGGGTTTCGCCCTGCTCGGCCTCTTCGCGCGGCTGCAAGCCGGGCGCAAGCACCCTCTCATTCCGCCGGAGCTCTTCCGGCACGCCGACACGGCGGCTCCGTACGTTGGCGGCATCCTCCTCGGAACGACGATTTACGGGGTCGATACATTCGTGCCGCTCTTCGTGCAGGGCGCGCGAGGCGGCACCGCGGGGGCGGCCGGCGCGGTCATCACGCCGCTCGTCCTCTTCTGGGCGCTCTCGGCGGCGGTCGCGGCGCGGATCATCGTTCGCTTCGGCTTCCGGGCGACCGCCCGGGCGGGCGCCCTCCTGATCCTCGCGGGCTTCGTGGGGCTCCTCGTCGCGGCGCGATTCGACGCCCCCGTGGCCGCGATCAGCGCGGCGTGCGGCCTGATCGGAGCGGGGCTCGGCCCGTCGTCGCTTTCCCAGGTGCTCGCGATCCAGAACGTCGTCGAAGAGCGCCGACGGGGCGTCGCCACGAGTCTCGTGCCTTTCTTCCGTACCGTCGGGGGTTCGCTGGGCGTGGGGGCCCTGGGCGGGATTCTCGCGACCGGCCTGACCCGCCGGATGGGGGCGGCCGCCGATTCGGCCGGATCGCTCCTGACGGAGGGGCACGTCCCTCGCGAGATGCGCCTCGCGCTCGAGCAGTCGCTCCTGCCCGTTTTCGCCGTGCTTCTCGCGCTCGCCCTGGTCAATCTCGCCGTGACGTCACGGTTCCCCGATCGACGCGCCCGGCCGCGCACGCCGGAGACCGCGTAATCGCGCGAGTCGGGGACTCTCCGGGAGGCATCGCGGGTCTCGACCTCCTCGCCTGGCGTCCCATCCGCGTGCCGGGATCCTGGCAGAAGGCGGGGGTTCCCGAGCATGGCTATGCCTGGTATCGCTTCCGGTTCTCGCTGTCGCCGGCCGCCAGGACGCGGCCCCTCGCCTTCACCTGCTCTCAGATCCGGGACGTCGACGAGGCGTTTCTCGAC
>Ga0207932_1000042_pt1 | contig 39510 bp, 37 predicted proteins | sample NGESurdeep092012_FD_184480 | JGI IMG/M metagenome (GOLD analysis project Ga0207932, IMG submission 184480) | Arctic peat soil microbial communities from Barrow, Alaska - NGEE Surface sample 415-2 deep-092012 (SPAdes) | ecosystem: Environmental > Terrestrial > Soil > Wetlands > Peat ...
TTAACTCTCGAAACTCCCGCAGACAGCAGAGCTGACGGCGAGAATCGAACTCGCAACCGCCTGATTACAAATCAGGTGCTCTGCCATTTGAGCTACGTCAGCGAGAGGTTTTTGCGCGAGCCTATAAGAATAAGCCGCTGCCGGAAGCAAGTCAAGCCATTGCCTCACCGTGCGTTAGCCATCCTCCAACAAGTCTCAGCGCAGCTTCTTCCAGCGCGTCCCGGAAGGCGAATCCTCTATCGCTATCCCCTTCTCTTCCAATGCCTTGCGCACCGCATCCGCCGCCGCGAAATCACGCCGCTGACGAGCAGCCGCGCGCTCGCGCAACTGATCCTCGACCCACGACGACAGCTCGCTGTCGTCGAGACCGCGGTCCGGCACGACGTCGAGCACCGCGTTCACCTGACGGAATGCCTCGCGCGCGCGCGATACCGCCTCGGCCGACGTTCCACGGGCATCGAACTCGCGGTTGGCCGCCGTGATGAACTCGAACAGCGCGCCCAGCGCGCGCGGCGCGTTGAGATCGTCCGAGAGCGCGGTCGTCGCCTCGATGAGCAGCGTCTCCGCCGCCTCCGCGAGCGCCGGCGTTCCGGCCGACTCGCGCTCGAGCCGGTCGGCGAAATCGCCGATCCGACGGACCGCCTCCGACGATGCCTTGAGTGCGTCGCCCGACAGATTCAGCTGCTTGCGATAGTGCGTCGAGAACACGAAGTGCCGCAGCGCCGCGGCGCCCACGCCCGCCGCGCGCAGGTCCGACACCGTGCTCACGTTGCCGACGCGCTTCGCCATCTTCGAGCCGTCGGTGAGCAGGAACTCGCCGTGGCACCAGACGCGCGCGAACGTCTTTCCCGTCGCGGCCTCGCTCTGCGCGATCTCATCCTCGTGGTGCGGGAAGATGAGATCGACGCCGCCGCAGTGGAGGTCGATCGTCTCGCCGAGGATCGTCATCGCCATGGCGGAGCACTCGAGATGCCAGCCTGGACGGCCGCGCCCCCACGGCGACTCCCACACGGCGCCGCACCGCTCGTCTTCGGGCTTCGCCGCTTTCCAGAGCGCGAAATCCTGCGCGTTCTCCTTCGCGTACTCGTCCTGCGCCACGCGCGCGCCGGTCTTCAGTTCACGCGTGTCGAGCCGCGAGAGCCTGCCGTACGTGGGGAACTTGCCGATCGCGAAGTACACCGATCCGTCGTCCGCCTTGTACGCGACGCCCTTGTCCACGAGGCGCTGCACGAGTTCGATCATCTCGGCGATGAAGTCCGTCGCGCGCGGATAGTGCTCCGCACGCTGGATGCGCAGGAACTCGCGATCCTCGTGGAACACCTCGATCACGGGATCCGTGAGCTCGCGGATGGTCTTTTGCTGCTCGGTCGCGCGCTTGATGATCCTGTCGTCGACGTCGGTGAGGTTCATCACCTGCTCGACGCCCCATCCCCGCAGCCGCAGCACGCGCCGCAGCAGGTCCTCGAAGAGGAACGTGCGGAAGTTGCCGAGGTGCGCCGCGTTGTAGACCGTCGGACCGCACGTGTACAGCCGCACGGTGCGGCCGTCCGCGGGCGCGAACGCCTCGGTCTCGCGCGTGAGGGAGTTGTGGAGGAGGAAGTCGGGCACGAGTGAAAGTTACGGCGGTACGGGGCCGGACGGCACTGCTCGTACCCCCTCACTCGGCCTCCGCTACCCTCCCCGGCGCCGCCGTCGTAATGACGCGCGACCCGTGCACGCGGATCCCCAGCGCGAGGCACGCGCTCAGCACCTCTTCCGCGGTGACGTCGTCGAGCGCAACGCGCAGCGCGTGCCCGAGTCTGCGGACGCTCGGGATGCGGTTCGCGAGCGCCGTCGCCGCGTACGACGGCATGCCGACTTCGAGCTCCAGCGTGCGACGCCGCTGGACTGCCCGCGAAATCCGGCCGGATTCCAGCGTGACGATGCGCGACGAGGAGGAATCGAGCGCCTGCGGATTTCGCCCGCTGATGAGAACGGCGACACCGGCTCCCCGGAGTTTGTGGAGCAGCGTGACATAGCGCTCGCGAGCGGACTCGTCGAGCAGGGCGAGCGGGTCGTCGAGACAGAGCAGCCGCGGCGCGGCGCGCAGCGCGTGGGTGAGCGCGGCGTGCGAGCCAAGCTGGGCCTCGCTGCTGCCGCGACGGGCCACGAACGCGGCAGGAACGGCGCGGACCGTGCCCTCGTGCGGCCGGAGAATCCCGGCGGCGCACAGGAGCAGCGTGCTCTTGCCGGACCCGGGAGCGCCGGCCACGCCCACGCACTCACCCGGAGCGACGGTCAGCGAGACCCGGTCGAGCGCGGTGACTTCACCGGAGCAACCGGTGACGCCGGCGCGATAGCGGCGGGTAACGCTGCGGAGTTCGAGCGCGAACGGGGACACGCGGCAATGTGCATGCGGCGGCGGCGCGGAGTGTCACCAAGTTTTTGCGCGCGATGGCGAAAGAGTGCGGAGGGAGAGGGATGAGTGGTGAGATTCGACCCGATGCAGAATGCGGAAGAGGAATGCGGGATGCGGGATCTCGACCCACTCATCCCTGTTCCACCGCCAACGGACTACCGCTACTCCGCCGGACCCGGGTTGGCGGGCGCGAGCGCGAGTTCCGCGTCCTCGCGATGCTCTTCCGGAGTCGCGACGTCTCCGTACACGCGTTCGATGAGGACCTTTCGAATGAGCACCATCACGACGCAAAGCGCAGGGATCGCGACGAGCAGGCCGAACGGCCCGAGCAGCGTGCCGGAGATCAGCACCGCCATGATCGACAAGACCGGGGGAAGGTTCACGCCTCGCTGCATGATGAGCGGCGCGATCACGTTGCCTTCGATGAGATGCGCGAGTACGCCGAGGAGAAGAACGAGCAGAGCGCCCCCGAGGCCGCCGCCGCCGCCGAGCACGAAGAGCGCGGGCACGATGGTCGAGATCAACGTGCCGAAGAACGGCACGATGGCGGCGAGGCCGCAGAAGATGCCGAACGTAAGCCAGTACGGGACGTTCAGCAGGCGCAAACCGATGGCCATCATCGCGCCGAGCACGGCCAGCGTGAGCAGCTGTGCGAGCACCCACGCGCGGAGCGTCTTGCCGAGCGCCGCGAGCACGTCACGCGTGGCGTCACGATGCCGCGGCGGCGTGATGGAAACCACGAAGTCGCGGTACGACGCGGGATGCAGCGCCAGGTACAACGCCATGGCGAGCGTCGAGGCGACATCGATGAACCCGTGCACGACGTCGAACACCTTCGGAAGCAGACCCCCGACGAGACCCTGCGCCTGATCGAGAACCGACGACACGAACTGCGACTGCGCGTCTGGCCCAAGCATCGGCTGGAGCGCCGGGAACTGCTGCGGGAGCCGGCCGAGCCGGTCCTTCCACGCGATCGCGTAGTCCGGAAGCTTCAGGACGAGCTGCCGGGTCTGTTCCACCAGCGGCGGAACGAGCAGCGCGGCGATTCCCGTCAGCACGACGAGCGTGAGGAAGAGCGCAAGGGCGAACGCGGACCTGTGCCCGAGCTTGGTGCGCGCGGTGATGAATTCGTTCAGCGCGTCGAGATAGACCGCGATGAGCACCGCGATGAAGAGCAGGAGCAACAGACCGGCCACCCTGCCCGCCAGCCAGAGCAGGAGGATGGTAAAGACGACCGCCGTGAGCCCCGGCAGGAGCTGGACGCGACGCACCGCGCCGCCATTCACCAACCTGTCAGCGCCCACGGCGGGCAACGCTACTTCTTCTCCTGGATCTCGGCGTTGACCGTCTCTTCACCGGCGCCGAGCTGGCGCGCGGGCGACGAGCTGCCGGGCGGCAGGAGTCCCATCTTCTCCTTGAGTGCCATCAGCTGCTGATCGGCACTTGCGGAGCCCGCGACGCGCTCGAGCTTCTTGAAATCGCTCTGCAGGCGGTCGCCGGAGAACTCTTCATCGATCTCCACCGACGCTTTGATCTGCCGCTCGTTGTTCGCGATCTTCTCCTCCATCCGCGCGAACGCCTCGAACGCGCTCTTCTCCGACATGCCCGACATGGTCTGCGCGATGCGCTGCTGCGCCTGCGCGGACCGTTGGCGCGCGAGGAGCAGGTTCTTCTTCCGCTTGGCCTCCTCGATCTTGTCGTTGAGGTCGCGCAGCGAATTCTTGAGCTTCTCGACGGTCGCCTGCTGGGTCTGCCAGGTCTCCTCGAGCTGATTCGCGTGCTGCAGGCTCTCGGTGTGGCGGAGCAGCGCCTGCTTCGCGAGGTCGTCGCGTCCTTGCTTCACGGCGAGCATCGCCTTCGCCTCCCAGTCCTGCGCCGATTTATACTCGGCCTCGGCCTGGTCCTTGAGGCGCTTCTCGTCGGCGATCGAGCTGGCCACCTGCTGCTTGGCCTGCGCAAGCTGGTTGCGCATGTCGATCAGGATCTGGTCCAGCATCTTTTCCGGATTCTCCGCCTTGGAGATCAGGTCGTTGATGTTGGACTTGAAGAGCGTGGCGATGCGATCGAAGATGCCCATCGTCAGCGAGCCTCGCGGAACGACGCCAGTTCGCGAATGTGCGATGCGAGCGCCAGAGTGATGCTTTCGTACGCGGAGAGGAATTCCTCGAAGTCGAGGTGCTCGAGCTCGAGGGCTTCGATGAGAACCACTTCGTCCTTCTGGATGCCGTAGGAGCCGTGCAACAAGTCGTTCCCGTTGAGCTCGAGCAGACGGTGCTCGAGCGCGCCCCGCTGCGGGCCACCCGCGGGAAGATCCATGACCTTGATGCGAAGGACGACAACCGGCGGCGAATAGTTCACCACCACGCCGAAATCGAGCGCGCCGGCGGGTTTGACGTTCCAGATGCCTTCGGACAGCTCGGTGTGCGTGGCGCCGTCGGCCGACAGGCGGTCGAGGAAGCTGACGATGTCGTCGTGCGAAACCATAGGAGTTTCTCGGTGGTTGGGCTTCAGCGTTCAATACGCCGGGGAGCCATGACGAAGTTTCACTCCGACACTCGGAAACCGCTAGTCGCGCATCTATAAATAGAGGCCTGACTGCATAGAGGCCTGACTGCAGACTTCGGGTAATCGGTACTTGGTCATTGGTCGTTGGTGATTGGCTCTGCTTGCCTAGAACCAATGACCTACGACCAATGACCGATTACCCGCTGTCATTACGATCCCGACCTCTTGATCTGCACCATCCGCTCCCGCGCCAACCGGCGCCCGGTGGGCGTAGCCGCCAGCCCGCCACCGGCTGTTTCCCTGTACCGCACATCCATCTCGCGCCCGATCTCGCCCATCACATCGATCACCTCATCCGCCGGAATCGCGAAGGTGATTCCCGCGAGCGCCATCTCCACGGCCGCGAGTGTGATCGCACTCCCCGTCGCGTTCCGGAACACGCACGGCAGCTCGACCAGCCCGCCGAGCGGATCGCAGATCAACCCGAGCGTTGCCTGCTGCGCGAGCGCGACGGCGTGTCCAACCTGGCTCGGCGAGCCGCCGAGCATTTCCGTCGCCGCGCCGGCGGCCATTCCAGCGGCCGCGCCCGTCTCGGCCTGGCACCCGCCCTCGGCGCCGGAGAGTGAGGCGCGTTCCGCGACGACTGCGCCGATGAGCCCGGCGGTCGCGAGCGCGGTGATCACCTGCTCATCAGGAATTCCGCGCGCGGTCGCGAGGCCGGTGAGAACCGCCGGGAGGATTCCGGCGCCTCCCGCCGTGGGAGCAGCGACGATGACACCCATCGCGGCGTTCACTTCCTGGACCGCGAGCGCGCGGGCGAGCACGTCGCGGAACGGTGTGCCGGAGAGCGGTCCGGGCGGCCCGTGCCGCAATTTCGCGGCGTCGCCGCCGACGAGTCCGCTCGCGGAGTGGAGATCGCCGGTCATGCCTTGATCAATGGCGCGGCGCATGACATGCAGCGCGCGGGCGAGCGCATCGCGGATTTCCTCTATGGGGCGGGCTTGATCGCGAGACTCGGTCTCGAGCGCGAGGACGCCGAGAGATTTGCGCTGAGCCTCAGCGTCTCTGATTGCGGCTGCTAAAGACGAGTACAAAGTATTTGGTTCTTGGTCGTTGGTTTTTGGCTTCCGGCTTCCGGCTTCCGGCTTCTACGCCGAGACTTTATCCAATCGATGGGTCCAGCGGACCCACGCCAGCTTCTTGATATCGTCTCTGACGTTCTCGCCGGGCTGTTCATCCACCTCGATCACCATGAAGGCGTCGCCGCCGCGTTCCTTTCTCGTGAGGCGGAGCGTGGCGATGTTGCAGTTGCCTTCCGCGAGGATCGCGGCGATGCGCGCGATCGAGCCCTTCACGTCCTCGGCGAGCAGCACGATCGTGTGGCAGTTCCCGTGGACTTCCACGGGGTACCCGTCGATCTCGGTGATGAACACGCGCCCTGCGCCGAGCGACGAGCCGACCATGACGTGTGAATGCGCGCCGCGCTCGACCGTGAGGCGGACGCTGTTCGGATGCAGCTCCTCGCCGAGCGTCGTCTTCTCGAAGCGATACTGGAGCCCTTCGCGCTCGGCGATCTCGAGTGCGGTGCGAATGCGTTCGTCGTCGGGGCGAAAGCCCATGAGGCCGCCGGCGAGCGCCTTGTCGGTGCCGTGGCCTTCGCCGGTCCGGGCAAACGATCCGTGCAGCTCGAGTCGCGCCTTCTGCGGAGTGCCGCCGACGAGGCAGCGCGCGAGCAGCCCGAGCCGGCAGGCGCCGGCGGTGTGGCTGCTGCTCGGGCCGACCATCACCGGGCCGATGATGTCGAGGAGGGAGACCATCTACTTTCGGGCGAGCATGGGTGAAAGGTACTGCCCGGTATAGGACGCCTTCACGCGACTCACGTCTTCCGGCGTTCCCGCGGCGACGATCGTGCCGCCGCGGTTTCCGCCGTCGGGGCCCATGTCGACGACCCAGTCGGCGGTCTTGATCACGTCGAGGTTGTGCTCGATCACGAGCACCGTGTTGCCGCGATCGACGAGGCGATGGAGCACGTGCAGCAGCATGCGCACGTCTTCGAAGTGGAGGCCGGTGGTCGGTTCGTCGAGGATGTACAGCGTGCGGCCGGTGTCGCGCTTCGAGAGTTCGGTTGCGAGTTTCACGCGCTGCGCCTCGCCGCCGCTCAGTGTCGTGGCGCTCTGGCCGAGGTGGATGTAGCCGAGCCCGACGTCGTTGAGCGTCGCGAGTTTCTGCGCGATGCGCGGCTGGTGCTCGAACAGCGCGAGCGCGTCTTCGACCGTGAGCTCGAGCACGTCGCTGATGCTCAGGCCGCGGAAGCGCACCTCCAGCGTCTCGCGATTGTACCGCTTCCCCTTGCACGTCTCGCAGGTGACGTAGACGTCTGGGAGGAAGTGCATCTCGATCTTCATGAGGCCGTCGCCCTGGCACGCCTCGCAGCGGCCACCCTTCACGTTGAACGAGAAACGGCCGGGACCGTAGCCGCGAAGCTTTGCCTCCGGCATCTCCGCGAACAACTCGCGAATCGGCGTGAAGAGTCCCGTGTACGTCGCGGGATTCGAGCGTGGCGTGCGGCCGATCGGGCTCTGGTCGATGTCGATGACCTTGTCGAGATGTTCGAGCCCGGTGATGCGGGTGTGCTCGCCCGGGAGGACTCGTGCGCGATAGAGATGTCGCGCGAGCGCGCGGTGCAGGATGTCCTCGATCAGCGTGGACTTTCCCGAACCGCTGACGCCGGTGACGGCAACGAAGAGTCCGAGCGGAACTTCGAGGGTCACGTTCCGCAGGTTGTGCTCGCGTGCGCCTTCCACGCGCAGCGTGCGCCGCACGTCGCGTGCGCGGCGCTCGGCCGGAATCGCGATGCGCGTGCGCCCCGAGAGATACTGCGCCGTGATCGACTTGGGATTCGCGAGCACCTCCGCGACGGTGCCCTCAGCGATCACCTGGCCGCCGTGCTTCCCGGCCCCGGGTCCGAGGTCGATCAAATGGTCGGCGGCGCGGATCGTTTCCTCGTCGTGCTCGACGACGATCACCGTGTTGCCGAGATCGCGAAGCCGCATAAGCGTCGCAAGCAGCCGCGCGTTGTCGCGCTGGTGCAGTCCGATGCTCGGCTCGTCGAGGATGTACAGCACGCCCACCAGGCGGGAGCCGATCTGCGTGGCGAGCCTGATGCGCTGCGCCTCGCCGCCCGAGAGTGATTCCGCGCTGCGGTTCAGCGTGAGGTACTCGAGCCCGACGTCCATGAGGAAGCGCAGTCGCTCGCGCACTTCCTTCAGCACGGGGCCCGCGATGTCCGCGTCGAGCCCCGGCTGTCCGGGCGCGCGAAGCGGAATCGAGAGAACGAAATCATTCGCGTCGCTCACCGAGAGTTCGCCGAACTCGCCGATGTTCCTGCCGGCGATCGTCACCGCGAGCGACTCCGGCTTGAGCCGCATCCCTTTGCACTCGGGGCAGACGGCGACGACCATGTACTCCTCGAGCTCGTTGCGCACGGAGTCGCTCGTGGTCTCGTTGTAGCGACGCTGCACGTTCGAGAGGATTCCTTCCCACTTTCCCGCCGATTCGGGATCGCCGCGCTTCTTCGAGAGACCGTACAGCAGGACCTCCTGTACACGCGCGGGGAGCTTTCCCCAGGGCGTATTGAGCTCGAACTTCAGCTGCTTCGCGAGCGCGGGAAGGATCACCCGGCGCAGGTATCCGTCGGGCTCGCCCCACGGGAGCACCACACCCTCGAGGAGCGAGATGCTCGGATCGCCGAGGACGAGCTCTGCGCTCGCGGAGCGACGGGTTCCGAGTCCGCTGCACGCGGGGCAGGCGCCGAAGGGCGAGTTGAACGAGAAGTGGCGCGGCTCGAGCTCGGGCATGGAGATGCCGCAGGTCGGGCAGCCGTACTTCTCGCTGAAGAGCTGTGTCTCGTTCTTGCCGCCACCGGTTCGTCTCACCTGCACCAAGCCATCGGCAAGGCGCAGCGCGGTCTCGAGCGAGTCGGTGAGGCGGCCGCGGTCGTCGGCGCGCACACTGAGACGGTCCACTACGACCGAGACGTCGTGGTTCACCTTGCGGTTTAGCTTCGGCGGTTCGGCGAGTTCGATCAGCGCGCCGTCCACCACGGCGCGGACGAATCCCTGTTTGCGCGCGGACTCGAAGAGCTCGCGGAATTCACCCTTCCGGCCGCGCACGAGCGGGGCGAGGATCTCGATGCGAGTGCCGTCGGGCCAGCCAAGCACGGTGTCGGCTATCTGCCCGGCACTCTGCCGCTCCACGGGCCGGCCGCAGTTGGCGCAATACGGGGTGCCCGCCCGCGCGTAGAGGAGGCGCAGGTAATCGTAGATCTCGGTGACGGTGCCGACGGTGGACCGCGGGTTGTGGCCGGCGGTCTTCTGCTCGATCGAGATCGCGGGCGAAAGCCCTTCGATCGCGTCGACGTCGGGCTTCTCCATCAGCCCGAGGAACTGCCGTGCATAGGCGGAGAGCGACTCGACGTACCGCCGCTGGCCCTCCGCGAAGATCGTGTCGAACGCGAGCGAAGACTTTCCCGAACCCGACAGACCCGTGATGACCGTCAGCCGGTCACGGGGAATCGTGACGTCGATGTTCTTGAGATTGTGCTCGCGGGCACCGCGTACGATCAGGGCGTCTTCGGGCATAGCCTGATAAAAATGATGGGAGCGGCACTCTGAAACAAGCTCCGTGGTGCGAGGAGCGACGGGACGAACAGCTACGAGCGACGGTACCAACAGGAACGAGCGACGGGTGAGCGGCTTCCAAGAAGCGACGAGCGACGGGTGAGAGGCGACTTGGCGAAGAGCGACGTGCAAGAAGCGAGGAGACGTTCTCCTCGCCCCGCACCCGTCGCTCTTCGCCAGATCGCCGCTCACCCGTCGCTCGTTCCTGTTGGTACCGTCGCTCGTAGCTGTTCGTCCCGTCGCTCCTCGCTGTAGATTTCCCCGTCATGACGGAGCGCACTCCACCCTTGGGCATCCCCGCGAACGATCCCGAGCAGCTTCCGCTCGGCGTATTCGAGGGCATGCCCTTTCTGCCGGTCGGCGAGCGGGGCCGCGGCAACGACGGCGAGGCGGGTGACGGCGAGGCCGCGCTCGCGGTTCGCGAGCCGCCCGTCTGCGGTGAGTGGTCGTTCGACCTGAGCGATGACGCCGAGTCGCGCGGCGGCGCGACGTTCGTCGATACCGCGCCGCAGCCCGCGTCTGCTCGAGCGCAGCCGCGCGAGAACACGCTGAACGCCGCGAGACGCCGCACGGGGGCGCCGGAGGGCGCTCCAGCCGCTCCCATGCCGCCGGCACCGCCGCTGCGCTCGCTGCGGACGCCGGTCATCCAGCGTGCGGTCACGCCCCCCACACCGCTGCCGGCGCTCGCGGAGCTCAAGAGCATTCACGAGGCGCATCCCGGCGACGTCAAGACCGCCATCGCGTTCGCGAGCGCGCTCGACAAGCGCGGCAACATCGAGGGCGCGCTGAGCGTGCTGATGCGCGCGATCGGTGCGGGCGCCGACGGCGTGGTGCTGCGCTGTGCGCGCGCGACGATTCTTTCGAACCGCCTTCGCTACGACGACGCCGAAGCGGAACTCAAACGGGCGGCGAAGCTGCGCGGCGACGATCCCGAGGTGCTGCTGCAGCAGGGAATCCTCGCGTGCCGCCGCGCGAAATGGCGCGACGCCGTGGAGCCGCTCGCGCACGTCGCCAAGCTGAGCCCGCAATCGGGGCCGGCGCACTTCTATCTCGGCGAGGCGCTGAACAAGCTCGACCGCCTGAAGGAGGCGCTCGCGGCCTATGAGAGGGCGTCAGACCTGGAGCCGGGGAACTGGCGCGCGCTCAAGGGAGTGGGCATCGTGCTCGACCGAATGGGCCGCCCCGCCGACGCCGCGGCATTTTACCGGCGCGCCCGCGACGCGCAGAGCGGCTAGGGCCGTGCCGTCGCAGTTCGCGCGCCGCGGCCAACCCCGTCTCCTCGCCGCCGTCGTGATCCTCGGCGCGTGGGGCGCGGGACTCACGATGCTCGTCCAACGCGAGTTCTACCAGGGACGTCCGCAGCGGCTCGCCGAGGCGGCCCTGCGGCTGAATCCGAGCGCCACGTATTTCGCGGTGGAACAGGGCGGCAAGGTGATCGGCTTCGCGTCGACGACGATCGACACGCTCACGAACGGCGTCGACGCCATCGACTATTTCGTCGCCGATTTTCCGGTGGGCGGTACGCAGCAGCGCACGTCGAAACGCTCCATCGTGAAGCTCTCGCGCGGCCTGTCGCTCAAGACGTTCGACACGCAGGTCGATTCGCGAAGCGCTCCGGTGCATACCGGTGGCCGCGCGGACGGCGACTCGGCCGTCGTCTACGTGAAGTACACGGGCACGCAACCGACGGACAGCCAGCGCGTCAGCGTGCGCGGCCCCGTCCTCCTGCCTGCCGTCGTTCCGATCGCGATCGCGCTCGGCGACAAGCCGAAGGTCGGGCGCACGTACGCGCTGCCGACGTTCGATCCGTCGGCAATGACTTCGGCGGTCACGGCCTTCACGATCGACGCCGAGTCGCTGTTCACGCTCGTGGACAGCGCGAAGTTCAACGAGGACAAGGGCGAGTGGGTCAGCGCGCTCACCGACACCGTGCGCGCGTGGCGCGTGGGAACACCCGACGCGAAGGGCGGGTTCTCCGCCTGGATCGACGCGCAGGGTCGCATCGTGCAGGCGGTGCAGCCCGATGGGATCACGCTGAAGCGAACGGCATACGAGCTCGCGTTCGAGAACTGGCGCATCACGCGCGACCGCGCGACGGCGGCGAACGCGGGCACGGGCGACATTCTGGAACGGACGGCGATCGCGGCGGGCGCGAAGCTCGGGCGGTCGAAGCTGCTCTCGATGACCGTTCAGCTCGGCGCGCCGAACCTGAACGGATACGACCTCGATGGCGGCCGCCAGCATTTCAGCGGAGACACGCTGAAGGTGGTGCGCGAGAAGGACGCGAGCATCGGCGCGAACGCGCCGGCGTGGCAGGATTATCAGATGAAGGACCTGAGGGCCCGCTTCCGGAACGAACTCGCCGAGGAGCCGCTGCTGCAGGCGCACAACCCGGAAATCATCAGGCTCGCGATCAAGATCATCGGCGACGAGCGCAACCCGAAATTGATCGCGCAGAAGCTAGAGCAATGGGTCTTCGACTCGCTCACGAAGGCCGTGACGTTCAGCGTGCCCAACGCGCTTGCCGTACTGCACTCTCGGAAGGGCGACTGCAACGAGCACGCGCAGTTGTACGTGGCGCTGGTGCGCGCGCTCGCGATCCCCGCGCGCATCGCGACGGGTCTCCTGTATGTGAACGGCAAGTTCTATTACGACGCCTGGGCCGAGGTGTGGCTCGGCGAATGGGTGGCGGTGGACCCGACCTTCGGCCAGTTCCCCGCCGACGCCGCGCACCTGCGGTTCGTGGTGGGCGGACTCTCGCGGCAGGCGGAACTGCTGCAGCTGATGGGAAACCTCAAGATCAAAGTGCTGGAGGCGAAGTGATCCGGCTGTCGCGACTGACCAAGAAGTACGGGAATTTCACGGCGGTCGATTCGATCGACCTGCACGTGCCGTCGGGCGAGCTGTTCGGCTTCGTCGGGCCGAACGGCGCGGGCAAGACGACCACGCTGCGCATGATCGCCGGCATATTGAAGCCGACGGGCGGCAAGGTGGAGATCGCGGGGATCGATATCGCGAAGGATCCGATAGCGGCGAAGGCGAAGCTCGGGTTCATTCCCGATCGCCCGTTCATCTACGAGAAGCTCACGGGCGCGGAGTTCCTGCGCTTCGTGGCAGGGCTGTACGGCGAGCAGGGCCCCGAGGTGGAGCATCGTGCGCGCGAGTTGATGGCGCTGTTCGATCTGGAGGAGTGGCGCGACGAGCTGGTCGAGAGCTATTCGCACGGCATGCGGCAGAAACTGATCGTCTCCTCGGCGTTCGTGCACAGGCCGCAGGTGATCGTCGTGGACGAACCGCACGTGGGGCTCGATCCCAAGTCGATCAAGATCCTGCGCGAGCTGTTCAAGGAGTACGTGCGGCGGGGCCACACGATCCTGATGAGCACGCACACACTCGACGCCGCCGAGGCGCTGTGCGACCGCATCGCCATCATCGCGGTCGGGAAGATCGTCGCGTGCGGCACGATGGACGAACTGCGCGCGGGCGCGGAGCACAAAGGCGGGCTCGAGGAAATCTTCATGCGGCTCACCGGCCAGCTCGCGGCCCGCGACCTGGTCGAAGTGCTCGATGCCTAGCCACCGCCTCCCGTCGATGACGCCGGCGGCCGGAGTGCGGGCGGCAGAGCCGCTTCCCAACCCCAGGCTGTTGCATCTGCTCGTGCCCAAGGTGCTCACGGCGCGGGCGCGATCGGTGAGCGACAAGAAAGGCCGCGGCGTGCGGGTCGCGCTGCTGACGGTGATCGGGTCGCTGTTCTGGGCATTCATATTCGGGCTGCTGTACAAGCTGCTCGTGTATTTCCGCGGCATTCCGGAAATCGGCCCGCTGCTTTCGGGGAAGCTCCTCGGCCTGATGCTCGTGAGCTTCTTCTCGATCCTCCTGCTGTCGAACGTCATCACGGCGCTCTCGAGTTTCTTCCTCGCGAAGGATCTCGACCTGCTGGTGTCGGGGCCGGTGGACTGGCTGCGGCTGTACGGCGCGAAACTGATCGAGACCGTGATCGCGTCCAGCTGGATGGTCGCGCTGATGTCGATCCCGGTGTTCACGGCGTACGGCTGGGTGTATGGGGGCGGCTGGATGTTCGGGCTCTTCGCCGTGGCCGTGTTCATTCCCTTCCTCGTGATTCCGGCGGTGATCGGGAGCGCGATCACGCTGACTCTCGTGAACATTTTTCCCGCGCGCCGAACGCGCGACATCCTGAGCGTGGTAGCCGTGGCCGCCGCGGCCGGCCTCGTTCTTGTCTTCCGGCTCGTGCGTCCGGAGCAGCTCGCGCGGCCCGAAGGATTCAAGTCACTCGTGGATTTCGTGGCGGTGCTGCGCACGCCCACCTCGCCGTTCCTTCCCTCGGAGTGGGTGCAGCGCAGCGTGATGGGGCTGCTCGGCGAGAAGCCCGACTGGCTCGCGGTATACCTGCTGTGGACGACGGCGGCGGCGTTCGTGGTGCTCGGCGCCCTGCTCCACCGCGCGCTGTATGTGAACGGGTTCAGCAAGGCGCAGGAGAGCGCGCAACGCTGGGCGCGGAGCGGCATCCTTTCGAGGATGATCATGAGGGTGCTTCGCCCGCTCGGGGTGCTGAAGCAGGAGCTGATCATGAAGGAGATCCGCGTGTTCTTCCGCGACACGACGCAGTGGTCGCAGCTGATCCTGCTCGCCGTGCTCGTGGTGGTGTATGTGTTCAACATCAAGTTCCTGCCGCTGCGGGGCGAGGGGATCACGATGTGGCTGATCAACGTCGTGCCCTTCCTGAACCTCGTGCTGGCGGGATTCGTGCTCGCGTCGATCGCGGCGCGCTTCATTTTTCCGGGCGTTTCGCTCGAGGGGCGCACGCTCTGGCTGCTGCGCTCGAGCCCGATGTCGATGCGCGACCTGTTGTGGGCGAAGTTCTGGGTGGGGACGGCGCCACTGCTGATCCTCGCGCTCGCGATCGTCGGCGTGACGGACTATCTGCTGAAGGTGAGCTCGTTCATGTTCATGGTGTCGACCTTCACGATCGCGATGATGACGTTCGCGATCAGCGGCCTCGCGATCGGGTTCGGCACGGTGTTTCCGCAATTCGAGACGGAGAACGCCGCGCAGATCCCGACGAGTTTCGGCGGCCTCCTGTTCATGATGGCGTCGGTCGCCGTGATCGGTGCGGTGGTGGTGCTGGAGGCGCGGCCGGTGTTCAGCTTTCTGTCGTCGCGACTCTACGGTTCGCAGCCGGACCTGCTGGAAATGGTGTTTGGATTCGGCGCGGCGTTCGCGCTGTGCATACTGGCCACGATCGTGCCGATCCGCGTCGCACTGACGCGGCTCGAGGCGGTGGAGCGTTAGCGGAGAGTTATCGGCATGCGAGTCTCACGGGCGAACGAAACGGACATCCAGTCGGTGGTCGCGCTGAACAACACCTACGTGACCCAGGGGCTCACACTGAAGCGCACGGAGGAGTTCGCGTACGCGCATCTCGCGGACTATCGCGTGATTCGCGACGCGGACGGCGGCGTGGTGGCGTGCGCGGCGCTCGATGAGTACTCGCCGACGATCGTGGAGCTGGTGTCGCTCGCCGTGACGCAGGACGTGCAGGGACTCGGATATGGGAAGGCGCTGATCGCCGCGCTGGAAAAGCTGGCCCGCAAGCGCGGCTACGAGCAGCTGTTCGCGGTGTCGTATTCGGACGAGCTGTTTCTGTCGTGCGGGTTCGAGCGGGCCGAGCTGGCGAAGTACCCGGAAAAAATTGCGCGGTACGCGAAAGTGGACAAGAGCGAGTTGGAGGTTGGTGAAAAGCATTGTTTCAGGAAGAAGCTCGGGTAGGATCGTGACGCGAGGGGTTAGGAGATAATGGGCGCGGGATGTCACCCAATCGCGCTGTTTGGTCATTCGTGGCGACCCATTGGATCTGGACCCGCGCAACCGGAGCACCCATATTTTCATCGTGCTAGGTCGAGGGTACGCGTTCTCTCCCACTGGGATTCGATCCGAACTTGCTGCCGCCTGTGCCTCCCCGGCCTCCCGATGGGTCCTTCGATCCGCTGTTGATACCAATGGCGACGCTTCTAATTGGCTCGCTGCTCGGAAGATACTGGGCTCGACTTGACGGTCGAGAAAGTCGGCAAGAATCAACTCGGGCGATCACCGTTGCCGCACTGCCGTTGCTCGACGACCTGCACGATGCTCGCAAGCGTTTTCGAGAGGACAACGCGCTCGGAGACGTGGCCGCGCGCCAATACTTCGAACGCCGTGTATTGGTTATGCGCTCCGACGATCTCGCGGACTTTCAAGAGCGGAGTCGCGCAACGTTTAGCTACAATCAGAAGCTTTGCACGAAGTTGCGCGAAGTCTCGATCGAGCTACGACGCGTGGAGTCGAAGCATGCGAGCGTTCAAGAATTGCTTCCATTCCCCACTCGATGGTCCGTCGAACGGACACCCTACCTCACTTTGCTGGAAGGTGCGGTTGTGTCGATGCGCGCGTGCATCAACCTTCTCGCGAAATACGCATCGCGAGACACCCAGCGGGCGATTCGCGAACACCACGCGATGAGGGATCACTAATGGCGATGCATGACACTCGGGGATTCCGCGACCAACGCACCGACGAATGGTGGGTTGCGCGCGTGCTTACGGCCTTTGGTGCTGGCCACATGGTCCCCTACGGCGACGGCCGTCGATCAAACGCGGATGCGTTCGTTACAGAGGGCGTATACTTTCGCCGTCTCGGCGACGAAACGAACAAACTACGCACGTGCCTCCTTCCGGCAGGATGCCTGAACACGGTCAGCCACGAATCCGTCTTGCGCGCCCTCGACCGCGCAAAAAGTTCGGAGCTAAGCATCTATATTGGCCCGGCGAATCTAGTGAGCAGAGAAGTCTTTCCGAGTGCTCATCGCTTCGTTGACTCCGAGAATCTCGAATGGGTGTACGCCCAGACAACCTCGACACGCGTCGGACAAGATCGAAGTGTATTCCTTACCGAATCCATCGAGTTGATCTGCCTCGACGACTCTGCGCTACGGCGAACGATTCAGTTCGACCGACCTGAAACGCGCGGCGATTTCCTCGCGTCGCAAGGCCCGCGCGGCCTTCAGGAACTCGTCATCTCTGTGAAATCTCTCTACGAGAATCTGCCCGATAACGAGATCGGATCTGAATAGCGACACATGCCGTTGTCGTTGCTAAACTCGGACAAAATCCCGCACGATGGAACTCCGCACGACGCACCCTCGCCGCGATCATCGAAGTATTTTGCGCTGATTGCGTCAGCACTTCTCGAAATGCCGCTTCACAATGAAGTCGGCGAGCTCTGACGTGCGGAACTCCTCTGGACTCAATCCGGACAGGAGACGATAAAGGCCGTCACTATTCTGGTCATCCAGCGACGAGTCATGACGCCAAACCCATTCGTCGCTCGATGATACTGAGGGGACAAAATGAATCGCGCCGATGTGAGAACCCGTTACCGTCTGAGGGCTGTTACTACGCGGAACCTGCACACGTCCGCGCCAATCGTTGATTCGCAGACGCGCATTGCGCAATGAGTTTCCGGACGGCTGGAGCCACGCGGCAGATGTAGAGCACTGCTGGCGCGCAATGGCGCATTCTAGGTCGTTCGAACCAAACTCAATGTTGAGCGCGAGATTTCCTTGTCGCACTTCATCGACGGAAGCTCCGACGTCATTGAAAAGCCGACAGACCTCGTCGTGAAGCTCTGCGAGGCCGTCCGGCGAGGTCTCACGCTCACGCCGAAGGCGCTCGGCCTCGTCTTCGCGCTGCTTTCGAAGCACCTGTTGTGCTACGGTCTCCCGTCGCGTCGTCGCGCCCTGCTGACGGGCGCGCACGCGGATCACGGCGAGAATATCATCGACTGTTTCGGTCGACAAGCTCGCGTATAGATGCGTTTCCGGCACCCACAGCGGCAGAGGCACATCATCGAGCTTCACCACGATGAACGAGTTCATGCGTGAGTGCAACGCACGATCTTTGATGTGCGACTCCTCGAAGGCCGTCCACGGTGTGGTGCTCCAGCCCTCTCGGTGTAAGATCACTGTAAGTCGCGCGTCCTGCCCGAACACTCGGGCGAACGCATCCATTCCGTCAGTTCCGAGTAACTCTTCCTTTTTCCGGTCGTAGACGAACGAAGACAGGCCGGGAGCGAGCCCGTCGCTAAGCTGCCTCGCGAGCGGCAAGTCGACGGAAAGGAACGAAAACGCAACGTCGAATTTGAATTCGTCTTGATGCACCATTGTAGAACCACAGAGTAAGGGATTACGTCCTTCGCCATTCGATATTGCGTGCCGCCGTATCTCGCGCGCAGTCCTACCAGATACGACGATAGAGTATGAACAGGAGCGCCCAGCTGATGATGTTCGCAACGAGTCGCACGATGTGACTTTCAGTCAACCAGCGGCTGAACTCCACGCCGACGCCTTCCCGGCGTGCGAGTTTCAGCGCGGACGCCCCTACTGATGACATTCTGCCAATTTGAAATAGATCAACAATCGACGTCACAACAAAGACCCAAAACAGCACTTGCGCGATTGCGCGGAAACGGGGCGATAGCCAGTAGACGACCGCGGTGCCCAAGAATTCTGTAAAGACGTTTCGTACGACTTGCTGCGTTGTTTGATCGTAAACACGATAAGCGGGTGACCTTGGGCTCGTGCACGACTGGGACGAGGTGCAGCAAGTCATTGACGTACCGCCAGCCTCACTCCGAAGCCTTCGCGCGCGAATGCGAAAGGTCAAAGTCGCGGAACTGGCCAAGCGGACGAGCCTGAGCGTCCGTCAGCTCCAGCGGCTTCGAAACGGGCACACCGACCCCAGTGGAGCAATGGCCGCGCGAATTGGCGCCGCGCTACATGCGTTTGCTACCGCCGCATCCACGCCGGAACTGGCGGAGGCGGCTCGCGGGAAAGAAACGCGAGCGGGTCGGCGAACACCGTCGGGTCCGTCCCGTCGGCGACGTAGTGCACCCAAGCGAGCCAAGCGAAAGGCTCAATAGGGAGGGAGGACGGAAAGCGAGCGACTGCGTCGGTTTCTATCGCGTTGGCGAATCTGCGCAATCGCTCGGCACGCGTCCAGCCGTCAGCATCGGCGACAAGCTGCTGGACGCGCCGCTCCTCTGTTTCGCGCTGCGTCGCCTCTTCGTGGGCGAGGCGCGCGAGACGGATGCGTTCGTCTTCCTCGCGCTTCCGTCTCGCGGCTTGTTCAGTGAGCGCCACCGCACCCGCGACCAGCGCGACCATAATCTCGTTGAGACGCTCCTCGATACGTTGACGCTTTCCGTCCCGCCATGTGCGGTGTTCGATGCCGTATTCGCTTCCGATCTGAAACTCTAGTGTACCGGTATCCTCGAACCGATATCGCCCATATGCGTACTCACCCGGCTTCACCTCTCTACCTGACTCCTTGATGCTGTCGATCCGACGCTGAAGTTCGCGCAAATAGAACTCGATTGAATGTCCGAGCACCGTGACCTTGCCGGTGCGCTGTCCGCGTGTGTGTTTTTCTACGGCAAATCCGCGCGCCTTGCATGCGCGGACGAACGCGTCAAGGAAGTGGAGTTCGCGAGCTACCGGTTGACGGAGTTCTGGGTCGAGAATCCCCGATTGCCGCGAGAGTTGCTCGTGAACAACAATGCGATTCTCGGGCTGCGCTTCGAATTGTTCCTGTTCCCATACCGGTCCTTCGCGGACTTCGACGGGGGTTTCGACCGGAGCGCGCTCGGCGAAGAAAATCGGCGAATCGTCCTCACCGTCGCGTGCCTTCGGAAGCGGCGTCACCCGCACGCGTTGCCCCGCAGTCGTCCGCGCCCAATAGCCACGACCGGGGACGGGGAATATTGAGCTTCCGGCAGCGGTTCGCGAGCGCGACATCCGAGAGACCGACGCGTGTCGCGAGCCGCTGCATCGGCTCTGACCAGACAAGTGAATAGAGTTCGGATCGCGAGAGAGTCATCGACTAGACTTCGAACGCGAAATGACCAACTGGTCTTTGTTCGGAGCGACGTAATGTCGCCGCGAGCCGCGCTGATCTCAACCAGTCGACGCGGTCATGTCGTCGAAAAGTTCGTGGTCGGGCATGGCCGTTCGTACACGTCGAACTGAGGCAAGCTCGGCTGCAAGCTTGCGGCGAGACCGGTGTAGGTCGACGGCGAGCTGAAGGTTTAGCCAAAAATCGGGTGTCGTGCTGAGCGCCTTCGCGAGACGGAGAGCCATCTCGGGAGTAATGTTTCGGTGATCGTTTACAAGCTGGTTGATCGAATAGCGAGTAACACCCATCGCCGACGCGAGGCGATCCTGCGTGATCTGCGGTTCTCCTTCGAGCAGTTCACGCAGAATCTCCCCGGGTGTCGGCGGCGGATTCGTGGTTTTTCCACTCATGCTGCCCTCCGCGCTAACGCCGTTCTATTCCTATCTTCGCTGCCCCATAGTCCTCGTTCCATTCGAACGTCACGAACCACTTGCCGTGTACCGGCAACCCGTAACTGACCGGCCGATTCGCCCACCGGCAAATACGACTGACCATTCGAATGTCCTGCCATCCGCGCGCGGCGATTAATAGTCGCATTAGTCGCTGCGCTGTGCGTGCGATGTATTTCGGCACGCCGCTCGCGAATCCGAACTGATGAACCTGTTCGGCACGCGTATTGATGAATCGTTGCATAAGTCCCTCTCCAATTGGCTGTGGTGTAGACCGTTGTTCGTTCTGCCTTGCGAGCCAGATGAACCACGACGCCACGCGGAGGAGGATTCCCGTTCAATTGCGCAAATGCCAAAATCCGGCAATGCGTGTGAGATTCATAACGGAATGCGAGTGATTGGCGACTATGTGGGCGATGTCGCCCAGAGACAGCTGCGTGGACGCCGCCGCGAAGCCACTGCGGAGTCCACCGAGTACTTGCCACGCAGCGCGCGATCGATGCCCCTAACCTCGCGACTCCTCGCAGGAAGCTGAACCAGACCTTTCGAATGGTCTGAGGTGCGAAGACCAGAGGCGCGACCACGACGCGTGACAGAATGCCGAAGTCCGCACCGCCGAACATCTCCAGCGGCGCGTACATGTTGTCGGAAATGCCGACGCGCGCACTGCCTGTGATGTTAACCGTCGCAATAGCGAGTGGCGGTGCAAGCGCCGCGCTGAGCGCGCCGATGGTGACGCCAGTTTCGCGAATGAAATTCGTCGTAACATCGCCATGCGACGCCGTGATCGTCGCCGCGTTGAACGCGCCGCTCATCACGCCGATATGCGCGCTGCCCATGAAGTTTGCTGTCACGTTGCCATACGATGGCGTGATCGCCACGCCACTGAACGCACCACTCAGGGCACTGATGTGCGTGTCACCCGTGAAGTTCGACGTGATCATTGAATGCGACGGCGAAATCGTCGTATTGACTGCACCATGCAGCGTGCCGACCGCAGGGCGTGTATCGCCCATGAAGCTCGCCGTCACCGTGCCGTGCGATGGCGCGACCGTCGTGCTGAACGCCCCGCTGAGCGCGCCGATTCCGGCGTGCGTGTTGCCGATGATGCTCGTCGTCCCCAGGCCGTGCGATGGCGTGGTTGTAGTGTCGAACACCCCACTGAGCGCGCCGATTCCGATGTGCGTGTTGCCGATGATGTTCGTCGTCACCATGCCGTGCGATGGCGTGATCGTCGTCAAGTAGTCCGTGCTGAGCACGCCGAGCGTGGCGTGTGTTTCGCCCAAGATGTTCGCGGACAGCGCGCCGGGCGACGACGTAATCGTCGTCATGTAGACCGTGCTGAGCGGAGAACCCGAGCGAAAGTAATCCATGGTGATTGAATGATGTGTGTGATACTACATCTGCGCAAGCCCCGGGGTGACATCCCGCGCCCATTATCTCCTAACCCGATCGTGACACCAGGTGGGGCGCTGCACTAACGTTCAGGCGCGCCGACCGTCATATCATTGCCAGCGCTGGCAGGGCCGACACAACACTCGCGAATAGAGGCCTTCTCGATGGCGTATTCCCGGGTTACATCGCTCGTAGCCGCTGCGCTCGTGCTCGCCGCCTGCGAGCACGGCCCCACGCAGCCTTCGTCCTCGGCACTCCTCGACTCCGTCGATCCGGTGGCCCTGTCGTTCAACGCGACGATCGGATTGCCCGGCCAGCCGTTCCAGGACGAGACCGCGCCGCACGCACCGGCCAACGCCAAGGCTCCGGGCGCACCCTTCCCCGACAGCCTCAAGCTCACCGCCGCCGAGAAGACCGCGATCCAGGCGCTCGTGAGCGCCTACGCGACCGCGAACGCGGCCGATCTCGCCGCGCTGGAGGCGATCCACGCGCAAGCAGTGGCCGCGATGAAGGCGGGCGACACGAAGGCACAGGTCCAGGCCATTGTCGCGAAGGCAGCGCCGACCCTGGCGCGAGTGAAGGCAGCCGCGGAAGCGCTGCACACCGCGATCAAAGCGGTGCTGACGCCGGCGCAGCAGTCGTGGATCTCTGCGCACATGCCCAAGGGGCCGCCCCCCGGCTGGCAGCGGCCGCTTCCGAAAGGTCCCTGAAGCAACGGACGCGTTCCCGCCAGCGTCCGGCGTGAGCGGCTGATCGGCCGCTTACGCCGGACGACTGATGGCCACCATGCCCGTAGTCGAATTGTACGTCGCCGCGAACGCCAGGAGGCCGCTGGGAGACGGACCGCTCTGCCGGGCGCCCGACTTCGAGAACGAGGACCCGTGCGCCGGACAGAAGAAGCCGCTCGACGTGATTTCGACCGGCGCGAATCCTGCATGCGGGCACACCATCGCAAGCGCCACGAAGCTCGTGGCGGAGCTGCGGTAGAGAGCGGTCGGCGCGCCCGACCCTCCGTCCACCCGCGCGACGCCACCCACCGTGGCGAGCGTGCTGAAATTCGCGAGCGTCACCGTCAACGGGCCGCCGTACGAGCCGTTGAAGGAACCGCCCGGCGAGGTCAGGCCCGAGCACGCATCGAGCGCCGCCAGGACGGCGGCCGTCGCCGCGACTGACAGGAAGGTCCGGCGATCTACGCCGTGCTTGCATCCGGGGCATGCCTTCAGTACGGCTTCAGTCGGTTCAGTCATCGGGTGCGGAGAGAGAAAGAGTATGTCGGGATGCGAGGGAAAGCCTTACGACTGAGACACCTCACTCGTGACATACCCTGTTCACGCGGGAAGGGTTCGCGGCCTACGGATTCGGCGGAAACCGCTTCGAATTCGCCCGCGTCCAGATCACATAGACCTGCTGCTTCGGATCGCACCCGCGCGCCTCGATCGAGCCCGACACATCGGACTTCGGCGGATACACTTCCACCGCCTCCACCTCATCCGCGAAGAACGCCGTCAGCGGCCAATCCTTGAGCGCGCGCGCGCCGTTGATGATCACGCATCCATCGGGCATCGGATGCGAGAGCGTGCCGCCGTAGCGGCCGCCGGTCACCGAATAGCGGATGGCGTTCGCGAGGTCGGTCGTGCCCTGCTGGTCGAACTCCTCGCGAGACACCACATACGACTTCTCGCTCTTCCACCGCATGCGCTGGTCGAGCTCCTTGTACACGAAGGTGTCCTTCCCGAAGCCGCTCTTCGCCATCACCTCGATCGGCGAGAGGTTTTGCGCCAGCCGCTTCATGCGAATGCTGTCGGTCTTCGAATTCACCATCTGCAGGGTGTGCAGCTGGGGAGCGAAGCCGATCTTGCGCACCCGCGCGATCACCGTCCCCTGGCCGAATCCTTCCACCGAAAAGCGTCCGCCGGCATCGGTGCGCAACTCGCGCGACTTCCCCGGCACCATCACGATCGCGCCCTCGATCGGCGCGCTGCGGTCGTCGAGCACGGTGCCCGTGTAGCGGAGCCCGTTCGCCTTCTCGAACACGCGAATCGAGTCGAGCACGCGCGGAATCGCCACGAGCGTGATCGCGGGCGACGCCGTCGCGCGCGCGCCGACTTCGACCTTCACCGACTGCGGCCGATATCCGATGCGTCGGATCTGCAGGGTGTACGAGCCGGCGGCGACCTGCGTGAAGGCGAAACCGCCATCGTCCTCGCTGAGCGCGCGGCGCGAACCGGGAACCAGCTCGACCTGCGCGTCGACCACCGGCGCGCCGGCCTCATCGAGCACGCGTGCGCGAATCTCGCCCGTGCCCTGTGCGCGCGCCGGCGAAATCGCACACACCGCTACGATCGCGAATCCAACGATCTTCCGCACGGAACTCATCATTCCCTCGGCTCCCTCCAACGGCGAATCGCGGCTTCCGCGGCGTCGTCCGCAGCGGGCGACGACGGACGGCCCCGAACATGGCCCTCCGGCTCTTGTTCTTCACTGAAGATCGGCGCGATGACCCAGACCATCGCGGCCACGGCGAGCAACGCGCCGATCGCCAGGGGCGTCATGTCGCGTATTCCGTTCGCGGCGGCCAGAAGAGCAGCAGCCCGCCAAGTGCCAACAATACACTGCCCGTCCAGACGAGTTCGACGAGCGGCTTGAAGCTGATGCGCAACACCGCGCGGCCCTCGCCCGCATCCGACAGCACGACGAACAGGTCCTGTGCGATCGTGCTGCGAATTCCCGGCACCGTCTGCGCCGGATAGATGTCGAGCCCCCCAACGCCGTAATACTGGCGGCTCTCACTCGCCACGAAGGGCTGGCGCACGCCGTCGCGCGTCGGAAGGAGCGCGAGGGCGATGACGTCGTCGCCCGGGCGCTCCAGCCGGCTCGTGCCCTGGCTCGTGAACGTCCATGCGTGTCCCCACGCATCCTTCGCCCGGTACTGCTCGCCATCGTTGATCTGCGCGTCGTAGTCCTTCGCCAAGGGACGCGCGGCGAAAACGATGAGGCAGAGCACCGCGCCGCCGGCCGCGAGGAGCCGGCCCGCCCGGCGCCGCATCCCGTCCGCTTCGGAGAGGGGCGAGCGCGCGCCGGTCCGCAGCTCGGTCCCGATGAGCAACACCGTGAGCACCAGCCAGGCGATCGCACTCGTGATCACGGCCGGGCTGCCCGTTCTCACCGCGCGCAGTCCGGGCGATACGTACGCCCAGCGAGCCCCAAGGAGGAACGCCGCGGACAGCAGGCCCCACGAGACGAGGGCCGATGCGCGCACTCTCGCAAACAGCGGGGCGTCAAAGTTCCGCCGTATCAGCGCCGCGATCACCCTCGCGAGCGGAACGGCGGCGCAGGCGGCGCCAAGCAGCATGAGCGGAGGCTGAATCGCCATGATCGGATTGCGCAGTATCGGATCGAGCCCGCGCCCGTCTTCCGGCGCGCGCGCGACGAGCGCGAACGGATTCGCCCTGAACGCCGTCGCCGCGAGCGCCGTGGCAAGGAGCAACCCGAGCGTCGCCACAGTCCATGCGCCACGAGCGCGATCGGCGTCGCGGCGCAGCCCGGTCAGCGCCGCAGCCGATCCCACCGCGGCGAGCATGAGCGACGCGAGCAGCAGCTCGCCTCCGCCGCCCGACCAGAACGCGCAGATCTTGTAGAACGGCTCGACATTCGAGCTCGAATGCATCGCGACGTAGCGCAGGGAGTAGTCGTCGCCGAGGAAGGCCGTCCCGAGGCCGACCGCGGAAAGCGTCGTGAAGAGCAGTGCGGCGCACAATCCGCGCGCGCCGCTCTTCGTGAGCGACACCCGGTGCATCAGCGCTCCCTGAACCGCGAGCGTAGTGCACCACGCCGCCATCAACAGCGCGATCCAGAGCGAGAGTTCGCCGAGCTGCGTCAATGCACGCTCAACGATCGATCCGTCGCATCATCACGGCGCCCGACACGAGGCCGATGCCGTCGGCCGTGAGGTCGCGATAACTGAAGTCGCCGTGATGGTGGCGATCCCACAGTTCCTTGCCGATGCCGGCCGTCGCCGTGACCGCGGCCGCGCCCCAGCTCGCCTGCGCATAGCCCGCGCCGCGCGCGCGAAACGTGGTGTGTGCCCAGCTCTGTATGATGAGCGACGCCGCTAAATGCTCGAGCTTGTCGACCGCGAACCACGGATCCGGGTCCTTGACGACCGGTTGCTTCGGGCCGCCGGTCCAGAGGGAGAACACGAGAACGAACTTCACGCTTCCGTGTCCCGTGCCCATCGCACCGCGGCGCGAACCGCACGGTGCCAGCCGGACGTTGCCGCTTGCGCCGCCCGGGAACCCTCGCCCGGCACGAATCGCGTGTACTTCCGCGACTCGATGAATGCCGCGGCGCTGGGCCACACGCCCGCCGCGATCCCCGCGAGCGCGCCCGCGCCCATCGCCGTCGTCTCGATCACATCGGGCCGCTCGACCGGGACGCCGAGCACGTCGGACTGGAACTGCATCAGCCAGCCGTTGTCGGTCGCGCCGCCGTCCACGCGCAGCACGTCGAGCGCCGCGCCGCTCGCCTCGCGCATCGCGTGGAGGACGTCCGCCGTGCCGAAGCACATCGCTTCCAGCGCGGCGCGCACGAGGTGTTCGCGCGTCGTGCCGCGCGTGAGCCCGACGATCGTCCCGCGTGCCTGCGGCTCCCATTCCGGCGCGCCGAGGCCGGTGAGGGCGGGCACGAAGTAGACGCCGTCGTTCGAGGCGAGCGAGCGCGCCATCGCCTCGGTTTCGCTCGCGCGACCGATGATCCCGAGCCCGTCGCGCAGCCACTGCACCGCCGCTCCCGCGATGAAGATGCTCGCCTCGAGCGCATAGACCGGATCGCCGGTTGCGTCGCACGCGATCGTCGTGAGCATCCCTCCCCCGCCGGCAGGCCGCTTCGTTCCCGTGTTCAGCAGGAGAAACGCGCCGGTGCCGTAGGTGTTCTTGCTGGCGCCCGCGTTCCAGCATCCCTGCCCGAAGAGCGCCGCCTGTTGATCGCCGGCGACGCCGAGAATCGGGATTTCGTGACCGAGGTGTCCGGCGGCCGCCACGCCGAAACTCCCGCTCGACCGCCGGACTTCCGGGAGGATGGATTCCGGCACCGAGAATAGCGTGCAGAGCGGCGCGCTCCACTTCCTGGTGTTGATGTCGAAGAGCATCGTCCGCGACGCGTTCGTCGGATCGGTCGCGTGCACGGCGCCGTTCGTAAGCTTCCAGATGAGCCAGCTGTCGATCGTGCCGGCCGCAAGCTGCTCGTGCGCGCCGCTCGAGGCGCCCAGGCGATGCTCGAGCATCCACTCGAGCTTCGTCGCGGAAAAGTACGGATCGGTGACGAGCCCCGTGGCGTCGTGAATCGCTTCGCGCTGTGGTGCGAGCGCGAGGCACCGCGCCGCCGTGCGCCGGTCCTGCCAGACGATCGCGCGGCCGACGGGAACACCGGTCGCGCGATTCCAGAGCACCACGGTCTCGCGCTGGTTCGTGATGCCGAGGGCGCTGGGCACGAGCCCGCTCTGCGCAATTGCCTCGCGTGCGGCGTCGAGCGTGCGCGTGAAGATCTCGTCCGCGTCGTGCTCGACCTGCCCGGGCTCGGGAAAGTGCTGCGTGATCTCGCGGTAGCCGCGCCCGGCGACGCGGCCGTCGGCCGTGATGATCAGGCACGTCGTGCCCGTGGTGCCCTGGTCAATCGCGAGAACGCATTTCATAGGTGAAGGAATATGGCGCGCGATAGACGCCTTTGTCGGTGATCACGCCGGTGATGAGCCCGGCGGGCGTGACGTCGAATGCGGGATTGCGCGCATTCGCACCAGCCGGGGCGACGGCCGTGCCGCCCGCGAATCGCACTTCGTCCGCGCTGCGCTGTTCGATCGCGATCGCGTCGCCGCTCGCGGTCGCGCGGTCGATGGTGGACCAGGGTGCGCAGACGTAGAACGGGATGCCGTGGTGCTTCGCGGCGACCGCGACGGCGTACGTGCCGATCTTGTTGGCGGTGTCGCCGTTGGCGGCGACGCGATCGGCGCCGACGAGCACGACGTCGATTTCGTGCGCGCGCATCAGGCTTGCCGCCATGCCGTCGGTGAGGATCGTGACGGGGATGCCGGCGCGACCGAGTTCCCACGCGGTGAGCCGGCTTCCCTGAAGGAGCGGACGCGTTTCGTTCGCGAAGACGCTCACGCGGCGGCCCTCCCGCTGCGCGACGTACACGGGAGCGAGCGCGGTGCCGATGCCGGCGGTGGCGAGGGCGCCGGCGTTGCAGTGCGTGAGGACGCGGGTACCGTCGGGGATGAACGGCAGGCCATGCGCGCCGATGGATTCGCACATGGCGCGGTCTTCGTCGAGGATGTTCGTGGCCTCCTCGCGCAGCAGGGTGAGAAGTTCGGCGGAACTCGCGACGGGATTGGCGCCGGCGCGAGCGGACATGCGCGCCATTGCCCACGGCAGGTTCACGGCGGTCGGGCGGGCGGCGCCGAGGATGCCGGCGTGAGTCTGGAGTCGCGCGCGGAAGAGGACGCCGGCTTCGTTCTCGAACGGGAGGAGTGAGACCACGAGGCCGATTGCCGCCGCGACGCCGATTGCGGGGGCGCCGCGAACGGCGAGAGTCGAGATGGCGTCGCGCACGTCGTCGAGGGTTCTCAACTCTCGCTCGACGAACTCGACTGGAAGCCTTCGTTGGTCGATGATGCGGAGGGCGCGGCCATCGACAGACCACTGGACGGATCGAATGGGTTCCACGAGGACAAACTTACTGCTTGATGCGGGATGCGGGGTGGAATGCGGAGTGCGGAATTTCGACCCGATGCAGGGTGCAGAAGAGGAATGCGGGATGCGGGGTGGAGAGGCGAGAGGTGAGTAGCGGGGAGTGGCGAGACGCACACCTCATCGCTTCTCGCAGCTCAGTACCGCTCAACACTCATCTCGACTCACGTCTCATCCCTCCACCCCGCATCCCGCATTCCTCTTCTGCATTCTGCATCGGGTCGAAATCCCGCATCCCGCATTCCTCTTCTGCACCCTGCATCGGGTCGACTCTCACCTCTCCAGTCTCTCGTGCGAACCCCCACCCGCGCGCGTAGATTTCCGTCATGGCTTACGAACTGCTGCTGCTCGAAATTGAAGATCGTATCGCGACGGTAACGATCAACCGGCCGGACAAGCTCAACGCGCTGAACGACGCGATGATGCGCGAGATCGGGTCGATGATGGACGAACTCGCGGCCGACACGAACGTGGGCGCGATCATCATCACCGGCGCGGGACGCGCGTTCGTCGCGGGCGCCGACATTTCACGGCTCGCAGCCGCGCCGACCGGCGACCTCGAGAAGTTCGCGCGATTCGGACAGGCGGTGTTCCGCCGCATCGAGCTCTCGGCGAAGCCCGTCATCGCCGCCGTGAACGGCTTCGCCCTCGGCGGGGGATGCGAACTCGCGCTCGCGTGCCACGTTCGCGTGGCGTCCACGCAGGCGAAGTTCGGGCTCCCCGAAGTGAAGCTCGGGCTCATTCCGGGATACGGCGGCACGCAGCGTCTCCCGCGGCTCATCGGCCGTGGCGCGGCGCTGCAACTGATCCTCACCGGCGACTCGATCGACGGCACGGAGGCCGCGCGTCTCGGGCTCGCCAACGCGGTCGTCGAGCCCGATGCACTCCTCGGGACCGCGCGCACCATGGCCGCGACCATGCTCAAGAACGGACCGATCGCGCTCGCCCGCGCGATCGAAGCGGTGGACGTGGGACTCGACGCGGCGCTCGAGGACGGTCTGCGCCTCGAGGCGCGGCTCTTCGGCTCGCTCGAGGCGACCGCCGACATGCGCGAAGGGACCAGGGCATTCCTCGAGAAACGGCCGGCCAAGTTTCGCGGCGCCTGACGTGACGCAGGCGTCGCGCGTCACGCTCGCCTCGATCTCGATCCGCGACTTCCGAAACATCGAGCGCGCGGACATCGCGATTCCGTCCGACGGGATCGCGCTCGTCGGCGACAACGGCCACGGAAAGACCAACTTTCTCGAGGCGATCGCGTACCTCGAGCTGCTCCGCTCGATGCGCGGCGTACGCGACCGCGATCTCGTGCGCTTCGGCGCGGCCGCGTTCCACATCGCGGCCGTTTCCACGGGCACCGCGGTGCAGCGCGTGGGCATCGGCGTGGAACGCACCGGCAAGAAGCGCATCACGCTCGACGGCGTGGACACGCCGCGCCTGACGGACGCACTCGGCGCGCTCCCCTCCGTGTGCTTTTCACCGGCCGACATCGCCCTGATCGCCGGCGCGCCCGCCGAGCGGCGCCGGTATCTCGACATCGCGCTCGCGCTGAGCTCGAAACGGTACCTCGCCGCGCTCCGCCGGTATCGCGCGGCGCTCGCACGACGCAACGCGGCGCTGAGAGAGGCGGCGCGGCCCGGTGCCCGTTCCTCCAGCGTCGCCGCGTGGGAGCCGGCGCTCGCGGAGCACGGCGCCGTTCTTGTGGGGGAGCGGCGCGCGTGGGTCGCGGAGGGCGCGGCGGAGTTCACCCGGCTGTGCGAGGAGATAGGAGAGCGGGTGCCGATGCAGATCGCGTACGAGTCGCCGCTGGTGGACGTGCCGGACGTGCGCGCCGCGCTCGCGGAGGCGCTGCGGCGCGGCCGCGAGCACGATGCGCGGCGCGGGATCACGCACGCGGGTCCGCATCGCGACGATCTCGCCGTGACGCTCGGCGCCCGGGATCTTCGCCTCGTGGGATCGGCGGGCCAGCAGCGCACCGCCGCGATCGCGCTGCGCCTGCTCGAGGCCGCGACGTTTCGCACGCGCGGCGGCGCGCAGCCGGTGCTCCTGCTCGACGACCCGTTCGCCGAGCTCGACCGCAAGCGCGCGTCGCGCGTGCTCGCCCTGCTCGAGGAGAGCTCCGCGAAGGGGCTCGGCCAGACGATCCTGTGCGTGCCGCGCGAGGACGAGATTCCGCGCGCGTTCACGCGGCTCGAGCGGTGGAGCGTGCGCGACGGCGTGTTCGCATCAGCGGGCGCGCCCGACGGAGCGGGCGTTCCAGTCACGCCGGGCGTTCCAGTCACGCCGGGCGCGCCAGTCGCCGCCCGATGAGCTACGAGAAGCGGAAGCCGCGCGCGTTCGGAGACGAGGGGCGGCCTGTGCCGATCGCCGACGTGCTCAAAGGATTTCTGCGATCGGCGGGGCTCGACGCGCGCGTCGAGCGCGCGCAGGTGCTGGTCGAATGGGCGTCGTTCGTGGGGCCGCAGATCGCGAGCGTGACGGAGCCGCGCACGGTGACCGAGGATGGCACGCTGTTCGTGGGCGTGAAGACGCACGGGTGGATGACGGAGCTGTCGATGATGGAGCGCTCATTGCTCGCGAAAATCAACGCGCGGACGGGCCGCGATCCGATCCGCAAGATCCGGTGGGAACTTCTCCGGTAAGTCGTTGGCGGGGTGGCCTTTGCGGCATCCTCTTTTCATTGCATTTCAGAGGTACAATCGTTACTTTTCAGGATCGGTAAGGCGCACCTGAATTCGGTATTTATTCGCGCCCCAATTCCCGTCGTTTTTCGCCCAAACTTCCCCCACGCAATGGCAAAGACGAACGACGCCGCCGCCTCGAGCTACGACGCGTCAGACATCCAGGTACTCAAGGGCCTCGAAGCGGTTCGCAAACGTCCCGGGATGTACATCGGCAGCACCAGCTCCCGCGGACTGCATCACCTCGTCTACGAAGTCGTCGACAACTCGATCGACGAAGCGCTGGCCGGCTACTGCGACAACGTGCGCGTCGTGATCCATCCCGACAACGCGATCACCGTCGAGGACAACGGCCGCGGAATCCCCGTCGACATTCACCCGATCGAGAAGATCCCGGGCGTCGAGCTCGCGATGACGGTGCTTCACGCCGGCGGCAAGTTCGACAAGAGCAGCTACAAGGTGTCGGGCGGACTGCACGGCGTGGGCGTCAGCGTCGTGAACGCGCTCTCCGAAACGCTGAAGGTGTGGGTGAAGCGCGACGGGCAGGAGTACTTCATGGAGTTCCGCCGCGGCGACACCGTGCGGAAGCTCGAGGTGCTCGGCAACGTCGCCGGAAAGGAATCGGGCACCAAGGTGTGGTTCAAGCCCGACCCCGAGATCTTCACCGAGCTGGTGTACGACTACACGATCCTGCAGTCTCGCCTTCGCGAGCTCTCGTACCTGAACAAGGGCGTGACGATCTCGCTCACCGACGAGCGGCCCGGGCAGGAGCGGTCGGAGACGTTCCAGGCCAAGGGCGGGCTGAAAGAGTTCGTCGCGTTCCTCAACGGCAACAAGAAGAGCCTGCACCCCGAGATCCTCTATCTCGACATCGAGAAGGACGACGTCGGCATCGAGCTCGCGCTGCAGTACAACGACGGTTACAACGAGAACGTCTTCTCGTTCGTCAACAACATCAATACGCACGAAGGCGGCACGCACCTCACCGGCTTCAAGTCGGCGCTCACGCGCACGATCAACGCGTACGCCGCCAAGGGCAACGCGCTGAAGAAGTCCGATTTCACGCTCTCCGGCGAGGACGTGCGCGAGGGTCTCACGGCCGTGCTGCACGTGAAGGTGCGCGAGCCGCAGTTCGAGGGGCAGACCAAGACCAAGCTCGGCAACTCCGAGGTGGAGACCGCCGTGAAGACGGCGGTGAACGAGTGGCTCGGCGGCTTCCTCGACGAGCAGCCGCGCGTCGCGAACATCATCATCGAGAAGGCGGTCAGCGCGGCCCGCGCGCGCGAGGCGGCGCGAAAGGCGCGCGATCTCACGCGCAAGAAGTCGGCGCTCGACGTGGGCAACCTGCCCGGCAAGCTCGCCGACTGCTCGCTCAGCGATCCGGCGATGTGCGAGATCTATCTGGTGGAAGGTGATTCGGCGGGAGGAAGCGCCAAGCAGGGGCGAGACCGCATGTTCCAGGCGATCCTGCCGCTGCGCGGAAAGATCCTCAACGTCGAGAAGGCGCGCATCGACAAGATCCTGTCGAACGAGGAAATCCGCACGATCATCACGGCGATCGGCGCCGGAATCAAGGACGAGTTTTCGATCGAGAGCGCGCGCTACCACAAGATCATCATCATGACGGACGCGGACGTCGATGGCGCGCACATCCGCACGCTGCTGCTGACGTTCTTCTACCGGCAGATGCCGGAGCTGATCGCGTCGGGCTTCGTGTACATCGCGCAACCGCCGCTCTTCCGCGTCGCGAAGGGAAAGGAAGAGTACTACGCGTACGATATGGCGGAACGCGACGAGATCGCCAGGCGCATGGGCAACGGCGAGGGCAAGACGTCGCTGAACATCCAGCGCTACAAGGGCCTCGGAGAGATGAACCCGGATCAGCTGTGGAAGACGACGATGGATCCGGAGACGCGCACGATCCTCAAGGTGAATGTCGAGGACGCGTTCATGGCGGATCAGATCTTCCAGACGCTGATGGGCGATGAAGTCGAGCCGCGGCGGCTGTTCATCGAGGCGAACGCAAAGTTTGCTTCCAACCTCGACATCTAGAAGCCTTTCCACGGATTTCGCGGATTTAGCAGATCTGCAACTACAAAAAAGACTTTGGGGGAACCGCAACAACAAAACCGTTGCGGTTCCCCCAAAGTCTTTGCCGTTGCCTATCTGCGTATATCCGCGAAATCCGTGGAAAGGTTTTTAGGTCGCGCGAACCCGAACCTTCGTCCCCCACGGATCGCTGACCGTTCCGCCGCTCGTGTCGCGTTCGACCGGGTGACCAGCGGACTCCACGCTGCTGAGCGCCGCTTGCGCATCTGAGGCCGTCGGCACGACGACCTCCCATTCCAGCAGCCGCGCATCGCCGTCGCTCGCCGCGGGCTGCCCCGCCGCCCACGTGTTCGTGCCGAGATGGTGGTGGTACCCGCCCGCCGCGAGAAACAGCGCGCCGGGATAATTCCACACCATCTTGTCGAAGCCGAGCCCCGCGTGATAGAAGTGCGAGGCGCGTTCGATATCGCCGACATGAAGATGCACGTGACCGATCACCGTTCCCTTCGGCAGTCCGGTGAACGGCGCGTCACCGCCCGCCGCCATCAGGTTTTCAGCGTCGAGCGGATCCGTCGCCATCGCAATCTGACGGTCGGCTGTCTTCCAGTTCGCGCGCGGACGATCGGCATAGACCTCGATTCCGAGCCCGTCGGGATCGGTCAGGTAGAGCGCCTCGCTCACGAGATGATCGGCCATCCCGACGTGCACGCCGAGCGCGGTGACGTGGCGGAGGAAGCGGCCGAGCACGGCGCGGTCGGGAACGAGGATCGCGAAGTGATAGAGCCCCAGGAGACCGCGGCGCGGGACCGGCGTGGCGCCGGGCCGCTCGCGCAGCCCGACGAGCATCGAGTCGTCGCCGTGGGCGCCGAGCCGGGCCATTCCGTCGCTGCGGCTGATGGTATGAAGGCCGATGACGTTTTCGTAGTACGCGACCGAGCGGGCCAGGTTGGAGACCTGCAGCTTCACCGGCCCGAGCCGCGTCGCCTCCGGGAGCCGGTAGCCCCCCGGCGCGACGCCGTAGTCGAGGCTCACGCTACCGGCACATCATCGCGGCATGGCGCTCGAGCCAGCCACACCGGCGGCGCCGAGCGCCGCGAGCTTCTCGACTCCCGCGGCGGTCACGCGATGCGAGATGAGCGGCAGGCGCGGCATGTCGCCGTCGCCGACGACGAACGCCGCATCGAGCGCCGCGCGCCCGGCCGCCGCGCATGCCGCGTCGCGTGCGAGGATCGTCGCGAGCGGCTGGCCGCGCGAGACACGATCGCCCGGCTTCGCGAGGAGCTGGAAGCCCACGGTGGGATCGATCAGGTCCGCCATCTTCGTGCGCCCGCCGCCCATCGCCGTGATCCCCTTGCCCACCGCGCGCGGCTCCACGCGCTGCACGACGCCGTCGCGCGGCGACTCGTACGGCTCGCGGAGCTTCGCGGCGGGAACGACGAGCGAGGGATCGTCGCACACGCCGGGATCTCCGCCCTGCGCGATGACGATCTCGCGAAATTTCTCCAATGCCTTTCCGCTCGAGATCGCGCGCTCCAGCCGCGTGCGCGCGTCGGCGTGATCGTCCGTCACTCCTCCGAGCACGAGCATCTCGGCACCGAACCGCAGCACCAGCTCGCGCAAATCCGGCGGACCGCCTCCCTTCAACGACTGCACCGACTCGATGATCTCGTTGGCGTTCCCGCACGCGATGCCGAGCGGCGAGTCCATGTTCGTCAGCAGCGCCACCACCGGACAGTCGTGACGCGCGCCAAGGGCGATCATCGTCTTCGTGAGCGTCAGGTGGTCGTCGAGCGCCGGGAGGAAGGCTCCCGCGCCGGTCTTCACGTCGAGCACGAGCCCGTTGAGGCCTTCGGCGAGCTTCTTGCTCATGATGCTCGACGCAATGAGCGGAATGCTTTCCACCGTCGCGGTCGCGTCGCGCAGCGCGTACAGCATACGGTCGGCCGGCGCAATCTCGCCCGTCTGCCCCATGAGCACGCAACCGATGCGCTCGACCTGCGCCGCGGCCTGAGACAGCGAGAGGCGTGTATGGAATCCCGGAATCGACTCGAGCTTGTCGAGCGTGCCGCCGGTATGGCCTAGGCCGCGACCGGAGACCATCGGCACCGCAACGCCGCACGCAGCCACGAGCGGGGCGAGCACGATCGATACCTTATCCCCGACACCGCCCACGGAGTGCTTGTCCACGCGACGCATCCTGAGGTGCGAGAGTTCGAGCTTCCGCCCGCTCTCGAGCATTCCCTCCGTGAGCGCGACGGTTTCGTCGTCGGTCAGGCCGCGGAAGTAGATCGCCATGAGCAGCGCCGACACCTGGTAGTCGGGAAGCGTGCCGGCGGCGAGATCGCGCGCGAACGCGTGCCAGTCGGCGGCGTCGATGTGACCGCCGTCACGCTTGCGCTCGATGAGGTCGCGCAGCGTCATTGACCCGGCGCGGCCGGAGTGCCTACGTTCTGGAGCTGGCGAAGGAAAAAACGCCAGAGCGAACAATTTCCGGAGCCGTCGCGCATGTGGACTCGTTGGAGGATGGCCAGCCTGCTGGCCGTGGCGTTCGCCGCGGGGCCGCGGGCCGGTGCGCAGACCGCGAGCGAACGGATCGCCCAGGGAGACCGCGCGTACGCCGACCTGCAGGCCAGGACGGCGCTCGATCAGTATCGCCTGGCACTCTCGATCGAACCTAAGAGCTACGAGGCATTGTGCAAAGCGTCACGGGTCGAAGTGGATCTCGCCGAGGGGCTCGACGCCGGTCCGGATCATGACTCGCTGCAGGCGAACGCGCAGCGGCACGCGGAAGCGGCGATCGCGGTGAATCCGCGGAACGCCGAGGGCCACTTCGCGCTGGCCCGCGCGCTCGGCCGCAAGGCGCTCAGCCTTGGCACGATGGACCGCATCCGCTACGCCAAGCTGATCCGGCAGGAGGCGCTGGCGGCGTTGAGGTACGATTCCCTGCACGCCGGCGCGATTCACGTGATGGGGAGCTGGAACGCCGAGATCATGCGCGTGAACGGGTTCGAGCGCGCATTCGCCAAGCGGTTCCTTGGCGCCGAGGTGTTCGGCGAAGCGAACTGGGAGGCGGCTCAGCGGCTGATGGAGAAGGCCGTGCGGCTCGACCCCGACCGGCTGGTGCATCATCTCGACCTCGGCTCGATCTACGCGGACCGCGGCGACAAGGCCGGCGCGCGCGAACAGTTCCTGTTTGTCATCCGTGCACCGCTGCGCCAATTCAACGATCCGCTCTACAAGAAGAGGGCGGCCGAGCGCCTCAAGAAGCTTTGAAGAAACCAGAAAGACCCTTGCAGCAACCGTGAAGCAACCGTGAAGCACCCGTGAAGCACCCGTGAAGCACCCGTGAAGCAACCGTGAACAGGCCATGACCGACGACACCAACGAACAACAGGTCGCCCAGCTCGAGGCGCGGCTCAGCGAGCTCACCCGCGAGCGCGACAACCTCGCCGCGGTCGTGGACATCCTCCAGTCGATCAGCGCGTCGCTGCATTTCGAGGAGATCCTGCAGACGATCGCCCGAAAGCTCGGCGAGGCGTTCGGGCTCGACCGCAGCTCGATCTTCCTCGCGGGCGAGCGCAGCGAGGTGCGCCTCGTCGCGAGCTACGAGGATCCGTCGATCCGGAACCTCGTGGTGGATCTCGACCGCTATCCCGAGCTGAAGCATGCGTTCGAGTCGGGCGAGACGGTGTTCGTGCCCGACGCCATGAAGGATCCGATGTTTCTCGCCGTGCGCGACGAGCTGGACCTGCGCAAGGTGCGCTCGATCGTCGTCGTGCCGATCCGGTGGCGGCAGGAGGTGATCGGCGCGATTTTCCTGCGCACCGAGCGCGACTCGACTCCGTTCAGCGAAACGGACGTGAAGTTCTGCCAGACCATCGCCGACCTCACGGCGAAGGCGCTGCGCAACGCACACCGGTTCGAGGCGATGCTCAAATCGTCGAGCGAGAAGCCGAGCGACCAGCACCGCTCGGAACTGCCCGCTATCGCGCTCCTCGCGTTCCTTCGCCGCCTGCTCGACCGCTACGCCTCGAGTGAGAGCCACGTCTGGGCCGAGACGCTCCTCGCGAAGGCGAGCGACGAGGAGCTCGAGCGACTGGTCGGCGTGGCGCTCCAGGTGATCGAAGAAGAGGCCAAGGGGTGACCGTTCCCAAGCGCGATGCGGAGCGCAGTGCCGTGCTGCGGCGCACGCTCGAGCAGGCGTCATACGACTATTACGTGCTCGACCGCCCGACGATGCCGGACCGCGAGTACGACACGCTGTTCCGCGAGCTGCAGGACCTCGAGCGCGAACATCCCGGGCTGCGCACGCCGGACTCGCCCACCATGCGCGTGGGCGCGGAGCCCTCCACGAGCTTCGCGAAGCACACGCATCTCGTGCCGATGATCTCGCTTTCGAACGCGTTCAGCGATGACGAGGTCGCCGAGTGGGACGCGCGCGCGACGAAGATCGCGGGAACGGCCGTTCGGCAGAGCGGCTATTCCGCGGAACTGAAGATCGACGGCGCGGCCGTGAGCCTCACGTATCGCGACGGCGTGCTCGTCACGGGTGCGACCCGCGGCAACGGCGCGGTGGGCGAGGCCGTCACCGCGAACCTTCGCACGATCCGCGAGATCCCGCTGCGGCTGCGCGGCAGCGAGAAGGCCCATCCGCCGCTGATCGAGATTCGCGGCGAGGTGTACTTCCCGTTCGACGCCTTCGAGCGGCTGAACGACGAGCGCACGAAGGCGGGCGAGCCGGTGTTCGCGAACCCGCGCAACTCCGCGGCGGGCTCGCTGCGCCAGCAGGACCCTGCGGTGACCGCCGCGCGTCCCCTCCGTTTTTTCGGCTACGCCTACGCCGTTCCAGGCGCAGGCGCCCTGCCATTCGAGACGCAGTCCGAGCTCCTGAAGACACTCGGGTCGTGGGGCATTCCGACCGCACCGCACCACAAGCACTGCCGCACCCTGGCCGACGTGAACGCCTGCGCGCATTCGATCGAAACCAAGGTGCGCGGCGAGCTGAATTTCGGCATCGACGGCATCGTCGTGAAAGTGGAGTCGATCGCGCTGCAGGCGGAGCTCGGCGATGCCGGCCGTGAACCGCGCTGGGCGATCGCGCGAAAGTTCGCCGCCGACATCGCCGAGACGAAGCTGCTCGCCATCGAGGTGAACGTCGGCCGCACGGGGAAGATCAATCCGTACGCCGTGCTCGAGCCCGTCGAGGTCGGCGGCACGACGGTGAGCCGCGCGACGCTGCACAACTACCAGCTGATCAAGCAGAAGGACCTGCGCGAAGGCGACGTCGTGATGCTCAAGCGCGCGGGCGACGTGATTCCTCAGGTGATCGGTCCGGTTCCGGAGAAGCGCGACAAGCGGCATCCGCCGCCGGTGCCGAAGATCCCGACGCACTGTCCGGCGTGCGGCACGAAGGTGCGCGCATCGGAGAAGGACCTCTTCTGCGACAACGATCGCTGCGAGGGACGCCGGCTGGAGGCCATCGTGCACTTCGCGTCGCGCGGCGCGATGGACATCGACGGGCTGTCGTACGCGCGCATCGAACAGTTGCTCGACGCGGGGCTGATTCACGACATCGCGGATCTCTACGACCTGAAGGAAGCGGACATCGCGGCGCTCGAGCGGTTCGCGGAGAAGAGCGCGCAGTCGCTCGTGGAAGCGATCGAAGCCTCGAAGAAACAACCGCTCTCGCGATTGCTGTTCGGACTCGGGATTCGGCACGTCGGCGCGGAAGCCGCCGCGCTGCTGGCGAGGAATTTCGGGAAGCTCGATGCGATCGCCAAGGCCGGCGTCGATGAGATCGAGGCCGTGCACGGCATCGGCCCGACGATCGCGGCGTCGGTCCACGAATACTTCCACGACGAGCGCGCCGCGAAGCTGATCGAACGGCTGCACGCCCACAAGCTGACCTTCGCCGAACCGGCACGCGCCGCATCCGGTGATGCCTTCAGGGGCCTCACAGTCGTCATCACCGGGACGCTGCCGACGCTCAGCCGGCCGGAGGCGAAGGCGATGATCCAGGACGCAGGTGGCCGGGTGACGGACTCGGTGTCGAAGGCGACGAGCCTGCTGGTGGTCGGCGCGGACGCGGGAAGCAAGCTCGACAAGGCCAGGGAACTTGGCGTGCAGATCATCGACGAAGCCGAACTCTTGCGCCGTCTCGGGAAGTAGAGGTTTCTTTCACCGTCATGGCAACCAACGTGGACCTTTCATCGTCGCAACTGCTCGCATTTCCGCGCGCGTCGCTCGGCGCGCTGCGCTCGGCACTCATTCGTGACACCGGCGGCGCGTTCGCGACGTTCCTTCAAGAGGCGGGCTATGCCGGCGGCGACGCGATCTTCGCGTCGTTCCGCAGCTGGCTGGCGGCTCGTGGAGCGGGTGACGCCGAGTCGCTCGACGTGGAGACGTACCAGTCGCACGCGGCGGAGTTCTTTCGCGAGATGGGCTGGGGCTCACTCGCGATCACGCCGCTGCACGACGTCGTCGCGATCGTCGATTCGAGCGACTGGGCGGAGTCGGATGCCACGGGTGGCCTGCCATATCCGGCGTGCCACTATAGCACGGGGTTGTTCGCCGATTTCTTCGGCAGAACAGCTGAGGCGCCACTGGCCGTACTCGAGGTGGAGTGCCGGTCCAGCGGAAGCCACCGATGCCGGTTTCTGGTGGGATCGGCCGA
>Ga0207932_1000046_pt1 | contig 38285 bp, 39 predicted proteins | sample NGESurdeep092012_FD_184480 | JGI IMG/M metagenome (GOLD analysis project Ga0207932, IMG submission 184480) | Arctic peat soil microbial communities from Barrow, Alaska - NGEE Surface sample 415-2 deep-092012 (SPAdes) | ecosystem: Environmental > Terrestrial > Soil > Wetlands > Peat ...
ATCCTCCGGCGTCACGATGGCTCACCGGGGATTCACATGACGTCCAAGGCGTTGTTCGGCGCCGACCTGATGCAAGAGTCGGGAGCGTGGATGCGTCTGCTCGTTGCTTATGACCTGGTGTTCCTGATCATCACTCACCTGGCGTTCGAATACGTCATCGAAGTCTGAGGTCTCGTAAATGACTGCCGTCACTCTTCCCGTCGCGCTCCCACGCACCAGCCGGTGGCCCTGGTTCGGCGCGTTCGCATTTCTCTTCCTGATTACCTCGCAGGCGCTCGCCATCATCACGTCGCCGGCGGACCGCGACATGGGCGACCTGCAGAAGATCATGTACGTCCACGTGCCGTCCGCGTGGATCACCATGCTCTCGTTCTTCGTCGTGCTCGTGTTCAGCGTGCGCTATCTGTGGCAGCGGCGCGAGAACGACGACTTGCTGGCGGCGTCGGCGGCCGGGGTCGGCGCAACGTTCAACGGACTTACTCTCGTGCTCGGCATGCTGTGGGGCCGGCCGACGTGGGGCGTGTGGTGGACCTGGGATGCGCGGCTCACGTCGACGCTCGTGCTCTTCCTGATCTTCGTCGGCTATCTCTCCCTGCGCGCCTTCATCGACGAGCCCGTACGTCGCGCGCAGTGGAGCGCCGCCGTCGGGATCCTCGGCGCGATCAACGTTCCGATCGTGTACCTCTCGGTGCGCTGGTGGCGCACGCTGCACCAGGTGCAGTCGAGCCCGTCGACGGTGGATCCGCTCTACGTGCTCTTCCTTCGCGCCAACGCGTTCGCGTTCCTGTTCGTGATGATCTACTTCATCCGCCAGCGGTACGAAGCGGCCCGCATCGAGCGGGACGCCGAGCTCGCCGCCCAGGCGGTCGCACTGGGAGGGCGCTGACCATGCAGGCCATACAGGGCTCCAACTGGATCTTCGTCGCTGCGGCGTACGCCGCGGCATGGCTCGTCATCGGCGGATACGCGGTGCACGTGCACCGGACACTCCGCCGCGCGCGCCGTGCGCTCGCGCAGGCGGGCGGTCACTCCTCCACCGAGGCATCCTGGCAATGACGCCGAAAAGGAAATGGGCGATCGCCGGAACCGCCGCGATCATCGCGGTCTTCGGCTGGATGCTGTACGGCGGACTCGACAAGAACGTCGTCTTCTTTCTCACGCCGAAGGAACTGCTCGCGAAGGGCACGAAGGGATATGACGTGCCCGTCCGGCTCGGCGGGCAGGTGAGGCCGGGCTCCGTGAAATGGAACGACCAGACGCTCGAGCTCCGGTTCGCGCTGACGGACGGCAGCTCGGAGGTCGCGGTGCACTCGAAGGGGACGCCGCCGCAGATGTTCCGCGACGGCATGGGCGTGGTGCTCGAAGGGCGCTACGGTCGCGACTCCGTGTTCGACGCCACGAGCCTCATGGTCAAGCACTCGAACGAGTATCGCGCACCGAAGGCGGGAGAGAAGCCGCAGGAGATGTACCGCACGCTGATCAAGGGATCCGGCTCGTGAACGGACTCATCGGACACGGCGCGCTGCTCATCTCCGTCGCGGTGATCGTGCTTGGCATCGGCGCCGGGGTGATGGCAGGGCGTCTGCGCACTCAGGACTGGATCAACGCCGTCTACTCCGCCGTCTACACGAACTTCGCTCTGGTCACCATCGCGACGGGCGCGATGGTCGTGGCGCTCGTCACGCACGATTTCTCGGTGTCGTACGTGGCACAGGTCGGCAGCCGCGCGACGCCGCTGTTCTATACGATCATTTCCCTGTGGAGCGCGCTCGAGGGCTCGATCCTCTTCTGGGGATGGGTGCTTTCGCTGTACGCGGCCGTCGTCGTGTGGACCAATCGTCGCAGGGCCGGCGCGCTCGTGCCGTGGTCCGCGACGGCGCTGCTCAGCGTGTCGCTGTTCTTCGCGATCCTGCTCATCGGTCCGGCGAATCCATTTCATCTGGTGTATCCGGTTCCTACGGATGGGCCCGGCCCCAATCCGCTGCTCCAGAATCACATCCTGATGGCGGTGCACCCGCCGCTGCTCTACCTCGGCTACGTCGGGATGACCGTGCCGTTCGCGTTCGCCGTGGGGGCGATGCTCTCCGGCGAGATCGGCTCCAACGATTGGATCAAACTCACGCACCGCTGGACGCTGCTCTCGTGGGGATTCCTCTCCGCGGCGATCATCGCCGGCATGTGGTGGTCGTACGAAGTGCTCGGGTGGGGCGGCTACTGGGCGTGGGATCCCGTCGAGAACGCGTCGTTCATGCCGTGGCTCACGGCGACGGCGTTCCTCCACTCGGCAATCATGCAGGAGCGTCGCGGCATGCTGCGCCTGTGGAACGTGAACCTCGTCGTCGGGACGTTCGTGCTCACGATCCTCGGCACGTTCCTCACGCGCTCGGGAATCATTTCGTCGGTGCACGCGTTCACGACCGGCACGATCGGCTACTTCTTCCTTGCGTTCATCGCGCTCGTGCTGGTCGCGTCGCTCGGGCTGGTGGCCGGAAACTCGGACCGGCTGGGAAGCGTCGGTCATCTGGATTCGGCCGCGTCGAGGGAAACGGTGTTCCTGCTGAACAACCTGTTCCTCACCGTCTTCATGTTCACGGTGCTCGTGGGCACGCTGTTCCCGCTCGTCGCCGAGGCGATTCGCGGCGTGAAGGTGAGCGTTGGCGAACCGTTCTTCAACCGGATGTCGCTCCCGGTCGTGATCGTGCTCGTCTTCCTGATGGGAGTCGGGCCGGCGCTTCCGTGGGGTCGCGCGTCGCGCGACGAGCTGCGACGGAAGCTCGTCCCGCCGGCCGCGGGTACGGCGCTGCTGCTCGCCATCGCGCTCGCCGCCGGAATGCGAAATGCGTACGCGCTCGCAGTGGTCGCGCTCGCCGGCTACTCGATTGTCGCGAACGCGCGTGAGATCGTCATCGGCATGCAGGCGCGTCACGAGGCGCACGGGGAGGCCTGGGGCGTCGCGCTGCTCAAGCTGGCGGGCGGGAATCGGCGTCGCTTCGGCGGGTATCTCGCGCACATCGGAGTGTTCGCCGTCGCGATCGGAATCGCGGCGTCGTCATCGATGCGCTCCGACCGCGAGGCCACGCTGAAGCCGGGCGAGTCCGTTACGATAGCGGGGCGAACGCTTCGGTTGAAGTCGGTGTGGGGGCGGGAGGAGACGCAGCGCTCGGTGGTCGGTGCGACGCTCGAGTTCGTCGAGAACGGCCGGGTCGCCGCGATCATCGAGCCTCGCATGAATTTCTATCCGGCCTCGCAGCAACCAGTGCCCACTCCGGCGGTGCGCAGCTCGCTCCTGGGCGACGTGTACGTGAACCTGCAGGCGTTTCGGCCCGACGGTTCGAACGTCACCGTGAAAGTGATCTACGAGCCGCTCGTGCCCTGGATCTGGGCCGGCGGGCTGATCGTGGTGCTCGGCGCGATCACGTCGATTCTGCCGCAGCGCGTGCGCGTCGCGCGCGAGGCCGATGCGCGGCAGCCCGCGACCGGTGCACGCGGCGCGCTGGCCGGCTTGCACGCGAACGTGGAGGCCACATGAACTGGAGGCGCGCGTCGCTGGGTGTTGCCGCGGCACTCCCGGTGATCGCGCTCCTCGCGTGGGGAATGACGCGTGATCCGAAGGACATTCCTTCGCCGCTCCCGGGGAAGTCGGCGCCGTCGTTCGCGCTCTCGGTGTTCGCGCCGGGACAACAGCCGCTCGCACGAACCATTGGAGACACCGTGAGGCTCGCGGATCTTCGTGGCCAGGTGGTGGTGCTCAACTTCTGGGCCTCGTGGTGCCTATCGTGCAGGGATGAACACGTGACGCTCTCCGCGGTCGCGCGCCGGTATGCGGGCAAGCCGATCCAATTCCTCGGTGTGCTCTATAACGACGAACCTGTGTCCGGCACGGCGTGGATCAAGGAGATGGGAGGGCAGAGCTACGCCTCACTGAACGATCCGGGTGCGCGAACGGCGATCGACTACGGTCTGTACGGCGTGCCCGAGACGTTTTTTCTCGACGTGCACGGGCGCGTGGCGTACAAGCAGACGGGGCCGGCATCCGCCCAGGTTCTCGCGAGGGTGGCGGACTCACTCCTCGCTGTCGCGGAGAAGGACGGCGCGCCGACGAAGAGGAATCAATGAAGTGCGCCGTGCGCTTTGTCGTGGTCGCCGCTCTGTGGGCGGGCCCTCTCGCGAGTGCCGGACCGGGTCAGGGAGCGCCCGCCAGCGCGCCTCCTTCGGGAGTGGTCACGCCTGCCGTCGACTCCGCGCTCGAGGCGCGCACGTCGGCTATCGCGTCTCAGCTGCGCTGCCCCGTGTGTCAGGGTCTCTCGATTCAGGCGTCGCCCTCGGAGCTGGCGCAGCAGATGCGCTCCGTTGTCAGGGATCAGCTGGCCGCGGGTCGGAGTCCTGCTGACGTGCAGGCGTACTTCGTATCGAAGTATGGTGAGTGGATCCTCCTGTCACCCGCGCCGAGGGGGATCAACCTCATCGTCTACGCGTTGCCCGTCCTCCTGGTGCTTGGCGGCCTGCTCGCCGTCGTGCTGGCGGTGCGGCGATGGACCACGGCTCCAGCCGAATCGGTCACGCACTGAGGCAAGTGCAGGCGTCGGGAGCAGGATAATCGGCGACAGTTTTCGGCCATGAAACACTCTCGTAAACCCTTCAAGAATTCGGGGCTTCCCCGACTTCGAGGATTGGCAGGTATCCGTAGTCTTACGGTGTCGAATTGGGGAAGGAGTATTCGGGATCAACGCTGGGCCTCTGGAGGAACGACAGGATGAGGTTCTTCAAACACAACCATCTGATGTTCATCGCGCTCTCCGCTTGCGCGATCGCGGCAGCATGCACGAGCGAGAAAATCGTGTACCGAAGCGGCGCGAACTTCGCGGCTCCCGCCACGGCGGCGGCCAGCTTTATCGGCTATTTCGACGCCGCGAACAAGCAGACGGTGTGCGGTTCGTGCCACGCCGACTACCAGACTCGCTGGTCGCAGACCAAGCATGCCAGCGCGTGGGCCGATCTTTCGGCGAACACAGGCGCCGCGGGCTACTGCCAGGCGTGCCACACGACCAACAATCTGGGCAACGCGGTGACCGACACGACCGTCGGCTATCGCTCGACGCAGGACGCGCGCTACCACGACGTCCAGTGCGAGAGCTGCCACGGCCCGGGACTCACGCATGCGAGCAGTCCTAGTCAGGGTAACCTCCCTCTGGCGTCGATCCAGGCCGACACCAACGCTACGAATGGCTGCGGCGAGTGCCACACCGGCACGCATGAGCCGTTCGTGAACCAGTGGAAGATGGCGAACGCGGCCGGACTGTCGCACAGCCACATCCAATCGCACGCCTTGGGCAACGCCAGCCCGGATTGCGTGGGCTGCCACACCGCGCAGGGCGCCCTCGCGAGATTCAATCCGACCGCGAATTTCGTCGAACAAGTCTCGAGCGTCGCCAGCATCACGGCGGCGAACGCGCTGCCGATCGTGTGCGCCGTCTGCCACGATCCGCACGGGTCGCCCAATACGCATCAACTCCGCTATTCGATCAGCGCGCCGAGCGTGGACCAGAACCTCTGCGTGCAGTGCCACCAGCGGTACCCATCTCCTGTCGCCTTGACGACCCGCAACAGCGCGCACTCGCCCGAGGGGCCGACGCTCTTCGGCCTGGCCGGCTGGTTCCCGCCCAATTGGAACGCTGCGGACACGATCATCGGCACGCACGGAACCCCGTCGGCAAACCCGGGGCTCTGCGCGGGCTGCCACGTCCAGCGCTTCGCGGTCAACAAGGCCGGCACGAGCACTTTCGTCTTCCAGGACGCCGGGCACTCGTTCATCGCGGCTCCCTGCGTGGACGCGAACGGTCAGCCCACGACGTCGCAGAGTTGCGCGCAGACGAGCAAGACCTTCCGCTCGTGCGTGCAGAGCGGCTGCCACGCGAGCGAGACGGCGGCGATCTCGGCGTACAACACCGATTCGCTTCGCGTGCAGCAGCTCGTCACGATGGCCAACTCGCTGATCGCGAAGGAGACGGTCATCAAGAAAGCGGAGTGCGCGGAAGCCGCCACGACGACCCTTCCAGCCTTCACGACCTGCATGGGGATGGTGTTCAACGTCTCGCTGGCAATGAAGCCAGGGGCGTTCGTCCACAACCCGTTCCTGATCGAGCAGTTGCTGATCAAGAACATCAGCCAGATGCAGACCCAGTACGGCATCACGCCCAGCGTGCTCTATCCATTGACGCCGCAGATCGTGTTGCCGTCGAAGAACAAGGGCCTGTTCGGCCGGTTGTTCAAGTAGCCCCGAGCCGATAGACGGAGAGAAGATGTGGAAGTTCATGCGGGGCTGGAGCGCTCTTGTCAGGGGCATCCAGCCCCGCATGCGTATACGTCGAGACTCTACTGACCAATGATCGGCCCACTGCTCTTGCTCTCGCTCCTGCTGCAGGGACCCGCGGCGCCCGCTCACGCGCAGCAGCCGGACACGCTCTTCGACCACTCGCGCCATAAGTCGCTCGCCTGCCTCGACTGCCACTCGATGTCCGGGGGCCGCGGTGGCCTGAAGATCATGGTGCCCGGCGGATGCCTGGGATGCCATCACGGTCCCGCGCAACGCGCGACGTGCGCCGCCTGCCATGCCGCTGGACCGCCGGCGTCGCATGCGGTGCCGGTGAGTTTTCGCGTGTCGGTTCGGCGTGAGACGGTCACGCGTTCAATCTCCTTCGCGCATGCGCGACACCGCGCGGTCGAGTGCGCGCGCTGCCACGCGGCCGACGTGAAGCGCACGGTCGCGCCCGCCTCATGCAATGACTGCCATGCGGACCATCACGCGCCGGCGCGCGATTGTGCCAGCTGTCATCCAACCGCACGCGAAGGACACGATCGCAGCGCGCACGAAGGGTGTGCTGTGTGTCACACCGATGCGCGGGTCGCCGCGCTCGCGTCGTCGCGGTCGCTCTGCCTCACTTGCCATCAGAAACAGCGCGATCATTATCCGAAAGGCGACTGCGCGACATGCCACGCCGTCGTGCTCCATCCGGGCGCGAAGGCAGGGGGTCCCCAATGAAACGCCTCATTCTGGTCGGCATGCTGATCCCGGCGGTGCTCGCGGCGCAGGGATTCCGCATCTCCGGCGTGACGACAATGCAGCTCGTGGAGCTGCGCCCTCTCCTCACCGACTCTCTCGCCGCGTCAGCCGTGCCGGGCACGGGGCAGTTTCGCACGGCTGCGTTCGGCGTCCCGGCCGTCTGCGATTCGCTCTTCTGCCACTACGAACGGTCGGGCAACCGTGTGAGCGCCATGCCGGTCCTGCAGGATCTCACGCTCAACGCGTGGGGCCTCGCCGAAGGGCTCAGCCTGCATTCCGACGTGCGGCTCCGTACGGAGCTGGACAACAACGGACTGATCTATCCGCGATCCGACGACCACGTCCAGCTGCTCGACGCGTACCTGCAGCTCGATCGTGACTGGGGGCGCGCGCGGCTCGGACGCCAGTGGGTCACCGGCGCACTCGGCGCGTACGACTTCGACGGCGCTGATGCGCTCATCGCGCGAGGGTCGTTCTCGGTCGAAGGATGGGCCGGACGCGCGCTCGTGGAAGGGCTGAACGAGCCCTATACGAGCTCGCAGCTCTCGGCGGTGGACAACCTGCCGCCCGAGCAGGACGGCTACATCTTCGGCGCGCTGTTCCGCGTCCGGCCCGACCGACTTTCCGCGGCCTCCGTCACGTATCAGCGGGTCATCCTCGCCGATCACAGCGGCATGTATTCCGAGCGCGCGTCGCTCGCGGCATCCACACGGCGGCTCGGCTTGGCGCTCGACCTGACGGCCACCTACGATCTCGCGACGGGCGACTGGAACGACGCCCGCCTGCGCGCCGGATCCACCGGCCTCGGCTCCTTCGGCTACTCGGTCGAGGCGCGTCACTCGCAGCCGTTCTTCGAGCTCTGGACGATTTGGGGAGCGTTCGCTCCCGTCGGCTTCGACGAGGGGCGCACGACGGTCGACTGGCACCCGCGCGCGCAGCCGTTCAGCGCGAGTCTCCATTTCGCCTATAGAAAGTACGACCCCGCCGACGCCGGCATCTCGCTCCAGACGAGCGGATGGCGAGCGGGCGGCGATGCGAGCTGGCGCGCGGGAGCCTCGCTCTCGGCGTACGGCTCGTACGACATCGACATCGGCAACGGCGCGTCGAGCGATGACGGCCGGGCCGGCGTGCGCTGGACGGCGTCGCGGAACGTCACGCTCGGAGTCGAAGGGTCGGTTACGCAGATGATCTACGAATACAGGATCGGGACGGGGCGAGTGAACGGCGCGGCACTGAACGCGGCGTGGCAGGTGACTCCGGACATACGAGTCGTCGCGGATGGCGGCATCTACCAGCAGACCCTCACCAACGGCGCGGCGGGCCCGGATTGGAGCCAGCGCCGCGCCTCCCTTCGGCTCGAATGGACGGCCGGGAGCGACCCCGGCAGCACGCGCGGGAGAGCACCATGATGAGTCGCATCGCGCGCGTCCTCGCCCTGATCGCCGTGCCCGCGCTGCTTCTCGCACAGCAGCGGCCGACGTTCCCGCACAAGGTGCACGAGACTCTCTTCCCGACGTGCCTTGGATGCCACGCGGGCGTTCCTTCCGGCGACGCGGCGACCGCGCTTCCCTCGCCGGCCGTCTGCGCTACCTGCCACGACGACGCCACGATGCCCCGGGTGGACTGGAAAGCGCCGGCGCCTCGCGGCGCGGGACTGCTGGCGTTCTCGCACATCACGCACCTCGGCAAGGTGAAGAACGCCGGCTGCGAGTCGTGCCACGCCGCGGGCGGCGACACGAAGTGGATGAACGTCGCGCGCGCCGCGCCCGAGCGCTGCATCGCGTGTCACGCGCATCAGGCGAGCACGCACCTCGGTGACGACAACGTATGCTCAACGTGCCATCGTCCGCTCACCGCGGCCACCGGGCTGAGCGAGCAGCGCGTGGCGGCGTTTCCGAAGCCGCCCACGCACGCGGCGCCCGACTTCACGTCGGCGCACGGCAAGGCGGCGCGCGCGACCAACGCGAACTGTGCGACGTGCCATGCGCGGGAGAGCTGCGCGCGCTGCCACGTCGATGCGAACCGCTCGACCGTCATTCGGGCGCTCGGCACCGACCGGCGGATCGCGCGTCTGGTCGCCGGCAAGGCCCCGTCGTATCCGACACCGGCCGATCATCTGACCGCCGACTTCGGGCTCGAACACGGGACGGCCGCCAAGGCGAACGTCGCGCGGTGCGCGACCTGTCATGCGCGGGCGAGTTGTGAGACGTGCCACACCGCCGACGGCGCGCTCGCGATCCTCAGGCGGCTGCCGGACGCGCGTGAGGCCGGCTCGCGTGGTGTGCGGCTGCAGCGCGTCGTCGCGCCATCAGCATCGCCGAGGGGCCCGTCGTTCTCGCTCGCATCGTCGCAGCATGCTCAGAAGCCCGACACGACGACACACAAGGTGCAGGTGCATCCCCCGGCGTTCGCGCGGTCGCACGGCGGCGTTGCTTCGTCGGGTCAGTCGCAGTGCACGAACTGCCACGCCCAGCGTTTCTGCACCGATTGTCACGTCGGTGAACTGGCCGGGCGGCGATACCATCCATCCAATTTCGTTTCGAGCCATCCCGCGAAGGCCTACGGACGCGACACCGAGTGCAGCTCGTGCCACACCACCGAGGCGTTCTGCCGAAGCTGCCACAAGCAGGTCGGCGTGGCGGCAAAGAGCGGAGTCCGCAGCACGGTGTACCACAATGCGCAGCCCTTCTGGCTGCTCGAGCACGGCCGCGCGGCCCGCCAGGATCTCACCAACTGCACGACGTGCCACCAGCAGGCATACTGTCTGCAGTGCCACTCGGACGTCGGTTCGCGCATCAATCCGCACGGCCCGGGCTTCGATGCGGCGCGCATGGCGAAGCGCAACTCGCAGATATGTCTCGTTTGCCACCTGAAGAACCCGCTCGGCGGCAAGTGACTTGAACTCCATGGAGAATCTCGCGTGACTCGATCATTCTTGCGTCGCCATGCCTTGCTCCCGGCGATCGCATTGCTCATCGTCGCATGCAGCGGCGGAAACGGCGTGCCCAAGGTGCCACTCGCCCAAGCGGCCACCGACAGCAGCACGCGTGCGATGGAAGCCGCGCACGCGCTCCTCGGGCCCGCGGCAAAGGCCGCGCTCGACAGCGGCAACGTGCTTTTCCGTCGCAAGGCTTACGACGAGGCCCTCGTGAAGTACCGTCTGGCCGCGGAGCTGGCTCCGCAGCACACGGCGCCGCTCTTCGGCATTCAAATGGTGGCAGCCGCGACGAACAACCGCCCCTTGTTGGACAGCGCGCTGGCCGGCATCCGCGCGCGAAACGGCCCGCTGCCGGCCGCGACGTCCGGCGCCCCGCACTCGATGTCGGATTCGGCGTTGAAAGCCCTCCGGGCCCAAATGAAGAAGGGCGCGAAGCCGAGCTGAGGACATTTTGTAGGGATTTCCCCTGCCTGTAATAGGGGAAGCCACGATACCAGCCTAGCGCCCGGCGCGCACAATTCGCCCGATGCGCGCGTTCGTCCAATATCTGCTGCAGTTCCCGCTCCGCTGGAAGCTCGTTGGCGCCAATGCGCTGCTGCTTTCGGCGGGGCTGCTCGTGCTGTTGCTGTCGCCGCAAGAGGCGCCCGAACGCGTGGCTGCGCTGGCGCTGCTCTTCATCGCGGCTGCCGTGAACGTCGTTCTCGTGTACCTGGCACTGGTCCCGCTCGCCACGATTCAGAGCGTGGCCGAAGCGGTCACGCGCGGCGACTACGACCGGCGAGTGCCGCCGATGATTCTCGCCGATCGCGACGCCGATCAATCGCGTCGCGTGTTCAACGGTCTGCTCGACCACTTGGCGGCCGACAACGCGCGCGTGCGCCGACTGGCCGGAGAGGTCACGCACGCGCGGGAAGTCGAACGGCTCGCGCTCGCGCACGAACTGCGCGAAGGGGTCGCGCAACTGCTCTTCGCCCTCTCGCTCGAGCTTGGTGTGACCGCCCGCGAGCACGGCGAGCCGCTGGCAGGTGCCCGTGCGAGGGCTGCCCACGCGCTCGCCACGGAGGCAATGGAGGATGTGCGCCGCCTCGCCGGAACACTCGCGCCCGCAGCGTTGACGGAGCTGGGCATTCAGCCCGCGCTCGAGACCCTCGCGCGCCGCACGGCGTCCGATCGGCATGGGCCGCCGGTGGACATCGACGTCGACCTCACACTCGGCCAACCTCCCGAAATGATCGCACTGATGCTCTATCGCGTGGCCGAGCGCGCGGTGCGCAACGTCCAGTCGCACGGCGAGACGAAACGAGCGTCGGTCGCGCTGCGCCGTCGCGGTGCCGTGTTCGAACTCGACGTCGAGGATGACGGTGTGGGGGTCGATCCCGGTTCCTCGGATCCACTGTCCGCCGAACCGGGCCTCTTTGGGCTGCGCGAGATGCTGACGCAAGCGGGTGGTGATCTCCGTTTCGAATTCGTGCCCGGCGGGCGCGGCACCCGCGTGCTCGCACGGCTCTCGATGCCGCGGCCGGCCGCAGCATGAAACCCGAGCTCATTCGCGTCGTGGTGGTGGACGATCACATGGTCGTGCGTGCCGGCCTCAAGGCCGTGCTGCAGAGCGCGAACGACATCGCCGTGGTGGGAGAGGGCGCGAGCGGACGCGATGCGCTCGCGCTGGTCGAGCGGTACGATCCCGATGTCGTCGTCATGGACCTCTCGATGGAGCCGATGGACGGCGCCGAAGCCACCAAGTGTCTCCACACGAATGGCGCGCGTGCCCGAGTGCTCGTACTCACGATGCACGCGCCGGACGACGTGCTCGTCCCGCTGATGCAGAATGGCGCGTCGGGATTCCTGGAGAAGCACGCCGCGGATCGCGAACTGGTCGACGCCGTGCGCGCGGTCGCGCGCGGCGACGTGTACGTCCAAGCCTCGGCGGCGAACGCGCTCGCGGCCGGCGTGAGGCGGCGGACCGACGCCGCCGACGAACGGAGCCGGTTCGAACGGCTCACCCGTCGCGAGCGTGACGTGCTGCGCTTCGTCGCGGAGGGTTTTTCCGCTCCTGAAATCGGCGCGAAACTCCTCATCAGCCCGAAGACGGTCGACACGTACAAACAACGGATCGGAGAGAAGCTCGGCCTTACGCACCGCTCCGATTACGTGCACTTCGCCCTCAAGCTCGGGATTCTCACCAAGTAAAGAGGGCGCGGATCAGGCGGCCGCGCGACTTGCACCGGGCGGCGCGACGCGCTCCGGTGCCAGCCGGGGCTCGGCGCCCAGCCAGTAGAGCGCGTTGGCCATGATGCAGAACCCGGTCGCGGCGAACGAGACCATCGCGACGCCGACGAATCCGGTGAACGCGAGCCACCACGGGCTGTACACGAGCGAGAGCACCGACGCGATCGAAATGTTGATCCCGACCGCGACGTAGATCCGCCGCTCGAGATACCAGCTGTCGGTCTGCATGAAGTAGAACTTCCCGCGGCCCTTCGCCTCGTCGGCGAGCTTGGGCTTGAAGCCGAGACGCAGGAGCACGTTGCCCACGATGCAAAATCCCGTGAAGGCGACGATGATCGAGGCGGCTCCTGTGGCGATGACGAACAGTACGAACAGCGGATTGACCCATAGTGCCAACGCGGTGCTCGTCAGCAGCACGATTCCGGCAACCAGCCACACTGTCCGCTCGATGTACCACTGATTCGTCGGAACGATGTATACGCCTGGGCGAAATGTCATGACACACCTCGAGTGGTTTGCTGTGCGCGGGGTCGTCGTTTCCGCGGTGCTTCGACCATGCATCCTACGATGCTGCTACGATGCGTCCGTTGTCCGGCGCGCACAGTCGGGTTTCGGACGACAAGCGCGTAACGAACACCCGACAAACGCGAAGGGGACCTGCCGCCGTCTTCGCGAGGGAGATTCAGGAGGAATGTGTCAGGTGAAATCTGACGCATCGTCAGCGCCACCCTGCTGACCGGCGCACCTGTTTGGGCGCATAGTACGTCCGCACCCCGTCACAGGAGCCGCCGATGCTGATGGAAGCCGAAATTGCCGATATGCCGCGCGACAGCTGCGACGGTGAACTTGGAGAAGAGGATCTCGCGCGAGTCCTGATCACGTTCCGCGGCGTGGTCGCGCCGCCGGCGCCGACACTGCACTTCGTGCGAAGTTCGGATGACGGTCTCGCACCGGCGTACGTGTTCGATGAGGACTCCGGCATGATCTACATTATGGACTGACGGATGCCGTTCACGGAGCTCGAGGCTGCCGCACGTCTCGCCATCGCCGTGCTCGTCGGCACGGGCGTCGGGCTCGAACGCGAATGGTCCGGTCAGGCCACGGGCCCGAACGCGCGATTCGCCGGCCTGCGAACGTTTCTCCTCCTCGGTCTCAGCGGTGGCGTCGCCGGCCTCCTGTTGAGAGCATCTGACGCGATGGCGGGTTCCGTCGTGATCGCCGGCGGCATGGCGCTCACGTACGCCAAGATCGTGAGGCGGGGCAAGTGGAACGCCGCGCGCACGGATCTTCCCATTCGCGCAAGACCCTGACGGCGCGAGGTCGGCGGGATATCGTTCACCCAACACTCCAGCGGCTCTCGTTGTATCGAGCGTGTGGAGACGAATCCGCTGCACGCCAGAGAACCCTCGCCGCCGGGAACGACGTGGCTCAGACCGATGCATCCGACGCCGAGCTCGTTGCGCGGGTCCAGCGCGGAGATCGCGAGGCGTTCGACTGGCTCGCGCGACGATACGCGAAGCGCGCGTTCGCCGTGGCGAACCGGCTGCTGCAAAACGCCGCCGATGCCGAGGACGTGGTCCAGGATTCGTTCATCGCGACGGTCAACGCCATCGATTCGTTCGATCCAGGCCGGCCGTTCGGCCCCTGGTTCATGCGGATCGTCGTGAACAAGGGGCTGACGGCGCTTCGGTCGCGGGCCGCCGAGGCGACACACGTGCGCGGATCGGGGCTGTTGGAGGGCGACGCCGTCGCGGAATCGACCGAGTCGCTGCACGAACGTGCGGAAATCCGCGATCGATTCAGGGCCGCGCTTCAGCTCCTGCCGCAGCGGCAGCAGTTGATCGTGCAGCTCGCGGACGTGGAAGGATTCACGAGTGCGGAGATCGCCGGGCAGCTTGCGATTCCGAGTGGGACGGTGCGATGGCTCCTGCATCAGGCGCGCGAAACGCTCCGCGAAGCGCTCGCGCCGTTACGGAGGATGGATCGATGACCGACGAGGACGACGTGACGGAAGGGTACCGGACGCAGCTGCGCGACGCCGTCGATGACTTGGCCGCACGCGAAGCGGACTGGACCACGTTTCACACGCGGCTTGCCGAGGCGGTGGCGCCGCGGCTCGACGAGCTTCGCCGCCGCACGTCGGGCGGCTATCGCGCGACGGCCGCGGTGGGCGCGGCGTGGTGGGACTACGCGGCGCGTGCGGCACTCGCGGCCGTGCCGATCGGCCTCGCAGCCGCGCTGTTGTTGCTCACCTATCTGCGGTCGGGCAACGGACGAGCGCACGACGCGCTTCCTGCCGTCTCGCCGTCTGCGGTCGCGTCCGGCAGCGCCGACTCGGCGCGCGCCGCGTTCGAATCGGTCCTCACCGGAGCCGCGGCACCGCAGTCGGTGATGGCGACCCTGATCCCGGTTCCCGCGGCCGCGTTCCTTGCGGTGTCCGCCGGTGGGAGCGCCAAATGAGCGAAGCGGCCGGCGGGAGCGGAGCACGGAAGACGTGGTGGCGGGTCGGTCCTCGTGCAACGGCGACGATCGTGATCGTGGTCGTGTTCGTCGTGGGCGGGCTCGCGGGGGCGTCGTTGTTCCGCGAGTTCGGACGCGGCGAACGCGAGGGAAGGCCGAGGTTCGTTCCGGGAATGAAGCTGACGCCGGCTGGCGGCGAGGAGGCGGAGGAAGGACGCGAGCCCGGACGAGTGTCGGAGCGCGCCCGCACCCGGTTCGCGAAGGCCCTGGATCTCACTCCCGCCCAGGCCGCGGCGGTGGACAGCATCTCGCGGCACGAGTTCGAGGCGGTGAGCGCTGTCCGCGAGGAGACGTGGCCGCGCATGCAGGCCGTGCTCGACGGCACGCGCCGCCGCATCGACAGTGTCCTCACCCCCGGCCAGCGCACACGATATCACGACATGCTCGCCCGGCAGGAGGAACACTGGCGGCGCGAGGAGGCCGAGCGCGACAGCGGCACCAAGGCCGCCAAGAAACCGTGACCGCATCGACGCCATCGCTCTGAGCCGAGACCAACCGAAGAATGCTGTTTTTCGAAGTCGTGCGAGTCGCATTCGAGTCGCTGCGAGTCAACAAGATGCGTTCGCTCCTCACGATGCTCGGCATCGTGATCGGCGTTGCCGCGGTGATCGCCATGACCGCGCTCGGCAACGGCGCGTCGAAGGCGGTGCAGGATCGGATCACCGCTCTCGGTACGCGCCTGTTGCAGGTCGACGCCGCGCGCCAGCTGGTCGGCGGCATCGCCGTGCAGAACCCCGTCCGCATGACCGAGACGGATGCCAAGTATCTTCGCGATCACGCGACGATGCTCGCCGAAGTCGAGCCGCAGCAGGATCGCACTGTGCAGGTGACGTACCGGAACCAGAACACGAACACGCAGGTGACCGGAACGACGGCGAATTTCCTCCCGGTTCGCAGTTATGAGATCGACGTCGGTCGCATGTTCACGGAGCAGGAGGACCAGGCGCGTCGCCTGGTGGCCGTGCTGGGCGGCGACGTCGTGGGCATGCTGAACATGCCGTCGGCCGATGCCGTGATCGGCGACCACATCCGGATCAAGGGTGTGCAGTTCGAGATCGTCGGCGTGCTGAAATCCAAGGGCAACCAGGGGAATTTCGGCGAGCCGGACTCGCAGATCATCATTCCGTTCGAGACGGGCCGGTTCCGCATGTTCGGAACGCCGTATCTCAACGATCTGTTCGTGATGACTGCGAGCGAGGAGAACGTTCCGGCGGCGCTCGTCGAGGTCGAGCAGCTCCTGCGCCGCGCGCACAAGATCGGTGCCGGGAAGCCGGACGATTTCCGCATTCGGTCGTCCGAGGAGTTCCTGAAGACGCTGAGCGAGACCAGCCAGACGTTCACGCTGCTGCTCGCGGGCATCGCCTCGGTGTCGCTGCTCGTCGGCGGGATCGGGATCATGAACATCATGCTGGTGTCGGTCACCGAGCGGACGCGCGAAATCGGCATTCGCAAGGCGCTCGGCGCGACGCGCTTCAACATCCTCGCGCAATTCCTGATCGAGGCCGTGGTGCTCTGCCTCTTCGGTGGCCTCCTGGGGGCCGTCACCGGCATGGTATCAGCGCTGATCATGCACCAGGTCTTCGGCTGGAATACCGTTGTGGGGCCGGATTCCATTCTGCTGGCGTTCGTGTTCTCCGGCACGGTCGGCGTGCTGTTCGGTGTCTGGCCCGCGCGACGCGCCGCCGGGCTCGATCCTATCGAGGCGCTGCGGTTTGAATGAACTTTCCCACCATGGAAATGGATAGCATGAGACTTGGAACGATCGCCGCCGCGGGGGCGCTGCTGATCGCGACGGCAGGCACGGCCCGCGCGCAGCGCGCGGTCACTCGCGCCGACGTCGTGGCGGTGGCGCTCGCGCGCGGGCCGCGGATCGTTTTCGCGAGGGCGGATTCCACGGCGGCACACGCCGGGCTGTCGATCGCGAGCCAGTTCGAGAACCCGATCTTCGGGCTGAGCTATTCGAAGTCCGTGCCGCAGCAGCACTTCGCACTGGATGTGCCGCTCGACTATCCGTGGCTCCGGAAGGCGCGGGTCGGCGCTGCCGCGTCGGGCCTTGGCGCCGCGCGCTATCGCTTCGACTTCGAACGCGCCGCCGTCACGTTCGAGGCGGACACGGCGTACACCAACGCGCTCGCTGCCGCCAAGCGCGCCGAGTTTTCACGCGGCACGGCTCGCTACGCCGACAGCGTGCTGACGCTGGCGCGCCTGCGCCGCGATGCGGGCGATGGGAGCGAGCTCGACCTGCAGCTCGCCTCGGTGAGTCTCGGGCAGATCGCCAATGCAGCGGCGCGCGATTCGCTCGACGCCATCACAGCGGTCCTTGCGGTGCAGGCATTGATGGGACTTCCGTCCGACGCGCTGAGCCTGGTGCTGGCGGACACGCTCGAGGCCGGCGGCATTCCCACCGACGTGATCGCCGGGACCCAGCTGCTCGTCGCGGCCGCCGAGGAGGAATTGAAACAGGCCGATCAGGCGCTGACACTCGAGAAGCGGCTGCTGTTCGCGGCGCCGTCACTCACCGTCGGTTGGGAACAGCGCGACCCGACGGGCGCGGAGTCCGGCACGCTGCCGACCGTCGGCATCGCGCTGCCGCTCCCGCTCTTCAACCAGAATCGCGGCACCATCCTTCTTGCGCAGTCGCAGCGCGACCGGGCCGAAGCCGCGCTCGCGCTCGCGCGCCTCGAGGGTGCGCAACAGGCAGCGCGGGCCCGGCGCGCGCTCGCGCTCGCTCGCGACCGCCTCGCGCGGAGCGAGCGGCTTGTCGCCGCGGCCAATCTCGTCGCCCAGCTCTCGCTCATCGCGTATCGCGAAGGGGCATCGGCGCTTCCCAACGTGCTCGAGGCGCAGCGCATCGCTCGCGAGGCGCTCTCGCAATACGTGGACGACGTTGCCGCCGCCCGAAACGCGGCCGGCATCGTCCGACTGCTCACGCTCACCGTGCATCGAAACGACCAATGAAACGACAACTCCTCCTCGCCGCGCTAATCATCTCAACCGATGCGTGTGCGAAGAAAGCCGAGGAAGCGGAAAAGGCCCAGGCGGCGGTGAGCGCGCAGGTGGCGCCGGTCACGGCGCAGCACTTCACCGAGACCGTCGATGCGGTCGGCGCCGTGGCGGCGCGGCCGGGGCACATCGCGACGATGTCGGCGCCGTCACCGACGCGCGTGTCGAAGCTGTATGTCTCATTCGGCGCGCACGTGAAGGCCGGGGATCCGCTCGTCGAGTTCGAGCAGCCGGCGTTCGACGCCGCCGCGAAGGGCGCCGACGCGACGCTCGCCGCCGCGGAGAAGGCTCAGGAGCGCACGCAGCGCCTCGCAGACGCTGGAGTGGTCCCGCGCAAGGATGCAGAGGTTGCGGCGGCGGATCTCGGCGTCGCGCGGCTCAACGCGGTGAACGCGAAGCGCGCACGCGAACTGTCGACGCTGCGCTCGCCGATCGACGGCGTCGTGACGCGACTCAACGCCGTCCTCGGCGCGAGCGCGGATCCGTCGCAGGTGATGGTCGAGGTCTCCGATCCCTCGACGCTCGACGCGATGCTGGTGCTCTCGCCGTCGGACGCCGCGCGCGTGAAAGTCGGCGATCAGGTCGCGCTTCATGCCGGAGCCGCGGCGTCGGGTGATGCGATCGCGAGGGGACGGGTGGCCGACATCTCGGCCGCGGTCGATACCTCGAGTCGCGGAGTTCCCGCGCGCGTCGAGCTCGTCGCGGGAACCGGGGCGCTGCGAATCGGCCAGACGGTGTTCGGGAGGATCGCGGTCGCCGAGCACGACAAGGTGGTCATGGTGCCGCTCGAGGCGCTCGTGCCGACGGGCGAGGGCTTCAAGGTGTTCGTCGTGGACGAGAAGGGGATTGCCCAGTCGCGGCCGGTCAAGATCGGCGGGCGCACGGATCACGGCGCGTGGATCACCGACGGCCTCAAGCCGGGCGAGAATATCGTCACGCAGGGTGCGTACGGTGTCGACGACAGCACGAAGGTCGAGACGGGTGCGAAGCCGGAAGCCGGAAGCCGGAAGCCCGACGAGAAGGAAGAGAACGGACAGAAGGGAGAGAAGGGCACATCGAAGGACGGAAAGCCCGCGACCGCGAGCAAGAAGCCGTGACCGAAACACGCAGGCGCTGGGAGCTCTTCGACCTCATCGCGTCGCAGCGGAGGTTCATCTACCTGGCGGTGGCACTGCTGAGCGCGGGCGGTATCTGGTCCGCGTTCGTGCTGCCGTCGGCCGTGTATCCGGAGCTGAACTTCCAGCGGATCACCGTCGTCGCGCAGGGAACGTCGCTGTCGGCGCGGCAGCAGGTCTTCGCCCTTACGCGACCGATCGAAGAGGCCGTCAGCCTGGTGCCGGGCGTGACCCGCGTGCGCTCGCGGTCCATCCGCGGGTCGAGTGAAGTCCCGGTGAGCTTTGCGGAGGGCACGGACATGCCCTATGCGCTGCAGCTCGTCCGCACGCGCGTCGAGCAGATTCGCGGCGACCTGCCGCCGGGCATCGACATCGAGATCGAGCGCATGACGCCGACGCTCTTTCCCGTCGTGCAGTACAACATCGAGGGCGGTGATCCGGCCACGCTGTACGACATCGCGCGCTACCAGATCAAGCCGATCATATCGCGCGTGCCGGGCGTCGGGCGCGTGGACGTGCAGGGCAGCGACGTGCGCGAGATCGAGGTCATTGCCGATCCGGCGCGCCTCGCGTCGGCCGGCCTCACGTACGACGATCTCGCGAGCGCCATCAGGCAGGGGATTTCGGTCGACGCCGTGGGCCGCGTGGCGGCCGATTACAAGCAGTATCTCGTCGTCTCGGCGCAGGAAGCGCATTCATCGGAGGACGTCGCGAACGTCGTGGTCAAGGGCGCAATGCGGGTTCGCGACCTCGCGACGGTCGTGCCGGGAACGGAAGACAAAGTTCGCATCGTGGCCGGGGACGGGCGTCCCGCGGCGCTCGTGAACATCACGCGACAGACCGGCGGCAACAGCATCGCCATCGCCGACAGCGTCGCGAGCGCGATGGCCACGCTCTCGAAGTCGCTCCCGCCGGGCGTGCATGTGAAGCTGGTATACGACCAGGCGTCGCTCGTGCGCGACGCCGTGCACTCGGTGCGCGACGCGATGCTGATCGGCGCGATCCTCGCCATCATCATCCTTCTGCTCTTCCTGCGCCACCTGCGCATCACCGCGATCAGCGCCACGGCCATCCCGCTCACGCTCACGATCACCGTGCTGCTGATGCGGATGTTCGGCCAGACGTTCAACCTGATGACGCTCGGCGCGATGGCGATCGCGATCGGGCTCGTCATCGACGACGCCGTCGTGATCACCGAGAACATCGTGCGTCACCTCCACCTCACCGCCGATCGCACCGCGGCGATCCGCGAGGCGGTGCAGGAGCTGATCTGGCCGGTGACGACGTCCACGATCACCACGGTCGTCGTCTTCCTCCCGCTTGGCATGCTCGAGGGTGTCGCCGGGCAGTTCTTCGCCGCGCTGTCGCTCACGCTGACGGTGAGCGTGCTCGTCTCGCTCGTCCTGGCGCTCACGGTGATCCCGCTGCTCGCCGAGCAGTTCCTGACGGCGGCCGATGCCGAACAGGACCCCAAGGCGGCGCCAAGCGGCGTATTCGCCCGCATCGGTGCGGCGATCGACTCGATCGCCGACCGGTACGAGCGCCTGCTGGGCTCTGTGCTCAATCACCCGCGCCTGATGATCGTCGCGGCGCTCGTGCTCGTCGCGCTTGGCGGCGGCGCGTATGCGCTCGTCGACACGGGATTCCTGCCGGACATGGACGAGGGCGCCTTCATCCTGGACTACTGGAGCCCGGGCGGCACGTCGCTCGCCGAGACCGACCGCCAGCTGCACACGATCGAGCACATCCTGGCCGAGACGCCGGAGATCACCGGCACCTCGCGCCGCCTCGGCGCCGAGCTCGGGTTGTTCGCGACTGAACAGAACCGCGGCGACATGAGCATCCGGCTCAAGCCGGAGTCGCAGCGCGATCGCGACATCTTCAAGATCATGGACGAGGTGCGCGGGAAGGTCGCTGCGGCGGTCCCGCGATTCCGCGTGGAGTTCCACCAGATCCTCTCGGACGTGCTCGGCGATGCGGAGGGAAATCCGCAACCTGTGGAGATCAAGCTGTTCGGCGCGGATCTCAGCGGGCTGGAGAAGTACGCGGGAGTGATCGCGCCGAAGATCGGCAAGATCGAAGGGCTCGATGACTTCTTCGGCGGCATCGCCGAACCCGCCGCGGAGATGGAGATGAAGATCGGCGGTGCGGAGGCGGCGCGACTCGGCCTCACGCCCCAGCAGGTGAGCGCCGAGGTCAGCGGCGCGCTGCTCGGCGTGCCGGCCGGCGAGATCCGCCTCGACGACCGCTCGATCGGCGTCCGTGTCCGGGCGCCGGACTCGGTGCGCTTCAACGACCAGCGGCTCGGCGCGCTGCCGATCTTCGCGGCGCAAACACGGCAGTCGGCGCCGCTGGCCACGCTCGCGCAGTTCACCAAGGCGAACGTGCTGAGCGAGCACCTGCGCGAGAACCAGCAGCAGATGATCCACCTGACGGCGAGCGTCACCGACCGACCGCTCAACGCGGTCATCGCCGAAATCAAGGCGATCCTCGCGGAGAACCCCGCGCCCGACGGGATCCGCATCGAGATCGGTGGCCGCTACGCAAGTCAGCAGGCGGCCTTTGCGGCGCTGCTCCTGGTGCTGGGCCTCGCCGCTGTCAGCGTCATGGCGGTGATGGTGATCCAGTTCCGCTCGTTCGTCGAGCCGCTGGTGGTGCTGCTCGCTGCGCCGCTCTCGTTCGTGGGCGCGCTCGCGCTCCTGATCGTGACGAAGACCGCCCTGAACGTCGCCAGCTTCATGGGGCTCATCCTGCTCGTGGGGCTCATCGTGAAGAACGGCATCATTCTGCTCGACTTCACCAGGCATCGCATGCAATCGGGCGGCGTCGACCTCGAGACGGGAATCCGCGAGGCGGCGCGTGTCCGCCTGCGCCCGATCCTCATGACCACGCTGTGCACGCTCTTCGGCCTGCTGCCGCTCGCGCTCGGACTGGGCGCCGGCAGCGAAATGCAGAAGCCGCTCGCGCTCGCCGTGATCGGCGGGCTCGCGCTCTCGACGCCGATCACGCTGTTCGTTGTTCCTGTTCTGCTCGTGGCTATCCGTGGACGTTCCTACAGACTGGAGGCCCAGTGATACGCATCAAGACCGCTCTCATCGCGGCGCTCGCGCTTGCCGTCGCGGCGCCCGGCCTATCGGCGCAGGGTGTCACCGTGAAGGAGGAGAAGGCCGGCCTCCTGAAGAAGGCGACGATCACATCGGAGGCCGCAATCGCGACGGCCCAGGCCAAGCTCCCGAACGCCAAGCTGAAGGCTGCCGAGATCGAGCAAGAGAACGGCAAGCTGATTTATTCCTTCGACTTCGAGACCGCTGGCAAGACCGGCATCGACGAAGTCAACATCAACGCCCTCACCGGCAAACAGGTCGGCAAGGTGGAACACGAGTCTCCGGCCTCGGAAAAGAAGGAAGCGAAGGACGATTCGATCAAGGCAGCGAAGGCCAAGGCGAAGAAACCGTAGGGCAGAAGGGAGATCGGAGAAGAGCGGGGAGACCAGTGGCGAGTGGCGAGACCAGTGGGGAGTGGCGAGGGTGAGCGGGGAGTGGGGAGAACCGAGCGGCGAGGGGCGAGTGGGTAGATCTCCGCACCTCTCAGCAGGTCGCATCCCTCGCCACTTGTCTCGCCACTTGTCTCGCCACTCCCTGCTCGCTGCTCGGTTCTCCCCACTCCCCGCTCACCCTTGCCACTCCCCACTGGTCTCGCCACTCCCCACTGGTCTCGCCACTCCCCGCTGGTCTCGCCACTCCTGTCTTCCTCTCACTCACCTCTGCCGTTCGAAGCTCGAGATTCCTTCCCCCTTCGTGAGTCGACACCTAGGTTTGAGAGTATGCGCCTTCTCGTCGTAGAGGACGAACCCGAAGTCAGTGCGTTCCTGCTGCGCGTCCTGCGTGAGGCGGCCTGGGCCGCCGACGCGGCGCGCACGGGTGCGCAGGCGCTCAAGGCGCTCGCAGCGAGCGAGTACGACCTCGTGATCCTCGATCTCGGCCTGCCCGACATCGATGGTTTCGAGTTGTGCAGACTGATGCGCGAACGCGGCGATCGCACGCCGGTGCTCATGCTGACGGCGCGCGACGCCGTGAACGATCGCGTCCGCGGCCTCGACGCGGGCGCGGACGACTATCTCGCGAAGCCGTTCGCGGTCAGCGAGCTGCTCGCGCGGCTGCGCTCGCTCGCCCGGCGCCCGGCGAGCGCGCTGGAGCCGGTGCTGAAGATCGCCGACCTGCAGCTCGACCCCTCCACCCGCGGAGCGCGCCGCGGGAGCACGGAGATCGCGCTCACGTCGCGCGAGTATGCGCTGCTGGAATATCTCATGCGCAACCCTCGTCAGGTGCTGAGCCGCGCGAAGATCCTTGGCCATGTGTGGGACGACAACTTCGAGCCCGTCGCGAACGCCGTCGACGTGCTCGTCGGGCGCGTCCGCCGCAAGGTGGATCTCCCGGGGCTGGTCGCGCTCGTGCACACCGTTCGCGGGGCGGGCTACGCCATCACCGACCGCGCGCGGACCGCGCCGAATGGCGCTTAGCCGGCTTCGGCTCCGGCTGGCCGCAGGGTTCGCGTTCGCGTTTCTGGTGGCGCTGGCGATTCTCGTTTCGGTCGCGCTGGGCTACCTCTGGAAAGAATCGACACGACGGCTCGACAACCGGCTCGACGCCTCCGCCGACGGCGTCGCCGCTGCGGTGCGGCGCGTGCTGCAGGAATCACCCGACTCCTCGTTCGCGCGCGCCGCCAACGAGGTCGCTCGAGAGTGGCCGCCCAGCGGTGACCTCTTCGCCATCGTCGATGACGCCGGCGCGATGGTCGCAGGCGTAGGGCCGCGTGAGGTCATCGAGCGGATGCTGGCTGCGTGGGCCGCGGCGCGCTCACCGCACTTCGGCGCGGACAAGCCCGGCGACGACTACCGCGCGTCGGGCCTGCATGCGACCCTGCCGCGCGCCGGTGGCGCGCCTCTCAGGTTCGGCGTGCTCGCGTTCAGCTCCCTCGAAGGGATCGACAGCGACACACACGTTCTCGCCGTAGCGCTGGCGATCGCCGTGCCGCTCATCCTGCTCCTGAGCCTGGCGGCGGGCTACGGGCTCGCCCGGCGCGCACTGCGTCCCGTCGACGAGCTGGCGACGGCCATCGCCGGCATCGCACCGACGGATCTCTCCCGGCGCCTGCCCGTCGGTGACGCACACGATGAAGTCGCGGCGCTGGCCGCCGAATTCAACACGCTCCTGGAAAAGCTCGACGATGCGCAGCGCCGCAACCGCGGCTTCATTCGCGAGGCCGCGCACCAGATCCGCACGCCGCTCACGCTCGTGCTCGGCGAGGCCGGGCACGAACTCGCGGCGACGAGCACGACCCCCGATCGGATGCGCGGCACACTCGGCCGCATCCGCACCGCGGCCGAGCAGATGCGGCGCCGCGTGGACGAACTGTTCCTGCTCGCCGAGGCGCAGGCGGGCGAGAAAGTCCGGCTCGAGGACGACGTGGAACTCGACGGGCTGGTGCTCGATTGCACGGACCTGATGCGCGAGCGCGCGTCGGCGCTGGGCCGCTCGCTCGCGATCGGCACGGCCGAAGCCGTGGTGGTGCGGGGCAGCGCGTCGCTGCTGCAGGAGGCGCTGGTGGAACTGATCGAGAACGCGTGCCGGTATGGCGCCGCGGATGTCCCGGTCACGGTGTCGTGCGCCGCCGCGCCCGGTGGAGCTTCGCTCGAGGTGACGAGCGGCGGCGAGCCGTTCGTGATGGCGCCGCGACCCGACACGGGAGCGCCCGATGGCCTGGGGCTCCCGATCGTCGAGTGGATCGCGCGTGCCCACGGCGGCGCGCTGCAGATCGCGCGCGAGGGATCGCTTAACGTGGTGACGATGACGCTGAGGTCGGGCTCCTAGCGGCCCTGTTCCTACTTGCCGGTGAGCAGGGCCCAGATTGCCGGCAACGCGCCGCAGACGAACATGATCACGCCCGTGATGATGGCCTTGGACTTGTCGAGTTTGCCCGCGTGCATCAGCCCGATGACGACCAGGACCGTGCTCCAGATCGTGAACACGTCGATCTGCCCGAGGAACTGGTAGAGCCCGTCGGACATCCCGGCCGGATCGAAGAAGCGGGAGGCGGCGACCGACAGCTGATAGGGCGACGTCATCCTGCTCACGTCCATCGTCAGCCCCTCGACGAGGCTGACCACGCCCGCGATGATCCTGGGGAACCAGGAATACGAAGTGATCAGCAGCGCCGTGCCGAACGTGAGGCTGCTGCTCATGAAGAAGCGGCCCACGATCCAGGTGACCAGGCCGATGATCAGCAGCAGGATCGGGATGCCGATGACGCCGAACACGTTGAAGCTGATGGCCATCATCGGTTTCATCTTGTCCACGACATCCTGCGTGAGCTGCGGATTCGCTTTCATCTGCAGCGCCAGCTGCTTCTGGATCTGCGCGTCGAAGATCGGCGAGAGCACGTTCTTGCTCGCGAAGAAGAGCGCGATCATCACGACGCAGACCACGAGGTACGGCACCATCGGGCTCGCCTTTGCGCGCCGCGCGAATACTTTCGCCGGTGACACGAAGATGTCGACGAAATCCTCCGCCATGCTGGCGTTGTCGGTGGGCGTCGGTGCGGCGGCTGCGGAGGGTTCCGACATCTCGTCCTCGAGTCGATTGGGTGGGCGTGCGCTGCCATAACCTTGCGTCCGAGTCGTGGCGCCGCGCAAGAACTGCTTTAAAGCTGGCGGTAGCTCGCGTCGAGGCGGTCGAGCTCCGCCGACCACGTAAGGGCCTCGGCCGTGCGCCGGGCACCGGTGCGAAGCCGCACGGAGAGCGAGCCGTCGGTCGCCAGTCGCACCATCGCGGCGGCGCACGCGTCGACGTCGTTCGCGGGATACGCAATGCCGTTCTCGCCGTCGCGCAGGTGCTCGGCCACGCCGCCCGCCGGAGCCGCGATTACGGAGAGTCCGGACGCCATCGCTTCCAGCACCACGAGACCGAGGGTTTCGGTCGTCGAGGCAAATGCGAACGCGTCGGCGCTCGCGTACAGTGCCGGGAGCGCGGCGTCGCGCTCGAGAAATCCGAGAAAGACGGTGCCGGGCGGCGCCGTCGCACGCAGTCGCTTTTCCTCGGGGCCGGCGCCGGCGACCACAAGACGCGCCACGCCGTGCGGGAGCTGCGATTCCGCGCGGCGATACGCTTCCATCACGACGTCTACTCCCTTTTCTGCGGCGAGGCGGCCGACGTACAGGAAAGTAAACGCGCCGTCGATGCCGAGTTTCACGCGAAGCTCCTGCGACCGGCGTGACGGATTGAAGCGGTCCGCATCGACTCCGCATCCCCACACCTCCACGTCGGAAACGCCAAGCCGCAAGAGATCGGCTCGCGATGCCTTCGAGGGCGTGAACGTGCGCCGCGCGCGCTTGTGGAACCGCGCGAGATAGCGCGCCACCGGCTTCGCGAGCCATGGCACCCCGTACGACGTCATGTAGCGGGAGAAGTCCGTGTGGTACGACGTCACGATCGGCACGCCCGCGCGCGCGGCCGCGATCTGTCCGACCCTGCCCACGATGAACTCCGTCGCGCAGTGGACGAGATCGGGCTTCAACCGGTCGATCGCCGCGCGCACGACCGCATAGTCGGGAAGCACAAGCCTCACGTCGGGATAGAGCGGGAGCGGCATGCTCGGCAGCGCGATCACGTTCGGGTCACGGCGCGCCGCGTCTTCGTGCGGATACCTCGGCGCGATCACGTGGACGTCCCATCCGCGTTCGCGCAGCCCGGCGACGGATATGGCCGTGACGACGGAGACGCCGTTGACCTGCGGCGGATAGGTGTCGGTGCAGTAGAGCACGCGCATGAGAGCAGTATATCGCAATCCGTCGTGACGAACCGGTGAAGATCGTGTCACGGGCTGGTGAGAGGGGAGATGCGAGCTTTCGGCCCGATGCGGAATGCGGAAGAGGAATGTGGGATTTGGGGTGGAGAGGCGAGTGCGGAGTAGATGGGAGTGGGGAGTGGCGGTCGGCTGTGGTTTCTCTCGCCACTCGTCGCTTCTCCCTCGATCCGGCGTCCTCTTCCGCACTCCGCATCGGGCGAATCTCTCCATTCAGATCTACTCCCGACTCGCCTCTCCACCCCGCATCCCGTATTCCTCTTCTGCATTCTGCATCGGGTCGAAATCCCGCAGCCCGCATTCATCTCATCGCTCGCCACTCTCGGTGCCCCGCGGACTGTGACCCATTCGCGACCGCACCGTCTGCGAGCCGTCACACTTCCGCGCGTCATTAAGGCGTGAGAACCGCACTCACTCCCTCCGAGGAACGTCAATGCCCGCTGACATTCGTTCGTCCCCGGTGCGCCGCGTAGTGCTGGTCGTGCTCGACGGCCTCCGCCCCGACGCCATCCAGCGATTCCGGCTGCAGCGCGTCGCGAGTCTCGCGCGCCGCGGCGCCTCCACGTTTCGTGCACAAACCGTGAGCCCGAGCATCACGCCATGCGCCATGGCGTCGCTGCTCACCGGCGCCGCGCCGGAACGGCACGGCGTTCAAAGCGAGCACTTCCACATCCCGCGACCCCGCGGGCCCATACATCCTCTCGCGAAGGAACTCGCGAAGCATTCGCTGCCGACCTCGTTCTTCATGCCGCAGGTGCCTTTCCTGATGCGCGGTATCGCGTCCCGGATCTCGACGAAGCTCGGCCTTGGCGAGTTCCGCAACCACGGCAGCGCGGCGGAAGACGTGCTCGCCGCGGCTCGGCGGAACCTCGAGACACAACGTCGCGGCCTGATCATGATGCACTGGCTCGACGCCGACCGCGCGGGCCATGAGTTCGGCTGGATGTCGCCGGAGTATGGAGCGGCCGCGGTGAAGATGGACGACGCGCTCGGCCGGCTCGAGGCGGCGGTCGATCTTTCGGATCCCGGCACGCTGCTCATTGCGCTCGCCGATCACGGCGGCGGCGGGGCGACGCCGAAGCACCACGATAGCACGCATCCGCTCGACACGACGATCCCCGTGCTGCTCGCCGGGGGCGCGGTCGTGCCGTGCGAGCTCGGTGCGGCTGTTTCCCTCACCGACGTTCCGGCGACAATCCTCTGGGCGCTCGGCCTTGCGCGGCCCGAGAGCTACGCCGGACGCCCGCTCCTGCAGGCGTTCGCGAAACTTCCAATGGCGGCCTGAGGTATGAGTACCACGTCCCCGGTTCCGCCTGTAGCGGTACCACCGTTTCGACCGCCCTTCGCTAGTTTTGAGCGTATGTTCCAGAGCACGCTGCTCCACCGTCTCGACGACCGGGACCGGGCGCTGTACCTGCGCTGGGTCATTGGCGAGTCGGCGTCGCGCGCCACGCTGTTCTTCTGGACCTTTCTCACACACATGGGCGGGGTCACGGCCAGCGTCGCGTTCGCGCTGGTGCCGTTGCTCACGGCCGAAGGCCAGCTGAAGGTCTCGGCGGTCCAGGCGGCGTGGACGCTCTCGCTCTCGCTGCTCATCGTCCAGGCGATCAAGCGGCTGGTGGTCCGGACCCGGCCGACGGAGCGCGTGAGTTTCGTCGCACACGTTCGCGTGCCCGATCGCTTTTCGTTCCCGTCGGGGCACGCCGCCTCGTCGATGAGCGTCGCGTTCATCCACGCGTCCACGTTCCACTCGCTTGGCTGGCCCCTGCTGGTGATCGCGGTGTTCATCGGCGCCTCGCGCGTGCGCCTCGGCGCGCACTATCCCGGCGACGTGCTCGTGGGCCAGCTCATCGCGATCGCGACCGGCGTCGCGGTGCGAGCGCTCTGGTAGGGCCGGCCCAGCCGGTGACGGGAGCATCGCCGGCGGAAGGGAGCGCGGCCGGATTGCGGCTCGCGATCTTCTCAGACACATATCCGCCCCAGATGAACGGCGTCGCGCCCACGCTGGCGCGCCTGGTGAAAGCCGTGGAAACGCGCGGCGGCGCGGTGCAGGTCGTCACCGTCAGCGATCCGGACGCGACGAGCGACCCACAGGTCGAGCGCTGGCCCAGCATCCCCTTGTGGGTTTATCCGCAGCTGCAGATGGCCGCGCCGCGCCGTGACAGGGCGCTCGATCTCATCGAGAAGTGGAAGCCGAATCTCATCCACTCGACGACGGAATTCGGCGTCGGGCTCGGAGGGCTGTTCGGCGCGCGTGAGAAGCGGGTGCCGTTCGTCTCGAGCTATCACACGCACTTCACCGCGTACCTGCGGCACTACAACCTGAGCGTGCTCGACGCGATCGGCTGGCCGTATTTGCGCTGGTTCCACAACGCGGGCCGCATGACGTGGGCGCCCTCGGAGATCGTGCGCCGCGAGCTCGAGGGAAACGGGTTCACGAACACACGCGTGTGGTCGCGCGGCGTCGATCCGAACCAGTTCCACCCGAAGTTCCGCTCGAACGAACTGCGGAAGCAGCTTGGCGTCGCGGAGGGCGGACTGCTCGCGATCTACGTCGGACGACTCGCGCCGGAGAAGGGCATACACGTGGCGCTCGAGGGGATGCGCCAGGTGATGGAGCGCAACGGCTCGAAGGTGTCGTTCGCCCTCGCGGGCCACGGTCCCGACGAGGCGCGCTGCCGCGCGACCGCTCCGCCGGGCACGGTGTTCATGGGGCGCCTCACCGGGCGCGCGTTGTCCGAGTTCTACGCGTCAGGGGACATCTTCGTGTTTCCGTCCATCACCGAGACGTTCGGCAACGTCGTGCTCGAGGCGATGTCGAGCCATCTGGCGCTCGTCGCGCCCGACGAAGGCGCGACGACCGAACTCGCGACCACCGAGACCGCGCTGCAGTTCACCGCGCAGAATCCGGCCGCGCTCGCCGATCGCGTCGAGAGGCTGGTGAACGATGCCGCGCTGCGCCGCAGGCTCGCCGACGCGGCCGTCGCCGTGGCGACGACGCGAACCTGGGACGCGGTGTTCGACCGTCTCGTCGCGGACTATCGCGAGGCGTTGAAGGCGTAGACCTGCCGCGAGATGTCCGCGATCATCGTCTGCGCGTCCTTCTCCCTGGTGATGTTGCGCGTGAGCACTACGAGCACGTAGGGCGGCCGGTTCCGCGGGTAGACGATCGCGGCGTCGTGCAGGGTGCCGGTGATCCATCCGGTCTTGTGGGCCACCTGCACGCCGGATGGAAGCCCCGCCGGGATCTCCGTGTTGAACACCTGGCGCAGCAGGACCGTTTTCATCGCCGCGCAGCTCCGGTGCGACGCGACCGTCCCGCGCTCGATTCCGGTGAGGAGCACGCCCAGGTCGCGAGCCGTGGTGGTGTTGTTGAGCCCCTTCTGAAACGCCTTGTCGTCTTCGACGCCGCGCAGGACCGTCATGTTGCGCGCGCCGAGCGCGTGCGCGGTGGCGTTGACCGTCTTCGGATCGAGCAGCTTGAGCAGCACGTTGGTCGCGAAGTTGCTCGAGTGCGCGATCATGAGCTCGTTCAGCTCACCGAGCGTGGCGGAGCGGCCGATTCTTGCATACAGGGATACGTCCGAATCTCCGTTGCGGTCCAACGAGTAGGGCGTTCCGTCGGCCAGCGAAGAAAACGTGTTCTCGAGCGCCACTGTCTGATCGAGCGACAGTGTTCGCGAATCGACACGCCTGAACAACTCGATCATTACGGGAACTTTCATGGTGCTCGCGGCGTGATACGACTCGTCCGCGTGGTACAGCAGCGAATCGGGCCGCGAGAGGTCGTGATAGTAGATGGCCACGTCGGCGCCAGGATGCCCGGCGAGGATCGTGGTGATCCGTTCGTGGAGCGAATCGACCGATGGGGCCGGCACGACGTTCGGGTGGCCCTGCGTGCCCGCCAGGGGCGGTGCACAGGCCGCGAGAAGCGCCAGGGCTGGCAGGAGTGCGCGCATTTCCCGAATATAGGCAACGGCGGAGGCGAGTGGCAAATGACAGACCGGCATATCGTGGGGCCCGGGAACGGGAGGCGACTGGTACGATGCGGCGGCGCGATGATCGCGCTGCTGCTCGCGTCGGTCGCGTCGGTCGCGCCGTTCTCGCAGGCCTCGGCGCAGGAGTCGGCACAGGCCGCCGCACAGGCCGCCGCGCAGTCCGCCGTGCAGGGCGACACCGCTCTCGTGGTTGCGCTGGGTTCCGGGCCCGTCTGGGACATCGACGTGCTGTCGTACGAGACCCACACGCGCGTGCAGCACTTTGTCGGGCTGTTCTCGGGCAAGGTGCGCGCAGAGTTCGAGAAGAGCCTGCAGCGCCAGACGCGCTACGGTGCGCTCATTCGGCAGAAGCTGCGCGCGGCCGGGTTGCCGGAGGACATGACGTACCTCGCGCTCATCGAGAGCTGGTACGATCCCAACGCGTTCTCGAAGGCCGCCGCAGTCGGAATCTGGCAATTCATGGCCGGAACCGGACGCGGCGTGGGCCTCCGAGTCGACTGGTGGGTGGACGAGCGCCGCGATCCGGTGCGTTCCACGGAGGGAGCGGTGCGCCTTCTGTCGGGATTGCGCGCACAATTCGGCTCGCTGTACCTCGCGGCCGCCGCGTATGACGGCGGTGATGGGCGCGTCTCGCGCGGGCTGGTGCGCTACGCCGGCCGCCTCGACGGCGTCGAGGGCGAGGACCGTTTCTTCTCGCTCGCCGAAACGAAATTCCTGCGACCGGAAACGCGCGATTACGTGCCCAAGATCATCGCGGCGGCATTGGTGGGAAAGGACCCGTCGCGCTACGGCGTCAAGGTGGAATCGCTTCCGCCACTCGCGTTCGACACGGTCCGCGTGGCCGGCGCGACGCCGCTCGCCGCGGTCGCGAACGCCGCCGGCACGGCCGCGGAAGCCGTGCACGAGCTCAATCTCCATCTGCTGCGCGGCATGACGCCGCCGGGTGACCCGTCCTGGGTTCGTGTGCCCGTCGGCACGGCCGGGGGATTCGACGAGCGCTTCGCTGCGCTCGATCCCGAAGAGCGCACCGCGGTGAAGCGCGTCACCACCAGGAAGGGCGAATCGATGTCGTCGATCGCGCGCGCACACGGCCTGACGGCGAAGCAACTCGGATGGTACAACCCGAAGGCCGTGCGGCTGAAGAGCGGGAGTCTCGCCACGGGCCAGTCGATCCTCGTGCCGACGCGCGAAACCGTGCGGGTCGCAGCCGAGGTGCCGAATCCGTCACTCGAGCGTTACCCCCACCACCCGAAGGCCGCCGCGAAGGGGCGACCGGTCGCATCGGCGAAGAAGCCCGCGCAACCCGCAAGGAAGAAAGCGACGCACTGACCGGGAACCACCCTGCGTTCAGCGCGCGCGCCACTCTCCGCTCTTCCCGCCGGTCTTTTCGAGCAGACGCACGCGCTCGATCACCATCCCCTTGTCCACGCTTTTGGTCATGTCGTAGACCGTGAGGAGCGCGACCGACGCGGCCGTGAGCGCCTCCATCTCGACTCCGGTCTGCGCCACCGTGCGGACGCTGGTCTCGACGCGCACTCCGGGAAGCTTCGCGTCGATCGTGAACGCGACCTGCACATCGGTCAGGGGGAGCGGATGGCAGAGTGGAATGAGCTCCGCCGTGCGCTTCGCGGCCTGGATGCCGGCGAGGCGCGCCACGCCGAGCACGTCGCCCTTCTTCACCGAGTTGGAGCGGATCGCGCGGAGCGCCGCGGCGCTCATCTTGATGCGCCCCTCGGCGCGCGCGAATCGCGCGGTCGGAATCTTCGCTCCGACGTCCACCATATGTGCTTCGCCGGCGCGATTCACGTGCGAAAGCTTCCCGGCTTCCGGCTTCCGCGCTTCCGGCTTCCGGCCGGTCGTCTTCTTCTTCACGCGCCGATCTCCGCGAGCTGGCCAAGCAGGCGCGCGCTGAGGAGCTGCGGGCTCGTGTTGCCCTCCGCCGCGCGCTTGGCCTCCTCGACGAAGCGCACCGCGCGCGCCGACGCGGCTGCGGCCGCGCCGTCTCCCGCGCGAGCGGCGTCGCGCGAGCGCTCGTGCAGCAGCACGGTCATCGCGTCGAGCACGTCGGCGAACGCTCCGCGGGCCTTCGAACTGCCCTGCACGAACGCGGCGCGCATCGCGTGTTCGCGTCCCCGCCGTGCCGCATCGAGCAGCGCACGAGCGCGCTCGAGTGCGAGGCCGCTGTTCTCCGCGCCGATCAGCGCGCCGGGCGCGCCGTGCGCGAGGAGCACGAGTTCGTCGGTCGTCGCGCCGGTGCCGGCCGCGGCCGCGGCCTCGGGCTGGGCGAGGAATGTCCGCACCGCCGCATCGGTGAGCGGCGGTACGCGAACGCTCACGACGCGCGAACGGATCGTCGGCAGCAGCGCGCCCGGCTCGCTCGACGTCAGGATGATCGTCGTGTCGGCCAGCGGCTCTTCGAGCAGCTTGAGAAACGCGTTTGCCGCTTCCGTGCTCGCCGACTGCGACACCATTCGTTCGGCGTCACCCACCACGAACACCTTGCGGCGCGCCATCGACGGCGTGCTGACCGCCTGCTGCATGATGAGCCGCGTGACGTACAGGAAAATGCCCTGCGATCCGTCTGCGCGCGCGTACAATCCATGCGCGGCGGCCCGCTCGGCGATCGCCTCCGCATAGTCGCGCGCGACCTCTTCGAGCGCGACGTCGGACGATCCCTTCAGGTGCGGGCGGGGAAAGTACCAGCGCAGGTCCGGGTGTACGCCTTGCAGCGCGTAGGAGCAGTGCTGGCACACGCCGCACGGCGCATCGCTCGACTCGCAGAGCAGGCGCTGGCCGAGCCAGAGCGCGAGCCGCTGCTTGCCGATTCCGGGAGCGCCCTGCAGCAACAGGCTCGCCGGCAGCGCGCCCCGAGAGAGCTGCTCGCCAAGGCGATCGCGCAGCGAATCGTGACCGATGAGTGGAAGGAACGGCATGGCGAAGGAAAAGATATGCGGTATCTTCGCCGGATGCGCAGCCACCTGCTCGTGATCGTTCCGCTCGCCGCGTGCGTGTCCCTTGCGGGCGCCCAGTCCCCTCGCGTCCGCTCGCGCGATCTCGGCGTCGCACCCGGGATCTTCAAGACCGGGGCCATCAACGCCATCACCGACGTGGCGGGCGTTCGCGTCGGGCAGGTGACGCTGAACGAAGGCGACAATATCCGCACCGGAATCACGGCGATATTTCCGCACGCCGGCAACGCCTATCTCGAGCGCGTTCCCGCGGCGGTGTTCGTCGGCAACGGCTTCGGCAAGCTCGCCGGAAGCACGCAGGTCAACGAGCTCGGCGAGATCGAGACTCCCATTCTCCTCACCTGCACGCTGTGCGTGTGGAAGGCCGCCGACGCGATGGTCGAGTGGATGCTCGCGCAGCCGGGGATGGAACGCGTCCGGTCGATCAACCCGCTGGTGGCGGAAACGAACGACGGGACGCTCAACGACATCCGCGCGCGCCCGGTGACCGCCGAGGCCGTGCGGCGTGCGCTGGAGTCCGCGTCCGGTGGCGCCGTGGCGGAGGGAAGCGTCGGAGCCGGAACGGGCACCGTCGCGTTCGGCTGGAAAGGCGGCATCGGCACGTCGTCACGCGTGCTGCCGGCCTCGCTCGGCGGATACACCGTCGGCGTGCTCGTCCAGACGAACTTCGGTGGAGTGCTTCAGGTCCTCGGCGCTCCCGTCGGCACGACGCTCGGCCGCTACGCGTTCGAGGGCAGCGTGAGCCCTGAGCGCGGCGACGGATCGTGCATCGTGGTGATCGCGACCGACGCGCCGCTTTCCGACCGCAACCTGAAACGGGTGGCCGCGCGCGCGATGCTGGCGCTCGGCCGCACCGGCTCCAGCGCGTCGAACGGTTCCGGCGACTACGCCATCGCGTTCTCCACCGCTCGCGAAGTGCGGCGCGCGTGGGATGCAAAGCGCCTCACGACCACCGAGCTGGCCAACGAGGAAGTCTCCGGCGTCTTTGAGGGTGCGGTCGAAGCCGTGGAAGAGGCGGTGTACAATTCGCTCTTCATGGCGACGACCGTGACGGGAAACGGGCGCACGGTGGAAGCGCTGCCGCTGGACCGCGTGAGGCAGATCCTCGCGGAGCACGGCATTGCCAAGAAGAAGTGAGCTGAGGACACGCCATCACTGGATCGTCCGCCTCACCCGTCGCTCGTCGATCCGTGCGGCGGCGTCGACGCCTGGCGTCCCGTGACCTGGTCCGCGTGAATCCGGAACAGCACCGTCCGGTCCGGCACGGGATCATTCTCGCTGAGCGCGTCCGGGTTGAATCTTCGCAACACTTCGACGGCGTGTTCGTACGCTTCGCCCCGCACGCCGTCCGCCGCCAGCAGGTAGAGCGCTCCCTTGATCACGGCTGACTGCCAGTCGAACATCGCGCTGACTTCGTCCGTCTCGAACGCCACCCACCGGTTGTGCGCGAGCGCGCGCAGCTTCGTGCCGTCGGCCGTGCGTCCGTAGATCCAGCCGTCTTCCCACACGTAGTGGATCGGCTCGATGTCCACATGGTCGTGATAGCTGAACGCGATCCGCCCGACGTGCTTGCGGGCGAGGAGCGCGTCGCATTCCTCCCGGGTGAGCTCGCGGAACATCGGCGCCTTTGACGGCGTCATGGCGCGGGCGCCTGTTGCGGGAGCGTCTGCGCGAGCACGTCGCGTGCGCGGCTCTCGCGCCAGGCGCGCAGCTTCTCGCGCACTTCGGGGTGAACGGCGCCGATGATCTGCGCCGCGAGGATCGCCGCGTTCGTCGCGCCGGGCTTGCCGATCGCGAGCGTCGCGACGGGAATCCCGGCGGGCATCTGCACGATGCTCAACAGCGAGTCCAGCCCGTTCAGCGACGTCGACGGAATCGGCACGCCGAGCACGGGAAGGATGGTTTTCGATGCGATCACGCCGGCCAGGTGCGCGGCGCCGCCCGCCGCGGCGATGATGCAGAACAGCCCGCGCTTCTCGGCGGACGCGGCGTACTCGGCGGTCTGGTCGGGCGTCCGGTGCGCCGACAGCACTTTCGCTTCGTACGGTATGCCGAGGTGCGTGAGCATTTCGCACGCGGGGGCGAGGTAGTCGTAGTCCGACTTGCTGCCCATGATGATGCCGACGAGTGGTGCGGTCATGCGGATAATATGCATCGTGGATGCGGCGTGGGGTAATCGCTATCTTCCGGCCATGCGTCATGGCTTCTGGCGATCCCTGTCGGCCTTGGTGAGCGGCACCGCGTTTGCGGTGGCGGTCGCCGGACCCGTTCAGTGGGATCCGTGTCCGACGCCGTCGACCTTGCGTCGAGCCCCCAGGTCGTGCTGCCATTCGCCCATGCGCCTCCGGCCTTCCGGGTCACGCCTCAGCACGCGGCGCACGTAGAGACGTAGGGCTCGCGATCCGCGCGCGCCGCTCGTCGGTGCGCAGCGTCCGGCAGGGTGCACTTCGCCTCTGCCCGACCATCGAACCCGGAACGTCACATCATGTCAGCAGTTCGACGAACGGTGCTCGCGGCGCTCTGCGTCGCGGTTCCCATGCTCTCATCTGCGCAGGACTCCGCGAGCGCCAAGCCCGACACGGGCGTCTGGCGAAAGTCGCGACTCAAGCAGATCACCATCACGACGACTCCCGTCGAGCGCGGCGAACCGTTGACGGTCATTCATCTCGCGCCGCTCACCATCTCGCTGATGCCGTACAACTCGCCATGGGATCTGTTCCGGCAGGCGGCGGGGCTCGAGGTGCACGAACAGGGGCAGGGACCGGGCTTCGCGTCGGATCTCTCCGTTCGCGGATTCAGCTCGGATCATTCCACAGACCTGGCGCTGTACATCGACGGCGTACCGAACAATGAGCCGGTGAACGGGCACGCCGAAGGCTACAACGACATCAACCTGCTGATGCCGCAGATCGTGAGCGGCATCGACGTGGTGAAGGGTCCCACCAGCGCGCTCTACGGAAACTTCGCGTTCGGCGGCGCGGTCAACGTGCGCACGCTGGATCGCTTCAGCGGTCTCGACCTCGCCGTCGGAAGCGGGTCGTTCGGGCTCGGTCAAGGGTATTTCATCACCGGCTTCGATCGCGGCTCAACCGGCGCAGTGCTCGCCGTCTCGGGCTATCGCGAGGATGGCTGGCGTCCGCACTCCGCGAATCTGTACGGACACCTCCATGCGGCGATCGTCCATGACCTCACGCCCGCGACGACGATCGACGCGAGCGTGGACGGATACCTGACGTCGTATGACTCGCCGGGCTTCCTGGATACGGCGCTGTACAACGCCGGCCGCATGAGATTCGTCTCGAACTTCGAGGATGGCGGGTTCAAGCGCCACGCGCAGGAACGCGTGAGCCTGCGCACCTTCATCAGCCCATCGCTCGAATGGCGAAGCATGATCTACGCACAGCAGGGCACTTGGCGGTTCTGGCTCAGCTCGCCGCCGGGACTCGGCGGCCTCACCGAGGGCAGCGGCGCCGAATCGCGCGAGCTGGACGCCCGCTATGGCTACGGCGGAACGTCGGCCCTCAGCTTCGCGGCCCACGGTGTGGACCTCACGCTCGGCGTCGAGGCGCGCTACACGAACGCGACGTACGCCAACTACGCCGAATCCTCCACCGGATTCCGCGTCGATTCCGCGCCGGTCGTGCTCGCGTCGCCGGCGCAACAGCTCTCCGGCGGCCTGTTCGTGCAAGCGGGATTCGACCTCACGAAGTTCGCGCGCCTGAGCGTGGGCGGCCGTGTGGACCAGCTATCCACTGTGGTGCACCAGCCGCGGGTCGACGCGTCGGGAGGCCTCCTGACGAACGACTACTACGATTCACGGCATGCCAAGGGGATCTTCTCTCCGAAAGCCGGGATTCTCATCCGGCCGTTCGCGGGTATCGGTCACCAGAAGTTCGGAGTCTTCGCGAACGTTTCGCGCGGGTTCCGCCAGACGGACGGCGTGACCGCCGATCCCACGCTGCCGTTCGTGACGGTGTGGGACTATGAGACGGGCGTGAAGTTCGATGCCGGCAGCTGGACCGTGGACGCGTCGCTCTTCCGCATGGATGTGTCGAATGAAGAGACGTTCGATCCGGCGCTGAATGCCGTGATCGGCGGCGGCCAGAGCCGGCGCGACGGACTCGACTTGGCCGTGAGCGGCCGCCTGGCAGCCGGCGTCACCGCCGACGCGAACCTCACCGTCCTCGACGGATTCTACACGCGCTTCGTCAATCCGGACGACGGCGTGGATTACTCGCATACGCCGATCTTCAACACGTCGCGCTATGTGGGCGCCGTGCATGTCGACTTCGACGTGCCTGCGCAGATCTGGGTCGCGCAGGTCGGCGCCAGCTTTCAGGGCGCGTACACGCCGTTCGAGGAGCCCGGAGTCCTGCGGCCGGGATTCGTGCTGTTCAGCGCAGCGGGCGCGATCAAGCTTTCAGCGAGCACGCAATTGCTGGTGGGCGTGCGCAACCTCCTCGATGTTCGCTATCGCGAAGTCGAGTCGGGCGCCCAGGTGAATCCCGGCGAAGGACGTGCCATCTACGCGAACATGAGATTCCGCGTTCCGTAGGAATTGCCGCCGACCTGCGCGGGGTCTACGTTTCCGCG